>JGI24698J34947_10000108_pt1 | contig 28807 bp, 21 predicted proteins | sample TergutMp193P3_FD_34947 | JGI IMG/M metagenome (IMG submission 34947) | reverse complement strand
GCGTTCTACGCGGCGCTTTCGGCCCCCTCGCCGGTGAGGGGAACCGTTACGGGTACTGTCGAATCAAACTACATCGACGCGAGCACAACCGATCTTTACGTTGATATGGGGGCCCTTTGGCGTTTTATTCCGCAGTTGGATTTTTTGGCGTTCCCGGGCGGCATCGTTACGGCGCAAATCAGGGCGACGGGCCCGCTTGACGAGCCTGAGTTCTTTGGAAACGCCCGCGGGACAAGCCTGCAAATACTTGTTCCCCAGTACATTCCCGACCCCATCCGTCCTGTGCCCGTGAACATCTCGTTAAACGGGTATGAAATGTACTTTGGCCCGGTAGACGCGGTTGTCGGCCAGGGCCGCGGAACCGTTTCGGGCTGGTCCAGGTTTGACCAATGGATACCGAATACCTTCACCATGAACATTCAGGTGCCGCAAAACTCCCCAGTACCTTATGACCTTGATATGTCGGGGATACTCGCGAATGGCCTTGTTTACGGAAATTTGGATATGTCCCTGGAGGATTTCGTCTTTACACTGAAAGGCGACCTCACGGCCCAGGATACGGAGATAAGCCTGAATTCCAATGAGCTTAACGCGGCGGAAAGCCGCCCGTCAACATACGAGGAACCTTTTATTGCAGTGATTTCGGATATTGCCCTTAAGGCAGGACGCAGGGTGGACTTTTTCTGGCCAAGCGTCGATTTTCCCATGCTTCAGGCGAGCGCGGATTTGGGAACAGGGATACACATCACCACCGACGCCGTGGCGCAGCGTTACACCATGAACGGGGATGTCAAGTTGAGGAGCGGGGAAATCTTCTACCTTGAGCGTAATTTCTATATACGGGAAGGCACCCTCTTCTTCAGGGAAAACGAGACCCAGTTCGATCCGTTTATAACGGCAAGGGCGGAAATTCGGGACCAGGCCGACATTGGGCCGGTGACCATTTCCATGATGATCGATAACGCCCCATTGAGGTCATTTACTCCGAGGTTTATCTCCAGTCCGTCGCTTTCACAGATGGAAATATACTCCATTCTGGGCCAGAATCCGCAGGGGACAGGAGACTCGCGGAACCTCGCCACATCGGTGGTCTTCGACAGCCTCGCCCAGTTTACCGTTATCGGCAGGCTCCAGCGCCAGGTGAGGAATTTCCTTGGCCTGGATATGCTGTCATTGCGTACCCAGCTCTTTCAGAATATGCTCATCCAGGTTGGCCGGCTAAGCGGGAATTCTACGGGAAGGGAATACAGGGTCGGTAACTATTTTGACAATACCACTGTTTTTATAGGTAAGTTCTTCGGAGCGGAATTATTCGGTGAAGCCATGTTTTCATTGAAGTACGATGAGAACAAGGCGGATTGGGGAGGATTGGTACTGGAACCGGAATTTGGCCTTGAAATGCGGAATCCCCTGTTCGATATACGTTTCACCATGGTCCCAACACACCCGGAAAATATGTATATAGACGATGTTTCATTTTCCTTCATCTGGCGGCGGTCTTTTTAAAGGGAGTAGGGAGTAGGGAGTAGGGAATAGGGAATAGGAGCAAGGTTAAAGCATAGCGTATTACTATCGGACGCAGATAACTAACAATAACCCCACTCCCCACTCCCTATTCCCTCTTTTACATATTTAAGATAATATACCGGATACTATATAGAGGAGTCCTGATGCGGATAGTTTTTGCAGTAATCCTGATTTTTTTGCTTGTTCTTCCCGGCTTTGCCCAGCAATCAGAGGAGTGGTATCAGGGGAAACCCATAAGGAGAATTGTGTTTGAGGGGCTTTCCTATGTCCAGGCATCGGAACTCGAAGGAATAACAGCCCCCTATATTAACAGGATTTTTTCCGATGAAGTCTATTGGGATTTGCTGGGCCGTCTTTACGCCCTTGAGTATTTTGACAGCATTACGCCTGTCGCAGTCATGGCGGACCCGGCGGGAAGCGAAGTGGTAATCCGTTTTACGGTCGTTGAAAGGCCCACTGTATCACGCATCAATTTTACCGGCAACAACGGTGTCAGGCGGAACGAGCTTCTCGAGACCATTACGCTCAAGGTCAACGATGTTGTCACCCAGGTAAAGCTGAGGATGGATGAACAGGCAATTATCAATAAATACCTCGAGAAAGGATATCCCGACGCCAAAGTCCGTTCGGAACTGTCGCCCGGCAGTAATAACACAAACGTGGTTATTTTCCACATAGACGAAGGGGATAAGATAGCCATAGAGAGTTTTTACTTTGAGGGGAATTCGGTTTTCTCGGCGCGGACCCTCCAAAGGCAGTTAAGCCTCAAACCTAAAGGCATCATTGTCGACGGCGCTTTCCAGGAGTCGAAGCTCATAGCCGATACGCAGACCCTCGCCCAGTATTACCACGACAGGGGCTTTATCGACGCCCAGATAATAGATGTCGTCAGGGAGATCCGCAAAGACGACAGGGGCAACAATTTAATGTCCATCACCTTCAGGATATACGAAGGGAGCTTATACACCTTCGGGGGAGTCACCTTTGAGGGAAACCTGATCTTCACGACCAGGCAGCTCACGAATTTGATTCAGTCCAAAGTTGGGGACACGGTTAACGCGAGAAGGGTTGAGGCCGACATTAACCGGGTTATAGAGCTTTACCTTGAAAACGGGTATATCTTTAACCGCGTAGATCCGGTTGCGGTACGGGATACGGAAAGGGGGGTAATTTCGTATAACGTGATAATCGTGGAACGGGGACGGGCGCATATAGAAAACATAATTCTCAGGGGAAATGTCAAAACAAAGGATTATGTAATTCTTCGCGAAATTCCCCTTGAGGCCGGGGATGTGTTTTCACGGACAAAGATACTGGACGGCTTGCGAAACCTCTATAACTCGCAGTTCTTCTCCAATGTATCGGTAGAAATGCCTCCCGGAAGCAACGATGCCCTGATGGATCTGGTCATAAGCGTGGAGGAACAGTCTACCATCAATTTGCAGATCGGTTTCGCGTTCTCAGGCTCCGCGGATCCGGATACCTTTCCCGCGTCGCTTAACGTAAAATGGGATGACAGGAATTTCCTCGGTTTGGGCAACCTTGTGGGGGCGGAGCTGATGCTCTCGCCGGATACCCAGACCCTGTCGGCTAACTACACCCAGAGCTGGATGTTCGGGCTGCCGTTTTCGGGAAGTTTTGATTTCACGTTTCAGCACATTAACCGGAGGGCGGCGCTGCAAAATTTCGCGCCTTATTTTAACGGGGACGAACCCTACGCGTTTCCAAACGGTTTTGGCACTTTCCAGGAGTACGAGGACGCTTTCAGGGTTCCCCCCGATGAATACCTTATGCCCTATGATCAATGGCGCTTTTCTTTGGGTCTTAGCTCCGGATACCGCTGGTCAACAGAATACGGGAATTTGGGCTTTGGCGGGGGATTCAGGATAGGGCTGGTACGCAATGCCTATGACAATACCCGTTACCGTCCTTTTGACCCGATACTTCGGGATGAAAACAACAACTGGACCCCGGCGCTGTCAATATGGACCAGCGTTTCCCTGGATCAAAGGGATATTTACTACGATCCTTCCAGCGGTTATTACGGCATTCAGCGCCTGGGCTATTATGGTATTTTGCCGTTTGAGAAGGAACACTATATCAGGACTGATACAAAGGCGGAATGGTTCTACACCCTCTTTGACTTCCCTGTCGGGGAAACCTGGAATTTCAAGGCGGTGTTCGGCATTCATTCGGGCCTTTCCTTTATCCTTCCCCAGCCATTTTCGGGCAATGCCCGTGTCGAGGAGGCGAACCAGCTTGCGGTCGACGGAATGTTCAACGGCAGGGGGTGGACGACGGAGTACAGGCGCAAGGGTTTTGCCCTGTGGGAAAACTGGGCGGAATTACGCATCCCCTTGGCGCCCGGCATCATTGCCTGGGATTTCTTCTTTGACGCCGCAGGTATTAAGAGAACGCCACTGGCTTTGTTTACCGAATTTGGCGATGATGACGGGACCCTTGCCGGCGCGGATACCTTCTTTATGCGTTTCAGTTTGGGCGGCGGATTCCGGTTCAGCATACCCCAGTTTCCGTTCAGGTTCAGCGCTGCGAAAAGGTTCCTGATTCGCGACGGAAAGACGGAATGGTTTTCCGGCCCCATGGGCGGATTTGATTTTGTAGTGTCTTTTGCGTTGTCAACATATTAAGGGAGCAAAAAATGAAGAAGTTTCTGCCGCTTTTTCTGGTTTATTTCGGCCTGGGTATAGCGGTTCAGGCACAGCAGCTTACCCGTTTCGCGGTAATGGATCTTCCCAGGGTCTATATGGCATTTTTCAGCGAGTCAAAAGCAGTCAGGGATTTTGAGGATCAGAGCGCGAGGGTTCAGGCGGAAATTGACAGGATGACCAGGGAAATCGAGAGCCTCCGGGTAAGCCGTGTCAACGCGCTGTCCCAGGGCAACAACGAGCAGGCCCTACGTTATGAAACCGAGATCAACAGAAGGTCCGATTACTTAAGGGAATATTACCGGGCCATGACAGAGGAGCTTGAGAGGATAAAAAACGGCCTAACCCAGTCCGACGCTTTTCTCTCGCAGGTGTACGACGAAATCCGCTACGTCGCCGAGAGCGAGGGCTACACAATGGTCCTCAACATGCGGGAAAACAACGGCATACTCTGGTACAGCCCGACGGTTGACATCACGGACAAGATAATTCAAAGCCTGAGGAACAAGGCGGGCAGGTAAAAGCGGAGAAAATTGCGGCCGTTACTATTCAACGATTATTAATATGATCTCTTTCAGGCTGACTGTTAACTGCTATTTCCGTGTATAGTTTTCTTCGCAGGCCGATTAAATATTCCGGGTTCCTCGGATATTCCGCAAAGCCGATGGGCTCGGAAAGGCCGCCTTCGATGAGCTCCATGACGCGCTTTTTTCCCGCAAGCGACTCGAGCAGCCCATACGCCCTTAGATCCTGCATGGCGTGAAAAAGCACCGAGAGCCGTATGGAACCAAGCGGGCGGCCGCCTTTTCCCGGATACACGAGGTACGCGTCCCCGGAGGCGAAGCCGTAGCCGTTGCCGGTCTCGTAAAAGGGGTTGATCTGCCGTATCGAATGCACGGAATTGTAGAAGTTGAAGCCCCAATGCAAAAAGCCTTCTATACCGTATTTGTAAAGTTGGACCGCCAGTATGCGGTTGCGCGAGGAAGGCATCGCCATCAGCCTTGAGCTTACGCCCCTGCCGCCTCCGCCGCAGTAATACGTCCACAAGCCTTCGATGCCCGCTTCAATGAACTGCTTCACATGGCTGGTGGATGGTATAGGTTTCGGTACGGCGCCGGTTTTGTAAAAGTCAAAGTCGCTCAGCGCGTCGATGATATGAAAACCTTTAAGAAAATCTGCCACCTGCGCTTTAGCGCTTCTGTAGCCGTCCAGTTGAGAAAGCGACGGCTCGTCCGATATGTGAAAATAAGTCCGTTCCGTTATCCCCATCTCCCGGAGTTTAGCAGTCAGTCGCGGCAGGAACGCACGCAGGAATTTTCCGTATTCTTGCGAAACCGCGGGTGTGTCCCAGCCGAAAATCCGCTTAGTCGTCCCGTCCACGGTTGCCATGATCTTTGGGGCGTACTTTGCGCCCCACTGCGAATAGAGGTGCGACATCTCGAAATATTCGATGCCTTTTTGGCGGCACAGGCGCACCCATCTTTCCAGTTTGTCAAATCCGAAGAAGTATTTGCCATTGCGTACCGCGACGTCCACCAACTGTACCGTCGTTCTCTCATGTCCCTCGCCCGTATCAAGAGGGGGCGTGAACAGTGGCGTGAGTATCATGTTGATCCCGTGCTTCGCGTACTCCTCCACAAAATTGCCTGTTATGCGCCAATGTTCTTCCCCGAAGACCTCCACGCCGTAGTAATCCGCGAGGCAGTCCGCGTGAAACCACTCGGTATGGATGAGCTTCTGCACGGGCAAAACGGCGTCGAGCACCTTCACGGCGGTAGCAACTGACGAAAGCGTCTCGCCTGAGTATTTTTCCGAGATTGTAAACGCAATGTCGTATGTCCCCGTCGGGGTTTCCCCGTCAATGCTTACGTCGACCCAAAGGGCCGTCCACTTCCCGGCAAGGAGCGGGATGTTCCCGCCTGTGATCTCGTCCAGCAGGTCAGGGAAGAGGCCCGGAGTTGTCGAGAGATAATCGTCGTCGCAGTTGGGCGGGGCGGGGTAGACGGCGGGAATCACGGACACTTTCCTTACGTGGATTTTTTCGTTGATGGTGGAGCTGACGTTTAGGAGGCCGAAGCCGAAGCCGTTTATGCCCTGCTCCGCTGTGTACGCTATTTGGAAAGAAAGCGTCTCGTTTTTCAGCGCGACCATATCCCCGCTGTCCGCGTATAAAAAAGGCTCCCTGTCCAAAAATACCTTCTCAAGCGGTGAGACGAGTTTCACTTTTAGTTTGCTCATTGTGCTTCCTAATACCTCTCCTTTATCTCTACCCGTTCAATCTCGTCCAAAGATTGCAATGCGTTGGCAAGCTTATTAATTTCGACCGTATCATAAATGATTACGGAGAAACTTACCCTGGTTTTCTTTTTTAACCGTCCAAGCTTAACGCTTAACGACTGATTCCTGACATTGAAATTCTTGAATGTTTCCAGCACCTGTTCGGTGTTGGGTTCGCCGGAATGATTGTATTGCACTTCCAGTAATTTATGCCTGAGATCCGGGAATATTTTCCTCTCAAGCGGGCTGAGAAACACCAATGTAACAAGAGCGATGACTTCGGTGGCAACGGCGGCGATATACATCCCCGCTCCAATGAGTAGACCTATCGCGGCAACAAGCCACAGGGACGCCGCAGTAGTAAGGCCTTTTATATCACTGCCAAGGCGGACAATTGCGCCTGCCCCGAGAAAGCCCATTCCTGAAACAACCTGCGCCGCGATCCTTCCGGGATCGCCGTTTTTCAAACCGAAAAAATGTTCCGGCAGCCATATCGAAAGCAGCATGAGGCTGGTCGCGCCCACGCAGATAAGTATGTGAGTCCGCAACCCGGCGACCTGGCGGCGGCTGGAGCGTTCAAACCCTATAATACCGCCCGCGATAAATCCCAGGCAAATACGGAGGATAATAACAATTTCGCTTATCATTTATGCCCCTAATCTTCCAGGATACCTGTTTCCGAAATCGCCTTGTCCCTGTCCGCAATCTTAATTGTCTTGATCTCGTAAGGCGCGAAACTGAAATTGCGCGAGACGCCGAGCCACGCGAAATCAATTTCTGCATTGGCGCTTATGCCCGCCGCTTCCGCCGCGCGTATTATCCAGCCATCCGAATCTTCCGAGCGCTTGATGGCGCTAATGAGAACAGACGGGTCTTTACCGTCTCCTTCCTTTACACGGCAATAGGTTTGCTGCGGGGGAAGCTCCCCGTCATGCGAAGACTCGATTACGTATAACGCGCTCTGGTTGAGTTCCAGCGCGTTCCTTGTGAAGACATCGTTTCCCGCGCCAGCCGGGCAGGGCAGTAACCGGATGAGAAATTCCGCTTCTCCCTGATCGATATAGCGGTGCTGAATGTCCGGCCTCGGGTGCTGGTTCTCATGGTGCGCGTAAGCGGGGCTCCGTAGCAGGGTCAAATCCAGACTTCCGCGTACTGCGCTCGCGGCATAGACCCCGTCGTTGATAATGCCAAGGCAGGGGCCGTTGTTCGCGCCAAGCCTCGCCCAACGCTGAATGGGCCATTCGGTTCCATCCGCTTTTCTTTCAATCGCGCCGTAGGGAATCTCCGAGACAAAAGTCTCGCTTTTGAAAGCTGAACCAATGCTTAACTTGAGCAACCTGTGCTGTTCGTTCCACAAGACCCTGGTCTTCAAGTCTAGGGTACCCAGCTCTCCGTTCAGAATCACGCGCAGTATCACCTTGCTGTTAAGCAGCTTGTAGAGAATTTCATATTCCGTGGTTACTTTTCCCTGTGAAACAAGGGTATACGATTCCAATACCATTTTACGCGCTGCCCCCCTGTAGGAGGAAAGGCCGTGGGTCCAAGTGTCCGATTCGTCGTCAACAATGACAGGCCCGATACCGGAGGAGAGGAACTCCGTGTTTGTTTTGATGTTTCTCAAGTGTGTGATAAAGCCGCTTTCCCTGTCTATTTCCGCTTCCCATTCCCCGGATTTGATGATGTTGGAAGCCGTCCTTGTATACTGCATATCCAGAAACGCCCCGGTATCGATGCCGGACGAGTAGTTTTGCAGCCTCAGGCTGGTATAGCCCAAAGGCGGCAGTGTTACATTAAGCCGTATGAACTGCGAAAAGTTACCCATTGTAATTGCGTTTGACGGCACTATCTCAAAGGGAATCTCGTTATTCTGTAAATCAAAAACGGCTTTCGCGCTGCCGTAAATTTCAAAGGCCTGCTTTACTTCCCAGGGGTTGGGGTTCCAGAGTATGGCGGTCGATATACCGGACTCGTGTCCCGGCTTGCTGTTAATCAGGGTGTTGATCTTTGCCGCGAGGCGCTGAAACAATATTGCTGTCATTTGATCGACAGTCTCATGCGCCCAGGAATAGGCGGCGAGGATTTTCGTATACGCCTCTGGAATGGAACAGCCGCCAAGGGAGTCGTGGAACTGGTTGGTAAGGACCTTCTTCCACGCGGCGGTAAGCACCCTGTGGTTTTCGGTTTCATCGGCGTTCCCGATTACGCTTAACATCTTTTCCGCGAAGAGCAGTTGCTGCTCGGCGTTGTTGTTCGCCCGCTTTACTTTGCTCAGGGCGCTGTAACAGCCGATGGCGTGCATCTGCAGCTCGTCTTTTACGACGGGAATATCCTTATCACCAATAGAAGAAGCGTCCTCAAAATAGAGATGGGGATCGCTGTAGACGACGCACTTGTTTTCAGCCCTGAGATGGTCAATTGTTTTCAGGTTCTGCTTCGTGGGGCCACCGCCGTGGTTCCCGACCCCGTAAAAGCACATAAGCGGCGTCCCCTCTTTTTCCGCGGTGAGGATATGCTCCCTAATCTTCTCTTCCAGCTTTTCTCCCCAATCGCCGCCAGTGGTGTAGCCTCCCATTCCATCCGTCAGCCTGAAGGCACGAAGGCGCGAGCCGTCTATGCCCTCCCACATGAAGAGAGAAGCCGGCAGGGTTTTTTCATTCTTCGCCGGCCGCATAAAGACGTAATTCCTCAAGCCGCTTTTCAAAAGGAGCTGGGGCAGGTTACCGTTGTGCCCGAAGGAATCCACATTGTAGCCAACTTCCGCGGTCACGCCGAACTTTTCCCTGAAGTAGCGCTGGGCGTAGAGGGCCTGACGCGCGTATGATTCCCCCGAGGGCGCGTTGCAGTCCGGCTGGAGCCACCAGCCGCCTGTTATGCGCCAGCGCCCGGCTTTTACCGCATCCTGAATGCGCCTGAAAAGAGATGGGTCGGTTTCTTCCACAAGGCTGTAATAATACGCGCAGGCGGATGTGAAGATGAATTCGTTGTTCTCGCTTATCCTGTCAAGCGCGGAGGCAAAGGTCGAGCGGATTTCCTGGAATCCTTCTTCCCACTTCCACAGCCAGAAAAAGTCGATATGGGCGTTTCCGATAAGGTGAATGTTATGTGCCATACCCGTATTTTAATAAAGCTCCTGTCCAATAAGGCTCTTGAAGAAGTTATCAACCACGATCTCGCCCGCGCCTATAATTCCGGCCTTGTCACCGTTTGCCGTTTTGACAATCAGGTTTTCGCTGTTTCTGTTTAATCTATTGGAGATGACGACTTCTTTTATGATTTCAAGGTACTCGTTATACCCCGTGGTAAGGATGCCCCCCATTATGATGATGTCGGGGTCCAGAATATTTATCAGATTAACAATCGCGATTCCCATGTTATGCGCCGCCTCGTTCAGGACGGAAATTGCAGGAAGGTCGTGTTCATTCCCCAGCTTCAGTATTTGCTGGATGTTGATTTTCCCGATGTCCGCGTACAGGGAATGATCGGGTGATTTTCTTATGCGCTCGGTGAAGTCCCTGAGTATCGATATCCCGGAACCTACGGCCTCAAGGCAGCCCTGCTTCCCGCAGTTGCAGATTGGCCCCATTGGGGCGATTGTGATGTGGCCGAATTCACCCGCGACGTAGTTTTTCCCCACAAGCAGCTCCGAGTCAAAAACAAGCCCGCAGCCTATGCCCATGTCCGCATCGATGTATACCATGTTGTTATAGCCGAATCCCGCGCCGCACCAATACTCGCCCATCGCGATGGCGTTGGCGTCGCGGTGCAGAATTACCGGAATCCCTATCCTGTCTTCCATCATCCTGCGAAACGGAAGGTAGCGCAGCATCTTCATGTTTGGCGGGGAAAGTATCCTGTCGTCCTCGATGTTCACCGGTCCCGGCGTTCCGATGCCGAGGCCGAGGATTTTCCCGCCGTTGAGGTCGTTTTCGTTGATAAGGCCGTGTATCATGTCGGAAGTCAGTTCGATGAATTGCGCCGCGTCGTCCCCGATGCCCTCCATCGGGAGGCTCTTGATGCCAAGAATGTCCCCCTTCAGATTAAGCAGGGCGGCTTTTGTTTCAAACATATTGATGTGGAGCCCCAGGGTGTACGCGTACTTCTCATTAATGATGTACGTGGCGGACTTGCGCCCAAGCTTTCCGCCTTCGAGTGACGCCTGACGCACGAGGCTCGCGGACTCTAGTTCCCCGATGATGTTCTGCACCGCCATGAAGCTGAGTCCGCTCTCCGCCGCGATTGCCGCCTTCGTCGTGAAACGGTTTCGCCTGATGTAATTCAGTATCGAAAAACGGTTGACGTTTTTCAGCACCATCGGTTTCTTTTTGCTCATAATCGCGCCGCGCCCAGGCCAACACAGAGGCTGGCAAAGTCCCCGATCCGCTCGCCGAGTCCCGCCGGCAGTATGAGGCAGGTTGAAGCCGAAGACGGCAGCGCCTCTTTCGCGATTTGCTCGCGCATGGGCGCTTCAAGCAGGTTTTGATCCCTCATATAAATGCCCCCCAAAATTATCCGCTCGGGGTTTAGTATATCTATAATAACAGAAAGGCCGCATCCCAGAAAAGTCCCAACCGTGGTGTAAATCTCCCGCGCCAGGGCGTCGCCTTTTTTCATCGCCTCGGCAATGGACTTCGCCGTAATGTGCGGCAGGTCTTCGGGCCTTTGGCAGAAAAGCGGCGGACTGCCTTGCTCAATGGCCTTTTCCGCTTCCATGCGGCCCAGATTCGCGATTCCCCCTCCAGAGCAAAAGCCCTCAAAGGAACCGGCCTTGCCGTATCCAACCGGGCCGTCGGCCGCAAGCCGCAGGTGGCCCACCTCACCGGCAAGGCCCGAGGAACCGCTATAGAGGCTGTTGTTGAGGATGATGCCTGCACCCATGCCGGTCCCAAAGGTGAGAAACACCATGCTGGAACAGCCGCGGCCCGCGCCCCACTTCCATTCGGCCAGGGCGCAGGCGTCCGCGTCGTTTTGTATGGCAACAGGAACATTGAGCAGCTCCCGTAGAATACGCGCGCACTCGACATTGCGCCATTTCGGCAGGTTTGGGGGCGAAATAATCAGCCCCTGCTTTGAATCCAGCGGCCCCCCGCACGCCACGCCAACCGCTGCGAGGTTCCAGTCCTTATGGCCGCCCATCGTTTCCCTGATGCAGGCAACAAAATGGTTCAGAATGGAATTCGGGTCGGAATACGGCATGGGGAACGCGATACGCTCAAGTATTTGTATATCCTCGCGATATTCAGCAAAGGAGATGGCATATTTTGTCCCGCCGATGTCGATTCCCGCAATAATGTCCACAAAAAGCCCCTACAGATAATATATCATACCCTTTTTAGAAGTCAATAGATATTAAAGATAATGTAAGAAATAGACGTTAAATAATAACTATCGAAAAGTAAATTTAGTAGTATATTAAGTATTTTTTAACTTTCCCTTGACTTTTATGAAATATATGTTAATTTTATATAATGTTGTAATGACCATTGGTCGTTCCGGTGAATTTTGTGAAAAAGAGGCGGTTATGGCAGTGCAAAAAAGGACGGTACTATGTCAGCCCTGAATAACAAACAGCTCAATAAAATCTGGGGTTACCGGGCTCTTTACGCGATGATTCTTGTCGGGGTGGTGTATTTTTTCATTTTCAATTACGCGATCCTTTACGGCCTGCTTATCATGTTCAAGAATTACCGCATACGTTTAGGCATAATGGGGAGTCCCTGGGCCGGTCTTTCCAATTTCCCAATGGCCCTTGGTAACCCGGATCTGCCCCGAATTGTCTTCAACACTTTGTATATAAGTTTNTTAAAACTGCTTTTCGGTTTTCCGGCGCCCATTATTCTCGCGCTCCTTCTCAACGAATTGCGTTCCACAAGGTACAAAAGAATAATACAGTCTCTGCTTTACCTTCCCCATTTTCTTTCTTGGATCATCATGGCGGGTATTCTGCAAAATCTCTTTTCCGTGACCAGCGGCGTTTTCCCGCTTTTCATGCGTTCCCTTGGGGTGGAGATGCCTTCGTTGATGGGGGATCCGAATTACTTCATCGGATTCCTGGTAGGTTCCGGGGTATGGGCAGGAGCGGGCTGGGGGACGATTATTTACCTTGCGGCAATCAGCGGGATAGACGCGGAACTGTACGAATCGGCNGTCATGGACGGCTGTAACCGTTTCCAGCAGGCGCTCCACATCACNCTGCCTTGTATCGCGTTAACGATTGTTACCCTCCTGGTTCTCAACGTNGGAGGCATTATGAACGCGGGCTTCGATCAGATCTTTAACCTGTANAGCGACCGGACACGGAGGGTCTCCGACATCATTGACACCTATGTGTACAGGCTGGGGCTTGTGAACGGACGTTTTGAATTTTCCACAATCATCGGGGTGTTCAAATCACTTGTAAACGCCGTCCTCCTTGTTACGGTGAACTGGGTGGCCGGTAAACTGGGCGAATCTTCACCGCTTTGATATNGGCGGATAATTTAAGGAGAAACNTAAGATGCGTGATTCGGTATCGTACAGAGTATTTTCAATAGGCAATATCGTTTTTTTCCTGTTATTGGCGGTAACAATGGTATTCCCTTTATACAAGGTATTTATTACTTCAATAATAACAGCCCGGGAATATTACTCGTCCCCGTTAATACTTCTTCCAAAAACGGCNAACCTTGACGCGTACCGCTTCATTTTTTCTTACTCGGCGGCGCTAAGTGCCATCAGGGTCACGGTGTTCGTTACAGTGGTGGGCACTTTTCTCTCGATGCTGTTTACCCTTTTACTCTCTTACGCCTTGTCCAAGAGTTTCCTGCCGGGCTGCAAAATCATCCACAGGCTCTTGCTGGCCACGATGTTCATCAGCCCAGGCCTCATCCCGTTTTACATGCTGGTTCGTTCCCTGGGGCTTACGAACACTATCTGGGTAAACATCATTCCGGGCCTCATATCCCTGTGGAACTACCTGGTGATACGTTCGTTTTTCAGGCAGCTTCCGGCCAGCCTTGAGGAAGCCGCCCTTATAGACGGCGCGGGATGGGGCACCGTATTTTTCCGCATAGTGATCCCCCTTTCCNTGCCGGTAATAGCAACGTTTACCCTGTTTTACGCGGTGGGTTACTGGAACGCGTGGTGGAACGCCATGCTTTTCTGCTCCGATCCCACTCTGCAAACTTTGCAGCTCTTTCTGCGCCGCATGATTGTAACGCCGGAACTTCTGGATAATCAATTGAATACTATCAGTCGTGGCGGTGGTGAAGTCGTGTACAGCGAGTCCATTAAAATGGCGGCGGTCATGGTTGCCACCGTTCCAATTCTGGCTGTTTATCCGTTCTTGCAGAGGTATTTTACCAAAGGTGTGATGATTGGAGCCATTAAAGGCTAAGGCCGGCTCCTTGAAAAACTATAGGAGGATCAAATGAAAAAGGTTTTGATCGCGATTATGTTGTGCTTTCTTTCATTCGCGCTGTTTGCGGTCGGTAGCAGGCAGACAACCACAACATCAGGAGGAAGACTGCCATTGAACATTTGCTTCTGGTGGTACCAGCAGGATTTTCCCGAAAACGAGGCGGACGCTTTCGGGAAATTTATCGAGGACAAGTTCAACGTTGACATCAAGATCACCATTGTTGACTGGGGGGATTACGATGTAAAATANAGGCTTTGGGCCGCGTCCAATGATCTGCCTGACACGTTTTCCGGGTATATTACCAGGGAAGCCTTTTTCCCCGAGTTCGTCAGGGAAGGGCTGATCCGAACCATTCCGTATAACTACATCAGTAGGTTCCCTCTGCTAAAACATAATTATGACACCATTGATATTGTCGCCAAGATGAGGGACTATTACGGCGATCATTACTACCTCCCAAGGCCCGAAGCGGAGCCGGGATTTAGAATCGGCGGAAACCAGGGGATTTTTTACAGAAAAGACTGGGCGGAAAAACTCGGGTTCACGGAAAAGCCCNGGGATNTAGACGCTTTATACAGCATGCTTGAAGCCTTTGTAACAAGGGATCCGGACGGCAACGGAAGGAACGACACNTACGGATACGCAGGCACTTTTGATTATATTTATGAAGCGTATGGCGCGTATGTGGGACGTTGGATAAACGGNCCAAACAACAGGATCATTCCCGGCTGGGCCGACGAGGGGCCCATGATCCAGGCCCTCACATGGCTCCGCAGGGCATGGACCAACAACCTCCTTGACACGGAATCGCTAGGCACAGGTGATAGGGCCGCGAGATTCGGCCAGGGGATTTTCGGCGCCGTAAGCGGCAATGTGCAGCCGGCCGGTTTTAGGCAATTTGTTCTTCAGCAGTCGTTCAACAATGTTGCTGATCCTTTAAGCGTTGTCGATACTATCGGAAGTTTCGCGTCAACCAGGGGCGGTACGCAGCTTAAGAACTTCCAGTCCGACACGGGCGGCGCCGTATTCCGCTACAATTTGTCTGACGAGCTTTTACTCAAGTACTTGGAAATATGGGACTATATGCTGAGCCCGGAAGCGATTGAGTTATCTCTATGGGGTTGGAAGGACGTGGATTACAGGGTTTTACCCGATGGCAGCAAAGACACATTGCTTTCTACAACTTTAAGAACCAAATATCCTTCGGCCCGTCTCAGGGACTGGGCTTCCTGGATGGCCGAACTTGATTTGCGCGAGGGCCCGGCGTTTGAAAAACCGATACGTGATGCATCAATGGCCTGGCAACTCGAGGCCAACAGAGCCGCTCAGAATACTATTGGCCTGGGAAAGATCAATGAAATGGGCGGATTCCTTATGTCCAGTGAACGCTCTCTTTTTGAAGCCAGTTTTGACAGGGGCGCCGCCCTCCAGGCAATAATCTCCGGCACGGGGGATGTCGCCACTATGTACAGGGCCATGCTGGAAGACGCCAACCGCTACGGTTTACAGCGGGCCATTGACGCCCAAACTGCCATTATGAGAGGAAGGTAAGGGATCCATTTAAGAGGCCCGATGTAGCGTACTAGTTTTTTCAAGGCGCCTAACGAGGGGCTGCCCGGTATTGAAGGGCGGCCCCTTTTTTTGCGGGGGGGAGGAAAGGTATTAAATGTCTAGGCTTTTAGAATTGCGGACTTTTGATTACTTTCCGTTAAGACTTTTTACGCTATATCCGGGCCGGCTGAGACTAAGTAATTTTTTATCAGCGGTCAGAAGTATGGCGTTTTGGACAATAGCCGTTGCGGCTACTATACAGTCAGGGAGTTTGAGAGCAGTTGTGCGACGAAGGACAATAGTTTCTTTCTTTACATCACCAGTAAGATCGATAACGGGTATTCTTTCCATAATGAACGTGCGGAGTTTTTCCTCCTCATCGGGCAGCATTGCCGGTTTAGCGAATAATTCAATTTCTGTTATTACGCTAATAAACAGTTCGGCTTCGTTAAGTTCATCCTGCAGGTCGGCAGGTACAATGCTGCCCCTGGTAGTGAGAAAAATAACTGCGTTGGTATCCAACACAATCCGGTTTTCAGTCATCCCATTCATCCCGGAGTTTTCTCTGGTAAGCCACACCATCGCCGTATGTATCCGGGGAAAGAATGCCGAAATATTGCGAAATAGGCTTGTAATTTGGGGAAGCGTCAGACCTTTGGTCTGTAGGCTTTCGGGTTTGAGCCGGAGTAAATGTAAGCACAGCTTGTCCAGCCGGTACTTCGCTGGGAACATCAATAACCAGCTTGTGGCTGGCAGGTATTTCTACGGTTTGTGTAACTGTCATGGGGAAAGTATAGCATGAAAAAGGGAAGGAAACAACAAGCGGCTGCGTTGCCTAGCGTCAAGAAGGTAGTTTTGCATTTCTCATTCGCTCCCGCTCTTCATCCATGCGCCTGTCTATTTCATTTTCACGCTCCTTTTCTTCGTGACATTCCCTCAGAAAGTCATCTAACGTTCTTCCATGATGACCCGCGTGAATCCCTCGCATCTGCTCAAGAGTACGCCTGCCTTCCCGCATCGGTTTTTCGGCATTCTGCTGAACGGAGGATTGCATATGGATAAGTCCCATGCTTTCCATAACATTCAGCATATCGATTGTTTTCTCGTTTATTACTTCTACGGTTACTGTCATAAGGTTAAACTAGCATGAAAAATAAAAAAAAAACAACAAGCCGCTGCGCTTCATTGGCTTGACTCCTTCTTGGATGCATTGTCGGATACAAGGTCTGCAAGGTTGATCGGCACGACAGTGTCGCGTAAAACCGCGATCATCTGCGGCGTAAGCCGTTTCAAATCCTCCTCGAAGGCGTCAAGGTCCTGGAACTCAAGCGAGTCTTCCGCCTGCTTGTTGGTTTCCAATACAAAACGGTTTTCAATCATCCCACTCATCTCTGATAGCTCTTTGATACGCAACGCCGTCACCGCCAAAGATGCCCTTGCATGTTCCAAAGAGCCGCGAAATTGGCTTTCGATAGGGATCGTTTGCTTTTTCCTCCGCCAGTTGTATGGCTTCCTCTACAGTGCGGGCGTTACCGCCAGGCAGCGGTGTGATATCATACCTTCGTTCTATAGAAGGAGTGAAGGTAATAACAACCAGCCCAGCCGGTACTTCGCTGGGTACGTCAATGGTCAGCTTGTGGCTGGCAGGTATTTCTACGGTTTGCGTTACTGTCATGGGGGAAGTATAGTATGAAAAAGCGATATCTTCAATCATACTATGGTGACTGTCACCTTTTGGGGGAGAGAGAATGATCACATCATCCAAAGAGACAGATATTTCTACAGACGTACTTGTCATTGGGGCCGGGCTTGCCGGAATTTGCGCGTCCATCGCGGCGGCCCGGCTTGGCTGCTCTGTGATCCTGGTTGAGAAGTCGCTCGTCCTTGGGGGCAACTCCGGGCCCGATGGAGGAGTTCATCCATCAGGCGCACACAGGTTTCATGCTTTCGCCGCCGAAACAGGCATCATTGAAGAACTGATCGAGACGGCGGCCTGGCAGGAAGCAAAAACCGTATCCGCGGATCTGCATTATAACAACAGTATGCTCTGGGACGGAGTGCTTTACCGGGCCCTTCGTGACGCGGGAGTACATGTACTGCGTTCCCATTATGCCAGGGACTGCGAGACCGTAGATGGGATAATTAAGTCGGTAACAGTGGAAGACACGGGAACGTACCGGACCCGGATAATTCATGTGGGTGTCGCGGTGATCGAATCTTCCGGCGATGGTCATATTGCCGCCCGGTCTGGCGCCGAATGGCGGCAAGGCCGGGAGAGCAAAGCCATGTACGGCGAAAGAGCGGCGCCTGATACGGAAGATCATGTGACCATGGGAAGCAGTGTCGTTGCCCTTGTGCGAAGGGCGGATACCCCTGTCCATTTTACTCCGCCTCCCGGAACCCCGGATTTCTCCCCCGGTTACGGGGGATTCCCTTCTTTTGAACCCGGCCCCAATGAAACGCTGAGGCATTTCTACCCCACGGAATCAGGCGGCGAGGGGAATACAATTGACGATGAGCCACTAATCTTTGAAAAGGTTCTGGATCAGCTTTACAGCGCGTGGAACTATATCAAGAACATCCGTTATGTGAAAGAGGCGGCGAATTGGGAGCTGGTGTGGATAGGCCCCCGTGTCTGCAAGCGTGAAAGCAGGCGTTTCATCGGTGATTATGTGCTAAACTCAAACGATCTGGAATCCGGCCGTATATTTGAAGACGCGATCTCTTACGGAGGGTTTGCCGAAGACATTCATTATCCAAGGGAAGAAACGCCTGAATATGTGATGGTAAAATACCACGGCATACCGCCAATTTACACGATACCTTACCGGTCTATTTACTCAAGAGATACGCTTAATTTGTTTTACGCGTCCCGTCTTTTGAGTGCATCCCACATCGCGCATGGCTCTGTGCGCTTACAAAGAACTTTAGCGGCAATAGGGCAGGCGGCTGGCACAGCGGCCGCTCTTTGCAAACAGCATAAATGCCGGCCCCGCGATATGTGTACGGGCCATATAACCGAACTTCAGCAATTACTGTTAAGAGAGGATCAATCCATTCCGGGATGCGTAAACAGCGATTCTGACGATCTGGCGAGGTTAGCCGCAATAAGCGCAGATGAGGAACGCCGGTTCATGCCCGATAAGACAGACCACTGGGTTTCCGTCACGTCCCCCTGCGGTGTAATGCTGTGGGACTGGCCGAAGGACCTCAAGACTATTTCCTTCCTGCTTCGTAACAATGGCGAAGAAACAAAGGTAAAGGCGACGTTAAAGCTTAGAAGCTGGCCCCAGGGCTGGAAAGAGCATAAGGCAACCGGAGGTTTTCCCTATGAGGAATGTGCCAATGAAGTCGAATGGGGAGATGACAATTCACTGGAACTATTCAAGGATGTTGCCTGTGTCGAAGCATCCGTGCTTCCCGGAGAACACATGGTTCTTTTCAGGTGGAATACTCAACTTATACGAAAATGTGATACAGTAGACGAAGAACGCTATATTATCGAAATCGATACGAATCCCCAAATAGCGATGGCTGTAGACAACCGGTTCTTCGCCGGAGCGCGGTTTGTCAGGAAGAGGGCTCGCGACTATGAAGCGTTTCCGTCATGTCCGGTAATGGTCATTGATCCGGTGCCGGTCTATGGCGAAGCGGTAAATATTATTGACGGAATCAGCCGCCGGTTTTCGTATAATCCCATACACATGTGGCAGACCTGGACGCCCGCGCCGCATCACGTTCTTTTGGAATGGAAAGAACCTCAAAGAATAAACATGGTTCAAATCACATTCGATACCCTTATGCGTACTTTCCATGAAATGCCCCTTGATCGGGGAAAGCGTGTAAACGGTAAATGTGTCAAGGACTATCGAATCCTCGCGATGATAGGCGGGGAATGGGTTGTATTGGCGGATATTCGGGACAATTACCATAGATTTCGCCGACATGATTTCAAACAGATAACGACTAACAAACTTGTCTTGGCGGTTGATGCCTGTTGGTCACCGGATCAATGTGTAGGGGTATACGAGGTGAGGGTTTACAACAAGCCCATATTGTTAAGGAGGCAAAAATGAAAAAGGGATATCTTCAATCATTTTATGGTGACTATCACCTTTTCGGGAAGGAGTAAAGCAATGGAAAACACACTTGCGTTAACATCTGATTTCGCTAATGTCAGCAGACAGAGCGCGGACATTAAATCAATTCTCATGCGTATCAGAGAGGCGGGTTTCAGCCATGTCCATTGGTGCCATGAGTGGAACAGCTCTTATCTGTATTCTGTTCACGAAATGCTTCAGATTCGGGAATGGTGCGATGAATACGGCCTTGCCGTTAAAGGGATTCACGCTTCTCATGGGGAATCCGATCTTAAACGATACATTTCTTTTAATGATTATAACCGGCTTGCGGGAATTGAGTTAATAAAAAACAGGGTTGATCTGGCTTATATACTCAACGCCGGAGATATTGTCCTCCATCTGTACCTGCCCTGGCAGCGTTTTGAGCAGGAGAAAAATTTCAAAGATGATTTTTACCGCGTTGTACTAAAATCCTTTGACGAGTTGGAACCATACTGTAAAACAAGGCGCGTCAGAATCTGCGTCGAAAACCTGTTTGACAATCCTACGGTTCACATGCGCGGCGCGTTCGATCTCCTGTTTGCACGCTATGACGCGGATTTTATGGGACTCTGTTTTGATACCGGGCACGCGAACATGTCCTGCAAGGAAAATATTCTTGAATTCGCGGAGCGTTATAACGACAGGCTTTTCATGATCCATGTCCACGATAACAACGGAGAAGGGGACCAGCATCGAATACCTTTTACAGGCAGCTTTAATTGGGAAGGATTCGCCGCGCTTCTGGCCCGTTCCCCTTACAGCTTTCCTGTTAATCTGGAGTTAGTGATTGGAAAAGTGGAGGATGAACAATCATGGCTGAAAAAGGCGTTGGAGGAGGGGAATCGTCTTTCGGCGATGGTACGGAAGGATCGTATGGGTTGATGGTGGCATTAAGATGATTCTTTTGTGAAAGCGGCCCACCGGGGGGCGGCCAAAACGCAGAAGAGGACGCTCGCCGCGGCGAGGATTGAAAGCAGCGTGAGGAGCGTATTCCACCCCGCCTTCTCAACCACAAGCGCGATGCCGAAAGTGGAAATACTGCTTCCCACGTATACCATGGAATTGGTAAAGCCCGCCATGAAAGAAACCAGTCCGAACCTTGTAAAATGGATGGAAGCGAAGGTGATCAGCAACATAGCAACACCCGTCATACAGATCATGATCACGGCAAAGGCGAAAAGTGTTAAATAAATATGATAAACACCCGCGAAGCGTAAAAATAAAATGGCGAAGAAGGCCGCGCCAAAAAGGTAAATACAGGTTTTTCCTTCGTTTTTTATACGGGCAAAAAGGGCGCGGCACAGGTAGATACCGCATAAGTTCAATGGAGGGATTAATCCGGCAAATAAAATCGCCCTGCTCGCGGGAAATGAAAAGGCCCTGGTGATATAGTCGGGTATCCAGGTAGTAAGCCCGTCCCTCAAGATACCCATGAATATAAGTGCGAGGGAAAAAAGAACGATGGCGAATCCCGGCGCGGCTTCCCCGCCAAAAAAATGAAGTTTTGGATATTTTTTCTTTTCGATAAATTTATTGTCCGGTACCCCTTCCAAAAGTTTTCCGTGACGCGGTTCGAAACGAATCGTTTTCCAAAACGTGAAGGCCCAGATTCCTGTAACGCCAAAGATAATCGCTGAATAGATAAAAAACACCGCCCTCCATGACAGAATCGTTATTATACCCGCACAACTGAGATAAGCGAACATTACGGCCATTGGGTATGAGGTTGAGATATTGGAGGATGCCTTGTTCCAGGCAGGTTCCTCAAGGCTTTCAACAATTATCCTGAGAACCGGCGGCCACAAAATCGATTGAATCAACCCGTTGATACACCATGTTAGAAGCATGAATCCGCTGGTTTGGGCAAAACCCATCACAAAATTGGCAAGCGCGGTACAGAAGAGCCCGATGAAGATCAGCCGGTGGGGGTTTAGACGCCCGCCTATGTATCCCGAGATTAATTGGCCCAAACCATAGCAGATAAAGAAACCGGTTCCTACAAGACCGGCGGAAGCGGCGCTAAGGACATTCACGTCTATTATGGCGATCATGCTGGCGGTGTAACTTAAACGGCCCAGATTGGCGGTAAAATAGACCAGCCAAAGCAGGCCAAGAAGATTCATATACTAAAATATATCGACTAAAATCTATTAATCAATAACTTATTAAATAATATTTAATAAATACATATAGAATAGTGACATTTATAATGCAAATAAATATTTTCATTAAACTTTTTTGATTTTATGGATTGACTTTCATCTAAAGCTGTGCTTCAATTGAGAGCACGTCTGTGTTGACTTTGACGGCATTGACCAGAGCGACGGCCATATCGGCGAGGCCATCGACGAGGCGACCGGCCTCATCGACGAGGCGGCGACCATCGGCAACATTCTGACAATACACGGTTTCGGGCTCAAGATTGAGGGGGACGACGCGCACAAGGATTCTGTCGGCATTTTTTTCAAGACGGATGACGGCGCATGTACAAAGGCGAAGGTCATCGCGGTGAACGAGCCGCGTACCCTGAAGGTGGTGGTTCCGTCCGAGCTGTGTGACGGCTGTGCCTACAGGATTCTCGTTGTGACACAGTGTTCGGCGAAACATTCAGGCGCACTGTTGAAAGAACAACGGTCAATGCAGTCGGAATTCCTGATGACCGTCCATAGGTAATGCGTGACCATGAACAAGGGCTGTTCATGGTCAGGAATCAAGGCTGTTCATGGTCGTGAACCAGTGCTGTTCATGGCCATGAATAAAGCCTGCAGTATTGGAGGTACTGTATAATGGAAAACACACTTGCGTTAAGCTCTGATTTCGCTAATGTCAGCAGACAGAGTGCGGACATTAAAGCAACCCTCGCGCGTATCAGTCAGGCGGGTTTTAGCCATGTCCATTGGTGCCATGAGTTTAACAGCTCCTATCTGTATTCTGTCCACGAAATGCTTCAGATTCGGGAATGGTGCGATGAATACGGCCTTGCCGTAAAAGGGATTCACGCCGCAGAAGGGGAACCCGATCTTAAAAGCTATATTTCGTTTAACGACTACAACCGCCTGGCGGGAGTTGAGTTGATAAAAAACAGGGTTGATCTCGCGTATATACTCAACGCGGAAGTCATTGTCCTCCATCTATACCTGCCCTGGCAGCGTTTTGAGCAGGAGAAAAATGACAAAGATGATTTTTACCGCGTTTTACTGAAATCCTTTAACGAGCTGGAACCTTACTGCAAAACAAGGCGCGTCAGAATCTGCGTTGAAAACCTGGTTGTCAATCCTACGGTTCACATGCGCTACGCGTTCGATTTGCTGTTTGAACACTATGACGCGGATTTTATGGGACTCTGTTTTGATACCGGGCACGCGAATGTGTCCTGCAAGGAAAACACTCTTGAATTCGCGGAGCGATATAACGACAGGCTTTTCATGATCCACGCCCACGATAACAATGGCGAAGGGGACCAGCATCGNATACCTTTTACAGGCAGCTTTAATTGGGAGGGATTCGCCGCGCTTCTCGCCCGTTCCCCCTATAGCTTTCCCGTTTGTCTGGAGTTAGGGCTTGGAAAAGCCGATGACGAGACACTATGGCTCAAAAAGGCGTTTGAAGCGGGGAATCGTCTTTCGGCGATGGTGCGGAGTGCTCGTTAGACAGTATTGGGAGTATAATTATACCAGCAAGGGGAAAAATATGAAGTTGCTGTACCTGGGAACAGGTTCTGCGGAGGGCATTCCGGCGGTCTTCTGTTCCTGCCCGGTTTGCCTTGAAGCCAGGGAGAAAAAGGGCAAGAATATACGCACAAGGAGCCAGGCTCTTCTTGACGGCAAGCTCCTCTTTGATTTCCCTCCTGAGACGTATTCCCATTATGTGTCGTCGGGCTTTACCGCACCGGATTTGCCTGCGTTACGCCATGTCTTTATTACCCATTCCCACGCGGATCATTTCTACCCCGAGGAGCTTTTTAACCGAAGACCCGGCTTTGTGGCGTCAGAACCGATAGAGACGCTTCACGTTTACGGCAATTTGCCGGTAGGGCGCTTAATTGCCAATCTGGAGGAGACCCATAAGCTCAAACTCTGTTATGACTTCAGATACGCGAAACCCTTTGAGCCCATTGAGGTTGACGGTTACCGTGTTACATCCCTGCCTGCCCGCCACAACCCCAATGAGGAATGTCTTATTTACGCTGCCGAGTATGGCGGGAAAGCCATGCTATACGCCCACGATACAGGAATATTTCCTGAGTCTATTTGGGATTATTTGCTTAAAGCAAAATCGCGTTTCAATCTTGTAAGCCTGGATTGCAACCACATGGTACATAAAGCCGGCAATAGCCACATGGGCATACCTGACTGTATAGAGATACGCGAAAAGCTCCTCGCAATGGGCGCGGCGGACGCAAAGACCGTTTTTGTGTTGAACCATTTCTCCCACAACGGCGGGCTTAATCACGATGATCTGTGCAGGGCCGCGGAGAAAGAAAACTTCGTGGTTTCATACGACGGGATGGAAATCGAATTTTAAGGAAGGAGAGCAAAGATGAATAACAAATTGGGGCTAAGTGCCGGTTTCTTCAAAGAGCCTACTGTTGAAAAATGGAAATACGCGCTTGGCGCCGGGTTCACCGAAGCAGAAATGAGCAGCGGCGATAATGAAATGGCTAAAAAGAATCTGGATAAATACCTTGAAACGGCGGAAACACAGTATAAACTCCTGATTGCGGCGGGCATTAACGCCTCGTCTTTTCATCTTCCTTTTGGGAATAATGTTGACATTTCTGGCCCCGGCGATTCAATCGCGGACAGCGCCGTTGAAGTAAACAGGAAGATCCTTGATTGGGTTGGGGGGAAAGGTATAGGCATCGCGGTACTCCACGCAAGCTATGAACCGATAGCCCCGGAGGATCGCCCCGCAAGGTTTGAGAGGGCGGTAAAGTCGATAAAGATTCTGGGAGACTACGCCAAATCAAGAAAAGTCACGCTGGCTGTTGAGGATCTGCCGAGGACCTGTCTGGGAAATTGCGGCGATGAAATGTTGATCCTGACCAGCCACGGAAAAAACGCCTCGATTTGTTTTGACGTGAACCATCTGCTTGTTGAACACCAGAGGGATTTCATGGCAAAGACAGCCCCGTATATCGTAACGACGCATTTTTCCGATTATGACAGGCAAAATGAGCGGCACTGGATGCCCGGAGACGGAGACATCGACTGGAAAGAACTCACAGGCCTTTTTGACAAGGCAGGGTACAAGGGCCGTTACATCTTTGAGATAGATGAAAACAGCAGCCCGAAATTTGGCCGTGTGTTCAGCCCCACAGAATTAGCCGCCAGGTTTAAGCTATTGGCGTAGCGCATAGCAGCAAGGAGGAGATATGGAAACTAGAATACAGGCGCACCGGGGAGCGTCGGCATATTACCCGGAAAATACGCTGGAGGCGTTTACCAAAGCTATTGAGTTTGGGGCCGACGCTATTGAACTGGACGTGCATCTTGCCAAAGACGGCGAAATCGTTGTCGCCCATGACGCCGCTCTTGAACGTGTTTCAAACGGGACGGGTTATATATACGACCATACCCTTGAGGAACTAAAAGCCCTTGACTTCAGTAAACTGCATCCTGGTACGGTATGCCGTATCCCGACATTGGACGAGGTATTCTCCCTCATCAAGCCCTCGACACTTATGATGAATATCGAGTTGAAGGGCGAGTACCCCGGCCTTCCCGAAAAACTCCTCGCCATGATCGAAGGGTACGGCATGGGCGAGCGTGTCATCTGTTCATCGTTTAACCATTATTTGGTGCGACGCATAAAAGAACTCGATCCCCGGATAAAGACCGCGTTGATCTATAACTGGAGCCTGGTTGACCCCTGGGTCTACGCGAATTATTTGGGAGTCTACGCGATTCACCCGCCGTATGACATTATCAAGGCGCGGCCGGAAATAGTAGAACGCTGCCATGAAAAGGGCGTCGCCGTAAACGCGTGGACTTTGGATGAAGCGGAGAAAATAAACCTGATGCTGAAATACGGGGTGGACTGGATCACTTCGAACAGGGCCGACGTCGCGATTGCGTGCCGTAACGCGTATCGGGAGAAGCGGTAGCTGCTAAATTGAGAAGGTTTTTATTGAGGGCAAGGCCAATGAGTTTTAGGAGTTTTATGACCGATTCTTTTCCTCCAAAATGAGTTGCGCCTTGCCCTCTTTTTTGCTTTACTATCAGAAAGGAGATATTACAATTTCAAATGATCCAAATTAAGAATTACGAAGCGCCCGGCGTGCCGCATGAGAACCGTGAGAGCGCCCGCGCATATTACATCCCGTTCAGGAACGGGAAACTGCCGGAGGACCTGACGCTGGTGAACCTTCGCCGCGAGGCCTCGCCGTTTTACATGACGCTTAACGGCGGCTGGAAGTTTGGTTACTATGAAAGTCTCGCGGATGTCCCGCCCGACTTTTTCGCATCAGGTTACGACGCTTCCGGCTTCGACACGCTCACGGTTCCCTCGTGCTGGCAGACCGAAGGCTATGACCGCTGTCATTACACGAATGTAAGATACCCGTTTCCTTACGATCCGCCCTATGTCCCCGCCGACAGCCCGGCAGGTGCGTATATCCGCGATATATACATCGACGGGGCATGGGAGCAGAAGGATGCTTGTATCGTTTTCGAGGGCGTGAACAGTTGCGTCTATTTGTGGGTCAACGGCGCGTATATCGGCATGAGCAAGGGCAGCAGGGTCCCCGCCGAGTTTAACCTGACGGGAATCATTAAACCTGGTAATAACCGTATTTCCCTGCTCGTATTGAAGCACTGCGANGGCNCGTACCTTGAGGATCAGGACTGCTGGCGCTTCTCNGGCGTGTTCCGGGACNTGTACCTTCTTGCGCGTGATAAACACCATGTGCGCGATGTCTTTATCCGGCAGATTTTCCCGGACGGAGGCGATGCGTCAAACGTCAAACTGCGCGTAGAGCTGGACGGCTCGCCCGGCCTTCCAGTTGACGTGCGGGTATTGTCGCAGTGCGGCATTGTGATAGAAGAAAAAGGCCGCGCTTCCGCGTCGCTGGACGGAAACGGAAAGGCCGCGGCTGAAATCACCCTGAGCGGCGCAAAGACATGGAACGCCGAGAACCCGTACCTCTACAAGATTGTAGTCGAATATGGAAACGAAGCGCTGGTTTTCGACACCGGCATACGCAATGTCGCTATAGCGCAAGACGGCGCGTTCACCGTGAACGGCCAAACGGTGAAGCTGAAGGGCGTTAACCGCCACGACTTCCATCCGCTGTACGGACAGGCCGTTCCCCTCGAATGGATGCGGGACGACATACTGGCGATGAAACGGCACAATATTAATACCGTCCGCACGTCCCACTATCCAAACGACCCGAGGTTTTTACTATTGTGCAATTACTACGGGCTTTATGTGGTAGACGAATGCGACCTTGAGTGCCACGGCGCGGGGGCGGCCGGCTGTCCTGACGAACTGAGCGATTCGGAGGCGTGGACTCCGTCGTATATCGATCGGATGGCGAGGATGGTTGAACGAGATAAGAACCATCCCTGCATCGTCATGTGGTCTTTAGGCAACGAGTCCGGTTTTGGCCGCAACCACGTGCTGATGGCGCAATACACGAAGGATCGCGACCCCAGCCGCCTTACGCATTACGAAGGGGCGTTCTGGCATAAGCCTGATGACGAAGGCGTCCTTTCGCTGGCAAGTGTGATGTACCCCGCAATTGATTGGGTCGCCGGGTACGCAAACGATCCGGCGCGGCCAAGGACGCTTTTCTTCTGCGAATATTCCCACGCGATGGGCAACGGCCCCGGTGACTTGCAGGATTACTGGAACATCATCGACAGGACGCCGAAACTCATCGGCGGCTGTATATGGGAGTGGTGGGATCACGGCCTCAAGGCCAAACGCTTCTTCGATGACGACGGGAACGTATACACCGTCCCGGCGAAAGGGTACAGGACCGCGCTGGGACGCCTTGGCCTTGACGAGCGGCAGATCGTAAAAATGCGGTCTGTCGATTTCATCGCATACGGCGGGGACTTCGGCGACAAACCCAACGACGCCAACTTCTGCCTCGATGGACTCGTGTACCCCGACAGGACGCCGCACACCGGGCTGATTGAGGCGAAACACGTCTACGCGGCGATCAAAGCCGAGCCGGTGGATCTGGAGAAGGGCCGCGTAAAAATTCTGAACCGCTACGACTTTATTTCGCTTGAAAACGTGTATCTTGATTGGGAACTGGAGAACGACGGTATACGCATTGCCTGCGGGCAAATATTAAACCTTACAGCCCCGCCGCATGGCGAGGAAATAATTAATCTGCAATACACTCCGCCTGAAAAACAGGGATTCTGTGCGTTGAACCTTTCGTTTAAGTACAAGGAGCCTGCTTTATACGCGGAACGCGGCGATGAGATCGTATGCCGACAGTTAATTGTAAACGAAACCAGGCCTGTCATCGAAACCAAATACGGCATTATAACAAAACTCCGCACTCCTCTAAGCGTCCAAACACAGGGATGCGAAGCGCTTATCAACGGCGCTGATTTCAACTACGTCTTCGACCTGCGCCTCGGCACGTTCTCTCGTGTTTCCGCTAACGGCGTCGCCCTTATTTCCTCGCCACTGACCTTTGAAGTCTGGCGTGCACCGACCGACAATGACCGCAATATTCAACGCCAGTGGCGCGATTGGGGACTTGACCGCACGAAAACGCATATCTACGAAGCTTCTGTCGCCAAGACCACAGAACAATGCTGTGTCATACGGACAAGTTACGCGATAGGCGGCTATTCGCGGAAACCCGTTCTTCGCGGCGAGGCCGAATGGACTGTGGATACGTCAGGCCGCATAACGCTTTCAACAACCGTCGATGTTACAGAACGCTTAAAGATGGACAACGACAAAAGCCAGTTGATGCTACCCCGTTTCGGACTGCGGTTTATGATGCCGTCCGGCACTGAAAACGTGAAATACTTCGGTTACGGCCCAAACGAGTCGTATATGGATAAGCGGCAGAGCGCACGGAAGGGCCTGTTCGCGACTACGGTTGACGCCATGTTCGAAAATTACGCGGTCCCGCAGGAAAACGGCGCGAGGTACGGCGTTGACTACGCCGTCGTCTGCGACCCCCGCGGCTTCGGGCTGCTGTTTGAAAGCGGGGACACGGGAGCTTTCTCGTTGAGCGTTTCGCATTACACGGCGGATGATCTTGACAGGGCGGCACACCCGTATGAGCT
>JGI24698J34947_10000107_pt1 | contig 28851 bp, 25 predicted proteins | sample TergutMp193P3_FD_34947 | JGI IMG/M metagenome (IMG submission 34947) | reverse complement strand
ACTATTGGTTAATGGCTCATGTCATTAACCAATATCTGGTCAGTGGATCGTCAGGAGGCAATTTGTGGACGATAGCCAGCCGGTATTCGCCCAAATTATGGAAATAATTGAAAACGGCATAATTGGCGGGGTTTATGCCGTGGATGAAATAATTATTTCCACAACGCAAATATCGAAGGTGTATTCGGTAAACCCGACAACGGCGATAAAAGCCATCGGTAAATTAACCGATGATGGCATTCTTTACAAGAAGCCCGGTATAGGGATGTGCGTTGCCAGAGGTGCTCGGGAGAAAATTATCAGCCGCCGAAAGGAAATTTTCCTGGAAAGCACAATAAACAAATTGCTTGTGGAAGCAAAAACCCTGGGAATTCCGGTAGATGAATTAATCGGGGTAATACAGAACAAGGAAGGAGAAAACAGGCATGATAGAATTTAAAGAGGTAACAAAACTATACGGTGTCAAGATTGCGATTGACCGTATCAGCCTAAAGTTACCGGAAAACGGGATTTACTGCCTTCTTGGAAGAAACGGCGCAGGCAAGACAACGCTTATGAAATTGCTTTCGGGGCATCTAGCGGTAACGGATGGCGAAATTACCATTGATGGCAAAGCCGTATCCATGGGTCATATGCCTGAAAACGTGAATTTTATTACAAGCGGCTCGGATCTGTTTAACATAAAAGTATCCTCTCTCATTGATATGGCTGCGGGATTGCAGGACGATTTCGACCGTGATTTCGCCCGGAAAATGACGGAGCGTTTTGAGTTGAATCCGCGCAAGAAATACAAGGCTTTGTCTTTCGGGATGAAAACCATGCTGACAACCATCATAACGCTGGCGAATAATTCCAGGACTATCCTGCTTGACGAACCAACCCTTGGTTTTGACGCCATCATGCGCGATCAGTTTAATACCCTGCTATTGGAAAGCTACTCCCTCCACCCGCGCCTTATCGTAGTATCCACGCATCAAATTGATGAAATCGCCAAGGTAACGGAACGGCTGATTATTATTGACCGCGGCTGCATCCTCATGGAAGCCGGAATTAACGATATTGACGAGCGAGCCTATACGCTGACCGGCGCGGTAAAAGCGGTAGAGCCTTTGCTTGAAGGACTGAACTGTATCGGCAAGACGATCGCGGACAACGTAATGGCGGCGCATATTTATGACAGAAGAATAAACCCGCCGGACGGCGTAACCGTTGATCGCCTGAGCCTTCAGGATTTTTTTATCAATTTTGTAGGGGGGAAAAATAATGGGTAAGGCATTGTTCATCGCGGAAATAAACCTTCGCCAGATAAAGATGGCGTATTACATCACAATGGCTATTTTTTTGTTTACTCTGTTTACAGGCATTGTCACGGCGGGAAACACGCTTGTAGTCCTGCCGGTTATCGCCGCGATTATTATACCGGCAAACAATTTCAGGAAGATAATTAACATTGGCGGCAAACGCCACGATTTTTTTATTGGCACCCTTTTTGTCTACGCGCTTTTAGCCGCTTTTGTTGCACTTGTCAACCTTCTGATTTTCTATACTGCCAATATATCGTATCCTCTGGATTATAACGATGGTCGTTATCATTTTGACTACAGTTACACCATAATTGAAGTGATTGGCTTTTTCGGGCGCGGCCCCGTCGTTTCGTTTATTCAGATGTTTGTGTCCCTTTCTTTCCTTGCGGTACTCACACATACGCTGACCTCCATACAGGGTAAGTGGTACGGCTGGGTCGCAAACGTGGCAATCATTATCACTATAGGGATTTTTGTTTCTATCTTTTATACGCTGCGCTCTGCCCTATTCTGGTTCTTTCAAAACGCTTTTTCCCAGATACTATTGTGTTTGCTTCTGGCAGCGGCTGTATACGCCTTAAGCAAACCAGTCCTGGAAAGGAAAGAGATCTAGGTTTATGCTGGCAAAAAAACACAAGAGCGGCGGAACCCTGGCGCTCATCAAGATTGCCTTTCGTAACATCTGGCGGAACAAGAGGCGGACGGTTTTCTGTTTTGCGGCAGTCGGGATAACGGTATTCGTTTTCGTGGTGAATTTCGCAATGGAAGACGGGATGACCAAGAGCATAAGCGATACCGTGCAGGTGTTTGAGTTGGGGCATATCAGGGTTGTATCTTCCCAATATGAGGCGGAAAACGAATATATGCCTGTTCAGTATCCGGTGGCGGACGGGAAAAGCTGGAGGGAACTTGCTTCCTCAGTTCGCGGAATTCCAGGCGTGCGTGCGGTATTCCCGAGAATTGCCGCCATGGCGACATTGCAGGAAAGCACGATCAAGCACGCGATGCTGTGGGGCCTTGATATAGAAGCCGAAACGAAGGCGAATCACCTGAACCTCACCACGAGGAGCAACGGCCTTGTCGAAGGACGCTACCCCACGCCCGGCGCCAACGAATGCGCCATCGGGTATATTTTTGCCTGGAAATCCGGGCTTGCCATCGGCGACGAGATACCGCTCAAAACGGTATCAGCCCAGTTTTCTGACAAGATGTGGAACCCCGTCATTACAGGTATCTTCAACTTTGATTACTATAAATACGATGCGCGGTACATCGTCGCGGATTTCGAGCGCCTACAACGGCTTCTTGTATTGGGCGAGGGAACCCAGCAACTGGTAATCTTTGCCGACCATGAAAAACAGAGCCCTGCCATCGCCTCCGCAGTGCAAAACCTTTTGGGGGATGGCTGTGTCGTTACCGACTGGAATGAAGACTATAATGTTGCCCTGCAAAGATCAAAAGCGTGGATCTACATAATCGCTTTTTCAATTGTTTTAGTCGTGGCAAGTTTCCTGATTATCAACACTGTGGTGATGGTAATCTACGAGCGAATCAGGGAGATTGGCTTGATGGGAAGCCTGGGCATGACCCGTGCCGAGATCGTTAAAGTTTTCTTTATCGAGTCGCTCTTCCTTGCCGGGCTCGGCGCGTTGTGCGGGGTAGTTCTAGGTGGGATTCTTACAGTCGTCTTGTCCAACTTCCCGATACGCATGGGGGACGTATACGGAAACACCTTTAGCGAATCGCCCATGGGCAGCACAATTTTCTTCAAGTTCAGCTTTCTCAGGATTATACAGGCATGGCTGATAGGCGTGGTTGTCGCTTCGCTTTTCACGCTGATTCCGTCGCTGAGAAGCGCCCGCATTGAACCCGTTGAGGCGCTGCGGGGCTAGCGTTAACTTTATTTCAAATTGCATCTCACAGAGGCACGAAGGCACAGGGGGTAATAAATAATTGGAAATCTATCAGAATAATTTTTTTCCTATAATTCCCAGTTCCATGGATTGGCGCAGAATGTCTTCACGGAAATCCGGGTGGGCAATGGCAGCGAGGCGCTCTACCCGTTCACGGATGTTGGCGCCGCGCAGTTCCGCTATGCCGTATTCAGTGACCACCCGATCCACGTCGTTGCGGGAAAGGCTCACGACAGCGCCCTGGTTCAGGACAGGCACGATCTTGCTTACGGTTTTGGGCCGACCGTCTTTGTCTTTGACGGTCGCGGTGGAGTAAAGGCAGATGTACGAACGGCCGTTCCTGGATCTTTGCGCGCCGATTGCCGTATCCGCCTGCCCGCCAGTGCCGCTTATCTGTTTTGTGCCGATGCTCTCGGACGCGCACTGGCCTGTCACATCAATCTCAATCGAGGAATTGATTGATACCTGGTTATCGTTTTGCCCGATAACATGGGGATCGTTTACATAGTCGCCGTTCAGTACCAGGACTCCGGGGTTATCGTCTACAAAATCATACAGTTGCCTTGTACCCAGAATAAAAGTGCAGGCCATTTTCCCCCTGTATAATTTTTTATACTTTCCGGTTATTACGCCAGCCAGGGCGAGTTTTGCCATTTCGTTGGTGAGCATTTCCGTATGCACGCCAAGGTCTTTCTTGCCGTAAAGGGATTTTGCTATAGCATTGGGCATACCGCCAACCCCAAGCTGTATACAATCGCCGTCCTGTATCTCTTCGGATACTAATTTACCTATCTTATAATCCAGTTCATTGGGCTCCACATCGGGAATTTCCGGGACGGGATAATCTGTTTCGACAAGATAGTCAACGTCATTGATATGCACTTCCACGTCCCCAAAGGTGCGCGGCACGTTGGGGTTGATTTCAAGAATCACCGTTGCGGCATCTTCCCGCATGGCCCGTTCATACGTCGCTGACAGGGAAATGGACATGAACCCGTGCTTGTCAGGCAAACTCGCGTTTGCGATAAGGAAGCTTGTGTTGATGTGCTGCCTTCGTTTCCAGCCGGCTGAATGCAAATGGTGGGGGATATGTGAAACTGCGTCAATTGAATAGCCGCGCCGAAGCTGGGAGGTATAGAACCAGGAATTAACATTTATCTTGCCGATATAGTCAAGATCGTGGAGGTGCTTTCCTTCAGCCATTGGATAATAATTGCTGACTGTAACATTTTTTATACCCCTGTCTATTATTTTATACAGGTTCATGATAAAGTCGCGGGGCTCGGCGGCGGCCATACCCGACACGATATGATCGCCGTCCTTAACTAACGAAAGCGCCTTGTCAACGCTGATTACTTTGGCAGAATAATCGTAACCCATAAACCCCCCGTATACGGAATCATACACCTAGATATACTCAGGCAGCCAGCTCCCGTGGGCCTCGATTAGCTCATCAACCATGGCCCTTATTTTATCGAGTGAAAGCTCCGAAGCGGTATGGGGATCGAGCATGGCGGCGTGGTAAATGTGTTCGCGTTTTTTTGTATGCGCCGCCTCAAGCGTAATGAGGTGAACATTGATATGCGTCATGTTCATGGCGGCGAGCTGAACCGGCAGCCTTCCGACACGGCAGCCCTTTATTCCTGAACCATCCGCAAGGCAGGGGACTTCCACGCAGGCTTCGGTCGGGAGGTTTTCAATAAGCCCGCCTGAATTGATGACGTTACCCCCAAACACATAGGGCCTGCCTGTTACAATGGCTTCGATAATGTGCGACGCGTATTCAGTGGAACGGTTATGTTCGAGCGTGTTATTTTTCGCCAGGGCTTCATATTCCTTTTTCCAACCGGCTAGCTGGGCGACACAGCGGCGTGGGTATTCATCAAGGGGAATGTTGAACCGTTCGATTAACTCCGGGTATTTTTCCTTGATGTAAAAAGGATTGTATTCGGCGTTGTGCTCGCTTGACTCCGTGCAGTAATGCCCCAGTTTATCGATGTAGTCAAAGCGAACCATGTCGCCATGTTTTTCCGAAGCATTCCTCGCCTTTGCCCTGCGGCGGATTTCAGGGTACAGGTCGGCGTAATCTTTATCGCGGATCTCAAGGAGCCAGCCCATGTGGTTGATCCCGGCTATGAGTTCACGCCGCCCTTCAAGGGAATCCTTCATGTTAAGTGATTCAAGCAGGTGCTGGGAACACACCTGCACGCTATGGCAAAGGCCGATGGTCTTCGCACCGGTGTAACGCTGCATATAACCGGAAAGCATGGACATGGGGTTGGTGTAGTTCAAGAACCACGCATCCGGACAAACCTTTTCCATCGCGTGGGCAAATTTCTCCATGGCTGGAATCGTCCGAAGCGCCCGCATGATGCCGCCTATGCCAAGGGTATCGGCGATGGTCTGGCGCAATCCGTATTTTTTGGGAATCTCGAAATCGGTTATGGTACAGGGATCGTAACCGCCCACCTGGATCGCGTTAATCACAAAGGAAGAGCCCTGCAGTGCTTTTTCAAGGTTCTCTAATCCCACAAAAGTTGAGATTTTTGTGTGCCCGCCCTTTCCCCTGTTGATGGCGGCAAGGATGCTCTCGCTTTCCTTGAGGCGCTGGCTGTCAATATCGTACAACGCGATCTCGCAGTCCCGCAAGGACTCGGCTGACATACAATCGCCCAAAACGTTGCGGGCAAAAATTGTGCTGCCCGCCCCCAAAAACGTAATCTTCAACATGGCTTCCTCACTTTGTTTTCTTTTTTCGCTGGCGTGTCACTTCGTAAAACAGCACGCCAGCCGCTACCGAAACATTCAAAGAATTAATGCGGCCAAACGAGGGAATCGCAATCATGGCATCGCAGCTTTCCCTAAGAAGCCGTGAAATGCCCGTCCCCTCGCCTCCCAGGATAATGGCGGTCCTGCCCCGGAGATCCCTGCTGCTCGCGTCTTCGCCTTCCATGTCCGCGCCGTAAATCCAGAAACCGGCTTCTTTCAGGTCTTTTACCGCACGCGGCAGGTTCGCGGTCTCGGCCTGGGGGACCCAGGCAAAAGCTCCCGCCGATGTCTTCGCTATTGTCTCCGCGTGCTTCGCGATGCGGCGGTGCCGTGTGACTATCAAATCCACCCCGAATTGATCGCATGAACGCAGTATGGCGCCGTAGTTGTGGGGATCGGTAATTTCGTCCAACACGGTCACAAGGACATCCTTCCGATTGCCCTTGCCGTTTTCAAGACCCTCAAGGAATTCCTCAAGCGAAGTGTCGGCTTCCAGCCCACCTTCGTCCACTTCAAGTGCAATGCCCCTGTGGTCTGGCGCAAGGCGGTCAAGCTCGACGGTCCCCACCCGGTCAAGGCGGATTCTCCGCTCGTTTGCAAGGGCCGTGATCTCCTTGGCCCGTGGGCCAGGCTTTGCGACCAAAAGTGAGCCGCAGGGCCGTCCCGATTTAATGCGTTCCTCAATGGCGTGAAAACCAGTCAGGTAGATCAACCTAGCGTTGTATCCTCGCGGAACCGCCCTTGGCAAAAGCCTCCACCTGATCGAGGCTTACCTTGGAAGTGTCCCCCGGCGTGGTTGTCAACAACGCGCCGTGGGCCCAGCCGAGTTTGAGGGCCTCCTCCGTGTCCTTCCCTGTCAACAGGCCGTAGAAAAGACCCGCCGCGAAACCGTCGCCGCCGCCCACCCTGTCGTACACATCCAGTTCGCAGGTGGGGGCCTGGTAGCTCTTGCCGTCCAGCCAGAGTATCGCGCTCCAGGAGTGGCGGTTTGAGGAGTAGACCTCTCGCAGGGTAGTTGCAACAGCTTTGATGTTGGGGAAATCTTTCGTCACGCTTTCAATCATGCCAAGAAAAGCCGACGGGTCGAGTTTGCCCTTTGATTCCACGTCCTGCCCTTTTAAGCCAAGGCCCTTCTGAAGATCCTCCTCGTTGCCTACGAGAACATCCACGTTGCTCACGATCTTCCTGAGCGTCTTCGCAGCCTCCTCGCTGGCCTGCGCGGCGTTCAAGCCCCTTTCAGCGGCGGCAAGGGCCCAGAGTTTGGCGCGGTAGTTCAGGTCGAACGAAACCACCGCCCCCGCTTTTTTCGCCGCCTGCGTCGCTTCGATTACAAGGGCTGAGGTGGTGGGCGACAGCGCGGAAAAAATGCCCCCGGAATGGAACCAGCGCACGGCCCCGCCGCCAAAAATGGCTTCCCAGTCAAAACTCCCTGGCGCGAGCAACTGGCCCGCCTCGTTGGCGCGGTTGTAAAACACCACCGGCGCGCGCACCCCATAGCCGCGGTCGCTCCACACAATCGCCATGTTGGGCCCGCGAACGCCGTCGTGTGCGAAACGCTTGTAATACGGCATCACTCCGGCCTTTCGAACCTCAGCCTCAACGTGCTGCCCAATGGGATAATCCACCATGGCGCTGGCAATCGCCGTCCTCATGCCGAAACACGACGAAAGGTTCATCGCCACGTTATATTCCCCGCCGGAAACGTGCATGCTATAGGTATCCGCCTCTTTAAAGGGAATAATCCCGGGATCCAGCCGCGTCACCAGCGCCCCCAGCGCCAAAAAATCATGTTTTGCCCCCGCCGCAGGGAGGATTTGTAAAGAAGATGTATTCATGGTTCAATGATAGCACAGCAAGTGAAAAGAGAAAAGGGAAAAATGAGGGAAGAAGAAAACCACGGAGGGCACGGAGGAAGACAAAAGAAAAGTATCTCACGGAGTCACAGGGGCACAGAGGAAGAGAAGAAATAAGAGCCCCTCCTAATTTGTAGCCCAACGCACTGACTTAGGTAACCAGTCTCCCTACTCGCGGGGCTTTTCGCCTGGCTTGTGGTGTCTTTCCCCCTCAGCGGTCTTGTCGCCTGGCTTGTGGTGTCTTTCCCCCTCAGCGGTCTTGTCGCCTGGCTTGTGGGGCCTGTCCCCCTCAGGGTGCTTGTCCCCCGGTTTGTGGGGCCTGTCTCCCTCGGGATGTTTTTCGCCTGGCCTGTGAGGTCTTTCTCCATCAGCGGGCTTGTCGCCTGGTTTGCGTGGTCTGTCCCCCGACTCAGGGGGTAATTTTGATGGTTTGTTTTCTTTCATGGTTCAATGATAGCACAGCAAGGGAAAATGAAAAGGGAAAAGAGAAGAAAGGTGACTGTCACCTTTTGGGGGGCACGGAGGAATGCACGGAGTTTCACGGAGAATTTACCACGAACCAACACGAACCACACGAACAAGGTTGAAAAAAGGCGTGCGGTCACAATACCAATAACTTAAAAATAAGAAACCACACCGATATTTATCGGCGTGGAAAAGTTTTGCGGGATGTTTCGCTTTCGGCGACCTAGCAAAACTTGTCATTATTATTATCAGAATTAACTTAAAATGTAAATAGGGGCTCTTATTTCCCCTCTTCCTCTGTGTCCTCCGTGTTGTACTCCGTGACCTCCGTGGTAAAATTCCTAAAGTTTATAATGTAATGACAACCATTGTTTTATGTACCTGATTGGCGCAATGTTTGTATTAAGTATATAGTAAAATAGGATTATCGTGGAGGGTCTTATGTCTGTGGATTTATCAGTAAACCTTAAAGGTGTCACTTTTAAAAACCCTTTCCTTGTGGGTTCGGGGCCGACGGTAAAGAATATCAATCAGATAAAGGCCGCTGCGGATGCGGGCTGGGCCGGGGCGGCAATCAAGCTCGCGATTGACCCTTTCCCGTACCTTGACCAGCCGCCGCGCTATCGCTGGCTGTCAAAAGAAAAGATGCTCATTTTTACCGCAGAAAGAAGGCTGAAGGCGGACGCGGCCCTGCGCCTGATGGAAGAGGCGCGGCGGGTGCGCGACGACTTTATCGTCATGCCGAACATCACCTACGACGGTGAGGATTACGAGGGCTGGGGCGCTTTGGCGCGGCGTTTTGTCGATGCCGGCGCGCGGGCAATCGAACTGAATATGTGCTGTCCTAATATGTCTTTCAACCTTGAGGCCACGGGCAAGGCGACAAAGAAGAGCACCGGCGCGAGTTTAGGCGCCGACTTAGAAAACCTCCCGAAAGCCGTCAAGATCGTCACCGAGGCGGTATCTGTCCCCATAATCGTGAAACTTTTCGCGGACTCAAGCCTACTTGCCCACGCCTCCCGCGCCGCGCTTGATGCCGGGGCCGCAGCGGTCGGCCATTCAGGCAACCTGCTTGGAATCCCCGAAATCGACGTGCGCCGCCCCAGAGATTCAATTTACCGCCTGCAAGACCAGATAACCCTTGGCTGCATTTCCGGCCCGTGGATCAGGCCCATCGCCCTACGCTCAACCTACCAGATGAGGACTGCCCTTGGCCCCGGCGCGTTCGTCATTGGTTCGGGAGGGGTGACCGATATGGAGAGTGCCGTCCAGCAAATCATGACAGGCTCGGACATGGTGTGGATCTGCACGGAGACCATGCTTCGCGGCTTCGACTGGCTCCCGAAAATGCTGGACAGTTTGGAAAAGTACATGGCTGAGATGGGCTACAACAGCATACGGGATTTCCGGGACATCCTTCTTGGGAATATCGTTTCTGCCCAGGACCTCACGCTTCACGATGGTTACGCCGAAGTAAACGTCGCGAAGTGCACCGCGTGCGGCCGCTGCCTCAAGATAGGCCATTGCCATGCCATCTATAGATTCGGCGATATAGGGGTAGCCGTCATCGAACGCAAGGAGTGCCTTGGCTGTTCCACCTGTGTTGATGTGTGTCCGCAGCAGGCAATTAGCATGAAAATAGAGTAAACTATCGGTTCAGTGTATACTATTTTATATACGTATGATTTTGTATACATAAAATGAAGTGTCAACAAAAACATACGGTTATAAGTTTTTATACACCTACACCGTATACGTAGACGCGCTCGTGGTGCCCCCATGGCCGGTCCAGTTGGTGTGGAAAAACTCGCCGCGTTTCTTGTCAAGGCGCTCGTAGGTGTGTGCGCCGAAGTAGTCCCGCTGGGCCTGGAGCAGGTTCGCCGGGAGCCTTTCGCTACGGTAGCCGTCGAAATACGCGAGGGCGCTTGAGAAGGCCGGCGCGGGAATACCGTAGTTGACCGCTGATGCAACCACCCTGCGCCAGGAAGGCTGTGCGTCTTTAATGACAGAGGCGAAGAAAGGATCCAGCAGAAGGTTCTCAAGTCCGGGATTTTTATCGAAGGCCTCCTTGATCTTCCCCAGGAAGGCCGAGCGGATGATACAGCCGCCCCTCCACATCAGCGCGATGCCGCCGTTGTTTAAATTCCATTTGTATTCCTTGGCGGCCTCCCTCATGAGGAGATAACCTTGCGCGTAGGACACAACCTTGGAAGCGTAGAGGGCTTTTTCAAGGTCTTTGACAAAATGGTCCTTTATTATGTCGGACTGGTTAACAAAAAGCGGCTTGTCAAATTCTTCGACATTGGGAGCAGAGAAGATCCTTGAGGCCCTTACGCGCTCATCCTTCGCGGCGGAAAGACAGCGGCCAAAGACAGCCTCGCCAATCAACGTGAGAGGTACGCCAAATTCCAGCGCGGCAATGCCAGTCCACTTGCCTGTCCCCTTCTGCCCGGCGGTGTCGAGTATCTTCTCCACAAGCGGGCTGCCATCACTGTCCTTGTAACGCAGAATGTCCCTCGTGATTTCGATGAGGTAACTGTTCAGCTCTCCCTTATTCCACTCGTCAAACACATCGCCCATTTCTTCGTACGAGAGGCCCCGGATGTTTTTCAGTAAATCGTAGGTCTCGCAGATAAGCTGCATATCCCCGTACTCAATGCCGTTGTGAACCATTTTGACGAAGTGGCCCGCGCCGTTCTCACCTACCCAGTCGCAGCAGGGCGTGTCTCCCTCGACCTTCGCGGCGATAGCCTGGAGTATGGGCTTCACGAGGGGCCATGCGGCGGGCGAACCGCCGGGCATAATCGAAGGCCCGGTGAGCGCCCCTTCCTCACCGCCAGAGACGCCGGTGCCGATATAGAGTAGGCCTTTTGATTCCACGTAAGCGGTGCGCCGCATCGTGTCCTGGTAGTTAGAGTTCCCCCCGTCGATTATCACATCGCCCTTCTCGAACACCGCAAGCAACTGCTCGATGGTCTCGTCCACGGCCGCGCCTGCCTTCACCATGATCATCGCTTTGCGCGGTTTTGAAAGGGCCGCCGCCAATGCCGCAAGGTCATGGCAGCCTATAATCTTTTTGCCCGCGCCCCTGCCGTTCACAAAGGCGTCCACCTTTGATGTCGTCCGGTTGTACACCGCCACCTGAAAGCCCTTGCTCTCCATGTTGAGAACAAGGTTCTCCCCCATTACCGCCAGCCCGATGAGGCCAATATCCGCGTTTCCCATTTTGCCGCTCCTGGATCATTGCATTAAAAAGCCTTAAACAAGTCGCATTTTTGCATAGCTGTACAGTAGAGCTATGACTACTACTCGCTTAAGGCAATGGCAATTCTACCGCCTATAGAGTAACATGGATCATGGCTTCTATCAATACCGATAAAATCCGCTGCCCCTGGTGCATCGACGACGCGGATTATATGCGCTACCATGACCGGGAATGGGGCGTTCCCCTGAAAAACAGCCGGAGACTTTTTGAGTTTCTCGTGCTTGACGGCGCACAGGCGGGCCTCTCCTGGCTCACGATTCTGAAGCGCCGCGAAGGCTACCGCCTCGCCTTCGACGGTTTCGATCCCGAAAAAATTGCGGCCTACGGCGATAAAGAAATTGCAAGGCTCCTCGGCGATGAGCGCATCATCAGAAATAAGCGTAAAATCCATTCAGCAATAGAAAACGCCCGCGCTTATCTAAAGATGGAAGAGGCAGGCGAAAAATTCGGGAAGTGGCTTTGGAATTGGGTGGACGGGCAGCCAATCGTCAACCACTGGAAAACCCTGAATGAGATTCCCGCTTCCACGGATCTTTCGGAGAGGATCTCCCGTGAATTAAAAAAGAAGGGTTTTAGCTTCGTGGGCCCCACCATCATCTACGCTTTCATACAGGCAGCGGGGCTCGTCAACGATCACCTGGTTGATTGTTACAGGTATCAGGAAGTCCAAAAAAGGTGACAGTCACCTTTTTTGGGCTACAGGCTATCCAAAAAATCCTGGCACATCTCGGTAATAGTGGCCTCAAAGAGTTCCATGAGGCCAGTCTGGGAATACAACCCGCCTGAAGCCCTGAGCGTTGACTTGCTCCATGTGGAGAATGTTTTGTGGTATAAGGTTTTTCCCGTGTTGTCCAGGATTCGTATGGTCATGTCCAGCACGGCTCGGCATTCACCGTTTTTTCCAAACCCGCTGTACATTACCTTGGTAAATTCAAATTCAACAAACATACTGCGTTGTATACCTGTCTCACTGGCCAATACAACGGGGAAATTCTTGTCCCTGTAATTAACGAAAAGGTAATCTGCGGGTTTTACCATCTTGCTTCTTATCTGTGCGTTGTTTAAGCTGGCGTTCCGGTACGCAAGCGACTGCAGCACTGTCTCTTTTTCCGCGAGACTGATGACTGAACCGTCGAAGGCGCCTCGAATGAGCCCTTCAGCGGTGTTTATAAGCCCATCCGCGCTGCTGGCAACCACCATGTCAGGATCTTCGCGGAGGGCCCTGTTGGCAAAAAGGCTTGTAGTGTTTGGGTCTGTAGGGCCTTCGCCCTTCCAGTTTATGTCCCCGTTTGATACCACCGACACGAGCGCAATTGGGTCCCTTTGCCCAACGATTGCCTTCCCCGATGAGACGCACCCCATTCCGGAAAGTATTATGCCTGCCACGATGAAAATAAAACTTGCTTTTTTCAAGATTAACTCCTGGAAGTAATATTAAAACACTGTTGCTTCGGAGACTATCCTGCCATCCCGCGTGTAAAGCTTGCTTATGTTTGCCGGGTCCGGAATCGGTTCTCCCCTGTAAAAAAATACATATTGAAATGTGCCGGGTGGAAGGGAAAGGGAGAGAGTATAAAACCCGCGGCGCGTTTCTCGTAATTCATACATAAAAGGGTCCCAGTTGTTAAAACTTCCGCCTACGGTGATTGTCTCTCCCGAAGAAGCATTATAGCTGAACGTGTAGATTCCCGGCGTTGCCGGATTATTGGCAGTCTTTGGTCTTTCCGGCAGGGGAAACCTGGATTCAATGACACCCGAAGGCCCCAAAACACGAACCGGGTTCGTGGGGTCCGCAGTCCAAAGCCCATCGATGATTAGCCGGTAATCCATATTTTTGATGTCAGCGGGAATGGGCTCAATGTGAAACATGATCCCCGAGTCTTCATATGGATCGATCTTGTTGCTGACTTTCCCGCGAACCAATAGATCCGCCGGGTCTTTTGGAACCATAAGCCTTTGAAACCAGTGAACCTTTGCGTAATCTTCGTGGGCAAAACTTATTCCTACCCGTTGAAGGGAGGATGAAGCGGTAAAAAGCACACCATCCTCAAAGATTTCAGGTTTCCCAGGCCGGGAGATATCCCTAAGATGATTGATAAATTGATAAGATTCTATATCGACGGCCCCGATATTTCCGATAATGAAAACAAGGAGCGCCGTTGTAATGAACGCTTTCATTTTGTTCTTTACATTTATCGGCGAATAAACCAATATCTTAATATGCCGTCTTTAAACGCGCTTAGGGAATTCAAGGTCTCGTTCCAAAACCTGGGAGACGAAGAAAGAACACTCGCGGAATTGAAGATGCCTCCCGATGATCTGCCTTTGCCGGATCACGAACCGGCATTCGATGCCGCCCAGTCCCCGAGCGTCGCGGATGTCACCCAATCCCCAAGTACGGATTCTGAATTCACATCCGCCACAGATGAAATCCCGATGGACACAGGCGCTCCTCCCCCAGAGCCTCCTGTCGAACCAACAGAGGGGCCGACAGATGAGCCAGCATCGGATACGGATTTTCTTGATCTGAACGACTTTCTGGGGGGAGATACAAACGATAAAGAACCGGAAGAAATAAAAGATGACAGTTTCAATGATATACTCCCCGACGATTTAAATCTGGAGGAAGCCCCCACGCCTGAAGGCGATCATACAGAAGATTCGCAAGTCGAGGATTTACAGGATCAAGGTTTTCAAAGTCAAGAAAGTACTGTCCCGGGTGATAATGATTTTAATATTTCATCGGATCTACTGGACGACTTTGCAAAAGAATTGGAAGCNGGGGATGNCTCTCCCGNGGAAGAAGATAGTTCACAGGAAGGCATCGCGGCTTCTGATGAANCCGTGGATGATACGTTAGGCGGGGACTTANCAGACCAGGGTATTTCGGATCAGGGATCGACGGATCTTCCTGAGTTTGACTTGGGTGATATTCCGGAATTTAAGGAAGAAGAAACCCCGTCTTCTGGCGAAGTCGCGGACGATACGGCTTTTGATATTTCCCTGCCGGAAGAATTACCTGCCTTTGAAGATACAGGAACCGGGGAGGAAGGGCTTTCAGGCCTCGGTTCGGACGATCTTGGCGGCCTGGATGACAGTATAGGGGATTTCGAGGATTTGGGTCTCTCCAATGAAGTCCCTGGAGAAACCAATGCCCTGGATCTTGGTGATGATTTAAACTTGGATGAAATACCGGAATTCCAGGAAGAGGAAACCCCGTCTTCTGAAGAGACCACCGCTTTCCCGGATGACACGTCCCTGGATGAATCTTTGGATTTGGATGAAATTGATTCTATCCTTGAAGAAAATGCCAAAGGCGGGACATCCCCCAATTTTCCGCTGTCTAATGATAACATTGATTTAGGAAATGATATAACAGGTGATATTACTCCCACAGAGGACCTGTCCACTGAAGACGGTTTTGAAAACCTGGATAATGATACCGAGGCAAACCTGGAAGAAGTTGCAGGGGATTCCTTTGATACTTTTAACCTGGATCCCGGTGTCGTGGTCGGGGATATGGATTTCGAGCTTGGTTTCGGGGATCGCCTGGACAGACTGGAAGACATTCCCATCCCTGGGCTAGACGATATTGATGAAGAAGCCATAACCGGCATACCGAGCCGCGGCAAAGCCAAGCCAGAGACAGACGAAGTTGAAGAGATCAATTTAAGCACAGAAGAGCTTGAGAAATTACTGACAACACTTTCTTCTTATCCTCTCAATCTCAGAATTGCCTGTGAGGAATCAATTGCCGAACAAATGGTAGAGCCGGCGCAGATGTCCAAGCTGTTGCGCCTCCTTATAGCTGGGGCGCCTGCTGAAGAAACTGCCGCACTTGTTAGTAAGATACTGGAACGGCACATACCTATCCCAAAAGGTTACGAAAAAAGCAGCGGCGAGGCACTGGAAGCCGAACAGGCCAGTTTTGCCTATATTTTTGTACATAATTTCCTCCCCGTTTTGGGGCGCTTAATAGTGATCGCCGGGATACTCTTTTGTTTGGGGTTTCTCATCTGGGAGTTTATTTATACCCCTATCAGGGCCGAGCAAATCTATAAACTCGGGATTGAACGAATCGCTGACGGAGAATACAGCAGGGCAAACGAGCGATTTTTGGAAGCCTATAATATACGCCCAAAAAAGCCATGGTTTTATACATACGCAAGGGCCTTCAGGGACGCGAGGCAGTACACTCTGGCGGATGAAAAATACAGGGAACTGCTTTACTTCACGGCGAACAGGAACAAGCAAAATATTCCGGAAAAAGCAGCGGTTCTGGAATATGCGGATTTGAAAACAAATTATATCGGGGATTATCAATCCGCCGATAGCATCATCAGGCGCAATATCCTGGAATATAATCCATGGGACAGAGATGCCCTTCTTGCCGTGGCAAACAACAGCCTGGAATGGGGTGATTATGAGCCTGAGCGCCTTGAGGACGCACGGGAAGCTCTCGCCAAACTCATGGAGCGTTATGGCCGTACAGATCCTTTGATGGAAGGGATGCTGAAATATTTTATCCGCACCGACAACCTTGGGTATGTGCTGAATGTCAAAAACTATTTTATGGATTCAAGTAGAAGAATAACTTCGGCTACCCTTGCAGAGTTGGGCGGTTATCTTCTGGACAAAATGACCCAAGAAGTCCGGGGAGTGCCGAATGAATTCCTGGCCAATATCATGGATAACAGAACCCTGATTGAAATCAGGCAGATTCTTTTGAGGGCCATATACCAGGATGGGATGCTGCCTGAATCCTATTACCACCTTGCCAGGTACTATAATTATTTTGAGAATACCAACGACGAAAGCCTTACGCTTGAAGTAGCGGTACGGGCTTTTGAGGCCGCAAGGGAAGAAAACACCAAGCGTATTGAATACCATATCAAGACTCTGCAGCGATATGCGGAGATCCAAATCAGTAGAAAGGAATTTTTTCCGGCCGAGGAAACACTCACCAAAGGTATTAACCTGTACAGGGATGCCCTTTCCAGACGCCTTTTGACCCAAGCCCCTGAATTTGGAAGGCTCTATACCAGCCTTGGGGATTTGGAATATTTTGTCAAAGACGGGGATATGCAAAGCGCCCTGGATTATTACAATCTAGGCGAAGAGAATGGCTGGGCGCCCCCTGAGATTCAATATCGCATAGGCGCGGCTCATTATCAACTCCGTCAGTGGGGGCCCGCGCTTGAACGGTTTTTTACCGCATACAATGAAATGCCGCCTAATCGCCGCATTCTTTACGCTTTGGGCAACGTATCGTATATGCGGGGCAATTATTTCGCAGCCCAGGGCTATTATGACCGCCTTCTTGAGATACTTGAGGCCGATCGAACCCGGCTACCCCCGATCATGGCAACAGACAACGAAGATGAGCTTGATCTTGCCGAAAGGCTTATGATAGCCCAAAATAACCTTGGGGTAGCCCTTGAGGCTCTCTCGGAGCGCACCGGGGACAACACTTATCGTTCCAGGGCCCTGGGACTTTATTCCGACTCTGAACGGGCCTGGGACATACTTACCAGGAATCCCACCACCATGGTTAGAATGCGCCCTTCCCCGGACATTAGCGCTCCCAGTGTGAATCCTGCGTACCTCAACGTCCAGAACAGCCTTCGCCCGGTGTCGGATTACGAACCACAGATTTTTCTCAAAATCGATAAAGATATGCTTGAACCTTCCGCCTGGGAAGGTTTGACCACGCCGGGCTACAGCCTGTCTGAAGGGATACACACAGGCCGTTAAGGAGAAGAGCAATGACAGATTATGCAAAAGAGGCCCTTAATTTGGGAGCGGAAAATGTTGTCAGTTTTTTGATAGAAGACATCGTTTTTGATTCCAGGGTTGTTCTTAAGTGTATATTCGGATGTGCGGATTACGGAAAGCTTCACACTTGTCCATATCAAAAATCCCCCCTCAGCATGAACGAATACCGGGAAATCTTCCAAAACTACAAATGGGGAATAATTATTGGATGCAAAGACAAAAAGACTTCGCAGGAAATATCCTACGCGATAGAAAAAATGTGTTTTTTTGACGGCTATTATTTCGTTTTTTCCTTAAGCGATTGCGGCATATGCAAAGAGTGCGCAAAAGGGGTTTCGGAAGATTGCCGCAATCCCCAAAAAGCGCGTCCGGCGTTTCACAGCATCGGCGTAGATATCTTCCGAACCGTAAGGAATTTCGGCTTACCCATTGAGGTTCTTAAAACCGAAGACGACAGGCAACATTGGTATTCCGCAGTTTTTATTGAGTAAAACTCCTTAAAAATCCAGGGAAAAAGTTAAAAAACAGTTCCTTAACCTTGCAAAATAAGAAAAGTTGAGCTAGACTATTACCTTGTACTAATCGTTTTATAATGGCGTAAAAGTGAAATCTGTAACAGCAATAATTATGGTTGCCAGAATGTGAAAAACTTGTGGAAAACTATGTTGATTTTGCATGGCTTTATTTTTATTGCACGATTGAAAAAAAAGCCATTAAAGTGATGGCGGAAGCAATCACTTAATTGCTTATAATATAAGGAGTTATCTAATAATACTATTCGGGTTTTAAGGTAAAAAAACAGATAAAAACGGTTTTTTTTTGTTTAGGGGTTTAACGGCTGTATTGAAAACTGTGGATAATATGTTGAAATCTTATCTGGGACTGGTCTATGGGAGAATGGAATTACAGATCCTTTTGGGATGAATCTCTCTCTCAGCTCAAAAAAGAGCTTGGGGAGGAAGAATTTGGCATTTGGTTCGGCAAATTAGAGTATAGCCGGGCTGAAGAAACCGTGATTTACGCTTTGGCGCCAACAAATTTCTTTTTGGAAATGTTCAGGCCTAAATATTTATCCCGACTCGTAGAGAAAATAGGGGAGCTATCCGGCCAAAACCTTACAATTTCCATGGAAGTCCCAAAGAAAAGCAAAGAAACCGCCTCTATGCAGCCTCCAGCCAAGGAAAAAAGTACCCAATCGGATAAAAATTCCCGTGAATCCGGCAATATGCCTTCCGGCAAAACCCAGGTTTCCACGGTTTCCGGCTCATCCACGGGCGAGGAAAAAAAGAAGCTTCATCCACAATTACAAGCTGAGTACACATTTGACACCTACGTGGTTGGGGAAATTAATAGCTATGCCTTTAACGCCGCCTCTGTGATAGCCCGTAACCCTGGAAACTCCAAAATCTACAATCCCCTGCTTATTTATGGTGGAACCGGCCTCGGAAAAACCCATCTTATGCAGGCTATTGGCCACCATATCCATCAGAATAGCGATCTGAAAATCCTCTACATCACAGGCGAAGGTTTTATGCATGAATTCGTTGAAGTCACGGGTTTAGGCCAAAAAAACAAGGACGCTTTTGCCAAAAAGTACCGAAGTGTAGATACCCTCCTGATTGACGACATTCATACCATTGGCGCCCATGCCGCATTGACCCAAAACGAGCTTTTTTATACTTTCGAGGCTTTACACAATAAGAGAAAACAAATGGTTTTCACCTGCGACAGGCCCATTACCGAATTGAAATGGATGGCCGACAGGCTAAAGAGCCGCTTTACAAGCGGTCAAAGCGTGGAACTCCAACTGCCAAAATATGAAGAGCTGATTGCTATTTTAAAGAAAAAAATGGAATTAAAAAAAATAGAGTTAAATAAAGACATCTTCATTTCTGATGACATCATCGAACTGATTATCAAAAACATATCTACCAACGTTCGAGACATGGAGGGCGCCCTGAACAAGCTAATGGGCTATGCGGATTTGGTTCAAAAACCAGTTACCATTGAAATTGCCCAAAAGCAACTCAAGGATATTTTCGCCGATCCAAAACAGGGAAATATTTCAATGGACATCATTCAACGGGTAGTGGCGGAAGAATATCATCTTACCCCCAACGACTTAAAAGGCAAAAAGAGAAGCGCCGGCATTGTACGGCCCCGGCAAATATCCATGTACCTCTGCCGGGAGATAACCGAGTACTCTCAAACCGAAATAGGGCAAGCTTTTGGAGACCGGGACCATACCACGGTAATCCATTCACATAAAAAGATAGAAGAGGAAAGCCGTTCAGACACTAACCTTTACTCAACCCTGGAAAGGCTTAAGAGAATGATAAAAGAATATAATATCAAATAGCATATATAACCGGTTACTTTTCGGTTATAAATATGTGGAAAACCTTGTTAAATTTAAAGGAGATGTTGAAACCGTGAATAAACATCAAAATCCTATTGTTTTTTCCAAAGCTTGTTATGAACCTAATTCATTATCATATATAGAATTATGTAACTTATCCACAAATTCTTTTCCTTATTGCTACTATTATTATTTATATATATAAATTATATTAGTATTCAATTTAACGAGGTGATTAGATGAGATTTACCTGTGAACGAAGTGTCTTATTAAAGGAAACGGCAATAGCCAATGAGATAATAGCCTCAAAAAACGCCATTTCGATACTGTCCAATATCTATTTTGAGGCAAAAGACGGAAATTTAACGATAAAAGCCACTGATTTAAAGGTAAATTTTGAAACCAGGGTTCCTGTTGATGTTTTGGAACCTGGAAGTGTGACTGTTTATTTGGATAAATTTTACGGGATACTCAATTCAATCCCGGATGGCGAAGTGGAATTTGAACAGGTTGAAAACAAGATAAATATCAGGACATCGGCAAAAAGGGCAAGATTTCAGTTAAAGAGCATTGCTTCTGACAAATTTCCTGAATTTACTTCAGGTGGAGGGGATTTTTTTGAAATTCCCATACGGGATTTGAAGGAAATGATCCATGAAACGATTTTTGCCATTTCCGATGATGAAACACGTTACTTCATGAATGGAATCTATTTTGAAAAAGCCCTGGACAAATTTATAATGGTAGCCACCGATGGCCGCCGACTTGCCTACATTGACAAGCCTTCTTCGGAAGAAATAAAAGATTTTTCAGGCATAATAGTTCCCCCAAAGATACTTGGCATTGTTATGAAACGTGCAGGTGATGAGGGAACAGCGAAGGTTTCCATAACGGACAAAATTATCTTTATTCAATTTGGTTCATATAAACTCTCATCAGTGCTTATTGAAGGCCAATTTCCCAACTATCGCAAGGTTATTCCCGAGAACCAAACCAACTGTTTTTCATTCGACCGTTTGGAGATGCTGGATGCCCTCAAAAGGGTATCACTCCTTGTTGAGCAGAGATCCCACCGTATCTACCTTGGGCTTTCACCCGGAACCGTTTCAGTTTATAGCGAAGAGAACGACATTGGCAACGCCAGGGAAGAAATTCCATGCAAATATGAGGGCGAAGAGCTTTCTATAGCTTTTAACTATCGATACCTTGAGGAACCATTAAAGGTAATGGATGTAAACGAGGTAATTATATTTTTTAACGATCCCAACAAGACTATTACCATCAAATCGGTTCCGGAAAAGGACTTTTTACATATCGTTGTGCCTATGCAGCAGGATTAGGTTATCTTAGCGTTTTGCCGTGAGCTTTGCCTTTCTCAAAACTGTAGCTTTTCGTAACCTCGCCAATGAAGAAACTGACATTCGGGGGAAAGACATCTTCCTTGTGGGGGAAAATGGGCAGGGAAAGTCCAACTTTCTGGAGGCGCTTTATTTTTGTTCGTATGCGTCCTCTTTTCGAGGGGTCAAAGACAAGGATTTAATTCAAACCGGTGAAAAAAACTGTTCGGCTTTCCTTTCGTTTGATTCTTCTGTTTACAGCAATATTAGCGTAACCCTCAAAGACGGGGAAAAGGTTATCAGCCTGGACGGGAAAAAAATCAAAGACCGCAAGGAACTCCTTTCCGTAGCGCCGACTATCGTGTTCTGCCATGAAGACATGGAATTTGTCGCCGGTACGCCCGAAAGGAGGCGCTGGTTTTTCGATCAGATCCGAAGCCTTTGGGATCCCCTGTACCTGGACGATCTCCGCAAATACCGTTATGTGCTAAAAACCCGTAATGCCCTGTTCAGAGGTCACAGGGCTGTGCCAGGCGAGAACAGGCTTGACGGTGAGACAGCCGCATTGTTGGATGCCCTGGATCCCCAGATGGCCCTTTACGGCCTTGAGTTGAGCGTCAAACGCCGTGAAACCGCGGAAGAGTTTACCCTTGTTTTTGAGAACCTTTACAGGGAAATTTCCGGCATCGTCGGCATCGGCGTTAAATATCAGCCTTCGTGGAAAGAGGAAAACCTTGATCAAATTATTGAAAAACTTTTTGAAAAGCGTGAGACGGATTTTTATGCGGGGGTTTCCCTTTCCGGGCCTCATCGCGATAAATATCTTTTTACAAGGAAAGGGGAAGAGTTTTCAGAAAAAGCTTCCACAGGCCAAAGGCGGCTTTTGGCCCTTTTGCTTCGAATAGCCCAGGCAATTTTCTTTTCCAGGAAAACCGGAAAAAAGCCTGTCCTGCTTCTGGACGATGTTCTCCTGGAGCTTGACGGGGAGAAAAGGAAAAAGTTTCTTTCGTTCATGCCAGAATATGAACAGGCTTTTTATACTTTCCTGCCCGAGGAACCCTATGATAAATACCGCAAATATGACACTATCGTTTATAAGATGGATTCCGGGCGGCTAAAATCGGTTTGACTTAAGTTTGGAGTTATTAATTGGGATTACCTATAGCCCCAGGAAAGGCAAATGAAAAAAGCTGGTGATTTTATTTCGGCCCTGTTAAGGGAACAGTTTGGCCCTGAATTTATGGATACCGCAAGGTTGACAACCGGGTTGTTTTCATCCTGGGTTCAAATTGTAAAAGAAGTCTGGCCTCAATCGGTACAAGCCGACTCGGACAACCAGGGGTTTGACGACATTCCCGCCGTCGCTGTCCATTCCCGAATAAAAGAGCTGGAACGGGGAATACTTTTGATCGAAGCGGATCATCCTGGGTGGATTCAAATACTCCAGACAAAACAGGGCGGCCTTCTTTCGGCCGTGCAGCGCAGGTACCGGGAACTAAACATCAGGGGCATAGCTTTTAGGTTAAGCCGGGAGCCTTTTTCTTTTGCAGATGAAGAGAAACCTTTAGTAGCTACTGGGGATGAAATAGCGAAACCAATAGAGGAAAAAAAAGAGCCTCTTCCAACAGTTTCCGATAGGGCGGACACTCCCGGGGACGAAGAATTTTATGCAGCCCTTAAAAACCTGAAAAAAAGCATCCAGGAAAGAAACAGGTAATGCCGCTTTACAGCCACTGCCTTCTCTGTCCACGACGCTGCGGCGTTGATCGCGAAGCGGGATTTCGCGGTTATTGCGGTGAAACAGCGGCGTTGCGTCTTGCCTTCGCTGGTATTCACCGGGGGGAAGAACCGCCAATTACGGGAAAGGGAGGCTCAGGGACTGTCTTCGTTTCTGGCTGCAATCTGGGCTGCGCCTTTTGCCAGAATTACCAAATTTCGCAGGGTAGAATTGGACGCCCTGTTTCCGGTGATGAATTCGCGGAAATATGCCTGGCGCTGCAAAGCAAAGGCGTGGAAAACATAAACATAGTCACAGGAAGCCATGCGGCCCCGGCCCTTGCCCTGGGCGTGAAACTGGCGCGAAGACAGGGGCTTTCTGTCCCGGTGCTCTGGAATTCTTCAGGTTACGATGCAATAGAGGTTTTAGAGATTTTAAATAAGTTTGTTGATGTGTATCTGCCTGACCTAAAAACCCTGGATTCGGTTTTCGCGGCCCGTTTTTTTAATGCCCCGGATTACCCTGAAGCCGCCGCTGCGGCGATCCTCAAGATGATGGAATACCGGGAACTGCGTTTGGATGAAGCCATGCTTTCAGGGGTGATGGTACGCCATCTGGTCATTCCCGGCAATTTGGAAAACACCCACGAGGTCCTGCGCTGGTTCGCGGAAAACTGTAAAGGCAGGGCCCTGCTTTCTCTCATGACCCAGTATACTCCGGTACAGGCATGGGGCAGTAAAGAAAGCCGCCAGGTTGAAGCTGAGGTAATCGAAATACCCTCACGTTATGTTTCAAAAGTAGAATACGAGACCGTTCTTTCAATGCTGGATGAATTTGGAATAGATGACGGTTTTTATCAGGAATTAGTGACAGGCTCCGACTGGCTTCCTGATTTTACCAGGCCAAATCCCTTTTCTTCGGGATTGTCCGTACCGGTTTGGCACTATATGCGTTAATTGAGCTTTCCCTTATCTTTGTGTACACTGGATTGATAGAGACGTTTTCACATTGCTAATGGGATGTAAAAAGAGGAAAAGATGCTGAATAAAAAAAACTTTGTTAGATTCGCGGCAGCCATCGGCATGGGCGCGGTTCTTATGTTTGTGCTGAATAGATTTTTGGCCCTTCCCACAGGAGTTCCCGATACCAGTCTCCAACTGGGTATCCCCATCCTCGCGGTTTTTGCCGCCGTTTTGGGGCCCATTGCGGGATTCCTAATTGGTTTTATCGGTCATGCCCTGGTGGATTTAAGCTGGGGCGGCTTTGGCGGCGTGTGGTGGAGCTGGGTAATCTCTTCAGCTTTATTCGGTTTTTTCGTCGGCTCTTTCAGAAAATTTTTCAAGATTGAATCGGGCGGATTTGGCGTTAAGCAGGCTCTTTTGTTTAACGGCATCCAGGCCATCGCCAATGTCGCGGCGTATGTTTTTATTGCCAGAATTCTTGATCTCCTTATGTATCACGAACCGTTTGGTAAATTAACCCTTCAGGGGTTTGTTGCCGCGGGCATTAATATAGTTGCGGTCTTGATCATGGGAACCATTCTTGCAGTCGGTTATTCCAAAACATTAACCAAAACCGGCCGTCAGCGCGATGATTCAGAAGTCGCGAAAATAGGTTATTCCAATCGCTTTTTCAATCTTGCGAAAACTGTCGGGGTCAGGCTGGTGCTGGGAATGTTTTTTGTTTCCGCGCTTATGACATTGCTCATCTCCGAGCTGGTAAACCGGCAAACGGACAATTACAGGACAACGATTACCGAAGTAACCGGATACCATTTGACATCGGCGGTAACGGCGCTTTCGGAGTTGGTCAGCGCCGAAGAGTTGGACCTTTTTCATACGGTCGAGGATATGAAAAAGCCTGAGTATGGGGAGATCCGGGAACGCCTTATGGAGTTCGGTAAAAGTAACAATGTCTTCTATGCGTATTATTGGCGGGATTACGGTGGCGGCAAGCTTCAGTACATAGTTGACAATGATACCGATCCGATAACCCAGGTTGGGCCGGGAGACTTTAATGATATCAGCCATGATGCAGAACGCAAAGCGCTGGCCGGGAATATCAGTGTAGCGGATCTGGGTTCCTATAGTCCTGGCTGGGAAGGGCTTCTTTCAGCCCATGCCCCTGTGTATAACAGGCAGGGCAATGTATATGCCGTTGCCGGGGTTGACATCAGCGACGAATTTATTTTTTTGCAGCGCGAGGACGCGCGTAAAATGGAGCTCCTTCAGCTCATTGTAGTTCCGATATCGGTGATTTTCGGCGTCCTAAATATGCTCCTCTACCGCAGCAAGGCAAAGCAGATCGAAGAGGCCCACGTAAAACTCCAGTACTTCAACAACAACCTTCGCCGGGCATTCTCGACTTACTTATCGGAAGATGTGGTAGAGGAAATTGTTACCGATCCCACTCGCCTCCAGCTTGGCGGAGTAAAACGCCACATGACCGCGATCTTCACCGATGTGCGTAACTTCACCGGAATAGCGGAACGGCTGGCGCCGGAACACCTGGTGGATTTGCTTAACTACTACCTTTCCACGATGAGCGATGTGATACTGGAACAAAAAGGGACAATCGATAAATACGAGGGAGACGCAATTATCGCCTTCTTTGGCGCGCCGCTGGATCTTCCTGACCATGCCGTAAGGGCGTGTGCCGCCGCCATCGTTATGAAACGGCTCGAGGCTGATGTAAACAAGTACGTCATGAAAAACGGGATAAGCCCGTCCCCGCTCTTGACCCGCATAGGGATCAATTCCGGCGAAATGGTTGTGGGAAATATGGGAACCCAAAAGAAAATGAACTACACGATCATCAGCAATGCGGTGAATATGGCGGCGCGTCTGGAGGGGGTAAATAAGCTATACAATACATGGATTCTTGCAACGGAAGATACCATGAAGGAAACGGCTGGCCTGTTCCTTTCCAGGAGGCTTGACCGTATACGGGTTGTGGGGATAAAAGAGCCGGTGCAAATCCATGAAGTATTGGAAACTATGGATCATGCACCACAGGCTCTCCATCAAAAGGTCGAGCTTTTCCATAAAGCCATGGACCTTTTTGAGTCCCGCCGCTGGAACGACGCCGGGAAGTTGTTTTATCAAATTTATAAACAATTTCCGGGTGACGGCCCCTCCGCCCTGTATTTTGACCGGTGCAAGCAATACCTTAAAAATGAGCCTTTACCCGATTGGGACGGGGTGTTTAATATGGATGAGAAGTGACAACCGTTTTACACAATGACATTAGCCGGTACCGGGGAAGGGGTTTCGACAAATCGCTGACCGATATTGTCCACCATCACGCCGAAACCTTCAATCGTCTTTACGCCCAGAAGCGACATATCGCCCAATTCCGCGAAAATGATCTCATCGAGTGTTTCAAATCCTTCGGCCTTCAATATGGCGTAGCCACGGTCACGCTCGACAATTTCATTGGTGGCAGTAGAAAAGCGCTTTTTCCCGTCCGGTGTAATGCCTGCGTCAAGCAACAACTGTCTGGGTAGCCAAGATAACTCCGAACCCGTATCGACCAGTACCTCCACCGGGGGTGTTGAGCGGTTTCGTTCCTGAAAGTTAACTGCCGTCAGGTTTACCTTGAATGAACTCATGTAGTTATCTCCTTTAATGGGCGGCGCCTTAAACCCTGTGCTTAACAATATCCCCATGAACGCCAACAAGCTCCCTTTTAGGATTGATCGTCAAGTCCATCCCCTCAAGGGGTATTGCGCCGAGTAGTACGTCCGGGGCGTCAGGCAGCACAAGGGCGTCACAGGTAAAACTGCGGTTTTCCCACCTGACTTCCAGGGGCCCCACCATTTTGCATACCTCTTCTTTTCCGTCGGCGAGCGTCGCCTCTCCGAAGCCCTTGTCACGCAGGCCAAGCATCTCACGGATTTCCTCGTTGATGATGATAGTCCACGCTCCTGTGTCAACAATAGCCTTAACCGTCATTTGCCTGACTTCTTCCTCTTTGATAAACCCCCGTTCGGCATTGTACACATCCGCATCGTTCCTAAGAGTTATTTCGTTATAAAAAACACTCATCCTTTCCTCCTTGAGTATTCAGTATACTACATATACTGCACTGGGGTGTAATTGCGGGCTGATAAACATGACGATTGTCATGTTTATTTTTGCACGACGCAAAATAAATTCCCATCTGGATCTTCCAGGACAACATAATCTTCATCACCTTCATATCTCCATTCGTATTTTTTTGCGCCAATGTTTAAGAGTCTTTTTACTTCGTTTTTTTGATCGTTGGTATATAAATCCAGATGTATCCAATTTCTTCTATCCCTCCTTTTATCCCGTTTTTGAAATGAAAGGTTTGGACCCGCCTTTTCAGGATCGGTCAATACCACCCAATCATCTGTTTTTGGTTCTCTTGGGCAGTAATTTAATGCCTCGCCCCAAAATTCAATCATCTTATCGAATTCAAAACAGTGAATAACAATAGAACCTATTTTCATTATATTTCCGGCCACAGTATATCCTTCAAAGAATCACTGTTATTTTTATTGTACCAGTCATTATACCAGCTTTTCATTTCTTTGGGAAAAGGAAACCCAATAATCCTGCTTGTTTTGGCAATAATTTCCAACGCTTCATTTCCAGGGTCGTCTCCAACCAATTTAAATACTATACGACCTTTTGCTTTATTTCTTTTCCCTGGTCGAAATTCAGAGATACCAAAACGCTTCCTTATTTCTTTTTGTTTTTCCTCAAGTCCATTTAAAGCCTCATTCTTGGTCTCATATTCAAATCCATATCTATCCTCGGTTGGTTTATTTGGCTTTTTATTAATTACAAAGTCAACACCGTTTGTTGTATTGCTGATTACATTACTAGAAATATAGACTACACCGAAATAAGGTGTCTTTCGGGTTTTCATTTCAAAACCTTTGCCTTCCAGGAACTCGGCGACTTTCCGAAGTTCATTTATTGCATCTGTAAAAATATCATTTCCGGGAAGCGGAGGCTTTGGATCATCGGTTTTTTGAGGTTCATCAGGTAGAATTTCATGATCCGCATTCATAAAGGCATTCAGTTTTTCTTCCGAACAATTGTCATAAAACAGTATTTCACTCAGAGCATTACCTGCCGGAGAATTAACATCAAAACCAAAACTGGCTTTTAATTCCGGTGCCTCATCGGGATCATTTTTATAATAAACTTTGATTACATTGCCTACAATAAGTCCGAATTTGCACTTCTTTTTATTTGTAGTGGTATAATAATTATTTAAATATGAATCGAGCTGTTCTTCTTCATTCTTGCCAAGTTTTACGAGAGGCGATTTCATTTCTATTATTATTCCAAAGTCTTTTCCTTCAAGAACAATATCCGCATTTTTGTATTCACTTCCCATTTTAACAGAAGGTTCATGTCTCACATTGATATGAGGCCATTTAAAAGAACTTTTCAATTCTTCTTCAAAGACCTTATGATAGTCTTCTTCCCTTGTTATACCAGCTTTCAGTAGAACATTCATTCCGTTACATAACTTTTCCCAAAGAACATTAGATTCCATGTAAATTCCTTTTTTTGTTCGTGCCGGTTCGTGGTAAAATTCTCAGTGTCCCTGTGCCTCTGTGAGAGCTCTTCTTCAATATTCTCCGTGCCCCTGTGCCTCCGTGAGATGCTTTTCTTCCCTACCGCCTCCGGCTGCGGGCAAGGAGAAAGAGCCTCAAGAAATTCATGATTGCCGTCAAGGCGGAGGCCACGTAGGTCAAGGCCGCTGCGGTGAGGACTTTTTTCACTCCCTTGAGTTCTTCCGCTGAAAGTACATTGTTGCTTTGCAGTATCGCCAGGGCCCTGGCGGAGGCGTTGAATTCCACCGGCAGGGTGATGATGTAGAATAAAACCGCTCCTGCGAAAAGAATGAGTCCGATATTGATCAAAAAACCAAAGGAAAGGGCAAGACCGGCAATAGCCATCCACGGCCCAATAGAAGAGCCAATGTTTGCAACAGGTACAAGGGTGCTCCGAAGAACCAGGGGGCCGTAGCCTTTGGCGTGCTGGATTGCGTGGCCTGTCTCGTGGGCCGCCACCCCGACAGCGGCGATTGAAGGCTGGGCGTACACAGGCTC
>JGI24698J34947_10000106_pt1 | contig 28864 bp, 24 predicted proteins | sample TergutMp193P3_FD_34947 | JGI IMG/M metagenome (IMG submission 34947) | reverse complement strand
CAGGTGGTTGGGCCATTAGATAGAGTCGTTCCGCCCATCGAGCTGCCCGAATAGGGTTTACCGCTCCCGCCGAGCCGATTTGATATGTATGACGCTGGTTGTGATCAGAGCGACAAATCAGAGTTTAACGTCCATCGAAAAGGGCAGTACCCCGTCAATTGTCGAGCACCCGCATAGAAGCATGATTAACCGGTCGAGTCCCATTGCGACGCCGGAACACTTGGGAAACGAGTTCCCATTAGGAAACGGGTTAAATATTTTCCAGTAGTCTCCGTCTACATTGTGGCGCACGAGACCGGTTTTTTCTTTTTCGGTTTTTTCGCTTTCAAAGAAGCGGCGTACTTCTTCGGCATTGGTTTCCTCCGAGAAACAGTTGGCGAGTTCGATTCCGCGGGCGTATAGTTCCCAGCGTTCCACGGTTTTGTTGTTAACGCTTTTTTTCGCGAGGCAGGGGACGAAGGTCGGATAGTCCATGAGGGCAACGGGTCTTTCCTGTATCAATTTCGGTTCCACGGCGTGAATAAAAACGAGATCGTAGAGTTCAGGAACCGAAAGCCCCGGCGGCGGATTGAGGCCCATGCGTCTTGCCTCTTCCTCCATCGAGCTTTGTGTTTTGGCGGCTTTGTAAAGATCAAATCCGGCCCAGCGGCGGAAAGCTTCTTCCACCGTCACTCTGATAAAGGGCGGCGAGAGATCGGTGGGCGGAGACGCAAACGCGTTACAAAGCAAGTTTGTGTTGCAAAGCAAGTTTGCGAAAAGTTCTTCTGTTAGTCGCAATGAATCAAGATAGTCCGCCTCCATCGTGTAGTATTCAAGCATTGTGAATTCGGGACTGTGCTGACGGCCTGAAGATTCACCGTTTCTGAAACATTTACAGATCTGGTAGAGGTTTGTACGGTGCCGGGCGATGAGGCGCTTCATCCAGATTTCAGGGGAGGGGACGAGCCAGTAGGACTTTTCGGGCGTGAGGCTTCCTTTGGGAGGGACGCGGCGGGTTTCAAAGACTTCGAGACACGATTCGGGGATGAGGTCAGGGGCGAGGATGGGCGTGTCCGTTTCAAGATAACCCCGCTTGTCAAAGAAAGAACGTACGTTGCGAATGATCCCCGCCCTTTCACGTAACAGTTCAATATCCATTACTTATACCTTATCTTAAAAATAATTTACCACAAACGACACGAACATAACGAACTCGTACTCTGACATTTTCTTTTGTTCGTGTGGTTAGTGGTAAAATTTCTTAAAAATTCTTTCACTTAAAAGCCCTCCGCACGGCGGCTTTCCATTTTTGGCCGCGGTCGAATTCGTTGCGGAACATACCGAAACTGGTGCAGCCGGGCGAGAGAACCACGATGTCCCCGTTAGACGCCATTTCGCGAACCGCGCCAAGTACGGCTTCCAGGGAATCGAAGGGGCCGCGGTATTTGACGCCGCCTGAGTCGAGGAGGCGTTTAAGTTTTTCGCTTCCGGTTCCCGCGATGAGGATTATTCCCCTGGCGTTTGACGCCGCGCCGGCCAGGGGGCTAAAGTCCAGTTCCTTGTCCGTGCCCCCGCAAACCAGCAGTGGCGGTTTCTCAAAGGCCGTTATGGCGGCGGCGGCGGCTTCGGGAATTGTAGCCGTGCTGTCGTTGTAAAAACGAATCCCGCCGCTCTCGTGAAAAAATTCAAGCCTGTGCTCAATGCCGGGGAAGCGGCCAAGGCTTTCCCGGATGAAGCCGGCGTCCAGCCCAAGGTCAAGAAGGGCCAGGGACGCGGCGAGGAGGTTTTGCTTTTGGTGGCGGCCGGGAACGATAGGCCGCTCGGGAACCACTTCCACAATGCCGCCCGCTTCAATCTTTGAAGCCATAGGTGTTTCCCACAGGCGGGCATAGCCGGGGCCCGTGTTTTTGTCGATCCATCCGCCGGAAGTTCCTTCGGCTAAAGGCTTATCGGAATAGACCAGCGGCCTTCCCCGGCTCTCTGATAGAAAGCTCTTTCCCCAGTCGTCATCCATCGCGACGGTCACATCGTCCCCGTCCTGATTTTTGTAGATAAGCCGTTTATCCCCTACGTAAGCTTCCATTGAGTCGTATCTGTCCATGTGGTCTCTCATAATTGGGGTGATGATCGCGGCCCTTGGTTTCAACTCCCTTCCGCTCAGATCCCCCAACTGCCAGCTTGAAAGTTCCAGCACCACATCATCGGTTTCCTCAAGTTCATCGAGAAAGCTTAAAGGGGAAGGGGTAATATTCCCCCCAAGGCGGACTTTTCCCCTCAACAGCCCTGTAGTCCGCCCTTCGTTAAGCGCCCAGTACAGGGCCGAGGACACGCTTGACTTACCCTTGGAACCGGTTACCGCTATGATCCTGGCAGGACAGGAGCTGAGAAAAAGGGAGATGTCTGTTTCAATACGCCGCGCCGCTTTCAGGTAGGGTGAGTCGGACCTTACGCCGGGGTTTTTCACCACAAGATCCGCGGCCCTGAAATCCTCGATTTCGTGTTTGCCCAGAACATAACGGATTGGATAGCCTTTCAACTCTTCAATGGACGAGAAGAGGACTCTTTCGTCCCTGAGGTCAGTTACGGTGACTTCCGCGCCCCGCTCCGCCAGGTAGCGGGCCGATTCCAGTCCGCTCCCATGCTCGTGGATGCCCAGGCCCATGACCAGCGCCTTCATCCCGGCGAAAACGTCTTTTTTAAAGCTCTCCTTGTGTTTTGGCGAATTTGCTGGCATAATTGATCATATTACTTGGGAAAGGCCTGGAAGACAATGCCGCAGACGGAAATTACAACTTCTATCCCCGTTCTTGATGAGATGGGCAGACCGCAGAATTTTGGCTGGGCCAGGTCTCCGTGCTTTCTTTATGATCCAGCTATTCTCAGGGCTTCGCGGTGGCGTATAAGCGAAGGCGATCGCTATATCCTTGTCTCAAATACACACCTCGTAATTTTTGAACTCCTGGACGACGGGTACCTGGGTTATCTGTTCGTGAACGTTATTTCCCTGAAAAGCAAAAAACATTCTACTCATTCCTGGATAAACCCGTTTTCCATGGGCAGCTTTGATCTCCCCAGGGACAGTAATTCTGAGTCAATCAAATTCAAGCAGAAAAAAATCCTTCTGAACTTTGCCAACATGGAGGGGGGGGTCAGGATCATCAAGGCGGATATTCCCAAATTTAACCACGGCTACACCCTGAGGGGCCAGGTTGTGCTGACCCCGCCCCCCATGGCCGAATCGCTGGTTACCAACATGCCCTGGAGAGGGGTCAGGGACGCGTTTTCCTGTACGCGGCGATCACCATGGTATTCCGCCGAAGGGGTGATTCAGTTTGGCATTGAGGAACTTGTTTTTACCAGGGGGAATGGCTGGGGCATTTTTGGATGGAGCAGGGGAGTGCGCCCCCGTTCGGATCTACGCTTTTGGGCGGCGGGATCGGGCCAGGCCGGGGAGCGTCAGGTCGGACTGAGCGTCGGCTATAATTCGGCGGATTCTTCCCTTGGAACGGAAAACGCATTTTTCCTGGACGGCAAGATCCATAAACTTGACAAGGTGAGTTTTCACATCCCGTCCGGCGGTCATCTGGAGCCCTGGCGTTTTACCAGTAACGACAAACGCCTGGAGATGATCTTTACGCCACTGCAGGAACGGGACGAGAATCATCAGATGTTCTTTTACTCGCTCAAGCGCAGGCAGTTATTCGGTTCGTTCTCGGGAAAAGTTATTCTGGATGACGGTTCAGAGATGGAGTTTCACGATATCGCGGGAATGACGGAACGGGGGAAGAGCCGTTTATAGGGAATGCCGAAACTCATTAACGGAATAATTTTTAAGGAGAGTTTATGAAATACATACAAACAGACGCGGCCCCGGCTGCCATCGGGCCCTATTCCCAGGCGGTAATTTCGGGTAATTTGATTTACGCGAGCGGCCAAATCTCTCTGTCCCCGGGAAACGGTGAGATCTTCGGTTCGGTAATAACCGAGCAAACCGAGCAGGTCTGCAGAAACATCAAGGCGCTGCTGGGAGCGGCCGGATCTTCGATTGAGAATGTAATCAAGACCACCTGTTTCCTCGTGGACATGGGTGATTTTGCCGCCTTCAACGAGGTATACGCGAAACATTTTATCGGCAAGCCGGCGCGTTCCACAGTGGCCGTGAAGGAGCTTCCAAGGAATGTGCTTGTGGAGATCGAAGTGATAGCGGAGATCAGCTGATTGGAAGGCGGGTTGTGTTGTTTTAAGCTGTAAAAAAGCTCCAATCTGTACTATATTGTATATATGATAGACTTGACCGTTAACGAATCAATTCTGGAAAAGAATGTCAGGAAGGCAAAAGAAAAGGGGATAATTCTTCCCACCTTCAATCTGATGCGGTACCCTCATAATGTTCCCCTTTCTATCAAGAACAGACTGGGAAAAACCGGTCTTTGGGATATTGACCCCGTTAACCTGTTCCGCATTACCTGGAAAAACGAGGCGAAAGAATCGGGCGGCTTGTTCGGGGGACCGAATTATATTGAGCTGCCGCCCAAACTCACAGGCGTAAAGGCGAAGATCATCTGCCTCGTGGGTAAGTTCTTTCCCACCGGCTGCCACAAGGTTGGCGCCTCGTTCGGCTGTCTTGTGCCAAGGCTGGTAACGGGGCAGTTTGACGTTTCGACGCAGAAAGCTGTCTGGCCCTCCACCGGAAATTACTGCCGGGGCGGCGCGTTTAATTCAAAGCTGCTCGCGGTTGACTCCGTCGCGATTCTCCCGCAAGGAATGAGCAAGGAGCGTTTTGACTGGCTCAAGACCGTCGCCGCCGAGGTCATCGCCACACCGGGAACCGAATCGAATGTCAAGGAAATTTTTGACAAAGTGCGTGAACTCAAAGCCGCGCGCAATGACGTACTTGTTTTCAACCAGTTTGAGGAAATGGGAAACTACCTTTGGCATTACAACGTAACGGGACCGGCAATCGCCGAGGTATTTGAAAGCATGGGCGGGGATTTGAATTTTTCCGGGGCCTGTTTCACTTCCGGTTCCGCCGGAACGCTCGCCTCAGGTGATTTCCTCAAGCAGCGTTATCCGCAAGCCCGTCTTGCCGTGGGCGAAGCCCTGCAATGCCCAACGATTCTGAATAACGGTTTCGGCGCCCATCGTATTGAAGGTATCGGCGACAAACACATCCCCTGGGTGCATAACGTGAAAAATACCGACATGGCCATAGCGATTGACGACAATGACTGCATGGCCCTGCTGCGGCTCTTCAACGAGGATGCGGGAAAGGAATACCTTGTTTCCGGGGCGGGTCTTGGCAGGGATCAGGTCCAGTCGCTGGCCCTCATGGGGATCTCAGGTATTGCCAATATGCTGTGCTGTATCAAATTCGCCAAATACTATGGGTTAGGCGCAACAGACGTTGTCGCTACGGTGCTGACCGATTCGGTGGATATGTACCGCTCGCGTATTATTGAACTGCGGGAGGAGGAAGGCCCTTACACAAAGGAAAGGGCCGCCAAAGATTTCGGTGCGAGTTTATCGGGTGAAACCACCGATAATATGCTTGAGCTAACTTACAGTGAACGCAAGCGGGTGCACTGTCTAAAGTACTATACATGGGTGGAGCAGCAGGGAAGAACAGCCCAGGAGCTTAACGATCAATGGGATAACCAGGAGAAGAATTTTGCCGCCGTGCAAAAGCAGGCCGATGCCATTGACGCATTGATAAACGAATTCAACCGGCGAACCGGATTGCTTGAATAAAGAGAAGGGCGAAGAGAGAAAAGGGTGAACAATGTATACTGATGAACCATCGGCGGCGTTATGAGAAATGTCATGGGGGCTGTCTGCGTCAAATGCGGCGCGGAATTTGAGGCCGGAAACGAAACTTACACATGCATAAAATGCGGCGGCATTCTGGAGATTGAATACGATTATAATTATATAAAAACCCGGGCCAGCCGCAAGAAATTCGCCGCCGGAAAAGATTTGTCAATGTGGCGTTACCTCGACTTCCTCCCCATTGAGGAAGGCTCAAGACTCAGCCCCCTTCGTGTGGGCTGGTCGCCGCTTTACAAAGCCGATGCCCTGGGGAAAGCTCTGGGTCTTGAAAACCTGTATGTCAAGGACGATGGTATAAACCCTACATCAAGCCTTAAAGACAGGGCATCGGCGATTGCCGCGGGCCGCGCGCTTCACGCCGGCAAAGACACCGTCGCCTGTGCTTCTACCGGCAACGCCGCGTCGTCCCTCGCTGGTACCGCCGCTTCCATGGGCTTAAAGTCGGTGATCTTCGTGCCGGAGCGTACTCCCCAGGGCAAACTCATACAGCTTCTGATTTTTGGCGCTACCGTTATCAGCGTAAAGGGCGATTACGATGCGGCTTTTCGGATCTCAGCCAAAGCGATCGAGAAATACGGCTGGTACAACCGGAACGCCGCCGTCAATCCCTACCTGTTCGAGGGGAAGAAGACCGTGGCCATGGAAATCGCCGAACAGTTAGGTTTAGCGGCTCTCGGTTCTGCGAACCGTTGTTCCGCGAATCGTTGTTCCACGAACCGGGGTTTTATTGCGCCTGATTTTGTGGCGGTCTCGGTCGGTGACGGTTGTACCATAGCGGGAATCTGGAAGGGTTTTAAAGACCTGTACGCCGTCGGCCTCATCGACACTCTGCCCCGTCTCATTAGCGTGCAGGCCGAAGGCTGCTGTCCGGTGAACCGCGCTGTTGAACGAAACGCCCCCATTGAGCCGATGAAAGAAAACACGCTGGCGGACAGCATCGCCGTGGGAGTTCCGCGTAACGGGGACAAGGCCATGGCCGCCATCCGGGAATCTAACGGCATCGCCGTTAATGTCAGCGATGAGGAGATTTTCAGAGCTATACGTCTTTTGGGAAAGACCGCCGGGGTTTTTGGAGAGCCGGCCGGCGCCGCGGGAACCGCCGGGTTGGCGAAGGCGGCGGCCCAGGGGCTTATTCCGTGTAACAGCCTTGCGGTGTCGATTGTTACGGGCAACGGGCTTAAGGACGTGGCTTCGGCGCAGACAGCCGCCGGGGTAGGCGGAGGCGTGGCGCATAACAAAGACGGCGAATCGAAATTGCTTCGCATTGAGCCTGATATTGATTTGCTTACCCGTGAACTCGCGAAGCGCGGTATTTAATTCGTGGCGAGGGTGAAACCCGAGTCCAATACCTTATGAGAACAACATACCCAGCCCCGGAGGGGCGGGTTGTTGATATTTTTTAGGAGGAAAGCATATTATGTTGGATTTTGCGGCAATCAAAAAAGCTGCCAAAGGGTATGAGGCGGACATGACGAGGTTCCTTCGGGATTTAGTAAGGCTTCCCGGTGAAAGCTGCGGTGAGAAGGCAACCGCGGCCCGGATCATAAAAGAGATGAAAAAAACCGGCTTCGACGAAGCGGACATTGATAAGATGGGAAACGTCATCGGCCGTGTGGGAGAAGGTAAAACCCTCATCGCCTTTGACGGGCACATCGACACGGTTGGAGTCGGTAACATGGCCAACTGGAAATTCGATCCTTACGAAGGTTTCGAAACCGAAACAGAGATAGGCGGACGCGGCGCTTCGGATCAGCTTGGGGGAACGGTTTCGGCTGTTTATGGCGTCAAAATCATGAAAGACCTCAAGTTATTAAACGATAAGTACCGGGTGATGGTGACAGGCACGGTGCAGGAGGAAGCCTGTGACGGCCTCTGCTGGGAATACCTTATCAAGGAAGAAAAAATTAAACCCGAATTTGTTGTCCTCACCGAACCCACCAACGGTAAAATCTACCGGGGGCATCGCGGCCGGATGGAGATCCGCGTGGAGGTTAAGGGAATTTCGTGTCACGGTTCCGCGCCGGAGCGCGGTGAAAACGCCATCTACAAAATGGGAGAGATACTCACGGAAGTTAGAGCTCTGAACAATAATCTCAAAGACGACGATTTCCTCGGCAAGGGAACACTCGCGGTTTCGCAGATTTATTTCAGCTCGCCTTCCCGCTGCGCGGTGGCGGATATGTGCGCTATCTCGATTGACCGGCGCCTTACCTGGGGGGAGACTTACAAAAGCGCCCTCGCGGAAATCGCCGCCCTGCCCACGGTAAAAAAATACAAAGCGAAAGTTACAATGTACAAATACGATTCGCCCAGCTACACCGGCGTGGTTTATCCCATCGACTGCTATTTTCCCGCTTGGATGATTCCCGAGGACGCCAAACCGACCCAGGCGATGGTGAAGGCCTACGAAGGAATGTTCGGCAAACCCAAAGTTGACAAGTGGACTTTTTCGACTAACGGCGTTTCGATAATGGGGCGGAATAAAATACCCTGCATAGGCTTTGGTCCCGGTAAGGAAGAACAGGCGCATGCGCCTAACGAAAAAACATGGAAAGCGGATCTGGTTCGCTGCGCCGCGGTATACGCCGCCCTGCCCAGTATTTATACGAGTAAGGAGTAGCAAATGGCGTACATCAATCAATATACTTCAAGGCTTGACGGCCTTAACTTCAAAGATATGTTCGGCGGGGATTTTTTCCTGACCTGGGAAAAATCCTACGATGAGATTCTGGCGGTCTTTACGGTGGCGGACGCCCTGCGGTGGCTCAGGGAAAATAATGTTTCATCACGCGTTTTTGATTCTGGTCTTGGCGTTTCCCAGTTCAGGGATAATTCAACCCGCACCCGTTTCAGTTTCGCGTCCGCCTGTAATTTGCTCGGCCTCGCGGTACAGGATCTTGACGAGGGCAAGTCCCAGATCGCGCACGGGGAGACTATGAGGGAAACCGCCAACATGATCTCCTTTATGGCCGACGTTATCGGTATTCGGGACGACATGTATATCGGCAAGGGCAACGCCTATATGCGGGCGGTCGCCAAAGCGGCACGCGAAGGGTACAATGACGGCAACCTGGAGCAGTGTCCCACCCTTGTCAATCTCCAGTGCGACATCGATCATCCCACCCAGATCATGGCGGACATGAACCATGTCATCCATTATTTTGGCGGCATCGACAAACTCAAAGGAAAAAAAATCGCGATGACATGGGCATATTCCCCCTCTTACGGAAAACCTCTGTCTGTGCCGCAGGGCGTTATCGGTTTTATGACCCGTTTCGGCATGGATGTGCATCTGGCGCATCCGGAGGGCTACGAGGTTATGCCGGAGGTTGAGGAAATCGCGAAGAGGAACGCGGCCTTAAGCGGCGGCAAATTTACCAAATCCAATTCCATGAAAGACGCTTTCAAAGACGCGGACATTGTTTACCCAAAGAGTTGGGCACCGTTTGCCGCCATGGAGAAGCGGACGAACCTGTATGGGAACAACGACTTTGACGGAATCAATGCGCTGGAAAAAGAGCTTCTTGCGCATAACGCAAAACACAGGGACTGGGAGTGTACCGAAGATTTGATGAAAACGACAAAAGACGGCAAGGCCCTTTATCTGCACTGTCTTCCCGCCGATATTTCGGGCGTTAGTTGCAATGAAGGAGAAGTTGCCGCTTCGGTGTTCGATCGTTATCGTGTTCCGCTTTATAAACAGGCGAGTCACAAGCCCTACGTCATCGCGGCGATGATCTTCCTCGCGAAGATCAAATGTCCACAGGAAACCCTGACCAATCTGGTTTCCCGTAACCGGCAGCGGCATTTTCGTTAGGCGCCAAATGAAAAAGCGAATCGTTATCGCGCTGGGGGGCAACGCCCTTGGGGATAATCTGAAAGAACAAATGACCGCCGCCAGGATAACGGCCGGAGCCCTCGTTGACCTGATTGAGGAAGGCCATGAGATCGTGGTGGTTCACGGAAACGGTCCGCAGGTGGGGATGATCGAAACCGCTTTTGAGACCGCCGCCAAGGCCGACCGGCATTTTCCGGTGCTGCCCATGTCGGTCTGTGTGGCCTTGAGCCAGGGTTATATCGGTTACGATTTACAGAATACCATACGCATGGAACTTGACAGGCGCGGTATGAAAAATCAGGTCGCCGCGATAATTACACAAGTGGAAGTTGACCCAGCCGACAAAGCTTTTGAAAACCCCACCAAGCCCATCGGCGGCTTTATGACCAAAGAAGAAGCTGATGCCCTAAGAGAGAGGGGAGTCGCGGTCATGGAAGATGCGGGTCGCGGCTGGCGTCAGGTGGCGGCTTCGCCAAAACCGGTGAACATCATAGAGGCGGAAACCATCAGGGCGCTCCTTGCGGCAGGGCAGATACCCATCGCGGCGGGCGGCGGCGGAATTCCCGTCGCGATGCGTGACGGGCAGTACCGGGGCATGGGCGCGGTTATCGACAAGGATTTTTCCGCCGCCAAACTCGCGGAGCTTATTGACGCCGATATGCTGATAATCCTTACCGCCGTCGAGAAAGTTGCGATTAACTTCGGCAGGCCGAACCAGAAGTGGCTGGACATAATGACGGTTAACGAGGCTGAAAAGTACATCGCGGAGAATCAATTTGCCAAAGGTTCAATGCTTCCAAAAGTCCAGGCGTCAATAGCGTTTGTAAAATCCTCCACGGCGCGTGACCCTTCCCGTTCGGATGCCTGCGCCGCGTTGATCACCCTGCTCACCAAAGCGAGGGAAGGGATTGCCGGTAAAACCGGGACAAGAATTGTAATGTGAGGAGCGGCAATGAGTGAGATAATGAGGCCCATCCCTTTTCCGGAGTTGATAAACTGGGCGAGGGGAGAATATAAAAATCACGGCTCTGTGTTCGGCATTCGAAAAGAAAAGTTTTTTCGCCCTGCCGCTGCTTCCGGCGGTATTGAGCTGTTTGGGAAGAAGATTAGTAGTCCCATCGGTCCCGCCTCGGGTCCCAATTCACAGCTTGCGCAAAACATCCTTGCGGCGTACCTCGCGGGCGCACGGTTTGTTGAACTCAAAACCGTGCAGACCATGGACGGCGAAGAGCTGCGCAAGGCCGTCGCGAGGCCCTGCATCAACGCCATTGATGAAGGCTACAATGTCGAGTGGTCCACCGAGTTAACCGTTGCGGAGGCCATGGAAGAATATATCAAGGCCTGGTTTCTCTGTAACATTTTCGCGAGAGAATTTGATATCGCCGATACCGGGGACATGATTTTCAACATGAGCGTCGGATACAGCCTTGAGGGAATCAAATCTGAAAAGATAGATACTTATATCGAGGGAATGAAAAACGCCGAAAATACAGGAATTTGGAAACGCTGTTACGATTACGTTGCGGCTAACATAACTTCTTTTGAGCGTTTCACGAAAAAAGACCTGGACGCGGTATCAGCGGAAGTTTCCGGCGGAATAACCCTTTCGACCCTTCACGGCTGTCCCAGGGAAGAAATAGAAAAAATAGCCGCGTATCTTATCGGCGAAAAGGGACTGCACACCTACATTAAATGCAACCCTACCTTGCTGGGATATGAAACCGCGCGAAAGATCCTTGACGAAATGGGTTACGGCTGCGTCTCCTTTGACGATCATCATTTTAAAAACGATTTGCATTTTGACGATGCGGTGGAGATGCTTCGGCGTTTGCAGGCCCGCGCAGAGGAATTGGGACTCGGCTTCGGAGTCAAGCTCACAAATACCTTCCCGGTGGAAATCAGGCGCAATGAACTGCCGGGCAATGAAATGTGCATGTCGGGCCGCGCCCTGTTTCCACTTTCGATTAACGTGGCGAAGAAACTTTCAGAAGCTTTTAACGGCGAGCTTCCCATCTCATATTCCGGCGGCGCGGATTTTTTTAATGTAAAAGATCTTCTTGAAACCGGTATAAGGCTGGTGACGGTCGCTACCACTATTCTCAAACCCGGAGGTTATGAGCGCCTAACGCAGCTTGCGGAACTTGCGGAGAAGGCGATGCCTGGCGCGCCGGGAACCATCAATGTGAATGCCTTGAGCAACCTCGCAGATTCTCTTCCGGGGAGAAACCGCTATCGAAAAGAATATCGCCAGGTTGGCTCGCGCAAACCCCTACTCCCTACTCCCCACTCCCATCTTCCTATTTTCGACTGTTTCAGGGCCCCCTGTACGGACAACGGCTGTCCCATTCACCAGCGCATCCCTGATTACCTTTCAGCGGCAGCCGCCGGAAACTATGACGAGGCTTTCAGGATTATCGCTTTGGATAATACAGCGCCTTCAATTACCGGAACCATCTGCGACCACCAGTGCCAGCACAAGTGTACCCGGCTTGATTACGATGATCCCCTGCAAATAAGAAAAACCAAGCTCCTGGTTGCGGATAACGCGCAGGACGCTTTCATTTCATCGCTGGCCGCGCCTGATCTCAAAACCGCTAAATCAGTTGCGGTAATTGGTGCTGGTCCGGCGGGCATTGCCGCGGCGGTTTTTCTGCGGCGGAACGGCGTGGCAGCAACCGTCTATGAAAAGCGGGAGCGGCCCTTCGGCATCGTACAGTACGTGATTCCCTCTTTCAGAATTTCCGATGAGGCGATTTTCCGCGATTTCCGAATTGCGCAAAAACTGGGTGTGGAATTTGCGTTTAACGCTCCTGAAAATTATTCTGTCGCCGAATTGCGAAAGAAACACGATTTCATCGTAATTGCTATTGGCGCGTGGAAAGAAGGAGCCGTCGTTGTAAAGCGGGGACAGGAAAAAATTATTGACGCCCTCGCTTTTCTTGAAGATTCGAAAAAGACAAAGTACGGCCTTGAAATCGGGAAGAGAGTCGCGGTTATAGGCGGCGGGGATGTCGCCATGGACTGCGCCAGGGCGGCGAAGCGAAATAAAGACGTTGAATCCGTTACCGTTGTTTACAGGCGTACTGTGGAGTTCATGCCTGCCCAATACGAAGAGCGGGAATCGGCTCTGGCGGATGGGGTGATAATAAAGGAACTCCTGGCGCCTGAAACATGGTTGGATGGCGTTCTTGTCTGTGAAGTGATGCGCCCCGGAGATTACGACGCGACGGGCCGCCGGGGCATTGAGGGCACCGGCGAAAAAGTCGAATTGTGTTTCGACACGGTAATAAGCGCGGTCGGCGCGAGGGTTGACACCGGGGCTTTTACGCGTAACGGCATCAAACTTGACGCGAAAGGGTTTCCCGAAATCAATGACGACATGGAGAGTTCAGTCGCGGACGTTTTCATCGCCGGCGACTGCAGGGCGGGCGCGGCTACTGTTGTCAGAGCCATCGCCGACGCCAAGACCGCCGCCGCCGCGATTCTGCGAAAAATGGGCCTTGAAGCCGATTTTTCGGCCGCGCCCGTCGCCGTGAACGGCGTTTCCGGGAGCGGCGCGGATTTCTCGAGTCTCTATCTGAAAAAAGGGATTGTCTCCGAAGCGAAACCGGACAACACCGACGGATACCGCTGTCTTTCGTGTAACACCCTCTGCGAGATATGCGCCGATGTGTGCCCAAACCGCGCCAATGTCGCGGTTGTACTTTCCTCGGGCAGTCCGCCGGGACGGCATCAAATCCTGCATATCGACAGAATGTGCAACGAATGCGGAAACTGCGCCGCGTTCTGCCCGCACCCCGGAAAACCGTACAAAGACAAGCTCACGGTTTTTTCCTTCGAGGAGGATTTTGCCCAAAGCGAAAATCCGGGTTTCCTTAAAACCGGATCAGATACTTACAAAATCCGTCTGGAAGACAAATCGCTGGTGAATTACCGCAGGGGTGAAGAATCGCTCCCGGCAACATGGATAGCCGTGATTGATACTATTAATAAAAAATACGAATATCTGGAGATAACAGGAGAACAATCATGCTGCTGATTGGAAACGGGAAAATCGTAACAAGGGATAACGCCGCTCCGTTTATCGAAAACGGCGCGGTTGCGATTGACGGGGAACTCATTAAGGAAACCGGAGACACCGCCGCGTTACGCGCAAAGTACCCGGACGCCGATTATATCGACGCAAAGGGTAGGCTGGTGATGCCTGGCTTCATCAATGTGCACATGCACTACTATTCTACCTTTGCGCGCGGTATCGCGCTTGGAGGGAAGCCGGCGACAACTTTCGGTGAAGTGCTTTCCGGCCTTTGGTGGCGGCTGGACAAGCAGCTCGATCTTGATGACGTTTATTATAGCTGTATGGGCCCCATGATCGACGGGGTGCGTTCAGGGGTTACATCGGTGATCGACCATCACGCGAGCCCATTCGCGGTTGAGGGCAGCCTTTTCAAAATCGCCGAAGCGGCGAAGCTTTTCGGTATACGCAGCAACCTCTGTTATGAGGTGTCGGACAGGGACGGGGAAGAAATTGCGCTGGCCGGCATCAGGGAAAATGTGGATTTCGCAAATCACTGCAAAAAACAGGACGACGATATGATCAGGTGTCTTTTCGGCATGCACGCGCAGATGACAATCGGCGATAAGACACTCGACAAATGTCTTGAAGCCGCTTCCGGCACCGGTTTTCACATACACGCCGCGGAGGGCATTGAGGACGTTGTGGACGCGGTTTCAAAATACGGGATGAGGGTCATAGAGCGACTGCACGCGAAAGGCGTGCTTTCGGAAAAATCAATCGCCGTCCATTGTATTCACATCACCGAAGAAGAGATGGAACTGCTAAGGGAGAGCGGAGCGGCGGTTGCACATAACCCCCAGTCCAACATGGGCAACGCCGTGGGTGTTTCTCCGGTGATGGAGCTGATGAAAAAGGGAGTTCCGGTGGGCATGGGAACTGACGGCTACACCGCCGATGTACTTGACTCCTACAAAACGGCAGCCATACTCCACAAGCACGCGAAAGGAATCCCGTCGGCAGCATGGGCCGAACCGCCGGTCATGCTCTTTGAAAACAACAGGAAGATCATGAAACGTTTTATCAAGGGAAAAACAGGAGCCATAGCAAAGGATCACTACGCGGATATTATCATCGTTGATTATAAGGGGCCGACTCCGGTTAACTCCGATACAATTAACAGCCATATCCTGTTTGGCATAACGGGCCGCCATGTTGATACCACGATTATCAACGGCAGGGTAGTCATGAAAGACCGGGTTTTGCCCAATATCGATGAGGAAGCGTTAATGGCAAAATCCCGGGAGCGGGCGCTGAAGCTCTGGAAGCGTATCTGAATCATTGTTATGTGGCACCCAAAAACTGTGGAATTTGATGAGCGTCTGAAAAAGCTCTTTGACCAAGTCGACGACTATATAGAAGATCGTTACGGTAACAGGTATGTTTTGCATCCCGTGAGACCGGCGCGAGGCAAAACGTCCAACCCGGAGGCGGACGGCCTTTTCAATATAGGCGCGAACTTTACGCCCGGCTACGGATCGGAGCTGGGCCGGGGTTATATTATCGATATAGCAATGTCCACTCTGGAAAAGGTTGATGAGGGCGTGCGCCGGGAAATTTACGAAGCCGCGGCGGAGAAAGTAAAAGAGCTGCTGCCGCTTCACTTTCCCGAACGGGAACTTACAGTCAGACGTGACAAAAACCACTTCAAAATTCAGGGCGATTTTAGCCTGGGGTTAATTTAACAAATCGTGTGTTTATTTCCTCTCCATGATTTTAATTCCTTGAAGTTATGCGGTAAAAACTATATCTTTATAACAGGATAGTTTGGATGGAAAAGGCCGCTTTAACGAAACTCGTTGCCGGGATTCGGAATGATTCGGATCAAAGGCCCGCGGGTTCTCCTTCAGGTAAACTCTTTATTAAGACAAGGCTTGCTACGCATGTACGCAATATTAACATGCTCCTGCTGGCTATCGTTATCATCATGATTATAGCGATGACCGGCGTGTTGGTAACAGGCATTACCGGTGATGCGTCAAAAGATCTGGCCCGGTTTTATTCGATTGAGGCGGTAGAAAAGTTCAATGCATATATCAGCCGGGATTTGGCCCTTGTCCAAAAGGTATCCCGCTCAAACGCGGTCACGAACTGGTTTGCCGATGAAGGGAATCAGGAAAAAAGAACAGCGGCCTACAATGAAATGATGGACTATGCCGACCTGCTGCAGAGCGTTGAATTGTATTTTGGTATCTATGGATCTTTGAACGAGTTTTCAATCAATGCCGGCGCGACACTTGACGAATTTGTTCCCTATGACAGGCTTTCCCCGGATAATCCCGATAATGCCTGGTATTACGAATGTATGGATTCCGAAAATGAGTACGTACTGAATATCGACATTGACAAATATTCCGGCAGGTGGCGTCTATGGATAAATCACAAGGTCTTTGATGAACATGGCTTTGTAGGTATATTTTGTTCAGGCCTGCGGATTGAAACGGTTCTTTCCGATATGTACGGCCAGTACGATGTCAAAAATGTGAGAGGGTATATCATCGATAAATACGGCTCCATCCAGATGGACTCCAGTCATTACGAACTGCATACAGAAAATGTTAATCTTCACATCCGTACGGCAAGTTCGGATCCGGTGTTCATAAATACAATCAATTCGTATCTGGGAAAAATCGACGGTTATTTTGACAAGCAAATGCAGCCGGAAGTTTTTGAACTCTCGTCGGGGCCTTACGGATACGTGGCTATAGCGCCAATCTACGGAACGGATTGGTCTGCTGTTACTTTCTTTAACACCGGATCGCTCTTTAGCATAACGAAGCTTTACCCCCTGTTGATTGTAATGTTGTCCGCGTTTTTTTTGTATACGATAGCAGGTAACCTTCTTATGTACCGGCTCGTCTTTGTTCCGCTGGATCAGTTAACAGAAAGCGTATCGAAAGCAAAATCAGGCGAAGCTTTTGTTTTTGGCTATAGCCGGGATGATGAAATCGGCGATCTTGCGAAGACCATCCAGGATACGCGGATCGGGCTTGAGCAGCGGGACGACATGCTGCAGACGGTGAATCAGGTGGCCGCCATTCTCCTGCATTCGCATCTTGATGATTTCGCAATCAATTTGTGGCATTGTATGGATATGTTAGCCGCAACGGTAGAAGTTGACCGTGTATATGTCTGGAAAAATCATACCGAAGACGGCAAGCTCTACTGTACCCAGGTCTACGAATGGTCAGGGGGCGCCGAGTCGCAGGAAGAAAATGAAGCCACAGTGGATATGCCGTATGATGAAGTTCCGCGCTGGGAAGAAATGCTATCGAACGGGGAGTGCATCAATAGTCTGGTTCGTGATATGCCGCCCGAAGAGCAGGAGATATTGCTGCCCCAGGGTATAGTGTCCATTCTGGTGGTACCAGTAAATCTGCAGGGCAAATTCTGGGGTTTTATCGGTTTTGATGATTGTCACAAAGAACGGGTCTTTTCCGAAAATGAGGAGACCATACTCCATTCCGCGGGCCTCCTGATAGGCAACGCCCTGCTGCGGAATGAAATGACGCTTAACCTGCATACCGGCGCTATTGAGCTGGAGGCGGCGCTGGAAAAAGCCAAAGCGGCCAGTCTCGCGAAAACCAATTTTTTGTCGAATATGAGTCATGAGATTCGTACCCCCATGAACGCTATTATTGGCATGACAACGATTGGCAAGGCGGCGGCGGATTTGGAGAGGAAGGATTACGCTTTCGGGAGAATAGAAGGCGCCGCTAACCATCTTCTGGGTATCATCAACGACATTCTCGAAATGTCGAAAATTGAGGCCGGCAAGTTTGAATTGATTTACCTTGAGTTCAATCTGGAGAAGCTCCTTGAAAAAGTTGTAAATATTATCAGCTTCCGTATTGATGAAAGACGCCAGAAATTCACCGTGAATATTGACAGGAACATTCCCCAGTTTCTGATTGGCGATGAACAGCGGCTGGCGCAGGTCATTACCAATCTATTGAGCAACTCGGTAAAATTTACGCCGGAGGAAGGCTCGATACATCTCGGCGTGAATCTGGAAAAAGAAGAGGACAATATCTTTACTCTCAAATTTCATGTGAGGGATACCGGTATCGGGATTAGCCCCGAACAGAAGGCGCGCCTTTTTACGTCATTTGAGCAGGCTGAAAGCAGTACATCCAGAAAATATGGCGGGACAGGTTTGGGTCTGGCGATTTCCAAGCATATAGTCGAACTTATGGACGGCACTATCTGGATCGAATCGGAACTGGGGCATGGCGCGGCATTCTTTTTTACGATTCGAATAAAAGGTCTGAAGGAAAAAGACATAAATCCGCTGCTTTCCGGCGTGGATTGGTCAAATATACGGATACTTGCGGTTGATGATGATCCGGAAATACTCGAGTGTTTTACCGGCATAGCGAAACAGTTTAAAATTTCCTGTGATACGGCAAGCAGCGGCGAAGAGGCTTTACAGCGCATAACATCCGGTATTTCGTACAATATTTATTTTATTGACTGGAAAATGCCCGGCATGGATGGTATAGAACTCTCCAGGAAAATCAAGTCGCAGAATGCGGATAAATCCGTTATCACCATGATTTCCGCCGCCGGTTGGAACGAGATTGAGAAAGACGCGAAGGCCGCCGGCGTTGACGATTTTCTTTCCAAGCCGTTGTTTTCTTCCTCCATTGCGGACTGTATTAACAAGAACATTGGCGTTGCCGGTTCCTCCTCGGCGGCTGAGTCGGCGGCTCAGCCTGTAGAAACCTATTCGGGGCGCCGTCTTCTGTTGGCCGAAGATGTGGAGATCAACCGCGAGATCGTGATGGAGCTGCTTAAACCTTTACAGTTTGAAATTGAATGCGCGGTAAACGGCGAGGAAGCGGTAAAAATGTTCACTGCCCAACCTGAGAAGTATGACTTGATATTTATGGATGTACAAATGCCGGAAATGGACGGTTATGAAGCCACCCGTCGGATACGCGCCCTTGATGTGCCCAACGCCGGAAAGATCCCGATAATCGCAATGACGGCTAACGTCTTCAGGGAGGACATCGATAAATGTCTTGAAATGGGCATGAATGATCATGTCGGGAAGCCGCTGGACTTCAATGAAGTGCTGGACAAGTTACGGCATTATTTGGCATAGAAGTCGCCGCTCAAACAACAATAAGATTATCATGACCCGGCACTACTATGTCAAAACTTTCGGCGATATTATTGATTGTTTCCGCCGCCTGCCGCCTTAACGCCTCATCGCTCTGGAATTCGGTTATCCGATCCCGGAAGTGGTTAGCCGTCATCACCGCGTCCGAGGCGGAAAGGATCTTCTTCCCGCCGGACAGAAACGCGATTCCGTGAAGCTCTCTTGTGTGTCCCGGTAAACAGAGCGCCCAAACCCCGGGAAGAAATTCACCGGCGACCTCGGTGATTTTTTCCGCATCAATTTCCGGACTCTGACCGTCACCGGGATCTCTCCCGGCATTTTTGGCCTCTGTAACCGCTTCCTTTATCAATGCTTTATTTCCGGGCCCACAGAACCATTGCGCGTTGGGGAAATAACGGAGGGCGTGCCAATGATCAAAATGATGATGGGTCACAAAACAATGTGTAATGGCCTCCGGTCCGAGCCCGGTACGGCGGTGGAGATCAAAGTAGTATTCCTCAGGGCTGCGGCGGGTTGTGGGATCAACAATCAGGCGGTAAGGTTTACCGTCTCTGTCATTTCCCCTAACAAGCACAGAGCTGCAGGTGGATGGAATGCCCCGTGGAGGATTATCTGCGGATTCCCCGAAATAGCGGTTCCACATCAGATGCCCGAATACCAGCGCGTCCCACGCAACTTCTGTCTTTAACGGCGGGAATATATTCATGGCTATTCCTTCACATAACGTTCATGGACTTCGTCCAGGTTTATACGCCCGGATTTGTCATCCACAATCGCCGCGTTCTGCCGCACGCGCGCGGGGTTACGCATCCCCACAAGGACCACATCTATGTATGGATTGGAAAGGACAAACTGCACCAGGGCCGGGCCGTAATTGAAGTTGTCGTCCGGGCGGATCATTTTCATCCACCGCTGGAAAGCGCCGGAAGTGAGGGGACGCATGGTAACGGTGCCGAGGGACTTTTCTTTCGCTGCAAGCAGGCTTCCAAAGGGGCGGCTTGGTTCGTATCCGTGTTGAAACAGGAAATTGTAGCACATCTGAACCGCGTCGAAGCGGCCGGAGTTCATCAAATCAAAAAGGGCGCGGTTGTTGTCCTCGCTGGTAAAACCGATGAACCTGACAAGCCCTTCTTTTTTCATCTGTTCCATGGATTCCACCATTCCGTTAGGCGCCAAAAGATTCCCCGCCGTCTCATCGGAATAGGAGTTTCCGTGGATCTGGAGCAGATCCACATAGTCCCGTTTGAGCCGCTTGAGGCTTTGCTCCAGCGATTTTCGCACCCCGTCGTAATCCGTGGGTAAGCATTTTGTCGCGAGGAAGATCTTTTTCGGATCGACGCCGCCGAGCACATCGGCGAACATGGTCTCCGAGCGGCCCTCGCCATACGCGGGCGCCGTGTCAAAATAGGTGACGCCCAACTCCAGGGCTGTTTCCAGGGCCTTATGAATGGAGTTTTTTGCCTCGTCTGTATCCGGGTCGTACGCGTAAAGGTAGTTTTTCAGTCCCGCCACCGCACCGCCGAATCCCAGCCGGCTGACGGTTACCCCGGTCTTACCAAAATTAACGTATTCCATATATCCGCCTTCTGTATATACTAGCATTTTTTGGATTTTTTTACCACGAACAGAAGAACAGAAGAAAAAGACCTCGCACAGAGGCACGGGGGCACAGGGGAAGAATTCAACCACGAACCACACGAACGGAAGAATTTCGCACGGAGGGCACGGAGGGTGTCAGCAATCGTTTTATAGATACTTTGGTAAATCCCAGGAGGCCCTTAGAATACGGTAAATGTCTATTTGTTTTTCCGCGTCATTGATTTTATAAAAGACGATATAGTTACCAACAAGCATACGGCGGTAGTTTGAATTTTCCGGAGGGGAACCTCGGCCTTTGGCCTCGGCGGAGGGTTCCGGGTATTCAGGGTGCATGTAGGGATTGTCTTTCAGATTGGCTATGTGCTTTTTAAGCAAGGCGGTAAAACGGCGCGGTGTTTGCGGGTAAAACCTGGACAGGTACGTTTTTATTTCTTCTTTATCTTCTTTTGCAAAGGGGGAAAAACGGACTGAATATTTCAATCGTCTTCGTTCCAAAACTCGTTTTCATCAAGCCATACGGCATCGGGCTTGGCCGCTTCGTGTTCGGCCAGAGCCAGTTTTTCCGTAAAATAAGCGGACTGCGCTTTTTGGGATAAATAATCGATATAGTGTACGGCTTCTTCAAATAACTCCGACGGCAATGTTTCGGCCTTTTGTATCAATAATTCAGCATCTGTCATCTTTAACCTCTTGTTTATACTATACCATATTTTATGGCTTTTTGAAATCCCCCGCCCTTGCCACCACTTACACACAAACAGAAGATTCACCACGGAGTTTCACGGAGTGAAGACCACGGAGGGCACGGAGGAAGATGACCACGAACCGCACGAACTCGTTCCTTCGGAACGCACACGAACCCAGGAATTTCGCACAGAGTACACGGAGTTTGGCTGTCCTACGGACAGCTTCACGGAGTACATGGAGGAAAAGCTTGATAAGACGATAATCTATTGATAAAATGTCGGATAGTACTGTTTTAGGGAGATTTAAGTTGAAAAACATAATGAGAAAAACGTTTTTATTGATGGCTCTCGCGCTTTCTTTCTCCGTCCTGTCTTTGACAGGGTGTAACCGTGGCGGGAGCAGAAACGGCGGTGCGGAACCAACCGAGGCCGAGATACAGGCAGCGCTTGAGGCAATCCAACAGATGGTCGGTGGCACGGCATCAACTCCCGCGCCCGCGTCAACACCCGCGCCCGCAAGTGGCAATCTCGACACATGGACACGCGTATCGAACAGCAGATTCGGTTCGTCTGATAACAACGTCAGCGGTATCGCCTGGGGTACTGCCGGCAATGCCGACGGCAGGTTTATCGTTGGGGCTGGATCGACGAAATGGCATATTCGGCAGACGACGCAAGCTGGACAACCTTAGACGTGAGTAGCACAGTCGGCTCATACAACTTCAACAGCATCGCCTTTGGCAACAACAGGTTTGTCGTCGTGGGCTGGAACGGAAAAATGGCGTATTGCGACTGGTAGGGGAAGAAAAGGGATCGGGGATCAGGGAAAAAGAGGGATAGGCGCAGTTTTCAAGTTATGCGCCACCCTTCGTGTCACTCCGTGTTCTCCGTGGTTTTTTCTTCCCTAGTCTCCAGTCCCTGATCCCTAGTCCCTTTCTTCCTCCGTGTTCCTCCGTGCCCTCCGTGGGTATTCCGTGAAACTCCGTGGTTATCTTCTTCCTTTGCGCCCTCTGCGAGCTTTGCGCCGCGAACCGTCGGACTTCCAGTCCGCGGTTCGATGCGAGAGCTTCTTCTCTTTTGTTCGTTTTGGTTCGTGATGGTTCGTGGTAAATTCTTCCTTCTTCCTCCTCCGTGTCCTCTGTTCCTCTGTGTCCTCCGTGCGATGCTCTTCTTCTTTTTTCTCCATGGTAAAAATATCATATCAGTGGTAAAATCATTACATCATGGAGGGATTAAAAATGGCGAAGCACTGGTATCAAGAGAATCTGCGTTTCTTGCAGACCGTCTTGCGCGAGATTGACATTATCGATTACGACGCGGCGGGCGTGGTGAATTATATGAAGGAAGTCAACGCCAATACCCTGGTGGTGAACGCCGGGGGGGTGATTGATTTTTTCAAGCACGACCTTGATATGGCCAACCTTAACCGTTTTTACAAGCGGGAGATACTGCCGGATATTTGCGACGAGATTCACAAGGCGGGTATGCGCGTGATTACCCGTGTGGACTTCAGGGGGGTGGAGCCGCGGCGCTACAACCTTCACCCCGACTGGTTCGCCCTTGATCAGAACGGGAACCCCCGTGTGGCGACGTACTTCAAAGGCGCGGTTATTTACCGCCCGTGCTACAACTCGCCCTACACGAGCGGACACGCGGTGGAATTCATCGATTACCTTATGAGCCATTACGCCCTGGACGGCATCTGGGAAAACAGCCTCGGTTTTGACAACTCTCCCTGTTACTGCAAACACTGCCGCGCCCTCTACCGTGAGGAAACCGGAAAGGAAATTCCCCACCTGAGCGGCGGAGGCGACGACCTCACGGCGCTGGACACCCCGGCTTTCGCCGAATACCGCCTCTGGAAGGCCCGCCACGCGGACGAGCACATTGAGCGTCTGAGAAAGGCGGTAAAGAAATACGGCGAGGACAAGGCCTTTTGCGCGGAGATATTCGACCTTTACAGCGACTCTTTTACGCGTAACACCGGTATCGATCACAACAACGCCAAGAAGAGTTTTGACTTTATCGTAAGCTGCGTGTTCCTCAGCAGCCACCCCGTCAATGGCAGGACCTGGGACATCATCAACAATTCCGCCGCCACGATACGTTTTTCCCGCGCGCTTGACCCGAAGAAACAGCCCGTTATCGTTACCGGCGGCAACGGCACGCGCTGGCGTTATGTGAAAGACCCCTCCCTTGAAACGCGGCTCTGGCTGTGGGAGATCGCCGCCGCGGGCGGCGGTATTTGGAACTGCTACTTCAACGGCCAACACCCCGGCCGCACCCACGACCGCCGCGGCGCTTACGGTGAGAAGGAGATCTACACCTATCTGGCGCGTAACAGCGCGATTATTTCCGACACGGTTCCCTCCATGGACGTTGCCATATACTATTCCAACCCCACGAAAGAACGCCTCCTGAAATATGACGAAACCAAAGACGATTACGGCGTTTACATACGCGGCGCGGAGAGGGTGCTTCTGGAAAACCACATCCAGTACGGGTTCATTCCCGATACGGAATTTTCGCAGGAGAGGCTCAAGAGGGTCAAGGCCCTTCTTCTTCCCAACGCGGCCTGCATTTCCGATGAGCACATCGGGATCATCCGGGAGTACGTGAAAAACGGCGGCGACGTAGTCGCGTCCGGCAAGGTTTCCCTCTTTGACGAAAAGGGAATTCCGCGGGAGGACTTCGGTCTCGCCGATGTGCTGGGCGTGGGCTTTACCGGCCTCACCGTCGACACGTCTTATGACACCTACCAGTTGATCCGCGACAGGGACAACCCGGTTCTAAAGAACGTGGGCGACACCGAGGTTCTTATTAACGGCGGCTCCACGGTACTCGTGAATTTAATCAATCGTGATTACAAAACAGCCGCGACGCACATCCCCGTCATCCATAACCAGCCGCCTGAGTACGCCTGGATTCCCGATATGAAGACGGACTTCCCGACCATAGTTACAGGGATCTACGGGAAGGGCAGGGTAGTGTACTTCGCCAACGCCGTGGAAGCGCTTTGCTTTACCAACGGCCACGAAGACTACACCGAGGTTTACAAGAACGCGCTGGACTACGCGACGGGCGGCGACTATCTCGTTACGGTGAAAGCGCCGAGGAGCGTTCACGTCAGTGTCATCGAAGACCAAAACGATCCCAATCACCTCGTAATCGCGATGGTGAACACCACCGGAACTTCACAGAGGCCGATGAAGGAAGTGGTTCCCGTGCCCGTGGAGATCCGCGTCCCGTTACGCGGAAGAACCCTCAAAGCGTCAAAGGTGTTATGGGGCGAGGGGGTAAAGGAGGGGGTAAAGACCGAAGTGAAAGAGGACGCGGTGCTCATAACGTTAGGCGCACTCGGCGAGTTTGCCAGTGTGGAGCTGAGCCTGTGACGGATTACCGCGATCCCTCCGTTAGCCGTCATTCCTGAAACGCGAGCTCCACCAGGTGAAACATTTCTTGAGGACTTTGTCCAGGGCTTCGCTGTCTTTGCGGCGGATGGCTTCGAGTATATCACGGTGATCTTTGGCAGCCTCCCTTAACGGAAGAGGTTCAAGCCTTTCATGTAATATGTCGAAGAAAAGGTCAAGCGCGACTTCCCCGATTTTAATTATATAGGGGTTATGGGTACAATAGAGAACCGCGCGGTGAAACCCAAGTTCGTCATCGGTTTCAACCAGATCGTCGGGTGAAGTCTGCTTTATCTTGTCTTCCAGCGCGACAACGGCGGCTTCCACTTTGGCAAGGTCCTCGGGAGCCGCGTGTTCCATGGCCAGATGGGTATAGGCGGTTTCATACACTTCCCTGAATTCCACGAGGTAGTCGGCGACTTGCGGGAGGAGGGCAAGCTGAATTTCAAAAGCGTTGGCCGCCCCTTCCTTGAGGGTATTGCAGACAAAGGTTCCTTCGCCCTGACGCGACTCGACCGCGCCCAGGCTTTCAAGCATCTTAATCGCTTCCCTGACTGAGGAAATACCCACCCCCAATTTATCCGCCAGCTCTATGACGCCGGGAATGCGGTCTCCGGGTTTCAACTCCCCCTTAATGAGGGCCTGTTTTATCTGAGCAAGGACCTGGTCAGTGACCTTCTCTTTTTTTTTGATGAATGAAAGATTCATGGCAGTGCTTGCCCCCTTGCCTGTTAACTGGCATCCGTGTTAGAAACAGATAAGCAACGCGGTTGTTGAATCTATGATATCTGTTATCTTAAGAATTTTACCCTGATTTTCCCCAAATGACAAGCATTTTCTCGATGGAAATCGAAGAATAGCGTCAATTAGTATCTAAAAACCGAAGTTAACCCAAAACCGGCTAACTCCAGGTGCGGTCATGGGAATACTCGTTATCCCACTGCTCCGTGGACACCCAGATGTCCTTCTGTGTTGTATCCAGATGGGCGCGGATCACCTCGTCGTTTAAATCCTCAATGCCTAGTCCCGGCGCTTCGGTCATTTCGATATAGCCGTTCCTGATTATGGGCTTTGAGGCGGTCTTGACGAGATCCTCCCACCAGGGTATATCCACGGAGTGGAACTCCAGCGCCAGGAAATTCTCCGTGGCCGCCGCGGTGTGGGCGGCGGCGAGGGCGGCGATGGGGGTTTCCGCCATGTGAATCGCCATGGCTGCGCCGTGCTCCTGAGCGAGGTCGCCTATTTTCTTGGTTTCGTAGACGCCCCCGGCGGTCAGAATATCCGGGTGGATCACCGCCAGCGCGCCCGTTTCCAGCAGGGGCCTGAAATTCTCCTTGAGGTAGATATCCTCCCCGGTCGCCAGCGGCACGGCAACGGCGGCGGCCAGGCGCTTGTACTGCTCCGTCATCTGCCAGGGCAGGAGGTCCTCCATCCACGCGATATTGTACTTTTCCGCGCGCCAGGCCAGCTTGACGCACTCGTTGAGGCCGATATGGCCGCAGTGGTCGATTGCCAGGGGTATCTCGAAGCCTATCGTGGAACGCACTTCGGCGAGGTAGTTCTCAAGAAAGTCAAGCCCCTTTTCGGTGATCTGCAGAGCGGTAAACGGATGAGCGATATTGGTGGTCTCGTAGCCCCGGTTGAACTTCTCCCTGTCCGTGAGGAAATGCTTCCGGTTTCCGGCGGACCTGAAATCCTCGATAAAACCCAGGGGCGCGGACAGGAGCCCCCCTTCGCTAAGCTCCATCAAAGTACCCACTCCCCAGTCCATCTTGAGAAAGGTGAAGCCCATTTCCATGCGCTTCTTCAGGGCCTCGCCCATCTTCCTGCCGTCAGGCCGGCCGTGCACATCGGTATCGGAGTAGATGCGTACCTTGTCGCGGAATTTCCCGCCCAGCATCTGGTACACCGGGACGCCGTACGCCTTCCCGGCCAGGTCCCAGAGGGCGACTTCAATGCCGCAAACCCCGCCGGCCTGCCTTGATGGCCCGCCGAACTGCTTGAGCCGCCGGAAGATCCTGTCCACGTTGCAAGGATTTTCGCCGATGATCCGGCTCTTGAGGAGCAGCCCGTAGGTCTCCGAACTCCAGTCCCGGATCTCCCCGTAACCCACCAGCTCGCTGTTGGTCATGATCTTGATCATGATGCAGCCCATGGGGGCCCCCGCGATCTTGGCAAACCTGAGATCCGTGATCCTCAGCTTTGACGGAGACGATAACCTGTTAAAACTGCCAAGCCCGATTTCTTCCATTTCTCCTTCCTTCTTCCTTCTTCCTCCGTGTTACTCCGTGTCCTCCGTGGTTTTCTTCTCTTCTGTTCGTTTTGGTTCGTGGTCTTCCGTTCGTGTGGTTCGTGGTAAAATTCTTGGTTTCCTTCTTCCCTCCGTGTTCCCTGTGCCCCTGTGCGATGCTCTTCTTTTATTACGGATTATACAGCAAGCCCTCGCGGCCGCGATTCCTCTTCCTTTTAACGCCACTTTTCGCATCACCGCCGAGCAGCTCCCCAATCTCCCCGCTGAAATCAAGGTAACGGTATTCTTTTGTTTCTTCGCTTGACTTGAACCAGGCCTGGAAATCGTCCCACATCTCGCGGGTCCACGGGTTGTCGATTTGCGAAGGGGTGTACTTCCGTTCCCGCAGGCGTTCAAAGCCGAAGATGTCCTTGATATGGAACTTCTCCGCCGTGTCGACGGTCTCCTCGGCCATGTGGCAGGGGATGAAGGCGACGCCCCCGGCGCTGCCGAAGACGATATCCCCCGGCATTGCCACGGCGCGGCCTATCATCGTGGGGCGGTTATAGCCGGTCATCACATAGTCGCGTATGGCGGTGGGGTGGGAACCCCGGTAGTAAATCTGGAGGTTCGGGATATTCCTGATCTGATCGATGTCCCGTATGCCGCCCCAGATGACCACCCCGCCGCCCTGCGTGCGGTTGGCCACGGCCGTGGAAAGGTTGCCCCCGAAGTAGGTACCGTACTCGATTTTATCGTAGAAGTCCACCACCATCACGTCGTCTTTGACCAACCTGCCCACCGCGGACTTGTTGTAGTGCCCCTCAAAGCCGAACGCCTTCGACTCGGCCTTCGCCACCTCGTCCAGATCCGGGCGGGTGGGCATGCACTGTATGGTCAGCGCCCGTCCCACCAGCGGCTTCGCGGCGGGGTGGGTGGTCTTGAACTCCGTTTCGATCTGGTACTCGTAGTTGTCGCTCCAAGGGACGCTCCAGACTTCCTCAAGGGTCAGCTTCTTCATCCTCTCGAGTATAGTATCTGATACCTTGGGGCGGCCGTCTTCCATGCGCTCTCCCTTCCAGAGGGGGGTTAGATACTCAACTTCTTCTTTGGAACTGAAAAACATTCAGATACCTCCCTTATTTCCCTACTCCCTTACTCCCCTATTCCCTTATACTACCAAGCATGCTGTCGTCCCAGCGCGTCGCGGAACACCAGGTTGTCCTCGTCGTCGCGCTTGGGGTCGTGGTTCTCCGTGCCGCGCCTCCGCGTGATGTAGTTGTACGCGCTCTCGGCCGCGGCCTCGGGGGAAAGCTCCCTTTCCAGGGGGTCGAAGGCGCGGAAGGTGTAGCCCTTTGGGGCGAGTTTGTTGCGCGTCATCTGGATGAACTGGTGCAGGGCCGCTTTGCTCATGTTGTAGCCGAAGTGGTCGACGCGGCGCGTCTCGTTGATGGATGCCTCGGCGCGGGTCAGGTAGAAGAGGCGCTTCCCCTCGCCTGAGTCCAGCAGGGGCAGGAAGGCCTCAAGCAGCGCCATCGAGCGCAACACGTTCTGGCGGTAGACCTTCTCCACGACCGCGCCGTTTATGCCGTCGCGCGCCGTGAAATCATCCTCGCGGTCGCCTGAATCGGTGGTATCCAGCAAGAAATCCAGCTTGCCGGCTTTCTCCTTGAGCGCCGCGGCTGCCTCTTTCTCGTCGAAAGGCAGAAGTGTGACTCCTTCTATCGACTTTTCTCCTATCGCGAACACGCCGAAGCCCTCGCGGACGAACGCCGCGGCTAGTTTCTCATCGAAAATCCTGTCCAGACAGGTAATTAACACGGTTTTCATGGTTAATACGTCCATTCGTAGCCGCTGTAATCCACCATGACGAGGCGGTGCTCGTCACGCAGCGGCGTTTCAAAGTACTTTGCGGCGATGTCCCCTATGTAATCGGGGTCGTAGAGTGCCGTTTCGGACAGCGAACCGTCCGGCATGCGGCGTTTCATCCAGCCGGGGTGGAACAGGCGGAAGGTATAGCCCTGGCTGTACAACTGGTTGTGCAGCAGGCGCACCCCCATGTTGAGGGACGCCTTGCTCATGGGGTAGGGGTAGGA
>JGI24698J34947_10000105_pt1 | contig 28979 bp, 26 predicted proteins | sample TergutMp193P3_FD_34947 | JGI IMG/M metagenome (IMG submission 34947) | reverse complement strand
TTCCAAAAATCCTGTATCCATGCCCAGGTTTTATCGTAAATATCGACAAAATCCTGATCATAAAAATGAATTTTGGGGAAATCTCTTTTGATCACGCAAATACTCCTAGCTTAACTTCGTTAAGCAACGAATTCTATCCAGATTACTCCATAAAATACAAAAAGTCAAATTTTATGTATAGACAGTCATTATAATGACCATTCCCGCATTATAATGACTGTCCTTCCAATAACGGCAGAAAATTGCATTTACCACGCCGAATAAGGAAGTGCCGCCTGTTATTTTATATCTCCATATTTGGATCGTCAGGGCCGCTTCCCATATCGTATTTGTCCAGTATCATTCTCTGAAGCTCAGCCCGGAAATCAGGATGAATAGGATGGGCTACATCCTTATACTCCCCGGCCCGGGTTTTGCGGCTTGGCATGGCAATAAAAACCCCACTTTTGCCCTCAATGATTTTTACATTATGAATCACAAAGCAGTTATCAAATGTAACCGTTACATAGGCTTTAAGTTTCCCTTCTCCTGCCACTTTACGGACCCGAATGTCTGTAATGTCCATGGGCGTCTCTCCTTTGCTGTCGCGAATGAATTCGCGTATGAATCAATTCACGCCTGTTATCAGGTACTGTTATTCTAATACCGGAATAGTCTTCTGTGCAAGAAAAAACGTCAATTTCACAAAATTTCCGGGGATTCCGAGCGCTTTTTCCGCTTTTTCGGCGGTTTCCTTCACCCTAAAAACTCCAAAACAACAAGAACCCGCGCCCGAAAGCCCGGCAAACGCCGCCCCCACTTCTTTCAAGGCTGTCAATATTTCCCGATATTTCTCCGCTTCTTTTACTCTTCGTATTTTTCCCTCCGTGCCCTCCATGCTTTTCTTCTCTTGTTCGTGTGGTTCGTTGTTCTGTTCGTGTGGTTCGTGGTAAAATTCTTCTCCGTGAAACTCCGTGGTTTGTTTTTTTCTTCCTCCGTGTTCCTCCGTGTTCTTCCCTCCGTGAAACTCCGTGGTTTTTCTTTTTTGTTCGTATTTGTTCGTGTGGTTCGTGGTAAAATTTGTTGTACCCAGAAACACAGGCAGAAAATCATTGTAAAACGGCCAGGCCTCAGGCGCCCCTTCCAGCGCCCGTACCAAAACTTCTGCGGGCGTATTTTCCCACACCAATGGCGACATATTTTCACGTTCTTGATCGAGCAGCCGAAAAGCCTCGGCAGTGTCGCTGGGAAAGTCCGGTTTTACCAGAAGCACCCACAACCCCTGAGGGGTTTTTACCGGTTTTACCAATTCCCCACGGCCAGAGACAAAGGCAGCAGAGGGACAGATTTCATCTGTCCCTCTGTTAAGGAAAAAAGGCACATCGCTCCCTAAAACAGCGGCCAATTCTTCGAGTTCCTCCGTGGAAAGGACATCGCCGGCAAGGGCATTCAACGCCAAAAGGCAGGAAACCGCGTCCGAAGACCCACCCCCAAGCCCCGCCCCAACCGGGACGCGCTTGTCAAGACGCACAAAAAGCCCGCTTTTAAAGCCTGTCCTCTCCCTGAAAAGGGAAACCGCCTGAAAAACCAGGTTTTTCTCCATTGGTATAACCGGTGGTATTACATCTGGCGGCGCGTCCCAGTTCATTTCAAGGGAGCATTCCCCGTCTCTCCCGCCGCATTCAAGCCGCAGGGTATCATGGAAAGCCAGCGGTACGAACAGGCTCTCCAGGTCGTGAAAGCCGTCGGGGCGCTTCTCTCCCACAGCGAGGTGCAGGTTGATCTTGCAGGGGGCGTCTATAGTGCAAACCAGCTTCTTTTTCATAAAACAGATATACGATAATACAAAAATAAAATCGAAAATAGCCTTCTTCCCTATGCTGAAAACCTGAATTGTCATATTAATCGCTTTGTAGTCAGACATATCTTTGTTACAGCGGGAGGGGGAAAGCCTATTCGGGCAGCATGGGCGTTATATGAAGCCATTATGACCACCTGACGAAGTCAGGTGGTTAGGCCATTAGATAAAGTCGTTCCGCCCATCGAGCTGTCCGAATAGGGTTTACCGCTCCCGCTGCTTCGATTGATATGTTTATTATTATTTGCGATAAGTTCGACAAATCAGCGTTGAAAATCACTTGACATATTCAAAAACTGTCCGTAATGTTTTCATAATGAGTTAATACAAACTAATTTTGTATGGAGAATTCTATGATTGATGAATACCCGCCGGATAAGTATCCGATGCTTGACCTCATGCCCCTGGAGAACGATTTTTCCCCTGACCGGCAGAACGATGATCTTCCTTTCCTCTTTTTTGACGATGACGATGCGGATGAGGATGATATGAGCGACGACGAAAGCTTCGATGACATGGATGACGACTTTGAGGATGACTTCGACGATGACGATGATTTCGAAGACGAAGATGACGACTACGAAGACGAGGACGAAGACTTCGACTACGAAGAAGATGTAGACTACGACGACTTTGACGAGTGATCCGGCCCGGAGGCCCTGTAGATAACAGGGGCGGCGCTCCAGAGCCGCTCCAGCTCAAAGAAGCCGCGGGCGCCGGCGGTCATCAGGTGGATTACTATGCCTCCAAGGTCAAGCAGGCACCACTCGTCATCGGTATCGGGTCTTCTGGAACGGTGAAGTATCTCGAGTTCTTTTTCGCGGACAAAATCTTTTATATGCCGCTCCAGTCCCTGCAGGTGGGCATTGCTTGTCACCGTGGCGATAACGAAAAAGTCGGTCCAGAAATTGAGGGGCGCCATGTCCATGACAATTACTTCCTGGCCGTTGTGATCCTCAAGAAGCCTGCCCAGCTCCAGGGCGCTAGCGCGTAACGTATCGTCCATTGAAGTCATTCCCCAGTATAAGAGTTATATCCGGCTGATACTCATAATTCTGCATAAACATATCGATTCCTTCCGGGGCAAAGTTTGGGGTGTCATAGCGAATGTTGTCACAGCGTATAACGTCGCCAAAAGCCCTGACCATTTCAGCCAAACCCGACCGGTCGATGATTAGCGTCGTCTCGTAATCATTCCGGTCCGCGTTGCCAATCGCGACTATGTCGTAGCCAAAGCTCTGGAAGAGTTCCGCGGTACGTCCGGCGAGTCCGCTGGTCACGGTCCCGTTCAGAACCTCCACGGTAAAGACCCTGTCCCCCAGGGTGCTTTCCGCCGGACGTACAAGACCCGCCGAAGTCTGCCTGACGATATCTTTTATGAGGCTCCCGTCCCAATACGGGAAAATAAGCGCCTGGCCGGAAACTTCGCGGACGTTCCCGCCCACCGACTGGAAACTGACCCTGTCCGTATCAATACCGGCCAGTACGTCAAAAAGCCCCGTCTGCCCTCTCGGGTTTATCCCGACCCTGGCCAGCGACTGAAAGACGCGGGCAACTTGCGGAACTTTGAGATACGCGTTCTGCTCGCCCAGGCGTTTGATCAAACCGATAAAGAAGCGCTGCCGCCTGAAATTGGCCAATTCTTCGCTTTCCTCGGGCAGCTCGTAGCTAATGTATACCTTGGCTTTGTCGCCGTCCAGCCGGCTCAGCCCCGAGGAAAAGAGCACATGCTCATCCAGGCGCTCGTCTATTGAATTGGGGATAAAGAGTTCAACTCCCTCAATAAGGTCGGTTACCTTGCCCAGATTTTCAAGGGTAAAAACAACCGAAAAAGAGATTTCCAGTCCCAAAACTTTTTCAACTTCACCCGCGAAAAGCGCGATTCTGCGGGGATCGTACACCGTGTCTATTCTGTCTACCCTGTTAATGCGCTGTATGATCAGGCCCAAAGAACCGGGAATATCAAAAACCGCCGCGCGTTTTGTCGCGGGGTAATACATGAGCAGGTAGGTACAAAGGGGTTTTACGTTTGAACTGTCGCCGTTTTCAATCACAAAAAGGGTGTTTATCACCCTGTCCCCGGCAAGGGGATCCCGCAGGGGATCCGGGCGCATTGACGTGACCGTGAACACGACGCCCCCGGCCAGGAGTACGGCAATAACTACAAGAAACAGCGCGCTTGCGTCAAATCCTGCCTTCCTCAATATTTGTCCCTCTTCTGCATTGCCGCCAGCAGCCTCCTCGTACCGTAAGAGATATCCTTGGCCTGAGATTTCAGGTAACTCACGGTATCGTTTAACACCGCCGTAAAAAGAGTTTCCAGATCGCTCTCCACACTCATCCTTCTCAAAACAGGATTCACCTTGTCACGCGATATTTCAATTTTGTCGGCCACATATACCACCTTGGCCAGCGAATCCATATCCCACTTTCCGGTAGTATGATAACGTATTGCGTCAAGAATGTCTCTGTCGTGGATATTGTGTTTATTTGCCAACAGAACCGCGGCGGCCCTGCCGTGGAGCAGGCCCGGTTTTTTTTGTTCCAGCCTGGATATGCCGCCGCCGTCTTCATGCGCCAGATGGGTGAGTTCTTCGTCATTCATAAACTTGCACAGATCGTGCGCAATTCCCGCCAGATAACCCTTTTGGCTGTCAAGGCCAAAACGGCGGCAAAGATCCCATGATAGAAGCGCGGTATTCCTGGAATGCATAAATTTGTCGAAGCCAAGCGAAGAACGGGCTTCGTTCTCAATGCGTACAATGGTTTCCTTTAGGGTATTATTTTCAAGCACGCTTTCTCCGTCAATATCGCCGCTCCGGCGGCCGGTGAAGCCGTAAAGCTTCGTACTCTCAATAATGTACCTTGCCCCGGCCGGAACCAGATAACGCCATGCGCCGCCCTCCCTGATAAGCTCCCGTACCATGTGAGACGCCACATTCATAATCTCGTTATCAAGCGCCTTAAACGGAAAAGGGAAGGCGATATCGGCCGCCTTTTCCCCCACCGGCACCGCCGCCACCGGCTTTGCCGATGACGGCAGACGCCTCGCAATGATAATATCCGCAAGCTCCGCGATTTCCTCAGGGGCGCGCCAATTCGCAAAAGAGCCGGCCAGGTCGTCGCCGATAATAAGGCCCGGTTTCCCCTCCGGCTCATACCTTGCGATAATATACTTCAGGGTATCTATCGTATAGGAAACCCCTTCCCGGTTAATCTCGCAATCGTCTATTGTCAAGCGGGGATCGCCGGGGATGGACGCGGCCAGCATTTCCAGCCGGGACAGGGGAGGGGCGCTTCCGGCGCCGATTTTGAAAGGGGACTGGAAAGCGGGCACGAGGATGACCCTATCGTAGCCCAAACCGCTGAGCACGTTGTCGGCAAGAAAGAGGTGGCCAATGTGCACAGGGTCAAAGCTGCCGCCCAAAATCGCAATCTTCATGGCGTGTCCCCAACCTTTTCCGCTACCAATGAGCCAAAGAGCGACGCCAGTTCCGGAATGCCGGCGCCCGAAAAAACTGAAATCCCCAAAACCTGCTCATCTTTATACTTGTCTTTAAGCTCCAAAAGTCTTTCCCCTGTATTTTCCAAATCCAGCTTCGTGCCGATGATGATCCGCCGCTTCGCGGTAAGCTCCGGCGAAAAAGCCTCAAGTTCCCTGAACAGTATATCAAAAGCCTCGAGAAAATTATCCTCCCCAAGATCGATGAGGAAAGCCAGCGCTGCCGTGCGGGAGATATGCTTGAGGAAGCGAATGCCCAGACCCAGCCCTTCCGAAGCGCCCTCAATGAGGCCCGGTATATCGGCGATGATTATATCCCTGGGGTCATCGTCGGAACCAAGAGTGAGAACCCCGAGGTTGGGAATTTTTGTCGTAAACGGGTAGGGGGCGATTCGCGGCCTCGCGTTGGTGAATTTGTCGAGCAGGGAAGATTTCCCGGCATTGGGGAAGCCGACAAGACCGATATCCGCCAGCACCTGAAGTTCCACGAGCAGGCGGCGCTTCTCACCGGGTTTGCCCGGCAGGGCTTTCCTTGGGGCCTGGTTGACCGATGACTTGAAGTGGATGTTCCCCCAGCCGCCGTTCCCCCCCTTGAGGAAAAGGAAATCGTTCTCGTCCAGGCCGAAATCCCTGATGATGGTCCCGGATTCGGCGTCTTTTATCACCGAACCCGGCGGCAGGGGGACAACCACGTCCTCCCCGTTCCTGCCGTAGCGTCCCCAATTTTCACCGTCCCGCCCGTTCTCGGCCCTGAACGACTGCTTATACCTGAGATGCGCGAGGGTACGCAGGTTCCGCTTCACCCGAAAGATCACATCCCCTCCCCTGCCGCCGTCGCCCCCCGCGGGCCCTCCCTTGGGAACGTACTTTTCCCGCCGGAACGCCGCACAGCCGTTCCCGCCCTTCCCTGACGAAACCTCAATAAGCGCCTCATCGGCAAACTTCTGCATAGGCCTAATTTAGCGCAGATTTCGCGGGTTTTTCTAGATGCAAAATTTTACCACGAACAACACGAACTCGTTCCTACGGAACGCTCACGAACAAATATCAGAGTAAGAGTTCACCGTACCGAAGGTACGATGTTAGTGTGGTTCATGGTCAATTCTTTTTTCTTCTTTCTCTGCGTCCTTTGCGATCTTAGCGCCTCCGCGAGAGTTTTTCCGAAATAGACAAAAAGACATAAACCATATAGGATGTAATCATGACCAATAAAATCATCATTGTAGGCGGGTACTGCGCCACGGGAAAATCAACGTTTGCGCGAAAACTGTCCGGACTGTTGAATATTCCATGTTTCATTAAGGATGTAATCAAAGAAGTACTGGGTGAGGGATTTGGCCCCGAAAACAACATAGTGGAGAAGAAAGGCAGCGCCGCGACGTTTTTACTGATGCTGCACATAGCTGAATGCTTTTTACGGGTCGGAAATGTATGTATCCTTGAAAGCAATTTTAAGGCAAGGGAAATTGAGCAACTGAAAGCATTAATTGAAAAATACAAAGCCGAATGCCTCACGTTCATCTTTAAAGGCGATTTTGACGTTTTATTTGACAGGTACATGAAAAGGGACNTATCCGAAAAACGGCATTGGGTTCATAANACGGCGGGTGAAACCGCGGAGAATTTTAAAGAAAGTCATCTTCGCGCGGGAATTGGGGAAAAAGGAATCGGGCAAACGATAACCGTTGACACGACTTCATTTGATAAGGTGAATTATGAAGATCAATTTACCCTTGCAAAAAACTTCATTATAAGCGACAATCAGTAATGAATCTGATTGAAATCGCGGATTGCTTAATCGAGAAGATAAAGAAGGATTATGACGGGGATGTTTCCCTGGTTCATGTTCACGGCTCATATTTTTACAACGACACCCATGCCCTATCAGACCTGGACTTATATTTTGTCCCAAAAACCCGGCGCGGGTATAATCTGGCCCTGACCTTTATACTAAACGGAATTGGCTTCGATTATTGGGCATTGCCCTGGGAACGGCTGGAAAGGATCGCGAATCATGAGGAAAAAACCGTATCCATAATCACCGACGGGAAAATACTGTATTATCATTCCGAAGAGGATTTGGAGCGATTCAACAAATTAAAAAACAAGGCAAGCAATATTGCCGACAAAGAAAAATTTAAAAATAATGGGAAGGAAATAATGAAAGATATGTATAAACATTATTTCAGGATAGCAAACAGCAATGACATCACCGAAATCAGAAAGGGTATCATAGAAATCATGGATACTTTGTCTTTTACGTTGGCCCAAATAAACTGTACCCCCATAAAAAGGGGCCGTAAATATCTATTAAATGAGATTTTGTCTATGGAATTAATACCCGATGGTTTTGAGGATATATACGAAAAATTGTTTGCGGAAAAGGACATCGAAATAATAAAAGAATTACTCTATTTATTGATTCTAAACACAGAAAAATTATTGGGAAATAATGATAAAAGTACATTTTTGGAAAATTTCAACGGGTTTTATGAGGAAATGATACAGCATTACAATAAAATCTACCATGCGTGCGAAACAGGAGATAAATATACTCCATTATTTGCCGGTGTTGAAATTACCGGTGAAATAGAGGAATTATTCAAAAAAAGCGGCTGTTCATACAAATTACCCGATATGATAGCGGCCTATGACCCCGATGATCTGGGCAAAATAAAAGAAATGGCAAAAAAACAGCAGGAATATTTTGAAAGTGTATTAAGAGAAAACGGAGTTAAATTAAAGGCATTCAATAATATTGATGACCTAAGAAACTACCTGGAGAGAATTTAATGAATATTGAGGAATTAGCCGGTAAAGACTTCAGCGGCGTNATTTCCGTAAGAAGGGACAAAGAAATAATATTTCGAAATTCCTTTGGATACGCGGATATAAANAATAAANTCCNCAATGAAATCGAAACGAAGTTCGCGACCGCGTCCGCCGGAAAGGTATTTGTCGCCGTGGGCATTTTGCAATTAATCCAAAAGAAAAAACTAAATTTAAACGATACCATTGGCAATATACTTGATTTCGATTTGAAAGCCATCGACAAAGGGATTACCATACGGCAATTGTTGAACCACACTTCCGGGATACCCGATTATTTTGACGAAAGCACGATGGAAGAATACGCCGAACTATGGCAGGACTTCCCCAATTACAAAATCAGGAAATCCATGGATTTGGTACCCCTGTTCATAGACAAGCCCATGATGTACAAGGCGGGGGAACGATTTCAATACAATAATACAGGCTTTGTCGTGCTTGGATTAATAATCGAAAAAATAACAGGCATGTTGTTTGACGATTACCTCGCGGCAAATGTTTTCCGGCCGTGTGGAATGGAAAACACCGGATATTATGAATTGGACAGACTGCCGGCGAAATGCGCGAATTCGTATATTTATGATGAAGAGCGCAAGGGTTTTTACACGAATATATACAGTGTGGACGCGAAAGGGACAGGCGCGGGAGGGGCGTTCACGACGGTAATCGACGTGGAAAAGTTTTGGGACAGTTTATTGAACGGGAAACTATTACCTCCGGAGCTATTGCGGGAAATGCTATCGCTTCAAAGCAGTGACGACGATGATTATTACGGATACGGAATATGGCTTGAAAAAACAGAAGAAGGGACTCTGGAACCATGGTTCCAGGGCAGTGATCCGGGGGTGAGTTTTTTATCGAGTTATGACCGGAATCAAAAAATAAACATAACAATAATAAGCAACACCGGAAATGACGTGTGGGAAATTAAACGTGACATTATAAACAGGATGCGATAGGATAACCGCATGGACAAGAGAATCGAATGTGTCGTTGTTGGGGCTATCGAGACCAACTGCTGGCTCTACCCGCTGGATGATGAATCAAAGGGCAAGCGGCGCTGTGTTGTCATCGACCCCGGCGATGAAGCTCCGCTAATAATTTCCCGCCTCACGAAACTGGACTGGGTTCCCCGCTACATCTTCCTTACCCACGGGCATTTTGATCATGTGCTGGCGCTGCCTGGTTTGCTTGAGGCTTTCGCGAAAGGCGCGTTCGGCGACGAGAAGCCGCCTGAGATCGGCATTCACCGCCTGGACGCCGGTTACCTTGGGAAGGACGCCCTTCCCGTCCACCGGCGCAGTTTCACCGCCGCCGGGGAAAGTCCCGCGTATTTGGACAGCATCTGGAAAAATCTGCCGGAAGCGGACACGCTTTTTGAAGAGGGAGACACAGCCGGCCCCTTCAAAGTCCTGCACCTTCCCGGCCACACTCCCGGCAGTGTGGGTTTTCTCGATGAAAAAGCGGGTGTCCTTTTCAGCGGGGACACCCTCTTCAGGGGAAACTGGGGCCGCACGGATCTTCCGGGGGGAAGCGAAGAGGATATATACAAAAGCCTGAAACGCCTTTTAGCGTTGAACGACGAGATCAGGGTTTATCCGGGACACGGACCGGCCACCACCATAGCCAACGAAGCGGGGCTCCTGTCAAATTAATTCGCGGCACGGTGTTTTTTCCCCAGAGTAATCTTGTTTTTCCACAGGGGATTATTCAGTTTCTTCAATATGCCCGTTTTTATGAGGTGATGAATCGCCTCCGCGGCTTCATCTCCCGACCAGTGAATATTCTTCGCGCCCGCGAGAAGGACTGCCGCTTCTCCCGCCATATAACAGCGCCTGTTACGCCGGAAAAAATCCTCAAGGCTGCGTTCTTCCCGCAATGTTGTACGCGCCTCATTCTCGCAGACATCGCAGCACCTTGAACCGGGGCTGTCCTTCTCACCCTGGTAATCAAGCAGTTCCAGAAGGGCCTCCCTCCTGCAGCGGCTCGCGTCCCTGGCGTAGGAGAGAAGCCTGCCTATGCGTTTGCCGTCTTCGCCTGTCTTCGCCCTTTGAAGGCTTCTCTCGTCTTCCGGTCCCCAAAGCAGAATCGCCTTTGAGGGCTTCCCGTCACGGCCGGCCCTCCCCGACTCCTGCAAGTACGCTTCCACCGAAGGCGGACAGTCGCGGTGTATCACGGTACGAATATCCGGCTTGTCTATGCCAAGACCGTAGGCGCAAGTCGCCGTCAGGACCGCATTGCGATTTTTCAGAAACCACAATTCGGTTTCCTTTTTCTCTTCCCTGCTCAGGCCGGCGTGGTAAAACCGGATCTCCTTCTGCCAGGGGAGGCGCCTCTCCGTCATCTCCTCCCTGAGATAGCGCGCGAGCCTTTCGGTTCCGGGCCTGGAAGAGCAGAACACAATCACCGGCCGCTGGTTTGTCAGAACCAAATCACGCACGGCAAGGTTTCTGAGTATGCAGCCCCGTGAGGCGTAACTTATATTCTTCCTGTCGGGATTCCCGACGATCCGCCGGCTGCCGCCGCCGAAAATATGCTTGTCAATTTTTTCCAGCACCGAAGCGCCGGCGGTGGCGGTAAAGGCGGTCACCATCGGCGCGGCAGCGGCCTTGATAATTTTACTGATCTCCAGGTATGACGGCCTGAAGCTCTCGCCCCACTCGCTGACACAGTGGGCTTCGTCAATCACGATGTGGATGATCTTTATTTCCTTGAGCCGCGCCATTACAGAAGGAGTCAACAGCACCTCCGGGTTCGCGATGATGAACTTGCTTTCCCCGGAGCGCAGTTTCTTCCAAATGCCCTCCCGCTCCTCTTTTGTCTGACTGCCCCGGATTATCACAGGCGAGAAGCCCCTTTCCGCAAGGCGGCGCTCCTGATCGGACATCAAACCCAAAAGGGGATAGATGACGAGGGTAGGCCCCTCCATGAGCATGGCTGGAAGCTGGAAACACAGCGATTTTCCGGCGCCTGTCGGTAGGATCACAATCTGGCGGCCGGAGCTTTCCCTGTCGGAAGTACCGGCATCCGGGTCGGCATCGGGATCAAAGCCTTCAGGATCAGCATGGAAATTTTCTTTCCCTGCACCTGAAGCATCCGGCTCTCCCGGCCAGCTTATCTTTATTCCCTCGGCCTCGGCCGCTTCCAGGATATTGGCTATCACCAGCCTCTGGTACGGGAAAAGATAGGAAAGCCCGAACAACTCCTTCACCGCGTTGGTAAGGGGATCTATTGTTTCTTCGATTTGCATACCCCTATACTGCACGGGGATGAAATATGGCGGATTTTTACCCTGTTTTTATGACAAATGTAATGAAAATTTTTATTTATCACTTTCAATTTGCAAATCCGTTAATAATTTTACGCCCATTACCGTTGCCGGAATGCGATAATTTGGCGGCAAATTTGAAAGTACAATTACGGCTACTTGTTTTTCCATATCAAACCCAATATAACTGTTATAATTGCCTGTTCCCCCATTATGCCAAATAATGTTATTATTGGTATCTATTATCCATGTCGCTCCCATAGAATCCATACGAATATTCATATTCGCGTTTCTTCCGGAAGTAGCGTTTATATCAGTAATTTTATTATGCATTACAGATAAATATTCCGGTGTTATATTTAATTGTAATTGCGCGTATTTTAGCATATCCTCAATATCTGATGTTAATCCTCCTGCCGGTAAATACGCGTCATTTTCCAGCCATTTCCAATAATTCTGTAAATCACCTAAACCATTTGATATTGTGGTATTATTTAATCCCAATTCTTCTTTCAAATATTTTTTTATAATTTTTGCATAATCTTCCCGGTAGATATTTGATAAAATTACTCCAATAACAGAGATCCCAAAATTTGAATACTTAAAACCATAGACACGGTTTTTTATATTTATTTTTCCAATACGATTAATTAACTGTTCCTTTGTAATTCCATAATAATCATTTCTTCTATTGAAAAAGTTTTTGAAAAAATTTGAAACCATTTGGCTTTCAAAATAAAAATCTTTATAACCGGATGTATGCGTAAGAATTTGTTTAATAGTGGGATAATAATCTTTTTTGGGCAAATCCAGATATTTATCTATACAATCCTCCATATTTATTTTTCCTTCTTCAATCGCTTTGAACAGAAGAGACGCTGTAATGGTTTTGGTTATTGAACCTATTTCATAGATATGCTTTTCACCCGGAAGTAAAACTCCATTTTTCCCGTATACTGAATAATTTGAAACTCCATCTTTAATAATACCGGCCGTTATTACCGCGTTTTCGTTATTTTTTGTTGTGTATAAAAGCATATCCTCAAAAGTTAATTCACGTATTTTGCTTGTTTGACAGGTAATAAAACCGTAATAACCAGGTCCAATTATGATTATGGCCGCAAGAATATATATAATCCACATGGTTCTTCTTTTCATACATAATTACTTTGCGTCATTGAACATATCATTTATCCGTTTCATCAATTCCGGATTAAGCTCATTCGCTTTGAATTTATCAAAGCCATATCCTTCAGCCCATTTAGCCAAATCGGCGTTTGTAGCTGTTTCAATCCGGTTCGCGGCCTGATATTCTTCATAGTTTGACTGGGCTGTTTCCCGGTATTCTTCCATTGCTTTTGAACGAAATACATATTCATGTCCGGTAATATTCTCACCGTCAAAAAATACTATATCCACACGGGGATTGGTTATACTTTTTCGGTGCGCGTAAATCGAAGTTGTATCCGCCTTTATAACCTTGTCATCTGAACTTTGAACAATCATTACAGGAATATTTGATTTGTTAATTCCTCCAACAGCGGTTAGATTTGCCGCGTCGCCGAATAGTTGTTTTTCAATGACCCAAAATTGCGGAGTCAGGGCATAAAAAATGCCGCCCGTTATACTCACACCTTCTTCCTCAAAAAGTTCCTTGGCAATGTTAAAACCGGCGAAACTAACAACCGCTTTTACATTATGATTGTAGTTTAACACTGTACACACGGCAAAACCGCCCCAGCTATGCCCCGCCAACATAACAGGCAAGCCATTAAGAACGCTTGTATTTTCAATATATGTCAATGCGGCGTCAAGATCAACAGCGGATTGTGTCAAGCCGTGTACACTATCCCCTTCGCTTCCGCCAACTCCCGTGTTATTATACGCGAAAACACGCCAGCCTTGATCGACAAAATACATAATCATAGGGAAATAATGATCGGCTGTTCCACCAAAGCCATGGGAAATAACGACCAGGCCGTTATTATTGGAACTGCCGTATATAAATCCCTGTAGTTTATTTTTCCCGGAATTAAACTTTACTTCCTGACGGGGATACTTTGATTGATCCATGTCTTTCCAGGTAATGTATGTATAATATACATTTTCCCTAAAACCCTCTGTTCTGACAAATTGCTGTGAATATACTTCAAGCGCCATTATCGTACACCCAATAAATACGAAGCACAGCGAGACAATAACCGCTATTATTGCAATATTCCGTTTTTTCATCTATTTACCGCTCCCATACGCAAAACCAAGGTCAAACATCAGGTTCAAACCAAAGCCGCCGCGCCCGTTGTAAACAACCCCGGCAGCGGGAGTTGCCACAAAGCCCCTTTTTGTGATGAATTGATATCCGATATTGCTTTTTGCGATAAAAGCGGCTTTTACGCCTTCGTTGAAAAATAGCGACAAACCGGCTTTAGCGTCCAGAAATAGCCCGTTCTTGTCTTTTCCTGAAGGGCCGATGGGAATATATTCCGCTCCGCTTAAAAACGAGATTTCAACACCTGGTAAAACACCCCTACCCAAATTCACGTCAATTTCCGCGGGAATGCCCAGATTAGGCAAAATATACGGTGTCCATGTTATATACAAACCGGGAAGGGAATTATGTAAATTTATGAGCAAGTCGGCAGGGTTAAACCTGACGGTTCCATTCCACGTGTTTTCCCGCTCCTGGGCAATACATATACCAAATATACAAAACCCCAAAAACAAAATACAAATAAATTTTTTCACTTTTTTTTCCTTACTTATATGTTAGGCATATATATTTTTTTGCCAATGCAACCTGGCGGCGGAAAATGGCAGTTTGGATATGATTTTTGGCAGGTTGGGCTGCTTTCATTTTTTCCTCCTTGTTACTCCTGTCTCTGCGCTATTAAAATAATAATGTCGCAGATATCATCCGGCGCGTAGTGATGTATATAGTGCCGGCCTGTCAAGGTGTAAAGCCGCCCCTTTTCGGACTGCATGACCCACGCCGCTTGTCTTTCCATAAATTCCCGGTACTGCGGGTGGTTCTCGTCACCCGGCTGGACAGCGACGATCATCGACACGGGAATATTGGGCGGAAACGGGTTTTCCGCTATCATTTTTGCGTTGATTAGCCGCATTTCCTGTTCTTTAAGCATCACCGCATCCTGGTATTTCTGTAAAATAAAAATTTTATCAAGTGTCCTGTGATACTCGTCCAGCATAATAAAATCATTCCGCATACCTTTCGATTGATTCGACAGGATATTTGGATTGATTGCGTTTATAAGCCGCAATAGGCCAATAGCGCGCAAGGCCGGAAACAGGCGATTCAGCGGCGGAACGGAATTTTCGTAAGGCAGCATGTTTTCGGGCGAGGTACAGTCGAGGAGTACGACGCCCTGAACATCATTCGCGTAATTGGCGGTAAACATGGCGGCCTCAAGTCCGCCTATTGAATGGGCGACCAGGATATACGGCGGATCTATCCCCGCCTGCCGCAAAGCCGCTCTATCTTCCTCAGCGATATTCTGAACCGTGCGTTCGCGTTTTGTCGCTTCGCTCCACCCATACCCCGGACGCTCCAAAACAACGGCACAATATTCTCCGGATAGCCTTGACCACAGAGGATAAAAATCCGCTGTGGGGGAAGGAGTGGTAAGCCCTGACATAAAAACAACAGCGCTTTGATTTTCCCTGCGCTCGCCAACTGAAAAAACGTGAATCCTTGTATCGAAGACTTCAACCATTTGCCCAACGGGCGGATAAGATGTTTTTTCCATGCGGGTGTCGGAAATGTTCCAAAGCCATCCTACCAAAAACAGTAAAACCAATATGGCCGGAATACCGAAAAGAGTGTAAAATGATAAATATCTCTTTTTAATTAAAATCCTCCAAAATAGAGAGAAGCCACGTAACACAGCCTCTTAATCTCTGCAAATATTAGACTATGAAAAGCTTGATTTAGTTCACTGATTTTAGGAGAAAAATGATATAAAATACAGCGAACAAGAACCAAACAGCCATGGAAACCGTCTAATACACAGGAGCGCGGGAGAACTTGCCAGGAGAAAATGAAACGCCGGAATATCTGGCGGAACAAGCCGCAAAGGGTGATGAAGCTTGTTTCATCACGCTTTGCGGTGTGCTCAAACAAAAACTCTTCCGCACCGCGAAAGGCGTTCTTGGGGATGAAGCCCTCGCTCTCGACGCCGTCAGCGAAGCCGTTTTCCGCGCGTTCAGGGGGATAAGGCGGCTAAGGCAGCCTAAATACGCGGAAACATGGTTTATCCGCATATTGCTAAACGCCGCGAATGATTTAAGGAGGAGGCAGAAGAACGAGATAGTTATGGAAACGGTACCGGAAAGCGTATATTACGATAATCACAGTGAGCTGAATTTTTCCTGGATGATTGGATCTTTACAGCCTGAGCTTCGGGAAATCATCAGTCTGAAATATTATTCAGGCTATACGTTAAATGAAATTTCGGTGATACTTGATATACCGGAGGGAACGGTGAAGAGCCGTCTGAACAGGGCGCTTAATTTATTGCGTCGCCAACAAGTTGGCAGAGAGGTTTCGGATGAATGAAGTTTCATTCAACCAATATGTCGAAAACGACCGTGACTGCGATAAAAACCGGCAGGAGGTTTCTATTGAATGAAGTTTCATTCAACCAATATGTCGAAAAAGATCGTGACTGCGATAAAGACCGGCTGGATGAAGCCGTAAATTTGGGGCTGCGTAAGGCAAAGGGCGAGCGGTTTGACACCAAAAAACTGCTGATGCTTGCCGCCGCGAGCGTCTTCACTGTTATTATGTGTATCACCGTAAATTTGCGGCCGTTTAGAATGGCCGTGGAAGATTATTACCGGGGCTGGGACAAGATACCGCCCGGCAGCGTGGAAATTTTGGAAGGCTACATAAAAGAACTGGCCGATAACGTTATACGATACTCAGGAGGAGAATAGATGTTGTTAATTTTTGGATTTTTGTTAATGCTTTTTACTTTTGCTCTAACGGGCGGGTTATCGGGATTGGCCTTTGTACAAATGATTGATCTGCCATCGGTTTTATTTATTATCGTTCCTTTGATTTTCTTCCTGATTATATCAAAAAGCGGAAGCGTCATCGGCAGGTATTTTAAGACAAGTTTCATTAAGGAACATACATACACCGGTTCGGAACTTGCCGGCCTTGCGGCGGCTATCAGGAACACGATCAAGTTTACCCTTGGCACAGGCGGAGTCGGTTTTCTTTTCGGCCTGATTGCCATCCTCAGGAATTTACAGATGCGAGAGATGCTTGGACCAAATCTGTCAGTAAGCTTATTTACGGTGCTCTATTCCATTATGATAAGTTACTTCATTTTCTTTCCGACACAGGCCTGGGCGGAAAACANATTGAACGCCCTAAGGGGTNATTAGCGAGCAGACATCCACCCATCCCCTGCTTTGCGAGTATTCCTCCAGCTCGTTAGGCGTAAGTTCGATGGCGGAATTGCCGCTGCCGCAGGCGGGGAAAACAGTCTGGAAGCGCTTCATCGAAACATCAAGATAAACATCCAGGCCCGGCGGGAGCGCAAAGGGACAGACCCCGCCGATGGCGTGGCCGGTATGCACAAGGGTTTCGTTCGGGCTCAGCATCTTCGGCTTGAAGCTGAAATGGGCGCGAAACTTCCTGTTGTCAATCTTCGTGTCCCCGGCGGTAACCACCATCACAGCGCCGCCATCGCCGCTTCTGAGGGCGATGCTTTTCGCGATTCTGGCCGGTATCACCCCATGGGCGGCGGCGGCAAGTTCCACGGTGGCGGTGGAAATGTTCACCTCAATGATGTCTTTGCCCTTGTTCCAGCGGTCAAGATAAACGCGTACTTGTTCAATAGACATGATTTTTTATTTCTCTTCGTACTTCGTTATTATCGAACCAATTCTTGTCAGGAATTCATCCTTTTTACAGGACTTGGGTATAAAATCAGCCGCGCCCATCTCCTCGGCCTGCCGCGCTACGTTTTCCCCCTCCAGAGACGAAAAAAACGCTATCGGAACGTCTTTCAAAAGGCTTATGCCCCTTATTCTGTTGTAAGTTTCCCAGCCATCCATGTTTGGCATAACGATATCCAGCAAAATCAAGTCCGGAACAACCCCTTTGAGCAAAAAACCCAACGCCTCTTTGCCGGAATTCGCGGTAATAATATCGTAATTGCCTTTTAAGATACCTCCCGTAATCGCGAGATGAACCTCATCGTCGTCTACCAGGAGAAGGGTTCTTTTTTCATCGGTTTCAGGCATAATTCTGTCCTTTCTTCAAGGATAATCGGCGCAATGGCATTTGTCAATGAAGAACCTCTATCAACATTAAATCTCTAAAATTTCCAGCCAAATATTACTAATTACCACAATATCCAAAATTTACTTAAAATACCCAACTCCGGCTTCAAAGATCTTTTGGCGCTTGTTCCCGGGGATATTGACGTGGACAAACTCCCCGCAGCGCTCGGAATGCGCCATTTTGCCCAGCACCCTGCCGTCGGGGCTTGTGAGGGCCTCAATTGCGAACGCGGAACCGTTGGGATTGTCGGGTTCCGCCATGGTGGGGCTGCCTCTTGAATTTGCGTAGCAGAAGGGAACCTGCCCCGCGCCGAAGAGGGCTTCCGCCTCGGCGTCCGCGATAACCAGGCGGCCTTCGCCGTGGCTGACCGGCACGAGGTGGATCGCGCCGGGCTCCTCGAGGCTGAGCCAGGGCGAGATGTTCGGCATCACCCTCGTGCGAACCATGCGGGAAACGTGGCGGCCAATGGCGTTGTAGGTGAGAGTTGGCATGGAATTTGCCGGCGCGACGATGCGGCCGTATGGCACGAGGCCGGTTTTGATGAGGGCCTGGAAGCCGTTGCAAATCCCCAGGATGAGGCCGCCGCGCTTCTCAATAAACTCCGTGATGGCGGCGGCGACCGGGGCGCAGCGGATCACATTCGCGATGAACTTGCCCGAGCCGTCCGGCTCGTCCCCCGCGCTGAACCCCCCGGAAAACGCGATAATCTGCGCCTCGGCAAAGGCCGCAACCAGTTCCCGCAGGGACCCGGCGATGTCCTCGCCGCCGCAGTTTCTGAAGATCACAAGCCGCGTCCTCGCCCCCGCCTCCCGAAAGGCCCTCTCCATGTCCCATTCGCAGTTGGTACCCGGAAAGACCGGAAGCACCGCCAGAGGCGCGCCCTGTGTGGCCAAGCGGGTATGCTTCTGCACGTCAAATGAAGCTTTTGTGGCTGGCATTATCAGTTTCGCCGTTTTTACAGGCTCCGCGACAGTAGCGCCGGTAGAGGTTTGGGGATAAACTTTGGCGAGGGGAGATTCGTATACCCGCCGAAGCTCCGCGAGAGGCACCGAAAATGGTGCCTGGCACCGGTCTTGGGCATCACCTACGCTACATATAGCGTCGTCAGCCTTTGGGAGTATGCGGAAGACCGGTTCGCTCAAGGTTCTGGCGACAAGGGTCCAGGAAGCATCCAGTCCCGCGGGCAGGGCGGTCTCGTCGATTTCCGCCAACACCGAGCCCTGATAGTTTACGTGATCGGCCTTGCGGAAAGAGAACGCGTTCGCATCCACGCCGGTCATGTTGCCAAAGGCCATCACCGCGAGGGTGGCGGCGACTCCGCCGGAGCCGACGGGATACGCGGCCACGAGCGCGCCTGAGGCGGCGAGGGCGCGGAGGGTCTTCATGTTGCTTTTGAAAACGTCCCACTCGTCACCGTAACCGAGGTTTTCCGGGGGCTGGGCGAGAAGCACGACGGCGTTCCCCGCCTTGCCGCTGAGGGCGCCGGAACGAACCGAGGCTGCCGGCGCGGTTCCGGCGGCAAAGGCCACGAGGGTCGGCGGCACAGCGAGGTTGATGTCACCCGTGTCGCGATTTCCGCCTGCGGCGGAAGTCGCGTTGTAGTTGCCGGACATGGAATCCTTGCCGCCTATAGCCGGAACGACGAGGCGGAGCTGCGCCTCAAGCGCGCCGAGGAGCGCGGCCGCCGGGCGGCCCCAGGTTTCGGGAGTGAGCGGCTTCTCGAAATACTCCTGAAGGGAGAGCCGCGCCGTGAACGGGTCCCCGCCAAGGCAGGCGAATTTCGCCAGCGCCTCCCTCACGGCGCCCTTCGCGCCCCTGTAGGGATCGACGCTCATCAAGTCCGGATCGTAACCGAAGGTCATGAGGCTCGCGGTGCGGCTTTGTTTGCCAAGCGAGGGCAGCATCGCCGCCATCCCGCATTCGGGCGTTCCCTGCTCGCCGCCCCCCCAGGGGAAGAGCACGGAGGCCGCGCCCACGGAGCCGTCGAATCTTTCCTGAAGCCCCCGGCGGCTTCCGCTTTGCAGTCCCGCTAATTCTTTCTCCAAAGAATTCATCGCACAGGGGCACAGGGGATCAGGCATATTAACAATTTTTTCACCACGGAGGGCACGGAGTTTCACGGAGGAAGAGTCAAAAAACTTATCAAAACTCCGTGTTCCGCGAACTTTTGGTTCGATGTGTACTCCGTGGTTTTTGATTCTTATATTTTCGTCTGCGATGTCAGGCACATGCAACAGAGCTTTCGCGCGGCGGGGCGCGCCGTTGGAGTTGAGAAATTCGCGTGAGAGGTCGACGATGGTTTTCCCGCGCCACGTCATGCGCAAGCGGGCTTTGTTTTCCTCCAAACCCGCGGTGACTTTGGCGATGACCACCGCCTCAAGGTTTTCCGCCGCGGCGGCTTTTATGAAAGCGCCGGTGTCGGAGGCGGCGACAACCACCGCCATTCTCTCCTGAGATTCGGAGATGGCCAGCTCCGTGCCGTCGAGGCCGGCGTATTTTTTTGGCGCCGCGTCAAGGTCGATGTCCAGCCCCGCCGCGAGTTCTCCCACCGCCACGGAAACGCCGCCCGCGCCGAAGTCGTTGCAGCGTTTGATGAGACGGCTCACTTCGGCTTTGCGGAAGAGGCGCTGGAGTTTGCGTTCCTCCACGGCGTTCCCCTTCTGTACTTCCGCGCCGGAACTTTCCACCGAATAGCCTGAGTGAACTTTTGAGGAACCTGTCGCGCCGCCGATGCCATCTCTGCCGGTTCTGCCGCCCACGAGAATCACCACATCCCCCGGAAGCGGCTCCTCGCGGCGCACCCATGCTTCGGGCACCGCTGCGATAACCGCGCCCAGTTCCATCCGCTTCGCGAGAAAACCGGGGTGGTAGAACTCCGCCACCTGTCCCGTCGCAAGCCCAATCTGATTGCCGTATGACGCATAACCCGCCGCCGCCTCACGCGCGATCTTTATCTGCGGCAGCTTCCCCGGCAGCGTCTCACCGAGGCCGGCGCGCGGGTCGCCGCCGCCCGTTACGCGCATCGCCTGGTGGACAAAGGCCCTCCCCGAAAGCGGGTCCCGTATCGCGCCGCCAAGACAGGTGGCGGCCCCCCCGAAAGGCTCGATCTCGGTGGGGTGGTTGTGAGTCTCGTTCTTGAAGAGGAGCAGCCAGGGCTCCGGGCCATCGGGAAACTCAGCTGTAATCTTGACCGTACAGGCGTTGATCTCGGAAGACTCGTCAACATCGGGAATGAGACCCCGTTTTTTCAGCGCCTTCGCCCCGATAGTCGCCATGTCCATCAGGGATCGCGGACGGGTCTCCGCCGCATCGCCATAGACTTCCTGCCGCGCTTCTTCATAAAGTTCCAGGGCATTTTTGATACCGGTATTTATGACGACGTCATTTATGACGATGTCATTCATCCCGGAAATTTTTATTTCTTCCAGAAAAGTATTGAAGGTCGTGTGCCTGCAATGGTCGGACCAGTAAGTGTCCAGCACCCGAAGTTCCGCCAGAGTTGGGTCTCGGCCCTCACCGGCAAACCAGTCGCGGCAGAAAAGGAGATCCTCGATTGACATACTAAGGCCGTACTGAGCAGCCAGTTTTTCAAGGCCGGCGTTATGCGCAAAACCTGTCAGCGCCGGGACATCCGGAGGATTGGCGCCGTCGTCGTCAAGCGAAAGGGGCACTTCCACGGAAGCCTCCCTGGAATCGACCGGGTTGATGAGGTATTTCTTCACACCGTCCAGGGCCGCGCCGGAAATGGGCCCTGCCTCGCCCTCAAAGACGTAGAAACTCGCCGTCCTGATTTTCGGCCTCACGCCCATCGGCCATAGGGCCGTGACCAGTTCCGCGCACTGCTCCGCCGAATCCGCCCTCTGGTCGTACTGCCCCGGCAGGTACTCAATGCCGAAGCCGCGCTCGTTCTCGTTTGCCTCGGGCTCCGGCCCGAAGAACACCCGGTCGCACTGGGGCTCAGAAAAAACCGTCTCCGTCAGTTGCCCGAACTGCCCCTCGTCAAGGTTGGACACATCGTAACGCTTCAGTATCCGGAGGCCCCTCAACCGGGCAAGCTCAGGGTACTTTTCCCCCAGAAACCCGGCGAGTTCTTCTTTAAGCCGCCGGGCTTCCATGTCAAACCCCTGCTTTTTCTCCACATAGACCCGCCTGACCATGCCCCATTATCCCCCCATCGCGGCATGTTGACAATACGGCCCAGTGAATGTATATATATGCAAAGGTCCTGTAGCTCAGTGGATAGAGCGGCCGCCTCCTAAGCGGCAGGTCGGCCGTCCGATTCGGCCCAGGATCAAGGGTATCCGTCTAGGTCTCGAATATGGTAAGCAGGGCTTTACTGGGTTTCCGGTAGGGATGGCAGAGGGTTCGAGTCCCTCCGGGCGGGTACCTTTAGTTTTTGTAAAGATTCCTTGATAAAATTACAAAACCTTGCTTTAATATATAAAGGAAAGTATTAAATGTCAGATGAAGAAGTTGGTTTTGTATATATTCTTAAAAACGAGGCCATGCCTGGAATATATAAAATTGGAGTCACCGGACGAGAGGAACTTGATGCTCGAATAGATGAATTATACATTGGCAAAACAAATATCCCATTACCTTTTCAATGCGTATTTGCCTGTAGGGTCAAGAATTACAAGGATGTCGAGAAAATAATTCATAACGCATTTTTGGATTCAAGAGTAAACCCGAACAGGGAATTTTTCACAGTAGAACCTGACAGGGTAATACCTTTATTAAAGCATCTACAGATAGATGATGTTACAGTGGATATTAACAAGAAAATTGATCAACAAATTGACAGCAATGACCTGGAAGCGATTAAAAATGTTGTTCGAAAAAGACCAAAATTTAATTTTGTTGAGATGGGCATACCAATCGGGAGTATAATAACTCTTAATGATTCTGATAATCCTGTTGAAGTAGAAGTCATCGAGGAGAGAAAAGTAAGATACAATGGTACGGATTATAGATTATCAGCCTTAACGTGCGAGTTGCTAAATCTAAACTATAATGTACCGCCAATGCGTTATTGGCGATATAAGGGGAGGTTATTGACAGAGTATTATGTTGAGACGTATGGGGAGAGGGAGTAGGGGAGGCACTTATCTTTTCAGTCTTATATATTCATCATTTACAGAAAACTGTTCTATATATAGTTCTTTATTTACTTTAGCGATTTGAGAACCGTTTACAGCAGGGAGTTTAAAACCGAAAAAAGCAGGGCAGTTTAAAATAGAAGTTAGGGACATCATATTTTCCGGTACAGCGTTTAACATAGTCTCTATAAGTAAACTCATCAAATAAATATCAGAGACATTTGTTATTATACCTTTTTCGTAATAACCAGCCTTTTTTTTATCCCTTATAATATCCCATGAAACAAATGAGCGAATAACATACCGCGAACAACGTTCTACTGTATTTCGTTCACCTAATATTTCATATACTCGTCTCATTATTTGACTCTTTTTTATCTGATCTTGAAGCCGAAAGAGGGAACCAATGATAAAAGACATATTGAACCAGAATGGATATACACTGGATATCATTGCCCAATGGTAAACGAGTTCAGAATTTTCAGATTTTATTACTTCCAATAACCTATCCCGAAAGTTTATTAATTCAGGCTTTGGGTTAACCCAGATATTCATAAGCAATGTTACCGCCAAAGACATTGTGTATTCAGCTCTGTCGCCAATTTTACCATTCCCTTTTCTCTCTGAAAGATAGTTATCCAGCTCTTTGCGTATTTCTTCTTTGCTCAGTCCGGATTTAAGAAGGCCAACTGTATGACTCATCCATTCATACCGTATTACCTGCTTGATGCCGATAGATGTGTTAAAATTCATGTTATTTCCTTAAAACTTTTATAAACGGAACGATAGTTTCTTGTATTGAAATACTTCCGTGACTTATTGCAGAGCTTTTCTCAGGAAGAAATGCGTAATTCCCTTTTGCAATTAAAGGCAAATATTCTTTTGGCAAACCAATTGGTTTCCAATCATCTGTCCAAGAGTACTTTTTTCTGATAGATTCTAATATATTTTCTGATTTATATACCCTTACACGTTCACCTCTGCTTTTTACAATGGAACCTTCATGCGGTTGTCCCCCGCCAATACATTCAGTATTTCCATGATCTGATGTAATCCATATTTCAAAATTATTTTCTATTAAATTTGATATTAATTCATTTAACTGTCCATTTTGACCATAGAGTTTTATCTGACTATGAATACCCGCCATACCCATTTCCATGCCATGTATTATATTGTCAATTTTGTTAAGCACAATTCCTATAACAATTGTTTTTTTCTTTGCTAATTTGTTCTCGACATCTTTAATTTTACTATCGTTGTCTACACCTTTCATAAAAACGATATTCTGTCTTGCAACTCCATTATTTTCCCAAAAAAGTGTCCAGAGCCTTTCTTCTTTCTCAGTGGTTTTTATTGATTCCTCATATTCATATGGATTTTTACCAGAAAAGATAGACTGTCGTGAAACGGATGTTACAGTTGGTACCCATGCAAACAAGGCATTTTCAATAAAACGAATATTCTTCAATGATAATGAATCACGTAAGGTTACCCATTGATTCAATGCCAATCCGTCTATTACTATAAGGGCTATAGGTGAATTGTTCTGACGATAATTGTATGCAAGATAATGTGGGATATGGTGAACCATGGTCGGAGAAATCAGTGGAATAGTCCTCAAAGCAGAATAAGATATTACCAGCCATTTTTCATATAACTCATTTATTTTATTGTATGCTGATTCGAGCCGTTTAAAATAATTTGTATTATTATTTCGATATATATACGAAGTAATATTTGCCAATTTCCATGCAAGATTCATCCATTCTCTATAGCTTAATTGTTCCTCAATCTCTATACTTTCCAAATATTCCAATGGTTTATTTATTTCACCTGTTCCATTGTTAATAGCCTGAAATAATTGAACTTCCGGTGAATTCTTTATAATCTCCATATGTTTTTCCACTAAATATTCAATAAAAAAATCTTTATTAGTCAATAATTTATTTATTGGCAATGAATTAAATGTTTTCTTTTCAGCGAGTAAGTATTCCAATCTATCCATATATGATAATGGCAGTTCAAGATTATTATAATGAATAAGTAATAATGAATTGATTAAATCCATTTCATTATCAATGGCATTAACGTCAACTTTATAAATATATCGTAACAAGAAATCTATAGTAAAATAATCGCTTTGTTTGTCCTTTGGAAAATTACTACGAGATGAATATAGTATATCCAGAAAAGACTTATCCAGTAATCCTAAAACAGATGGGCTGAATACAGGAAATATTTCAGCAATACTGAAGTAAAACTTCTTTCCCTTTTCCAGCAAATCATAAGGTAAATGGCTTAAGTCTGCTTTCTGGGTATGGATAATAACTACCAATTCAGTTTGCAAGCCTTTATCCCAGATAGTTCTATATTGTGATTCATAAGCATAGCGGAATTCAATGGCGTCATTAAACTCTAAAATATCAAAGCCGCGGTTTCTAAGTATAACGGCCATCTTTTCTTCCGTAATGAGATTATCAGGATCAGAAACCAATGACAGTTTTGAGATTTTTGGGATAAACTGTTCTAATATTTTATCACGCCATGTTTCCATTTAATCCTCACCCATGCGTGTACGGGCGCTGGTGTACCACATAAGAAGCATTGGGTCCTCTTCGATAGCGTCACCGGATAGTTTATCCGCGATATTCAGTATTGTTTCGTAGTCATGGTCGTTATAAGCCTTCTTAAAACCTGCCCGAATCGCCTCTATACGGAAGACTTTAAGTCGCCTGGAAGCGGATTTATAGTTTTCAAACTCTTTTAACAGAGCTTTTTCCCGGATTTTTTCTACATGGATGGCATTTTCCGGGTCAGGCACATGCCATTTACCGGCTTCATCTTCGATAAAGTTTTGTTCAAGAAGGGTCCTTAGTTCCAGCTTTTCTTCTTTCTTGTCGAAGCCTGTAAGTTTTTGCATATAATCAGGATAAATATCCTGTATTGCCCGTGTTTTCTCCGAAAGAAGTGTTTTAAGCCATTGGATTGCGCTTTCTTCGTTAATTACAAAGAGTTCCGACTGTTTTAAACCGCCACTTTGTAGCTTCTTTTTGTCATATTCCAGTGCTTGTTCATGGAGAAAATACATTCCGTCACGTTCATCGAGCTTTTCTTTGAGTCTTGCCTGAAACGCCTGACTTGAAGCGATTGGTATATCAATGCTTTTTCGGAAATAATAAGCGACTACTTGATTAAATAAAGTACGTGGTTGACGTTCATCTACAGGAATAAGTTCTTTGTATTGTATTTTAACAACCGGCAGATATCTGAGATGAGTACGGATAAAATCCCATACGCCTTCTTCGGTGTCCGCTTCTTTGATAAAACGTTCTTCAAAGCCACCGTTTGGCTTGTAGGCTGAAATTACGAGATCTTGCCTTACAGCGGTAGGAGTATTTACTGCTTTGAAACTTCCTTGTTTTTTATCCAACGCGGAAACATTAGCGATAATAAAACCAACACTCGCTAAAGAGGATTGTATAATATTCCAAATTGAAGCCTGGGTATTTGAAAACTCTACTGTTATCCAATGTCCTGGTTTTAAAATTCGATATGTTTCCTTAAAACATTCTGTCATAATAGTTTGATATTCATATTTATCTTTTTTTTGGATTTTATTTTCAATTGCTTCTTCCTTATTATTAGTTATAATTTTTAACCAAGATTCCCAAATGAAATTCAGTTCAGAATAATTAATATTCGATCCAAAAGGTGGATCAATGAATACATAGTCAATTGATTGGGATGGTAAAAATACTCTACTTGATGACCCACAAGATAATAGTGAAAAATTAGTTTCATGTAATGCCTTTATAAAATCGTGCAATTTCCCTCTAATTAGCTTAAAAATCTCCGTTTCTGCAATAAGAGAGGGAACATAAAGAGTACCACTAACAGAACCATTGCCGCGATGGCCTAGATTGTAACGAACTATTTTTGAAGCGAGAGTAGTATTGACAGACTGAAATAACAATCTATATATACCATGACTAAATTTGTTGCTTAAACACGCAAGCACATACAAGTTGCGTTTGGTATAAAAATGATGCACATGAGTGATTCCAATTGGATCGTTTCGTCTGGTTTCACCACCTTTCATCATCCTATCATTCGGAAACCAATATGGAATTTCAGTTGCATCAATTTTGTTAATTAACTCAATATCTTTTTCATCAGGTTTTTTCTCTGCACGTTTACCGTTCAGCGTGTAATTTATTAGTACCGGTATTTGTTTTGCCTGCTTGATAGACTCATTTATCACGGTGTCAAATTTAGTAGTCCAAGCCCGCTCCATACGCCGTTTTGTCAGTTTTGCGCCACAATGTGGACAAGGAAATTCATCTTTAACCTCTCCTGCTTCTTTATCAACAGCAGCTTCCCAAAAAATTATCTCTTTAGAACAGTCAGGGCAGACAAACACATCGCTCCACACGGTATATTTAATTTTACCCTTTGTTTTGCCGTCGGTATGCATTGTTTCATACATCCAGCCGCATTCTGCTTCCACTTCCGCCAGGATGCGCTTCGCCTCTTTTTCAAATGCCGCTACATCAACCGGCGTATTATAGTTATAGGCAATAAAAGTCGCTGCCGGTGAAAGGTCATTCAGTACAGCTTTACGGGCTCCCAGTTTAGAGAAGGCTTTCCAGTGTTTATCACCTTTCTCATCGGTTTCTTCCTGCAATATCGTACCGTCATCTTCTATCTTGTAACCAAGGCTTTCAACTTCAGCCCGATTACCGCACATTTGGGCAGCCACACCAGTCATGCCAGTACCACAAAAACCGTCAAATACAATATCGCCGGGATTGGTATAATGCAAAATATACCGCATTATCGCCTTGTGGGGAACTTTGGTATGGTAGGAGTGTGCGTTGTATATCGGGTCATTCTTACCTTCGCTTACATCGGCGGCAAAAGGTTCACGATGATATGGAATTTCAGCCTGCGATTTGTCTATTTGGTTCTCCCATTCAGTAATAAAATCCTGAAGCCACGGATTAGGACAAGCTGTATAATATGGCGGATCGCTTAAAGCTAGAATATCTTCGTCCTTCCCTATCGGGAAGCCTTCGATTTTACGGAATTCCGGATCGGCAAGATGTTTGCGGAGTTCTTCGGTAAAGTATACGCGGCGTTCGTTGTCGGAGGAAAAAGCCCTCCCAAGGCAGGTTATGGGTTGAGGAGGAGCATCGAGTCGTTCTTCAAAGAGTTTACTGGAACCATCAGGGGCGGGGATTATGGTGGAGCGGAAGAGTTCATTGGATTTAGCCATATTCAGTTACTCCCGTTACTCCTTCTTCATCTCTATTGATGCTTTCTTCCTCAAAATACAGCACACATTGCTGTTACTCACCTTGAATTCAAGCGGCGGATTACCGTTTTCTTCCATCGTTTCCCTGGCCCACTGAATCCCAAAGCCAAACCGCTGGCCCAAGTCCAGGTTTTTCATTACTTCTGCCAGATTACGGTTCCGGTAAGACACCAGACCAGGCTCCCCGAAATTCTCTACTGTTACATCTCCATAAGGACCGCCGGGGCTGTTGATTTCGATTCTGTCATTGTACCAGTAAAAATGAACTGGCGCATTGTTTTCCTCGTAACGGCGATGCAGGATGGCGTTGCATAAAATCTGCCTGAACGCGGTTTCGGGATAATCGGGAGTTATAACATGAGTTGGACCGGAAAAGACATCAATATCCCTCTTGTTGTAGACCTTAAATTTTCCTTCAGCCAGGCGGTGCATATCAAATATTCTCCCGTCAATTTCCAGCTCGTCAATAATCGGCGCCATGTGATTAAGGCCATCGATACGTAAAAACTGTATGTACGCCCCGCCTATATGAAAACGCGGCTTTTTGCCAATCGCCATGAGTCCCAATAAAGTCGGAGTAGTGTCATCAACAGATACTATCATTTTACAGGCTGCAAGGCGTTCTTCATAACTGCGATTATTGGCTTCGAGAATTTCCTTGGCAATGGTAGCCGGAAGGTATTCGTCCTCAAAATAAGCACGGGATAAATCGTTAATCGTTGATTGATATACCGGTCGTAAATCGAAGGGGATGTTTTTGCTTTGCCTTTTTTCGACCAAAATACGTTCTTCCTGTTCATTTGCAAGGGCTCGC
>JGI24698J34947_10000104_pt1 | contig 29145 bp, 23 predicted proteins | sample TergutMp193P3_FD_34947 | JGI IMG/M metagenome (IMG submission 34947) | reverse complement strand
ATTCAGATACTGTTCTTCTATAACATTGCCTATACCGCGCCCGCCGTTGCTTCTCGGTTTGTCCTGCCAGCATAGACAGTATAACAAATTATACGCTTCATTATCCATCGCAATATTAATCTTGTTGCTTTTTCGCAAATTATCGTTGATTCTGCCAATCTGAGATTTTGCGATTTCTTTAGACGCCGTTTCATCTATATAGTTAAACACCACGATATTTTCACCAATACGGTTGATGACTTCCGGTTTAAAATACGTTTTCATCGCGTCTTCAACTTTTTTTTGAATTACATCATAAGGTTCACCGGGTGCGACTATATTTTCGCGTCCAATAATCTTTCCGGTAGCTGGGTCAACAATTTCTCTTGATATTCCTACGTTGCTTGTAAAAAATATTAATGTCTCCGTGAAGTATACGGTATTCCCCTGCCCGTCGGTCATTCTACCGTCTTCTAAAATTTGCAGGAACTTATCCATAATGTTTGGGTGAGCTTTTTCTATTTCGTCAAAAAGCAGCACTGAAAAAGGGTTGTTCTTTATCGCGTTTGTCAGTTGGCCGCCGTGGTCATAACCCACATATCCCGGGGGCGCGCCAAACAGTTTTTGGTCGGCGTGTTCCGCAGTATATTCACTCATATCAAACCGGATTAACATCTTTTCATCCTCAAACAGTAATTTCGTCACCGCTTTAACTATCTCGGTTTTTCCAGTCCCGGTAGGCCCGGCAAGAAACAGGATACCCCTTGGCTTCGTGTTGGATGAATGCTGCATACCTGACAAACCCACAACCGCGCGTTTTATAACCCGTACGATTTTATCTATTGCCTGTTCTTGGCCTTTCACCTGTTTTTCAATATTACCGCGCATATCGCCGCTAAGCTTGTCCTTGATTTGCGCCCACTTGTTTTCCTTGAAACCATATTTATAAATAGCGACAATATCGGCAATCTCTTCCGGCGGGATATTGCTTTTACCATGAAGCCTGCGCAGCTCGCTCAGTTCCAATATTTTCATCCCTTCAGTTAAATCCACAAATTTACTTCGCGCCTTAACCGTTTCAGACGCAGGGTTTTCGCCGAATATTTTATAATTTTTTTCGATATAAGCACTTCGGATATTCCTATCTGGATTAGGGATTATTAATGTTCGTACGTTGGGATTGTTCAGGAAAAACCACGCGGGAATATCATTAAGCTTATTGACTACCAATATCAATGTATTTATGTGTTTATTCACACGGATCGCGTTGTTTGAAGCGTAGAGTAAATTTAAAAAGAACGTCGTTTCATCAATAGACATGTTATCCGGCGAAGAAATGAATCGGGAAGCGAAATTAATGATGTTCGCGACGGATTTCTTTTCGCCATCGCTTGTCCCTGATTGCACCGTCATGGAAGTACGAATAATTTCGGAGTTCCTCACCATTTTTATCCCGCTATGATTTTCACATTTATCTTTTCCGTTAATCGCCAATACTTCTTTTTGCTTTTCGTTGGCCTTTTCTTCAAACAGGCGAACCATATCCGTAGCTCTGTTAAAATTCAACGGGTCGGAAAAGCCGAAAATAGGGTCACAATACTGAAAGTCATAGAAACCGGCTGTTTCTTCGGAATCGAATATATTGGCGATAATTCTATTCAACGAACAAAAATCCGATACATTATACTGTTTGCCGTCATTTTGGAATGACGGGTATATGTCCGAGACATTCCCCTCTACGATGAAAGTGCTTTTTATCCCCTTAAAACTCATCAATTCCTTTTGCCATTTCGGTATCCAAATAGCGGCATCCATGTATACTTCCTCCTTCGTGTTATAAAAATTCTCTGTTGTGAATCCCAACAGAAATTATTTTGTCATTATAAAATACATTTTGCACCGCACGCCCTTTTTTTAAATACGCGGAGTACGGCTCTTTTTTAGTTTCATCAAAATAAATAATCTTTTGGTTTGTCGAACCTCTCAACGCGCTTGCGTTGTCATTTAAGTCATCGATATAAGCGCCGTCTATCAATACGGAAACAAACTGTCTCATGGTTTCCCACTCTGATTTTGAGATGATTGCCCCGGTTTCCTCAACGGTGTACCCGGTATAAACCAGCACATCGCCGGTAATATCTTTTAAGAACGGCAATAATTTATTTAACTCCACAATTTGTTCCAACGGGTCCCCCCCTGTTACGGTAACACCGTCCATCATTTTATTACCAATGGCTTGCTTAATCATTCTCGCAAGTTCGGAAACGTCAATATCTTTCTCGGGTTTTTTATGCCACAATTCTGGATTGGCGCATTTATGGCAGTGCTTTGAACACCCGACAGTCCAAATAATAAGCCTTTCTCCCGGCCCCAGTGTCGATACCGGATATAGTATTCTGTCAATTTGCATACGTCACTTTTGCTCTGACTTTGGATATTTCGTATTTATCGTAATCGTCACAATTATTACATTCCATTTTCCTGTCATCTATATTTTGGACTTCGTACACGTGGCCGCATTTCGGACAAATGATAATATACTTCGTTTCATTAACCAGCTTGTTGTCGGCAGGAGTTATTGTCCCCGGTATGGCTTCACTGCTTACTGCGTTACGACAAATGGAAATTTCAAACGTCTTATCGGCGATTTTCAGGTGGTCACCGTTTCTGATTAACGTGCGTACTCCTTTGCTAAGCTCGACATTGTTAATTTTTGTAGGGTTTCTACCGATATGTTCGATTTTATATTCGCCTTTTTCCGAAATTACCTTGCAATGATACTCGGATATATACATGTCTTCAGCAAAAAATTCCGTCTCAATATCCCCCTTTCTACCAATAGTGCAGCTATCATTGATTTTGATCACCTTACCGGATTTTTTGTTTAAATCAGTCATTACGAGAATCGGTGCCAGTTCAAATTCTTTTGCGGTATGTGACGATTGGTCCGATTCCAAACCGGCGGAAGTTTCCGCTGTAAACGATTTGCCGCCGCAATTTTCACATTCAGCAGCCGAGTCGTCGTTATCCGCTCTGCAATGTACACATTCCTTGCTCAAAATTCACTCCCCCCGTTTACCTTATTTTCATTTCGCGAAGTTTCAGCCGTTGGCCTTTAAATCTTCTTCGCTCACCGGCGTTTTTATTTATTAATTCAGACTGTGCCGCAGCCACATTCTCTTTTATAATACTGGGAATAATTTTTGTACAATATTTTAAGTCGGGCGGCTTTCTGAATTTTGCATTTAACATAACGCCGCGTTTCTCAAGTTCATCAACGATTTTGGGGTGAATTTCGCAAAAACCGCCCTGTTCGGAAAGGAGTTTTTCCCTTTCCACGGCGCTTAAATTCTGTGAAGGGATAATCATACCGTTAGCGCAGTTTTTGTCTGGCACGTTTGTATTTTCTCCAATGCCGACAATTTCCATCATTATTTGCTTTGTATCGGATATATGTATATGGATCACCGACTGGCCGGATTCATTTTTGCATATATAATGGTTGTTGTTTCGTATCATGTCAAGATTATCGTTCTTATCCGTATCAAAAACTATTTCTTCCGATAAATTATAACCAAGTCCGGCCATGACTTCGTCGATCTGCTCCCTGATATAATTCCTTTCCGACACAATCCTTGATTCTCTGTCAATTTTTTCGGTCTCTCCCTGAAGTTCTTCGATTGTAACAAAATAATACTTTTCCTTTGGCGCAACACTTACCGGCACATTCATGTTTTTGTTAATCAAATTCAGGTAGTCAACGTATTTCGCGTAATAATCCTGATAAATATCATCGAATATCGCCATATTCTTAACAACGGCCGTTTTCTCAACATTATACTCGATAACCGCCGCTTCAAATGACGAGTTGGTTTCAAATGCGGTTCTGTATATATTGTTCGCTGCCGCCATGAGGTTCTTCATATCCGATTCCAGTATTGATTCTGAATTTACCAACCCCTCTATTTCCGACAATATTTGCGCGGCTCTTTCCTTTATAGTTAATTCTATATTGGTATGAGCAACATTGTTTGCTCTTGCGATAAAATCAAAATTTTCAACAGGTTCTATTTTCTCAATGCCATGCGACGATAAATCTTTAAATATTGATTCGACGGTATCCTGTATTTTTAACTGCTTACTATAGTCCATTATGCGTTCTTCGAGATGCTGCGCTTTATAAAAGTAACTTTCTATGACGCTTCTTGTTATACTCGCCAATTGACCAGTACACGCGGATATTGCGTCAGGTTCAGCCGGTACATTTATTCTCAGCGCTTTTGTCAGTTGGGCGTTATATTCGGCTTTTAGCTCGTATAGTTTTGGAATAACTAAAGCCATTTCATCAGCGTGTTCCACCTCCCGAACCAATGACGCCAAATGCTGATCTATCCGGTCAATTTCCGTTTTGGTTTTTGACATCTCATTATTCAGTCTTTCGGTTTCTTCGCGGATTTTACGCAGCCGTTCTTGGCGCGCGCGCTCCAATTCGGCTTTACGGCGGCGTTCCAATTCCATTTGGTCACATTTAGGCCCGCTCATTTTTTTACATGCTCCCTCTGTTCAAATCCGTCTTGATATCTCTAAGCTAAAAATACTTTATTACACAACTATATTACAACTATTTTTTATGTTTATTTGGTCAAGTTGCGCAGAACTGCAAATGTATGGTTTTTTAATACTATTCTCTGCGCACATTCGATGGCGGTATCGTCTCTTACGCCTAAAGCGTTTAAAAACATTTCCGCGTGTAATATAACAGGGACATATCATTGTTTCACCTCTATGAATTACTTATCGGTAGGCAAAAACAAAAAATGCAAAAAGCCACGAAAAGATATAATAAACAGTAGCCGATGGGTCCATAAGATCCTATTCCTATAAGATTAGTCATTATTGCAGAGGTTATTGAGTAAACTATACCACTACTAACATAAATACTACTATAAACGTCTTCCCCGTTTTTCTCGGTTATTCTAACAATAATCGCAATACTAATCATTGCTAATGTGAAAGGACCAAAGAAAATTCCAATCATTTCTCCAATCCCCCCTTCCCCGGACACAACATTTTCTAACAACGGAACGCAACAAAAGAGCCACAACACAAGTCCACCTAATAAACAACCAATACTTATTCTGCCCACGCGACGTTTTTTCTTTTCTTTAATTTTAAGACGTTCGTGTTCTTCTGCCTCACGGTGTTCGCGTTCTTCCCTTTCTTTCTTCTCTTGTTCTTTTTTTATGCGTTCTTGTTCTTCACGGCGTTCACGTTCCGCTTTTTCTTTTTTTTCTTGTTCCGCGCGACGTTCTCGTTCTATACGTTCTTGTTCTTCCCGATGTTTTTTTAGTTCGCTATAACGGTTATCGCACTCGCTCGCCAGGTCCGCGGTGTTTTTATAACCGTTCATTGCCTTGAATTGTTCTGTAAGACCTTGATACTCTTTTTCACTTGAAGCATTGTTTTTTTCTTGAACCAGTTGATTATATTTTACTTCTACTGCCAAGTTCTTACACTCACAAGCCAATTCTTCCGTGTCGGTATAACCTTCCATTTCACGGAATTCTTTTGCTAATTTATCCAATTCATCCGCGTCATTCGCGGTATGTTTTTGATTTGTAAGCAATTGATAATGCTCTTCCATCCTTTGTACTTCAGTTTTTCGTAATGAAACTTCGAGTTCATATTTTTTTATTTCATTTTCATATTTTTTTATTTCATTATCTTTAATGTTGTGTTGTTCTTTGTTTTTCTCCATAGGCAAATGGTTAAGTTGTTCATTATAATGATTAATCATATGTCTCTCATTAGGACTTCGCGTCCATGAGCCGTACTGACGGTCACGGTTGGCAATCTCACGTTCTTCTTTCATAATGTCATTTCTTAGCTGCGCCTCACGGTTGTTAATAATGTTTATAGCACGGCGTGAACTCTCCATTTGACTTTCACATTCTGAAATCAGGCTCATTAATTTTTTGATTTCACCGTGTATGAAGTTGTCTGTAAATCTTTTGGGGATTGCTTTGGAAACGTTGCTGGTAATAGTTTGCGTCGGTTTGACTGAACTCCCACCAATCTCCTGCATTTTTGCTTTTACTCTTTCTTTCGTATGTTTCATCCTGCAAGACTCGCACAAGGCGAAATCTCCGCTCGCGTCCATTGAAAGGTTGCCACCGCAAATATCACACGCAAATACTGCCATCTTTATTCTCCTTTATTACCGTTTAGTTTTCATAGAAAAACTATTGAATACCACCCTATGTTCCGGCGCTAAAGCATTCAATCTAGAAATTAGCGTTTGCGCAGGTTACATTTACTTAAATATGAACCATAACCGCTAAACAGTCTTAATATACCGGATAACGGTCATCAACGTGGTTTAAACTGTTATTATCTGTAAATTACAACATATTATGCCATATATCAATAGTTTATTGTTTTTTCGTTTGAATTTTTTGCAAAGGGATGCGTAAGTTATCCGTTAATAACATGCTCCAAAATCTCCGGCTCCGTCCTCGAAAGGATATATTAAAGGTTTGCAGGAATTCCCATTTTTCGTACGTGAGTAGGTCTACGAAAAGCCGATTCCCTTTTCTTTCATACGTGATCCACACTCAGAACAAAGGCCCTTATCTATTCTTCCACGACGAATCTTATCTTCCCACTCACGTTTTTCCGTTTGCCGTTTGCGTTCTTCGGTTTGTTGCTTACGTTCTTCCGTAATATACGGGTCTTTGCAATGTGGACAAGGTGGCTCCGCTTCGCTACTAACCGCACCACCACAAGTACGACATTTGATTAAAGCCATTTTTCATTCTCTTTTATAATTATTTTTGTTAATGTATTTTTTTCTCGCATACAAACCATTAGTTAAAACTGCGCGGAACTAACTATTCATCCCAAGCCCCGTCGGACGAATATCCGGTGGTGAAAAGATTATCACCTAATTCCGCAGTATTTTCCTTGCGCTGTGGTCATTGATGCTATCTGTTGGCGTGAACAGACGCTAAAACTTAATACTACTTTTTAAATATATTATGGTTATATTGATTCTAGGGCAACGTATATGATAAATCTATTTCCTATCGGTTACATTTTTATTTGAGGCAATGCGTTACACCCACATTATGTTTTGATCATTATCACTTGCTCTTACCGTTCATAACGATTTGATATTATTGGAGTGGAGAGAAATCTATAACCTCAAAAGTCTTACTATAATTTCAGCGTAATGTTTCCCATCATATATAACCATCATTGGTTTGTCTTCAAACGTCTTCATTTTCATAATGAAAAACTCAATAGGTTCTTTAGTAGTTGCTGTCAAACAGAAAGTTGCCTCTTCGTCTTCAATATGAATATGCTGCATATTTAAAATGGCGTATCTTTCACCATCCTTCATTGTAACAATGTCACCGGGTTCTATTTTTCCCATGATTTTATTTTACATTTTTTAGGATTAAATGATACTGCTTCACTTTTTTTCTGCGTGGATACATCGGCCCAGTTCGATGGTCTTAGTGTACCAGTATCTCGCATTATTGTTACTATAGCAAATACTGTACCAATTGCCGTCATTAACGCCCATATAGTGGATGTCCCCGACAACAGCCGCTTGACCTTGTGTACCGACCTGCCTTGCCCCCTTCCTTGCGCAACACGGTGCAGATATACGCCGCGCTTCACCCCGAAAGAGCCTTTTTTTTGATTATTTGCAAAACACTAGTACAACAAAAACAACTCCGTCCCTACTGCTAACTCACAACCCGTTTAATTCCTGCAAAATTTTCACCCCAGTGAGAAGCGTTTGTCAAGGTATCTATTCCTATCCCTTTTTTTCGTTTTGATGAGTGAACAAATACCACCTCTCCATTTTCGTTTAACCTCTCGACAATCCCAACGTGGCCGATGATTCCTTTCTTTTTATGATCGTAAAAGAAGATTAAATCGCCGAATTTTGTGTTTTCCTGTTTCACGTCATTGTTTTGATATCTACGGAATTGAGCTCCGCTTTGTCTGTAATTATTAATATCTTTTATTCCTGTTTCACTGAGGACAATTGTTGTAAAGCCTGAGCAGTCAACGCCTTTACGAATACTATTTCCTCCCCATGAGTATGGAGTTTTTGCCGCAAAAAACTCTTGAATTTTATTTTTCATTTTGCTCTCCCATGTATGCGGCGAAAAGACGGGCTGCGCTTGAGGCGGTTGTTCTTCTTTTACTAAATTTTTAGCCTTTTCAATCAATTTATCAGTCGATAAATCTTCTCTCAGCGCATTAAACAGCATTTCGTCGCTTTGAGAGATGTCCGCATTATTTTCCCTTGCGATTTGCCGCGCCTGCGAAAACGCCGCTGTCTGATCAACGCTTACGTTTATGTTTTCATGCGAGACCAAACGGGCAACATCTAATGCGTCATTAACATTTACACCGCTCTTTAGCCCGCCCTCTAGAACTTTTACGGCATTTATAAGGTTTTTAGGTTCTATACTGTCGCGTAATGCGCTTGATACAAGCGCCTTTGTAACTGAGGTATCTTCTTCAAACAAATACGTGCGCCCTAACGATACTTCAAACGCTTTTTGATACCGTTCAATCGCGGCGTTTCTCTCCCGCCAAAATTTTTCAATCGCCTCGTTTCTGTTTTCCCAATATTTGGCGGTTGCGGTGTTTCTTTTTTGCCAAAAATCATCGCTTGCGGTATTTCTTTCTTCCCACGATTTATCGCCGGCCGCATTGCGCCGCTGCGATTTATCCTGATACGGCTGCGCCACTGGTTGAAAAACCGCCCAAAGCGAAAGCATCGTCAAAACCAAAAAACACCTGAACATAATCGTACCATTCCTTTTATTCGGCTATTCCCAGCCTCCGGCGGCGCCAATAATTCTTGAATCCAAAGCCAATTCGTCTCCTGCAGTCGTCTCCCTGCGTTTACTCGGACTGCTTGCTACAAACACAGCGTGGCCTTTATCATTGCTTGTTATACCGGCTGTAGCTGTATTTCTTTTGCTATCGCCCAAAACGTATCCATAAATCGTCCCGCCGGTTTTAGTTATACTCGCGTTGCTTTCTACATATACTCCACCACCGGATATGGCTGTATTACCAAAAATTTCTCCGCCCTTCATAGTAAACGTCGCGTTTGATACATACACGCCGCCGCCGCCATCGTAGTTAGTCGTATTGGCGGTATTTCCTGAAATTTTTCCGCCTTCCATTTCAAATATTCCATTGCTCATGTATACTCCGCCGCCGTAACTGGAAGTATTGCCTGTAATTTCGCCGCCGGTCATTATAAATATCCCATTCGCAACCCCAACCCCACCACTCACAGATGCGCTATTGCCTGTAATTTTTCCGCCTTCCATCGAGAAATGGCCACCATCAGCAATGTACACACCTCCGAAATAGCCTCCTATACCCATACCTGAAATTTCGCCGCCCCTCATATAAAAACTTCCATCCATACCGACATATATTCCGCTGACTCCATTATATTGCTTATTCGTATTCCCTGAAATCTTTGCACCTGATTCCATTATAAGTGTTCCCCTGCTATTTACCCTCACAAGCGAAGCATTGTTTCCGCTGCGGCCGCGAAGCGTTACCCTGTTATCTAATATTAGCGTTACTCCGGTGCCTACCGTAAACAAAGAACCGTTATCCGTTAATTGCACGATTTTTTCTCCGCCGCTGCCGACAAGCCGTACGGTAATATCGTCTCTATCCGTAAAAGAAAGCGGCTGCGCGCCGATATTTTCATTTCCTGTTAATTCAAGGGTATATACACCGCCGCTTACTGCGTTTGCGTGGAGCGCGAGAAGCTGCGCCGCCAAAGACTGGCCTGTCGGAGGCGAACCGCCTTCTGTTTGAAAATTGGCGCTAATTGTCGCATCTGAAATCAAAATAACCGTCGTAGCGGAATTATTTTCATCAGCGATCTGAGCTTGGCCATTTGTTACCATCCAACTAACAAACTTGTAACCGGAATTAGCTGCTGCAGATATATTGACTTGTATTCCAGGTGCGATACTTGATTGCGTTCTTGGGTTTACGGTACCGCCGACCGGCGGATTGGCGGTAAGCGAGAGAGATACTACCTGTGTAGAAATAGCCAAGTCTCTAGTACCTGATTCCGATGTAATGGAAATAATTGCGCTGAAAATGTTTTCCGGTTGTTTGCCTCGATTTATCGTAACCGCGACCGGTTGTTGTCCGCCGCTTGGCCTTAAGGTTCCGCTTGATGGGTTTACAATTATCCATTCCGTGTTATTCTCTATATTCCATTCCAGGGTATACGGATTATCGTTAAAAATAGTAAATGAACGTACATCTTGCGTACTGCCGAAATTCAGTCCCGTAATATCGTTTGTCGTTCCATCTGCGGCAAGCAATCTCAAAGGCATCGGCTGCCTCTCTATCATAACATCTCTTTGGGAAGACGCATCTGCTCTAACTGTTATATTGTGCGGATCTACAAGGTCGGTATAGCCGGATTTAGTAACGGTTATGTTGTAAGTGCCGGATTGGATATTAGAAAATTGGAATCGGCCGTTGGAGCCGGTCTGTATGGTTTGTCCCGTTGGTCGAAGCTGCACGTTGGCATTGCCGACAGGTTGTCCGTCGCGAAAATCCGTGACGAAACCGAATATAGTACCCGTTGCTCCGTCACCGTTGCCGCCGGGGTCGTTAACGCAAAAAAAGTAGCAAAGACATAAAAACGTTAATGTGACAATGTACACATTCTTTTTCATAAATCATCCTCTTTGATTAAAGAAAAACTTGCTAATGCGCTTTCTCCTACTCGTACGGTAATAATTTGTCTGTCCGTTTTATAACCTATGTGCTGTACATTGACAGAGTAATCACCCGGTTCCAAATTTTCAAATTCGTAGAAACCGTCGGAACCGGTTTGCTTGGTCATTCCGCCGGGAGACAGGATGACGTTCACACCTGAAATCGCCGCACCGCTTACGCGATCCGTTACAGTCCCGTTGATTTTGCCAAAAAGGTCGTGTTCGTCATTATTTTTACACAAAACAAAAAACGCGGCCATCGTTGCAATTATGCAAAAAGCAGTTAAACGTTTTTTCATTTAACGGCCTCCATTTCCCCAATTAAAACTTAACACGAAACCGCCGCCCTGCGAATTTGCGTAAGGGATTATATTAAAATCGGAATCGAACGCATAACCCTGCCCCCCCCTGCCGCCGACAAAGCCATCTATCACGTTCCACAGGTAAACCGCACCAACGGCCGCGATTAAAATGTTACGTGTATTCTGACAGTCTTCTGCAGTTTTTATGTACTGCCGCCTTTGAGCGGCGTTAAACGTTGTATTTACATTCGCGTTATTGTCAGAGCGAAGTACCTCCGCCGCTATTGCGCCGACAGACAGAGCGGATATACCGGCAATAAACAAAACGCCGCTGACATTGTCGCCTCTATAAATCTGTGCCATACCCGGAACAAAAGGTTTAATACCTGTTGTATTTTTTTGAAGTTTATACGTTTCGCCTCTCTTTACCTGGTCTAATTCTTCATGAGGCCTTTTTGCTATCCGCACAAGCTGCCAAAGGCGGTATCTGCCACCGCGATATTCATAGTGTTCTCCCAAGCACTCGTAGCGAACCTGTATATCGCCGGGACCTTTTTGACTTATCCATTTGCCAGTCCTGTTCATTTTCGCGGCATAAACCTCTTGTTCCGCTTTCGCACGCGCTTCGTCTAACGACTGCCCGTTAACGGATATCACCATAATATCAGAATTAGGCGTATCTTTCGGACGGGCCCTTATGTCGCTAATCCAAGAAGGCCTGTTCCCATCGGACGAAACAAGGCATTGCGCCAACAGAGGGGTCTGCGTCGCGAACAGCAACAACACTATTGTAAACACAGCTATGTTTTTCATCATGTAAAATCTCTCTTTTTATTGCCGAAGCTTTTGGAATTCGGATTCTATTTGTTTTCTGAATTCATTTTCTTCTCGTTCCAAACGAACCCTCTCTTCCTCCGGAACAACTGATTTAACATGATTAAATAATTCTTCCGCAAGTTTCTTTTTGCTGACCTCAACAGCAACGATTACTTCGAGGTGTCCCTTCTCGTCAATGTCGGAATATAAAGGTCCGCAAATAATAGAGGCATCGTTTAATCTTTGAACTATAGTTAAATCTCCGCCCGCTCTAAGTTTTTCGTCAACGTCCGTGCCTGCGTTAATGCCTATGCTGGCGCCATAATCACTAATTAACCCGCGATAAAGATTAGATACTCTTTGGCGGATTTCATTTTGCGCATTGGAAATAGCCGTTCTTTTAATAAAATCCCTGCGTGGGTGCGGACCGTTCGCGGATGCCGCGGCTCTAAGAAAATTATCGTCATCGCGCACTTCGCATAAATCGCCTTTATGACCAGTAAAACTGCCTCTGGCGGATGGTTCCTCTATGGACTTCTTGCCGGCGCAAGAAAATAAACCAATAACGACAAGCGCTGCCGCCAATTTAACCGATAAAACTTTTCTGATACTCATATAGAAACCTCTCTTGTTAGATTGTTTATTAAAAAATTATCATTTTTTCAAATCACTCCCAACCGCCGCCGGCCCCGGCTGTTTTAGAATCTAAGTTTATATTGTTGCCTGCGGTTGTCTCCCTGCGTTTACTCGGACTGCTTGCTACAAATACAGCGTGGCCTTTATCATTGCTTGTGATACCGGCTGTAGCTGTATTTCTTTTGCTATCACTCAAAACATATCCATAAATTGTTCCGCCTGTTTTAGTTATACTCGCGTTGCTTTCCACATATACTCCACCACCGGATATGGCTGTATTACCAAAAATTTCTCCGCCCTTCATAGTAAACGTCGCGTTTGATACATACACGCCGCCGCCGCCATCGTAGTTAGTCGTATTGGCGGTATTTCCTGAAATTTTTCCGCCTTCCATTTCAAATATTCCATTGCTCATGTATACTCCGCCGCCGTAACTGGAAGTATTGCCTGTAATTTCGCCGCCGGTCATTATAAATATCCCATTCGCAACCCCAACCCCACCACTCACAGATGCGCTATTGCCTGTAATTTTTCCGCCTTCCATCGAGAAATGGCCACCATCAGCAATGTACACACCTCCGAAATAGCCTCCTATACCCATACCTGAAATTTCGCCGCCCCTCATATAAAAACTTCCATCCATACCGACATATATTCCGCTGACTCCATTATATTGCTTATTCGTATTCCCTGAAATCTTTGCACCTGATTCCATTATAAGTGTTCCTCTGCCAACAACCGAAATAAACGATGTATTGTTACTACGATGTCCTCTAAGCGCTACGTTATTTCCAACTATCAACGTAACGCCCGCACCGATTCTGAAAAGTTGTCCGTTATCGGTTAGCTGGACGATCCTCTCTCTTTCCTTACCTACAAGCCGTATCGTAACATCGCTCGCGTCTGGAAACGAAAGGTCTTGAGCGCCAATATTACCGCTCCCTGTCAGTTCAATGGTATATTCACCACCGCTTTGAACGTTTTGGTAAAGCCACCGCAATTCTTCAGGCAACGTTGATTTGCTCGTGCTTGGAACCGTGTTCATGTCCGTAGGCGGATTGAGCACATCGTCGTCAAGTTCTAACTCTCCATCATCAACATCGCAACCGATAAGCCCAAACAGGCAAATCACCAAACCGAACAATATTTTGTTTTTTTTCATATTTATCCCCTATCTATTTGTGGTTAATGTATATCCGATTCCTAAAGAAAAAACCAAAATTAGGCCATTTAGACTTTCAGAAGCGTTATCATCATAATAATAGCGAAACGAGTTACCGTCTTTAATAGCATACTTGGACTCCCTAAATCCTAACAAAACCTTAGGGGTAATATCAATGTTATGTGTTTTCCCAAACAACATTTTGAAAAACGCACCGCCGATTATATAATTATAGTCGGTATATCTATCATAGTGAACACCGTCTTTAATAACGTTTATATGATAGGGGACGCGACGAAACCCTAAACTAACTCCACCTCCACCTCCACTTCCACCTCCCACAGACAGGCCTCCCAAATTAAGAAACGCCCCAATATCCTCCGTCCCGTCAAAATTGCCATGCACACTTACGGTTATAAAAAAACCTCCTGTTGTATCTTTTGTATATTTGCCAGCCCACCCAGATTCAACCGCCCAACCGCCGCGAATTATACCTTCTGAGATAGGCTTACCATAAAGAAGTTTTTTACTTGTACTGGTATCGCCGCCAACTGCCGCTCCGGTTATGGCAACGAATTCAGGACGAACGGAAAACACAAATGATTGCGCAAACAAGCCTTGTGCGCAACATAATGTAATTATTGCCGCTATTACCGCCAGTCGTTTACGTTCCACATCCAAAATTTTTTGTTTAGACGCAGCAAACGGCAACCAGTATCCCGATTTCTTAAGCTTTTCTTCCAACAATGCTCTATTTAGCATTAAATAACTGACCCCCCATAACCGGATTTCCAAAAAATATGCAACTCATATTTCTTAAATATAGCATAATGTTTATTAAAAATCAACTTTTTTTATAAAAAAATTAGAGTCTGTTTATACTATACTACATTGTCGAGATTCATCAACCGTATCGTCATATAAATAATTTTTAGTTGCCACAATTCAGCTCTCCATTGCGCCCATTTTAATGAGATTTATTCTCTCATGGTAACACAATAATTCAATCCCTCTAATATGTCAAACAAATTGTCCATTAGGTTAAAATCATAACATACTGTGTCGGCATCGGATAAGGCCTCGCTCTCAGACAGTTTTTTGCCTGATGTTTTTGCTTTTTCTAACGCTTTTTTCGCTTGGAACACCCGTAAATCGGTTAGCCCCTCAAACGTAGTTATACAAGCATGTTGTTTGGCTTTTTCATCCTGACGAACGCTGTCTGTTACTTCGGCTTTTTCGAGTTTTGTCCAACCGCTTACCAAATGTAGGGAATTCCAACGTTGGTGTTCCAAACGCGCGAGATTATTTCGGGCATTATCGAGTATTTTTCCACCGTTGTCCCGCTCGACAAAATCAACGAACGTTCCGTTTACCTCTTCGTCTCGTTGTTTTTTGCCGTATGCCGCATTGTAACGAGCCTTGATAGTTTCTTTATCTTTTTTATCTGCGCCTTTTTTCAAATCAAAGCCCAAAAGGTTGAGTTTCATACGGATAGACATGGTGGCATATCTATTTGAGTCACGCTTAAACTCCGTTAATGCGTCCCATTTGGTTACGATGCTCGTCTTTTGCGTTTCAGTACTTGCATGTTTCCAATAATCGTTAGCGATATTCTTAGCAATAGAATCAAGATACTCTTCAACTATATAGTCTTCATTGAGAAATTCATCGGACGTGCCAAATACGCTTATTTCACTATCTATATCGTTCGGGTCATTTAACCATTCTTTACTTGTCAAAACACTATACTTTGAAACCTTGACAAATATACGAACGCGGTCGTATACACGATCGTCAACCTTTCCTTTAAGCAGATTTCTCTCGTAAAGTTTTTGTCTAAGTTCTAACGCGGTTTCGATACTAAACTTGTCTGGATCAAGAGAAATAACAATCAAAGCAAAATCGTAACCCGGTTTACCATCAATACCTTCTATTTCCTCAATAACCCTGTTATAAAAATCAGAGGACAAGACGTTTAAATCCGTGAACGCGATATTGTAATTTTCCTCATGGTTAGGATAATAGAGCGAGCGGTCAGGATTAAACTTTTCCGGATTATGTTTTAGTTCAGAACCAAACGCCGTGATTTCCCCTTTTTCGTTTGTCTTATTAAATAAACCAGGCGCTGAATTCCGAAATTGCTTTTCCAATTCCTTGGCATTCTTGGCGATAATCAACGCATTGTAATCAGTACCGAGAATCTGGTAATTACAAATACTTTTTTTAAGAATGTGTTGATTTGTGTTTCCATAACCAACAAAGAAATTACCGATTCTATAAGGTCTATTATATCCTTTATCGGATGCGTTATGGAGTCTCGCATTCTCCGTGTTTATCCATGCTTCTGGAATCAGCGATGTAATTGGGTATTCAAGCATAAACTTACGTGCGCGTATTTCATAAGGATTGAAGAACTTCACTCTACCAAGCGCATACTCCGCAAACGCAAAATGTTCCGTGCGGTCAAACGTACTGTACATGATGTGAGCTGATACCTTAAGTGCGCTTAATTTTATCTCCTGCTCGCGTGTAAGATCATTTACACGCCCTTTCTCATTTTTTGTAGGTTCAACAATGCGTTTTATGTAGTCAGTTACAATTTTGGCTACAAGCAGATTTAACTCATCATCCTCAGACATGGAAATAATTTGTGTCTCATACTTACAGCTCCAAAATATTATCGCTTTCAAGATATGTTTCAACCAGCCAACACGCTTGCAACGATGAAATCCTGCCTTTTTCAACGCCTTATAAGTTTCCTTATAGACCTCTGTTTTGGTTATGTCGTTTTTATCGTTTGTCTCTTTTTTACGTTTTGACTGTTTTTCTTTGTTATTTCCAATGACAACAACCGCAAAGCCCATAGACATCAGGTCTTTTTTCGTGTCCTTATACTTTGCTTCCAAAACAACTGTTGTGAGGTTTCTTTTTCTGTAATTCAAATTTTTTAGAAATACTTCGGCCTGTCCGCTTGCGCCGATAACTATATACTTTGAACAAAACGAATTTCTAAAAACATGCAGTTCGTTTATGATTTCTTGACCGAACAATTTTATAGCGATTAAACAGGTTAAAATAATCGCGGCCGCATAATTGATAAAAGCAGCGACGGCAAAAATATGATTCTCTCCGGCAAGTTTTGAAAGGGCTGACGCGTTAAAATCGCCCACGAAAGATTTTAAGCCATAACAAATCGCCATCCCTATAATATGTAACTGAGAAAAAGTAGCATCCGTGTCGTTCTTATACCATAAACCCAACGAATAAATAACGGTACCAGAAATAAAAATGGTAATGAAAGAAACCACATATACCCAATCCTCTTTACCTTTTTTCTTCTTGAAAATGATATAGAGAACAAGGACAGCAACTGCGGCTATCATCGTTATTATGCTAATTATCGAATCAAACATCATATCTTCCCCTCCATATAAAATTATTTTTCAACTTCAATCACAATTCTAACGTAATACTGTTCGACCCCCGCCTGTTGCTCAGATAGGCTTTCCGTCGCCGCGTCTACCCATCTGGCATCGTCCATATCGCCGGCAAGCCAAAACGCCGGAGCATCTTTCCGGTTTGATATTTGGGCGAAAAAGGTCGGTTTAGGCATTAGTATTTCACGCTTTCTTTTCACCTCTTTTCTGCAATAATTCAGTTGTTTATCCAATTCGTCTTTCGTTAACAAACGCACCTTTTTTATTTTCTTTTTATCGTTCTCGGTTTCAAAATATTCAAGAAATATTTCTCGTATTCTCTCTTCTATCGCTTTGTCGGTCTGTAAAAAAGGATACTTTAAATCCATGTAATCTATCGCAAACAACAGCTCTTTGCTCAGAAGCGTTTGCGATTGTTCGTTTTCCTTAATTACCATCCATTCTACCGGCGCATAGTATGCGGGTTTTTTATCCAAGTTTCGTTCTATTAATTTTTTGTCCATATTCGAAGCTTCAACTCTCTTTTTGTTCTCCTTTTGTGGGAAATAACCAAAAGTTCTATCGCTTGCTTGTTTGTCGCTTACACCGGAGATAATTTTGGAAAATATTTTACCCTCGCTGCAGTATCTTCCTACGTAATCGCCATCGTTTCCGAAAATCCCATAGAGCGACGTGCTGTTTTTAGACAATTCCAAATACCAATCAATATGCTTTCCTAGTTCATCTACAACGTCATCAAAAAAAGCTTTCTTTTTCAGGTCATGTTCATTTCTGAAATGATCCTTTACTCGCGAGCTTATATGTTTTTTGTTAACAGCGACATCCTCTGTACCCGAAACCGGAAAATTTTTAGGCAAAACAAAGAAACAAAACTTTTTGTCCGGATCTTCTATACTTTTACCCGCATAGCTGTCCGAAAAATACTTAATTTCATCAGCGCAGCTGGGAGATAGTATAAAGGATTCGCTTATAAAATATATAATGCCCCGGCAGTTCTTATGGTTTAGTTTCTCACGAAACTGTGTCCTATAGCTTTCACCGCCATCCATTTCCTCATCGTACCAATAACACATACCGTTTTTGTCATATATGCCAAGCTCGGCCATGACGGCATCGGTATCCGCGTGAGAATAACTTATAACCGCATACTGCTCCAATGAACTTTGTTCATTTGTTATCTTCATTGCGCACCTCCGCGTTATTTGAAGCTTCGTTTATTGTTTCGTCAAATTTATAACATGAAACCATTATCGGATCTACCCACCACTCGGTTTCGATACGGTTCAAATTAGGCATAGCGTAATAGGAATGGTTGATTTCGTATTTGAATTCAGTTAAAATTTGAACCCCTCCTTTATGCCATTCCGCAAACGCGCCGCTATGGTCCATAATCAAACAATGGTTTGCGTCACTATCCTCACGATGCTTAACGAAGGTAACAATTTGCGGATAAATTACCTTTTTCGCGTATTCTTTATAACTCACATAATTACCTATATCAATTTTTTTTTCCTTATTCTTTTTTTCGTATGGATTGTCGCCAAAAGCTAAAAAACGTATAATGTTCCCAAGATGTTCTATGATTTCACCGTCTTCTACCGCCCTTCCAAAGTCAATCTCATCTTTCTCTTCGGGTTTAAAGATAATAGTATTATTGTCATTTATTTTAAAATTTTGGGCAAGCGCCTTACTGTTTATGGGAGCGCGAGCTAAAACGGCGGAATAGTAACTCGGATCTTCCTTAGACTTTTTGGCGAAGTCCCACAATTCCCTCAGCGCTGATTCGATTGCATCTTTGTCACGAAACAGCTTGGATAACGCGACTGCTGTTTCAGATACGCCCTTAAAAAACGCGCCTTCTATATTACGTTTCCGTTCTTCAATTGCTTCAAGCGATAGGATTGTAATGCTTTTTTCAAACTCGTAACTTAAGCGTTGACGGCAACAGCTAAAGATACCGGCGTAAAAAGAAAGAAATGCTTTAATAGTCCGTAAAAACGCGTTAAAAAAAGCATCGCCAGTGTTAAAAGAACTTCTTGCCTGTTCATATTCCTCAAGCACTCCCAAGGTGTCTTGAATATTGTTTTCGGCAAATTTATTGTTTGCTCCCTCATTGTCTTTTTTTTCGATTTTGGCCAACGTTTTGACAATTGTGTCTATATATGACTGCGCCAAAGCTTTACATTTTATTTTAGCTGCGTATTCTCCCGGAAAATATTTTTCGATCTTAGTTACACCACGTCGTTTATAGTTTTCGTAATCCTCTTGCTGTGCTTTGGAAACCTTCTCAGCCTCGAATATCTTGTCTATATAACGCAATTCCAATCCAGCGATTATTTTGTCGCAAACCTCCTCTATACTCTCTATTTTACTTTGCCCATCTTCGTCCAAAAGTACTGTTTTGACAATCTCCGACGGGCCTTCATAAATCAGAATACGCGCCATAAGCGAATCCCAGTCGATTATCTTGCGAAAACGGTATTCTTGGTCTGAAATATACTCGCATAATCTGTCAATCTTACTGGCCCAATCCTTATCGAATGTTTGACCGAGCGCAAACTCTAAAGTTTTAAATGTCGGTTCCAAAGCGTCTTTAAACGAAATCTCTTCCTCTCGTACAAACCTTTTCAGTATTCTTTTTTTGGCGTCGCGGTCTTCGTCTATAGCGTCAACTATTGAAGGCGCCAAAACATTATGATAACGATAATGTACAGCAATCATCCCTCGAAAAAATGAGGATGTTGATTGTGTATATGGTAAATAACCGCTAATTCTTTTAAAACATTCCGCCGCTGAATTTTCAGGAGTAATCGCAAAACTGTCATCCTCCGGAGCGCACCCTTCCGGAACCCAGCCTTCTTTTTCCGAAAAATAAACCGTTACGGAATTACTCTCGTCAAACGATTGATATAAAAACCTTATTGCGGCGTTGATAGCTGCTGGATCCGGGTCGGAAAGATACTCTAACCTTTCTAAAAAGTAGAAGTCTATTATAAAATTTTTCGGCAAATCCATGCCGGATTTATAAATGCCCGTACATTTTCCTTTTTTTGTTTCAAAAATTCTCGCAACCCCGTGCGAATGAATGTATTTCTCGTCGCCGTTTACCGTGGTTTCGATAAAATTAACGTTACCATCAGTGTCTATATCAAGCCTGACCCGCTTCATAAATTCCATAGCATTGAACACGTCTTTAAACGCACATTCAATATCGACAGGTTTATGTTCTTCAACATCGTCAAACACATTTTTTAGATTCTGATCGTTACGGTAAGCAGAAACAAAATTAAACGCCGCGGCAAGATTGTAGCCATCTTTCTCAAAAGTCTTTTTATCGGGATCGCACACGAGACGCAAGGATGCCTCATGCGGAAAGCCTATTAACTGAGAAAGGCCATGCCGTTTGTTTTTTTTAGAATTAAGTCCCGCCTCTATCTGTGAATTGATGATGATATATTTGATGACGAGAAAATTCATATCAAAACTGTCATACACTCCATCCAAAACTCGCAACACCCTAAGTCCGGAAGATGCCTGGTCAAAATATATGTCTGTGCCTTGAACACCGGCTAACAGACGCTTTAGATACAAGGCGTTAGGACGCTTTTTATCGGTTGGATGCGCACCGATTTCCGTTCTCCATTGATTGAATTTAGCGTACAGAAAAATACCCGCCAACCTCATCAAATTACCCATCCATTTAGTCAGGTAAAGCGGATCGCCACGCAGCTCGTCAAATTCCTCATAATCCTTCAAAATACCCTGGTCTTTCCCTAAAACACACCGCGCCATCACCTTATCGTGCGACAGCGTATCTTGAATCAATTTATATAATTCACAAGTTTTATCGTCCATACTTACTCCTCTCCTTTTTGCCCATCCCTAGAATGTTTTAATATTGTCCGCGCCAAAAATTCATAGCGGTTGACACCCATTTTGTCGTTGTCGCTAAGCTCGTCAAGTTTCCCGAGACACGCTTCAAACCACTTAAAGCGTTTTATTTCTGGAATTCCAAAAACAGATTCTTTATCTTCTGATTCGGGATAAATTTCTTTTGCGACGGCAACCGGGGTCGGCCCAAGCATATCTAAAATCACGTTATCTTTGAAAGCTTGCTTAATCTCTTCGTTCTCGCGCATTTCTTCCGTACCGAATTCTCTTTCGATAATTTTTTTTGCCTCCTCGGGATAGACATTTCGGATACCGTTGAGAACAAAAACCTGCCCGTCATCCGTGCAAACGGTGGTAGGCGTCAAAATATACTTCCGTTTACCCGCCTTATTTTTTTCAAGGTCGGTTCTTATAAAATTAATTAGCTGTCCTCTTGTTCCTACGCGAAATTGGCTGGTGGGACGCATACAACAAACGATAATCTCCGACTCCCAAATGGATTTCCGCGCTAAAAACTGCGTACCGGAAGGCGAATCGAAAAATAACGCTTTCGCGCCGCACCTCCTGCAAGCTAACGTGATATTCCGGTGGAAATTTTCCATTTGTATGCCATCTTCTACTCTGTCTTCTTCATCACCGGAAACCTTTGCGTCCTTCGCAGAATTTTTGTGTAAATTCGCCCCTATCAAAAGTACGGATTTTTCTTCCGCTTCCGGCAAACCAAAAAATGTTCCAATAGGGTACATACCCTTAAAGAACGTCTCTTTGTCACTATCGTCCGCTTCGTCATAATCAACGTCTTCGCTGTCAGTCATACGTTTTTGAACAGATGCATAGTCTTTATTCTTGTAAAAAACTCCGTCCGCCTTATATAAGAACGTAGAACCTGCGGACTCGGTATCGGTATCCACAATAACAAACGGCTCCTTAGCGGTCGGCTTCATTAAATTTACAAGACGTTCAATAGTGTTCCATGACGTAGTAGAACGTCCCGCACCACCTTTGTACGAATAAAAAGATACTCTCAACATTTTAAATTCTCCTTTATTTGTTTTTTTGAAATTTCCAAACTAACGATGAAAACATTTCCGCGAACGCATCGCCAATCGAACCATCCGTGTCTTCATTAATTAACTGTTTACCGCCCTTTAAGGCCACACTGGCGGCCGTATAACCTTCTCCATCAAATCCACCACCCTTGCCGATATTCTTTACCATCCCGCTGATCTCCTTTCGAGCCTCGATAGCCGAAGGTAATATAATATCGGCGGCAAACGCCTGCAATAACGAGAAAAACGTATCATCCTTGGGATCAACCGGCTCTTTCTTCTCCAACTCTTTCAAAACTTCTGCATCCTCCCCAGGTTTGTTTTCATATCTCGCATAAAGTTCCGACGCAAGCTGCCTACGCATACCTTCAATAATCCTCTTGAAAAATTCCGGATTATCAAAATATGCCGAGTTCTCTATTACTTGATTGATATTTTTAACTAAACCTTCGCCAATCCCTTTCTCTCCTACTTTTTCCTCAAGTTCTGCAATTTTAGTTTCATATATCTTTTTATCTTTTTCATGTGCGGATTCTGCACAATCTATTTTTACTTTCGCGTCGTCGTTTATTTTTTGATAATGCTCACGAACTGAATCTGTGTAGTCCGTCTCCTTCTTAAGCTCTTCTACTATTTCCCTATAGCGAGCTATATATCGTTCTTCATATTTTTTGTAGTACGTATAAAAATCGAAAATCGCCCCCACGTAATAATAGTTTGACATTGAATGATAACCATCGGACTCCCAAAACCAAAGGTATTTCTCGTTGTCGTCATTAACATTCTTTTTTCTGTCGTAAAAACGCTTTCTGCCGATCTGCACGAGCGATTCGCTCATTTGCTTTTGCGGATATTTGATAACGTATTCCGATATCATGTTGTTTGTTTTCAATAGCATCGGGGTAAGCGATGTTATATAAATTGATTGCTTTCTAAGTTTCTCGGCAAGTTCGCGGTCAGTCAACAAATTATCGCCTCTATCGGCATCGGAGTAGTCCTCAGAAAATCTTAAGATAAGAGAATCTACGCCGAACGCCTTACCCTCTTTTTCAAGCCTGTCAAAATACCTTTGTATTCTTTGTACGTGCAAAAGCATTATGTTCTGCATCTCATCGTGAGCTTTTTCTCCAAACTCTAAACCGGAGACTTTTTCATCGGAATTGAGAATAACTTCGTTAAACGCCGAGTAGAGGCAAATACTTATTTGAAGTAAGCCAGCAAACAAAGCGTTTGTCTGTCCGCCGCTTTCAATCGCCTCTTTCGTTGCTTCCTTAAATTCGAAATTATCGTATACAAAATTATTCTCTAACTTATCCTTCGCTGATTTCCAAATGTCTTCGGATATTTTCTCAAGATTCCATTTGAATCGTGAAACGGTACCAAGCGAGTCCAGTTCATCAACCTTATATATTTTTCCGTTGAATTCTGCGGACTGGTTACCGTTAAAGTCAAAATAATCGTTGATTTTTTCCTCATTCTCAGGTTCTGTAAGTATTTTATGAGCGTCTTTTAAATCTTTTAAAGTTATTTCTTCCAATCCTGTTCGGATATTTGTTAACTCTTTTAGGATTGTTTCTTTTAAGTTTTTTCTGATTTCGGCATCTAAGTCTTTATTCCCTAGTTTTTTTAAGGTTTTTAGGGTTTCATTTAATTCTTGTAACGTTTCATCATCTGACACTTTTTTGGCTGTTTCGTTTAATTCTTTTAACTTTTTTTGTGTTTTATCATCATTGACCGTTTTTATGTCATCATCATTTAACTTTTCTATGGGTTTTTCTATTTCTTCTAATATTTCTCGGATTTTATCATCTATAGTAGTACCATTGCCATCGATGGTATCTTTGAACGCTTTGATTGCATCCTCGTACTCTTTGATTACGCCCTCATATGTGTCGCTAGCATCTATTGCAACATCGAACTTTTGGATTGCCTTCTCGAACTTTTGGATTACTTTCTCGAACTCTCGGATTGCAACATCTACAGACTTGAAGGTACGGTCTTTGTGGTAATCAGATTCTAATTTAAAATTAATCGTTGCCTTAGCGCTTGCCTTGTTTAAACACATTAAAGCATCTATAATCTCTTCGTATTCACTATAGAACGCTAAGTATGTCGACGACGCCGCATACGTAAAATACAATGATCTTGCTTTTAATGGATCCGCGTCATCAGAATCTTTAGCTTTGGTAAAACTCCAGCCTACCGGCCTTTGATAAAATTTGCCTTTTTCATCAACATCCTCCCTCTTATCCGTTAAAACCGCATCGTTGACGTAATTTAGACACCATTGGGCAAGTTCTTTTGCTTTTTCCCGGTACTCGTCCTCAAAAACGAATTTTTTGTCGCCGTTGACAGCTTTCATATTCATGATTCTCAAAAACAAGTAAACGGCCCAGGAAATCGAGTCAATGTACGACCTTCCGTCATACCCCTTGCCGTCTTTTCCGGGGTAAAACGCATTATCTTCATTATCTTCATAAATATAAGGCGAAGCGTCAAAAACAGGATTACACTTAGTGTTATTTCTCCAGTCGCCGTCGCTTCTGTAAATAAATTTTAAAACCGCATCAATGCCCGACTTAAGATTCTTCAACAGCGTTTCATTTGTTCTCCTGATACGCTCTTTTTCATTCTTTAGGTCTTTTGGTGCTTTCTGCAACTCATCGTAAAGTTTCATTCCCGTCACAAGCGCGGGACAAAGCGACAACAACCCCGTACGACGAAAACGGTCTGACATAAAAAATGTTAGACCATTCTTTCTTATCTCTTTATAAGGTAAATCAATTATATTCTTTTTATCATTATTATAAATACTCTCACTATTAAACGCTTCCGCAGTATTAAGAGCAATTCTCCATTGTTCCTTGTATCTTTTAAACGCGCCAATTTCCAATATGGCGTGATCAATCTTCGTATTGTCTTTAAGCTTGATTTCTATCACGTCCCTATTCTTTTTTGCGCTTTTCTGTTTTCCCTTTATTTCCTCTTCAAGAAACGGGTTTTTCAGCGCTATTTCTCTTTTGTCAGCCATTTTAACATCTTCTCCTTATTGTAATGATTATAATGAATTTTTATAAATTTTTTTCTGTTTTTACGGACATTTATGCGGGAAGCCCGCTGTGCCGAATTTTTCGGCGTATAAATGGCCTATTTCACTATATATATACCTTAAAGCCTTGCAAGCGTTTGTTTTGACGCTGGACAGGCTGCCGTTTTCGTTGAGCGTCTCGCCCAAACAATAGCCGGCACAGTGCTTGCCGGCGAAACAGGAGCGGCATTCCGCCGGCATATTCGCAAGCGTACGGCCGCGCAGCGCTTTTATTTTTTCCTGATCGTATATGATTTTATCGTTTTCTGCGTCGTAACGCGCGTAAATCATAGGTTCCATACGTCCGGCATGTTTTCCGTAAGTCGCCAGCTCGCAAGCCGAAAGATAACCGTCGACGGTAAGATACGGCATAGGCAGACAGGAGCAACACGCCTTATTAGTTTCGCTGTCAAAATTGGACGTTAAATAACTCTCGTAAAAAACGCCACGCCTCCACGCGTGAGTGTGCGCGTCTACAAAGTTTTTTGCGAATTGCATCATGTCAACCGGCTCATATTCTTTTTCTTCTATATCATACACCGGCGCAAAAACTGGATTCACCCAAAAAATATCAATACCGTAGTTATCGTAATAAAAATCAGTCGCTTCTATTTGCCGCTCCACATTATCCGTGGTAATTGTGGCGCGAAGCCCTATTTTCGCGCGTTTATCCGGCATTTTCTTAAAAAATTCAAGGTTTTTAAGAATAGACGGTGAGGACGGCTTGCCGGTTATAGACTTGCGGTATTTATCATGGCTATCCGGGAGCAAATCCGCGGAAATGTAAATATAGTCCAAATTTTCGGCTAGCCATTTTGCAACATCCTCATTAAATGTTCCGTTAGTATAAACCTCCGATAAAATATCCGGATTTATTTGCTTTGCCTCGCAAAGAATCTTTTCCATAAGTTTCATTTCCGTCGTAGGCTCGCCATCCGCTGAAAAGCGTATGTGGTTTATGTCGCCCTTTTCCACATAATCACACAGCACTTTTTTAGCAAAATTATAATCAAGCGTTTTATAATCCGCGTTCCTGTTGCCGTAACAATACGCGCAATTCAAATTGCATCGCGTAGTAAGTAAAAACGATACGGCTCTTTTATCGCAGCGTGCCATTTAACACCCCTCCGTGATTTTGAGCCCGATCCTCGTTTGGGGCGTTAAGCCTCTGAGGATATCGTCTATCGAATAGCGCGAAGATGCGATTATTACCGTGGTGCCGATTTTTAATGGTTCTTTTATGTATGCGAGCTTTGCGGATGCCCCCTTTGCGCCCTTCCTAGAGGCGCCCTTGCAGGAAACAGCGCAGTAATTATCAATCCTTTGCAAAAGCTCTTCTACTGTTTTTTCCGTAATTATTGGAATTAACGTGTTCGGGTCGTCCGGGGCTTCATAAATCCCATCGACGCTTGTTAAAATTAAAAGCCGCTTGCATTCTAAAATGCAGGCAATTTGGCTCGCCGTTTCATCGTTGTCGACACATTCAACCGCTCCTTCTTGCCCACTGTCCTTTAGGGATTGTATTTCTAATTTCCTGATTTCCGCGTCACTCACTGCGTCATTATAATTGATAATAGGAATCGCATTTTGATCGGCGGCACGCTCAAGAGCCTCTTTAAGATACTTGCGTTTCTCGGCATCGTTAAAGTGCTGATGTTCGACTAAAAATTGCCTTAAATTATAATTACTGTTTACATATTTACGGTAATTTTCCATTAAAATCGCCTGCCCTTGGGAAGCGTAGTCGGGTTTATTTTTCTCCCCATCCCCAGGAAGTTCCTCCATATTGCTCCGCCTCATATAATCAATTCTGCCAATTTCGGTCGCTCCGCTTGACACCCAAACATAACCGGGTCTTAAACACATAGAAATCTGCTTAAAAACATTGGAATCGATGGTTTTCTTTTCCTTATCAATAAGCGCCATTGAACCGACTTTACCAACTAATTCTATCATGTTTTTTACCTTTTTGCTCCTTAATATTACAATCAATTAAACTTTCGCCACTACTTCCAGCATCAACTTCACCTCGCGTACAGCTCCCATCACGTCCATCTCGACGACCGCTTCACGCTTGTGGCGGTTAATCCGCTTAATCCGGCTTTCCATACCAGCCAATGGACCGGATGTTACCCGTATCGTGTCGCCTTCAATAACCCCTACCGAGCCCTTGATGCAAAAATCCACATCGAACAGGCATTCCCAATATAAACGTTCTTTTTCTCGTACCGCTACATCTTTTTTATTATCTCCATAATGGAGTATCGAGTAAATACCCTCATACCATTTCTCTGTTACGTCCGTTAACGCCGATTTCAACTTTTCCGCGATTAAGCCGGTTTCAATCTCCGTTTGAATAAAAACATAGCCCGGAAACAGAAGTTTACGTTCCTTGCGGATAACGCCCCTGTTTCTGCGGGGCATTTCCTTGACAGGGAGGAATGGTTGATATTCACCAACGTTCAACTTTTCTTTAAGGCTACGTACCAATTTTTCCTCCGAGCCGCTTCGCACAAACAATATCGCCCAGTTTTTCATTTAGCTCCCTTAAAGATATAGCTTCCCTATGGCCGCTCAACGTTCACCGAAGCGGCCTAATACCTCCCGATGTTCCCTGCCGGCGCTAACGTGTTCCAGCCAGCGATTAATGCCCACACAGGTGCATTTTACTTCTAACCGTCAAATTTATATATACCATAGCCATTCCGCAGGCTCCCCCCCTACGATGCGTTTTGACTACTTCTTTGCGTCTCCTCCCCGCTCAAACGCTTCCAAATCGGCTGGGCGGATTCGGTAGCTGCGCTTTGTCAGGGATATTGCCGGCAAGCGCCCGTTCCTTATCCACCGCCATACGCTCTCGATCGACACGCTGTATCGTTCCGCAACGTCTTGCGGCGTCAGCATCTTTTCCATAATATTATCGGGTTACTCCTTGCTTTTGACTTGGCAACAGTTTATTTTTCCTATGTTGTGTCGACAACAGTTGCGATCCTCTATCAATATATCCGGTAACGGTTATTGAAAGTGCTTTAAACTGTTATTGTCTGTAAATTACAATATGTTTTACCATATGTCAATAGTTTTTTGTTTTTTTTTTGAATTTTTTTTCGAGGAGTGCGTAATTTATCCGTATTTTTTGATTTTTTACAAGGAGGTACGCAGATGTTTTACGAAAAACTGAAAAAACTCTGCTTCGGGCGGGGAATATCGGTATCCAAAATGGCGGTAGACCTCAAAATAAGCACGACGACCGTCACGGGATGGAAGCGCGGGGCGAAACCCCAACCGGCGCAGGTCAAGAAAATCGTCGAATACTTTAAAATCTCTACGGATGAATTAATGTATGATACGCCGGCGGCAGCGCCTCCCGCAGATTTGCCGGATGGCAAGGCTACGGATTTTATGGAACTTATAGTGTCCCAACAGACAGCTATTAGGAACTTATCCGAGTCCAACAAGAACCTGTCCGAGTATTTGTCCAAAGGCGCGGCCCATAGGAATTATTGATAATATTAATAATATAGGGAATTATATACTTAACTCTGCACAAGTTTTGAGCAAGTTTGACATACTTTGAAAGCAATGAATACCGTGAGGTAGAATTAACTTGGCTGGCAAGGGGTTTTAGCGGATATTAGTGAAAATTAAGGGGAATTTTGCATACTTAAAGGGATAATTCCTCCAAATAAACCATCCGCTACAAAAAAATCAAATGGCTTTGATCTCCTGTTTTACGTTCTTATTCAACGAGCAGCCCCGCAAATCCGCGCCAACAAGCTCGACTTCCGCAACCTGCGCGTCGCAGAAATAGGCCAGCGACAGGTTCGCGTTGCCCAGCCGGACATTGCTGAAGACGGCGCGCGCGAAGTTGCTCCCGTGCAGGTCGGCCCCCGACAAATCGCAATCCACGCAGCTGCCGTAGCGCCCGTCCGCGCCGCTGAAATCGGCGTCCGCCATATCGCAGTTTTTCAACTCCGCCCCGTACATAC
>JGI24698J34947_10000103_pt1 | contig 29223 bp, 22 predicted proteins | sample TergutMp193P3_FD_34947 | JGI IMG/M metagenome (IMG submission 34947) | reverse complement strand
CCGACGGCCGGATCCCCGTTCAGCCACCTGCCCGTTTTGGGGTCGAGGTAGCGCGCCCCGTAGTAGTACAGGCCGGTTTCGGAGTCGAGCTCTTTTCCGGTGATCTTTTTTGGGCAAAAATTTCCCCTATGAATCGCTACTGCGGGTGCCTTTTTAGCTGTATTTGATGCTTTTTTATTCAAAAAATGGTCAAATTTTGACTGAAATAAGGGATAAAGAGTGTTTTTTTGTGAGCTTCTCTTTGCAGTTTGCGTCATTAAATATTTCTCCCAAGCGTAAGGGACAGTCTTTTCTTGTACTCATTGTCTACCGCATCGAACAAATCATGCTCCTGCGGATGGTATTTTCTGTATATTTTGGCCAGTCTTTCGCCCTGCGTATGGGTATATTTTGCCGTTGTTTCCGGATTTTTATGGCCTAAAAGCTCCTGAACGTACCGGATTCCTGCCCCGTGATTCAGAAGCTGGCTCGCGCTTGCGTGGCGTATTGAGTGCGCGGATAATTCCCTTTTCTTCATATCGTACTTCTTGAGCAAATCGGTAAACCTCCTGCCTATGCTCCCGGGCTGCATTGCCCGTTGCGACGACCTCTCATATACTCCGCAAAATACAGGTTCATCGTTATTATATACCCTGTTTTCAAGGTAAAGTTCAAGATAGTCCCGCGCTACTTTGGAAATAGGCACGACTCTGTCCCGGGCAAATTTTCCACGGACTATCATTTCCCGCCTTTCAAGACACAAGTCTTTTATTGTCAATTTTGAGGCCTCGGAAACGCGTAAACCGGATGAGTAAATCAACTCGAACAAGGCGCGGTCTCGTAGTCCTGCGGTAGTTTTCACATCCATTTTTTCAAGGATTTCCGACATGGCCTCGTCGCTGAATGCCTGCCGTTTCAGGCCTTCTGTTTTCGGCAGTTCAAAATTTAAACCGCTTGTAACATTTTCATGCAGCAACCCAATACGGCAGAGGGCGGAAAAAAGCATTTTTACTGCGTTGTATCTGTCGCAAAGAGTCCCACGGGCAAGCTGTTTTCCGGTTTGTTTAGATACAATAGACAATAAACTATTTTGAAAATTGTAAAGGTCTATCTTTGTAATAAGGCTTAAATCGTTTATTCCCTTCTCTGCTGCCCAAATAAAAAAATAATTCTGCGCCCTTGCTATTGAACAGTTGTATTTTTTACAGTACCCGTTGCCGTCAAGTTCTGTCTGCATTATTTTTTTCGCAATATCATATGTGACGGCATTTTCATTCATACAGAAATTCTCCGCTGTACTGGCTGACGAGGATGGTACTTGTCAATTATATTTCGCAAGTCCCTGCGATCAACTCTTGTGTACAATTTTGTAGAATTTAGTTTCTCATGCCCCAAAATCATTTGAATGTGCCGTAAGTCGCATCCTGCGCGTAACAGATGAGTGCCGAGGCTGTGCCTAAATCCATGACAAGTAATGACAGGCATTTTTAGTTTCTTGCAGACTTCGTACAGGCCTTTGTTTACAGCGTTTGCAAGAGCCTCTACATCCGTGCCAAAGAGGCGCTCGCTGTGCTTGCGCCAGCCTCTGGCTAGTATTGCTTTCCTGCCGTATTGAATAAAATAATCAAGCACGTCAGATGCATAACCTGTTAAAAACGCAATCCGGCTTTTTCCTCCTTTTCCGTTGCGTATAACAACTTCTCTTCTTTTTATGTCAACATCTTCCGGGAGCAGCGCCGCGGCTTCGGCAATGCGCATTCCTGTTGCATATAGAAGCACTGCCGCCACATGCAGGCGGTATTTATCAAGCTGTTCGTTTGTGGTCTGCACGTCGTTAAATTCTGAAAGTTTTTCCAGCAAGCGGTTCATTTGCGTCTCATTCAATATATTCCTGCTGATGCCGTCAGACAGCCGCGGATATTTAACCTCGGAAAACGGATTGGTTTCTATTTTATCAAATTTTACTAAAAACTTGAATATTTTACGGCCCATTTTAAGATAGTTGTAAACGCTTCCAACGCTCAATTTTTTCCCTTCTGTAGATTCATGCAGGCTTTTTTTGAATTCCATAACATCTTGTATCGTAACTTCTGCAAGCGGTATGCCTCTTTCTTCAAACCATGCTATTACAGAACGGCTTAAATATTTTATTGTCTGGTAGCCTCGTAAACTTACTCTTGGTTTATAGTAATCAAGAAACTCGTTATACAAAACTGTGTTTTCATGGCATAACGCGGTTTCCATGTTATTATTCCTCCGATTCCTGCGGACGTATTTTTTCCAGCAGTTGCGTTACCGGGGCGTCATTGCTGCCTTTTTTAATCATGTTTTCCAAAATTGCGGCGGCTTCTTCGTTTTTACCCTGTAGATAACAAGTTACACCTTTAAGATATAATATATCAGGCCGATTTGGTTCAAGCTGTAAAGCCCTGTCTAAATAATTTTCCGCGGCAGTGTATTCGATATTATCAAGCGCTGTTTCAGCCAGAACAAGAAGCTGTTGGGCATTTATAATTTTAAAATACAAAACCTGCAGCGGATCATACTGAAATTGATCTTCGAACGTTTCATATCCCTTTTTCGTTAATTTTATTCGGTATTCTCCCTTCTTGAATTTATCCAGAATAAAGCGTCCCTGTATATCCGAATCCACGATCTTTCTGTTGTTTATGTAGATCGCAACTCCGCTTACCGGGGTATTTTCATAATCGTAGATCATAGCGTACATCATGCCTTCTCCTGACAGCCGTTTGATCGGCGTGCCGGTTTTGCAGGAGATCAACAGCGTTATTACAAACAAAACGCCGAATAATTTTTTTATCATGTGATTCACCTCCTGTTTATCTCGTATATCTGATCGTCAATATATGCAATAATACTTCCTTCAGGACCCGAGGCATACCTCATATTTCCTTCGCTAAAATTCCCGAGCTTTAATATTTCTCCGGTTCTTGTATTTTTCACATAAATAAACCTGCTGTCGTAATTATCATTCACACTGCCGACATATTCAAGCCATAAGACTCTTTCCGCTCTAGCCGGTACCGCAATCGGCGGTTGTTCTCTAATTGCCGATTCTGACGGCATGCGCGGCGCGGCTGGAGCAAAGTAATTCCTGCTTATGCTTGCAACCGGATAGGGATTGACAATTTCTACAGGAGCGGCATTGGCGTTTTCGGTTTTTGTATTGTGATATTCAGTCTTGATGCGGACTACAATATCCAGCATATTGCGGGGATATAGATTCTTGATCTGCGTTAGGCGAATATCCCATAGACGGTGTTTTGTTTTTATTTCGTATAATGCGTTAAAAAAGCCGCTTCCCGGCCCCCTGAGCGAATACTCTATCTCTGTCTCCTTAGTGTCGTTCATAAACTGGTAACTGTTTGTAGTGCAGCCCCATTTTGAAAACAATGCCTTTACCGATTCGCCGAACGCCGAAGGGCTTAAATTAGTTTCTGTTGAGCCGTAATTAGTTTCTGCCGCTATCAAACTTTCCAATATAGCAATCTGCTCGCTTTCAGGAAGGGTTTCGTCAACGGGCACCGTTTCCGTTTGAGCGGTTCCGCTCAGCGTAAAGGTGTCCCTGCTTCCGTTAGGGTGAACTTGATGAAGCCTGACATTGCTCATCAGGCGGTGGTTTTCAAACTTGCTCAGCAAATTCAGCGAATTTCCGGTTATTCCTTCAATTTGAAAAAAGTTCCCGTTGAATGTCGCGGATTGTATTCTTGTCTGCTGGTCTGAACATTCGGCGATAATCACTGCGATGTCAAACGGCGCCGCCGTTTTTGAAGCGGTTATTTCCTGATATTTGAGCCTGAGTTCCGACAGCCGCTGAGTTGCGCGCTGTTGTTCGGCAGCCGCTTTTTTCTGTTGTTCCTGCTCTAGGCGCAGTTGGGCGTTGAGTTCGTTTTCGTTTTGCCGGTGTTGATACAGCAGCCATGAACCTGTAACAATTAAAAACAAAATAACTGCGGCAGAACAAATACGCTGGCGTTTTTTAACCGGACTTTTTCCGCTGAATAACGATATTTTATGCGCGTCAACTTTTTTCAGTTCTGCGAGGCTGTCAAAGAACTGTATGTTGTTATTTTCCTGAAGTGAGGCAAAAAGGCTCTTGTCGGCTTCATCGCAGTAAATTAACAAATCTGTTTCCGCACCGTACAGGTCTTTAATATCTTTGGGTAACAAGGATTCATTTCTGACTTTAACGGTAGAAGACAACACAGCACCGTCTTCAATACGGACATAATCGAGCCACTGTTTGTCAACATACAACACGTTTGCTGTTTTCTTGGCGTATACATACTGAACAAAAAGCGGCGAGAGCGGGAGCATTGTTTTTCCGGTATTTTCTTCCAGTACAAAAACAAGATAACTGTCTTTCTTGACGCCGTTTTTACGAATCTGAATATTACATTCGCTGATGTTTCCCGGATATAAACTGCTCAATTTTATTTTTACCGCCGACATGAGTTCTTTTCCCCTTATATGGGGAATTTCAATGATGAATAGCCAGTAAGAAGTACGATCGTAGAATTCAATCATCAAGGAATCTCCTGTCGATAAGGCGGTAAACTTCAATCTCCTGAACCGCGCCGTCTTTTTTTGGAATTGCGGCGACAACAGCTTCAACTTTCAAAGCTGGGCGCATAACAAAATAAATTTTCCAAAATGCGGTTTTTGTTCCAAAATAGCTCATTAAAGGATGGTTTACAGGAATTTTCAGAACAGACGAAATATCGGCGTGCAATACAGGGCCGCCGCGCAGTTTGCTGATTAAAGCGTCGGCTTTTTCATTTGGTTTCTCTACTTTGAATGAGCCGCGCATAATCAGCGGACGGAGTATTTCGGGATTAACCATATTTACGTTCATACGGGGGAAATGATTTACCAATGGGAATAGTTTGTCCGGCGCGGCAGTTGCAAACGACTTGCTGATGCTTTGAAAGGCGAAAGATTCCATATCGTCTTTATGCAGCCAGCCGTAAGACACGCAGGATGCCCATGCCTCTTCTTTTATAAATTCCTTCCATGCGGTTTTTGAAACCGACAGTCCGTTCGCGTTCCGCCATACTATAAAATTAGAACCGCTGTTGTCTAAGAATAAAAAGTTTGTAATATTGTTATCCACCATGTCCGCATTTGAAAGAAAATCAAGATGATAGCCTGAAGAGATATCGGTAAATTGCAGCCCGTAATTGTTATATTCACGGCAAATAGAGATAATTATTTCATTATTTTCATCGTCATACGGATACAACCGCAGTGGCTGCATTTTTTCAATTATTTTATCAAGCAGAAGATCGGCCGCCATTTTGCCGTCAAAATCATGGGCATCGGTTCGTGAATAAGTCATTGCGGATGCGGCGTACAATACGCCGCCTGAAATAATCGCGACGATAAAAAAGAGCAGCAATACCGCGCTGAATTCGATAGAACCTGAATCTTTTTTCATCGCATCATATCCATTATTACAACAGAGGGAAACAATGCGACAGTACGCATTTCGCGGTTGTTTACCGTATAAACAGCTTCAATACCGCGCGGAACCTTGCGGTTGTCAGAAATTGTCCTTACAGACTTGATATATGTTCCGATTCTTGATTGGAATAATTCAGCGCTAAGAGCGTCGATATAAAGCGTTGCATCTGCCCAATAGGGAATGTGTACGGCGTCTGTTCTGGTACGGATATGCCTGTCTATACGAGTAATTGTTGCCGCTGTATTAACCGCTTTGATCGACAGCGACGCGCCCTGTAATGCTGTCTTTGATGAAACAACCAACAAGCTTCCGAGAACAAGGACAATTGCAACAGACAGCAATGTTTCCATTAATGTGAATCCGGCTTCGTTTTGGTTCATTGGTTAACCCGTTTTAACACCATCTCGTTTCGCGTGTTTATTTCCCGCTGTACATTCTCAAGCAGGCGGGAACCTTGATGGGATAACACTGCCATTGCGACTATAGCTGCGGTAAAACAGATAATTACAACAAACATTACCAGCAAGCCGCGCAGCATGATAAAGCCGTCGGTTCCGGCAGGCGGTTTAATTTCCCCATGAATTAACATCCGCATTTTTCCCTTCTCCTCCTTCTCTGCCGTCAGCGCCCAATGAACGGATGCTAAAAGGCAGACCTTCCGCTCCGGGAACCTTGTATTCATAAGGATTGCTCCAAGGGTCATCCGGGGTTTTTCTGTATATATACGGCCCCATCCAATTAGGACTGATCGGCTCAATTGACGGTTTTTTCCAGAGGGCCTCTAGTCCCTGTTCTTCTGTCGGATAGCGGCCGCAATCTATGTAGTACGATTCAAGGGCAAGCGAGAAAGAATCGATCTGACTGCGGGCCGCCGCTGTCCGCGCACGGTCAAGATACTGGATTCCGGTAAAACCCACTATGGATGTAAGAATCAGGACAATCGCGATGACTATCAGGGTTTCTATTACAGTCCACCCCTCATCGCCGCGATTGTGTTTCGATACAACGTTTTGCTTTTTCATAGTAACCTTCCATACAGAGAAAATAATGGCAATACAAATTGCAATATCATAATTAATACTATTATACCTACTGCCAAAATCAAACATGGTTCCAGCAGATTCATCAGCCTTTCCGACATACGTTCCACGTCTTCCTGAAAATATTCGCGAATTTGGGTGAAAACGGGCCCGACAGCCCCTGTCCGCTCTCCTACCGCTATCCATGTAGAGATGTAAGGAGGAAATTCCTTAAAATGGCCGAATGCCTTTGAAAGCTGTTCCCCTTTCAGCAGCATGGAATTAACTTCGACAAGAGCTTTGCTGTAAGCGCGGTTTCTCACCACGGTGGAAGTCTCACGCAGCGCTGTATGAACATTGATTCCGGCCCCTGTCAGCATTTCCATCGCGAAGGCAAAATCCATTGTCTGGATTGCTTTGACAAATCCGCCGAATAACGGCATTTTCAGAAACATATAATCCAGCATATACGCAAAACGCGCCGAGTATTTTCGAAACAGAATGGAACCGATAACGGCGGTTGCAATTAAGACAAAAATTGAGGACGATACCCATACAGAACGGTAAACGCGGGCCAATTCCACAATGGTATCCTGATCCGTTCCGGTTCTGAAAGCTGAAAAAATTTCAGCCATTCTTGGCAGAATGAAAGCAATAATAGCCGCGCCTCCTGCCAGCGCAACGCATAATACCATCAGCGGATACCAGATTACACTCCCTACTTTTCCGCGTATCTTCTTTTCATTGCGCAAATACATGCTCATCCGCTGAAAAACCGCCGCCACTGATCCTGTTTGTTCGCCAAGCCTGACAAGCGACTGGTACAGGGAAGAAAACGACGGTGAATGCATTTTTAGCGCCTCATTTAATGGTAAGCCGCCTTGTAATGCACGAAGGATACTCTTGCTCAGCCAGACTGTTTTATGATCTGAGGCTATAGAGGCGCACAAGGATATGGCGTCCTGTACGGTCAGGCCGGATTTTAGTAACGATGTCATTATTTCCGTAAACTCAAGAATAATTTTACGGTTATAGTTCTTTTTTGACTGAACTATAGCGTTATCCGCAATTTGCGTAAATTTAATCAGAATATGATCTGTATTATTAAACGAAGCGGCCAGCTCGTGTTCGTTTGCAGCTTCTTTAATAAGAGTTGTTTTCTTTCCGGCAGGGATAACAATAGTACAGCGGTAATACGGCATTAGAAAAGCACCTCCCGTTCCACCTCATGCAGGGTAGTAATTCCGTCAACTGCTTTCTGCAAAGCGTTTCTCGCCATGCTGCCCATGCCTGTATGTTCTGCCGCATAACCTGCGATGTCCGCAGCAGGACGGCGCTCCGCGATCATTTCTTCAATAGTTTTATCCACCGTAAAAACTTCGCTAACTATAGTCCGCCCTTTGTAACCTGTATACTCGCAGTCAGGACAGCCTGTAGCCTCATACAAAGAAGTTCCAGTTACCTTATATTTTGACAGTAATGACCGCGCCTGCTTATTTATTGAAACTTTTTTTCTGCATGAAGAACACACCTTGCGCACCAGCCGCTGTGCGACAGAACACCGGAGCACTGCCGCAATAAGGTACGGTTCCAAACCCATATTTTCAAGACGGGTTACAACTGAAACGCTGTCGTTGGTATGCAGCGTGGATAAAATCAAATGGCCGGTTAAGGATGAACGCAAGGCAAGTTCCGCAGTTGCTGTATCCCGGATTTCACCTACCATTATTACGTTTGGATCCTGCCTTAGCACGCGGCGCAGCATGCCGTCAAAAGAAAGGTTTATTTCATCATTTACCTGCACCTGATTTACGCCGTGTATTAACTGTTCTACCGGATCCTCAATGGTAATGATTTTCAGTTCTGGAATAGGCAGGCTGGCGATAAGCGCGTGCAAAGTGGTTGTTTTTCCGCTTCCGGTCGGGCCGGTCAGAAGAATGAGGCCGAACGGCTGCCTTATGGCGGTTTTAATGGCGTCAAGGTCTTTCGGATAAAAGCCCAGGTCGTCCAGCGACAGAAGTTTGGCCGATGTGTTAAATATTCTCAGAACTATAGATTCCCCATTGGCAACCGGAATAATTGAAACCCGCAAGTCAATAGTACTGTTTTCAATAGATACGGACATTCGTCCGTCCTGCGGCAAACGCTGTTCCAGAGGGTTCAGATTCGCCATAATTTTTACCCTGTTTGAAATAGTAAAAAAGACCGATTTGTCGATTTTCTTTACTGTTCGCAGTACCCCGTCTATACGGTAGCGGATATGCACCGAATCCGAATGAGCCTCAATGTGTATGTCGGATGATTCCAGGCGAATTGCTTCGATGCAGATAGCATTGATAATATTTACTACCGGGGCGCCTTCGGTTATAGCGTCAAGCGCGATATGCCGTTCTTTTTCGTGTTTTGCGTCTGTTTTTACCGGATCTATTGTTGTAGTCTCTCCAATAAAAGTCGCAAGTTCCGCTTTGCTGATACTGAAAAATACTGCTTTTTTTGGAATATGAAAATTTTCAAGGTCATGGCGAAGCTGCTTATCGCTCCCGTCTGTAATGGCGATATGCACTTCATTTTCCGATTCTTTTATCTTTACCGCGCCCCGATGGCTGATAAATTCCCTGCTGTACTGTTCTCCAAAACTAGAATTAAATTTAAGATTCTTCAGGCTGATGCGTTCCATGTTAATTCTCGTTTTTTTGGATATATCTTTTGAAGTATTCTTCAATTTTTTTTGAATAATTCACCGTCTGAACCTGGCCATTATGGACATGGGGTATTATGTAAATAATCATTTCTGTGGTATTATCCTGACTGGCAATATCCTGAAAAAGTTTTCCAATCAGGGGTATGCTTCCCAGAATTGGCAGTTTCTTGATGTTTTTCACCTTTTCAACCTGCAGCAACCCGCCAATTACAATAGGCATCCCTGATTTAGTCCGCACCTGCGTATTAACCACCCTTTCGGAAGTTGGGGGCGGGTTGGTAGTCGCGCTGGCGTTAATGCCGCTTTCATCCTGCTTTGACACGGCTGCGTTTACATTCATTGTTATCATCCCGTCGCCTGAAACCCAGCCGTTGATGCTAAGTACCAGACCGGAAGTTATTTCACGGGTTACGCCGGTATAAAACGGCCTTCCGGTTTCTGGATCAATGGTAGTATCACGGTATCGAAATGTTGTAGTATTCTCAAACTTTATATCCTGGCCGGAAATACCGTTCAGAGTTGTATCGGCCAGTACTTTCGCTTTGTCATCGCCTATTTGCAAATCAAGCTGGAGCGCAAACTGATACCCGAATTTGGTAATAATATCAAAATTTATATTGACCAGATTTGAAAAAGTGCCGACTAGCATCTTTGGAATACTAAAATCCGGTGACGAGGGGTCGATGTCTTCCGTTGAAGATACTTTAAGCCCCTTTGTCCATGAAAGGTTGTCGCTGCGCTGGTACTGCATAACCAACAACTGATAGCGTATCTGCGGCTTCGGCTGATCGATTAATTTAAGGTGTTCTAAAAACTGTTTTTGTTTCTCGTCCGTACCCTTGTAAAAAACCAGCGTCGGATCGGATGACATAACCAGTTCTTCTTTTACCGCGGACGGAGGCAGAAATTGCATTAATTCATCGCTTTTTATATACTTTAGTTGTATGGGAAGCCCCATATTGCGTTTATCAACCAGATTTATATAACGCCTGAATTGTTCTTTCTGCTCTTCCGTTATGTGAACAATAAAGGCATTGGAGTCCGGTATTACCAGCGGCGAAGTTTTTGCCAACTCCTGGGGAAGCAATGTAATAAAATCTTTTACCGTTAAGAATTGTATCTCATAACGAACAAAGGATTTACCTTCAGCCGGTACATCCAACAGTGTGAAAAAATCAGCTATTGGCGTTATTTCCTCTGTGCTACCGGTAAGATACACGGAATTTGAATTCTTGTCGCTTTTGATAAAAGATGAAGCCGAATATTCATTGGGAAGCAGCGCCACCGCATTGTCAACAGAGATATGCTGTAGCTGTATAACCGCAACGTCTTTCAGTTTTTTAAGAATATCCCTTCGCTGAACTTCAAAAATATAATAAATTGAATTTGTTTCAACATAATCGCAATTTGCCTGTTCCAATACCAGGCGTAACAGATGGTCAAATTCCTTGTCCTGAAAGTATAGGTTGTCGAGCGAGGTGTCAATTCTTTGCAACAGAGAATATTCTCTGTTGCCGGTTCTGAACAATAAAGTCATAATTGACGAAAATGACGCTCTCTGGATATTCATGGTGTATAAATCGCCTCTTGCAGTAATTGAGTTACTGCCCAGCCGCCCGGCTGTACTTTGCGTGTTATCCACTGCGCGTTTAAGGTAAAAAGCGTTGTTTTCTTCCAAAAGTGAGTATTCGGGGTATCTTTTAATGATTATTTCCAGTAAATCCGTTATCTTTGCTTTTTCACTGTTAATACTGATAACAGCGCGGGGCAGTTGATCATACAGGATTGTTCTGCCTATATTTCGGGATAATGCCCTGACAAGCATTTCTATGTCTACATTTTCAGCGTTCAAATTGACGAGTTCCCCTTCGCGGCTAATACGTATCCGTGACACGTAATAGGCATTGTTCCGTTCTTCCACAAAGAGGTTGCATGCATCTGTAAAACGATATAGGGCGTCCTCGAAGGAAGAATCGCTGAAATGAAAGGTAGCGGTTCCCATAACAGTTTCATCAACGATAATCGACTGCCTTCCGGTGTCGGCCAATGCCATGAGAATATCGGTGATATTCTGGTTGCGGAAATCTATAGCGCGTATAGTTTGGCTATGGACAAAAGCGGTTCCCGTTATAAAAAGATATATTGTAAAAAATACAACTGACAGTTTCATTGTATACCACCTGCAGTATTAAGGTTAGTGGCTATGATTGCACCCGCACTCATGAAAGGCGCAAATGGAATTTTGGTCGTTTTAGGCCAGTGAAACAGAATAATTCCCATAAGATATATTATAATGCTTAGCAAGGCAGTAATAAAGAAAGCTTGGATGAGACTCTCTGGGCCTAACAGGTAACCCAGCAAAGCGGCGTATTTTACATCTCCAAGCCCAATACCCTTCGAAAAAAACCATACAGTGCCAAAAAGCAGAAACGATATTACAGCCGCGGCAATTCGTGCCATTATGAGCGCATACGGCTGACTTCCTTCCAAGATGATCATAACCATAGCAAAAAACACAAGTAAAACATCAGGAATCCGGTATGTTTTGAGATCTACAATGGCAATTCCAATACAAAAACAAGCCATAACTAAAGTATAATTCATGCTACTATCATTTTAGTATATTTTTAAGAAAAAATTATCAAAAAAACACTGGAAACAATTATATTTTATTGTATACTGTAAAAGACAGGATTAAAATTCAAATGGACAGTAAAACGCACATTTTCCTAAAGAAACATTATAAATTTTTCGTACTGTTGACTTGTATTTTGACAATAATAACGATACAGATACGAAATCACATAGTACAACAGAGACAAATAACCGCTTTTAGGGAAGAAATGCTGGAACAATTTGTCCTGCAAACAGAACTAATATCTGAAACACTGCAGGATATTAAAGACGAAATTGCAGATGGGACGACGAAAATCGGTAATCAGATAGCTTGGACGAATGTGAATATACAAAGGACAGAAAGAGTATATGCAGAGATATTAGGAGAGTTAAAGAAACGTACGCTGGATAGTCTGTATACTGAAGATGTACTTGTGGCAAAAGAGAAGGAAGCAAATACGCTCTTCAAAGAGGGAAAGTATACAATGGCGAGCGCTAACTATGTTGTGGTAGCTGAAGCACAACCGGATAACAAAGATGCTCGTTTTTATTATTTATACAGTCTTTTTCTTAGCAATAAGCTGGAGCGTAGTAATTATCGGCGCATAAAGGAAGGGTTTCAAACATTGGAACGGAATGGATACCACCGTACGGAAATACGGGATGTCCTTGCATTTATTGAACTAGAAGAGAATGGATTAGGGGCAGAGGTTTCCAGGTGAAAACAGCTATATTTTTTGCTGCCGCATTGCTGCCTATGGCTGTGTTTGGGCTGGATGTATATGTAGCGCCGCTATTGTATGTAGACGAGGAGGCAGATTTAAAACGCAATACCGACAGGGTTCAAGCAGACCTGCTGGGCGCCCTGTGGGCGGAAGAAACCGGAATGGCATTACAATTTAACCGATTGAAAGACAACAGAATCAACCCGCCTGAATCTCTGGCTGAAGCTGTAACGGTTTGCCGGAATGAACGTATAGAATATTTGCTTTACGGGTATGTAACGCGGCGCGAACACAGCATACAGGCAGAGGTTCGGCTATTTGATTATAATAATCGTCTGGTATTACAATCTTTTTTCGGGATGGACGGAAGCACGCAGTACGATCGACTGATAAAGGATATGGCATGGAAAATCCTTACACATATAGGAGATGTATTTAAACTGGAAATTGTTACAGAAAAAAGCGGAGTGACGCGGTTAACAATACCGGTGCTGGTTGGGTATTGGACTCCTATGGACAGCGGTTGGGTTGAGGTGTTGCTGGGTACGGCGGCCGCTGGTACTGGTCTTGAAGTAATTCCGACAGATCGGCTGTTTATAACACGCGGCATACCGTGGTATTTGTCGGTTGGCTTAGAGGCAAAATACAGGCTGGGAGTTGGCAATCCTGACAGGTATGAAGCGTACAACCATACATTGTATTTGATGATGCCTCTGCGGCTGCACATACTGCTTGCGGAAAAGCATGGGTTTTTTATAGGTTTAGGTTATGTGTATTTTTTGGAGTTCTTTTCGATGGCAGATAAGTATGACGAGAGCCGCAGTTACATTTTCAATAACATGGGGCTTAATGTCGATTTTGGATATCGGTTTACAATAAATGATACCTTATCAATATTTTTTCGAAATGACTTTGACTTCCTGTTTAATGAACACTCGTTGATAACATACTCGCCGTCGATAGGGATGAATATTCAAGTATATAGAAAGGAGATCAAGAAAAAATGGTAAAGATGGGCATATTGATTTCTATTCTGCTAATACTGGCCGGGTGCAGTCCCGGAATGTACGAGATGCTTCACCGGACAACAGATGATCCGATTATTGTAAAGCCGCTGGTAGAATCGTTTGTAGAGTCAAACGCTATATTTGCGAGCTGGGATGCGGATGAAGGCGCGGATGAATATATACTTGAGCGGGCGGAAGACAACCCTGTTTCGCTTGCATATGAGACAGTTTACAAAGGAACCGGCACAGAATATGCGGATAATGAATTGGAAGAAGGCAAGCGGTATATATACAGATTGTCAAAGCGGCGTGGAAACGAGACATTCGGCCCTTCGGAAGAAATGTTCGGGGTTAGTTCGCTGGTGTGCCGTGATATTTACAGGAATGATAAAATGGAAGATGCGGTGCAGTTGGAAAGCAAAGACTATATTGCAAATATATTTTATTATCGAACGTATGGGGGATTGGAAATTATTGACGAAGATTGGTATTTTATAGATATACCGCCGCTGCGGCAGGCATCTGTGGTGGTTAACGATTCGCGTGTATATGAATCTGATACCCCGACGCATTTTGAATATTACGAATATGCACGGGATTACAACCCAGTCAGGCAATTAAAGGATTTCTGGATAATTAATAACGAACTGGAGACGAAGCGGTATTATATAAAGCTGTATCCTGCAAAGCTTCAGTTTGTAGGAGCGGGAATACCCGCTGGAGGAGACATAGTGCAATATAGAATTAGTATTGGAAGCATAGTACCAATACGGATAGGCGGTTAGGGATGCGTAGTATAATAAACGAATGGATTTTAATAACAGCGGTGCTGTTACTAGCCGGATGTCCCAATGATTACAAGCATGAAAGAGAAACGCTTGAAGAAAAACCGCCTGCGGTTCAAATGGACGATATGTTTGTATCCGAGAAGACTGAGGAAGGCAAAACACGGACTGTATTTCGTACAAACGACGAGCGTTATTGGACACTGGAAGGAAAGACTATTTGGACTGTATGGGACGAAACAGAGACAGAATTTAGAGAGAGAGCGGTAGCAATGGGTAAAACCAGCGGATATTCAGGAGGCGGATATGGTATAGTATTCTGTCATGGTGAATATATGGTCAAAGGAATACTGACTCCTGTAATGCTGGTAGTAATGATAAATAATCAGGGACAGTATATAATCGGCAAAGTTATCGGCGGTATATTTATAGATAATGGGTGGTGGAAAACGACGCCGTATCTGCAACGCGGTACTGGTGAGTTGAACGAGATTAGAGTTTTATTCGAAGCGGAAAACGGCGAGTACTGTCTGGAAATAAACGAGCATGAAATTGAGCGTTTCCGCGATGACGACGAACCGACGCTTAGCGGCGGTAAAGATGGCTACATAGTGGTAATAACACCGTTTGATAAATTTCCAGATTCTAGTGTAAACGTTTATTTTATGGAGGATCGGTAAGAAGATGCCGCGTGGTTTTGCGAGCCGTATACTAGCTGCGACACTCGTTATTTTGCAGGTGGGATTGCTGCGCCCTGCTCTGGTATTCGGGGAAGATCCTGCATCAGCCGCAAGTCCGGTACTGCTTTCGCCCGCGCCCAGCGCGTCGGAAATGATAACAGCGGCGGAAGGCGGCGTAGTACGGCTTGGTGTTGCGGAAATAGAGATACCGCCAGGCGCGCTGGCGCGGGACACGGAAATACGAATAACACGGTTATGGATGACAGAAGATACCGGAGACGGGATCAAAAACGCTACAGTAGGCGGCGGCGGTTACAGATTTGAACCTGCGGGAACAAAGTTTGCAATACCTGCGACAATACGTATGGGATATGAGCCGGAACTGACCGAATCGGCTAAAGAGACATTGTATACATATTATTTTGACACCAAATTGAAGCGCTGGGAACAACTTGATAGGACTGCCCTTGAAGGGGATCAGGTGGTAAGCCTGACGACGCATTTTACGGACATGATAAACGGAACATTAAGTTTGCCAGAAGGCCCCGCGCCTTTACGGTTCAATATAAACTCAATAAAAGGGCTGGAAGCCGCTAATCCCTCAACAGGAATACCCGCGATAGAGGGACTTGAAGGAAATAACACCGGAGCGGCAAGCTTCCGTATACCAATAGAAGTGCCTCCCGGCCGCGCAGGAATGGCGCCGCAAATTGCGGTAACATATTCGAGCGACGGCGGAAACGGAATAATGGGCAAAGGATTTGATTTGCAGGCTGGCGGCCGGATTACAACGGACACGCGATGGGGAGTACCACGTTTTAACGGAAAGGTTTATGACACGGGTCATCTTGAGCGTGACACGTATTTACTGGACGGGGTAATGCTTGAAGTACGAAATTGGGCTAATGATGTAATTACTTACCGGCCTAAAAGAGAAACTAAATACGAAAGAATTGAGCGTAAAACCGGCGGCGGTAATGATTACTGGGTGGTAACAGACAAGCGCGGCACGCAGCGTACATACGGAAAGACTGGCGGCTGCTGGAGCGGCATAGACAGCGGCAGAAAATTCATTTGGGAACTGGAAGAAGAAAAAGATATATTCGGAAACACAACCCGGTACGAATACGAAGGCAGAGGCGACGGGCAATTATTCCTAAAGAGGATTCTTTATTCTGGCAGAGAAAATAACAATAACATGGCTGCGTATTCAGTTGTGTTTGAATACGCAGCCCGCCAGGATGTCCGGGTAAACGGCCGAGGCGGATATGTAAGCAAAACAGACCGGCTGTTGACAGGATTGACGGTATATTACCGCAGCAGCCAGGTTCGGCGATACCTGATGGAATACAAGTATGACATGTTTGGCGCTTCGCAGATGGAGAGGTTCGGGCAGTTGTCGGTTTTGAATCCTTCCCAATATTTCTGGAGTTACCGATTTAATTACGAAGAACTGAAAGGGAACCAGCTATTTGGCGGTGTTGAGCAATGGGACAACATAGATAACGGGATGCAGGTACAAACAGGCATAAACGGAGGCTCGCAGGGTTCCATATCCGGCGGCTTCGGCGTCGGGCCTGTAGAGCCCAGCATTGACGTCCGTTTAAACGGCGGCGGCATGTGGACTAGAGGCGACAGCGAGACAGAGACCAAACAGACGTTTATAGATTTGAACGGCGACGGGCGGCCTGACAGTTTGACAGTGGAAGGCGGCAGTATAAAAGCGGCGCAAAACCTCGGGGGCAGGTTCGGGGCCGAGGTTGTAATTGAGAACATGCCGCATAAGATCGGGAACGATACCAGTTCCAACGCGACGAGCGGATGGAACATCGGTGCTGGGGTCGGCTTAATGGTTTTCGGCATCGGGGTGTCGTACGCGCAGACAAAACAAAAGGGATGGAACCAATCGGATATCGGATTTGCCGACATCGACGGGGACGGCCTTGTCGATATAATAACAAGCGGGAATTCAAATTACTATCACAACATCAGCAGTGAAAGCAGAATTCAGTTTGAGCGCATACCCCTGCCGGTTGCAGGACAGGTAAGTCTTCCTGTTGATGTTGAAGAACCGTTGAGTGAAGAAGAAAGGATAGTTTTTAACGAGACATTTTACCATGAATCGCCGTTACGGGAATGGCGAGCACCGGAAAGAGGTGTTATTCGCGTAACGCAAAATATAAAAGCGGCAGGAAACAGTTTAAGCGATGACGGAATAACCGCCAGGGCATATTACCATAACGATACGGAACCGTTGACAGAACTGCCGCTCGGCGGAAACAGGTTGACAGCCGATAACGAAAAAACTATATCGGTCGGGGCGGAGGAATCGCTTTATTTTGTAAGCGATACCGGCTATGATACTCGCGGGGACGATATTGACTGGGGGATAAACATTGCCTATGAGGAAATGCGGTATTTCGCGGACATGGACAAACAAATGCTGTATATACCGTCGCCAGAAGAAGTTCATTCAATGTCTATAACTAGCGGTTATCTACATGCGCTTCTTTATGATGATTCTGGTCGTTTAAACATACCGATGGATTGGGAAGACATATTTAGCAATGATAATACGGACAAAACATTAAAACAGCGCATATGGGAAGAGATAGTCAGTCTGGGCTGGTTTGTTCCTGGGTATATAACGGCGGAACATTTTAAAGCCTTGTGGGAAAAAGCAAGCAAAGAAGATGCAAAATACGGAAACAGTTATGATTATAACCGGCATCTGCTTAGCAGCTGCTACCGGTATCACGCCGGAAACGATGCGTATATGCGAAGCAATAATGACATGGAGATGGCAAGACAGGTTAATGATTTAATAAAAGCAGTACAGGCGGATGACAGTGAATATTTCCGTAAACTTGCCGGTTATCAGTGGGGAGCGGACGGACAGAGGCGGACAGTGTATCCCGTACCAAGTAAAAATGGAACAAACGAAATATACATAGAAGAAAACGGAACCGAGAATATGCCTAACCGCGAGGAAGGCAGGACAGGATCCGTTTATTCCGCCGCGGAAGGAGGTCTGCGGCTGATCGTTGACATAATAGACGGGCAGGAACTAAGCGTTGATATTAATGCCAGTATAGAGATTTCTGCCGGGGAAGAGGCAAAAATTACGGAAAACAGACCGTTCTCCAAAAATGAAGCCGTTATCCCGTACTATATCGACGGCGTTCTTAAGGGCAACGCGAAAATGCGCTATAAAGAAGGCGATATTGAAAACAATTTTGAAGAATACGTGATAATTACAATATTGCTTGAAAACAACGACGGCGTGCTGCGCTATGAACAGGAGTATGAGTTTAGCGATTTTCACTGGGTAGACCGGAAGTTAAACAAAGAGGAGATGGAAAAGATACGTTACGCGGAGCAGGGAAACCTGTATACGATAGGCCATGAGCGCTGGCAAGGCATGTTATCCTATGAGGATATACTTCCGGTTCTTAATTTCTGCGGCGGCAGTGAGGACAAAAAAATATTTTTCAACGCGTTCAGCCGTATCCCGCCGGAACCGGAAGAGGAAGAAAATCCAGTCGATTATGCTGACGACGAATGCACATATGTTTTAAAGACAGGATTAAGCGAGGAGGAAGCCGGCGAGCTTGACAGAATTCTTTACGCATACGGATGGCATTTGTTTTTAACCCGTGATTTCCCGTTATATAGAGAGACAGGCGAGGGAGTATACGAGCTGGTTGAGCCGTACAATGACGAAAGTAATATCAATGAGGATTATCTTTGTAGTATATTTGAAAACGACGACCATCCGCTTTTTTTGATGTATAAAAAACTGATTGAACGGAATTTGGAATTTCAATTCCAGCATTATGCCGGGAAATTATCGCGCAAGATACGGTATTATGCCGGCGGGACGTATCCCGTGGAAGACGGAGGCGTTCGTATACCGGTACTTGAGGCGGATGGAAACGGCGGCTACAAGTTAGAAAACAAACTAATTACCCGGCGGCGCGTCGCTTGGGACAGCGGGGAAGACTATACAAACGAACAGCGCAAACCCTTATCTTATACTATAACCATGAGCGCTCCGGCAGATGGATCTGTAATTGACGAAAAATCAAAGGATGTTTTTGGCGATTCATTTAATAATTCTGATATTAGCAAGGAAATAGCAAGCAATGCCGACGCTTATTATACGACAGAGAACGGCCCTAATACGATCGAATTACTGCCGGGAGGGGTAAACAGGTGGTATTACGCGGTATGGATCGGCGATCAAAAAGAAATACCTTTCAGCCGGGGAAAAATTCTTGAACAAAGATATAATAATTTTAATAATATTGATAATAATAACGAAGAAAACTCGGAAGATTATGGCATTAGCTCCGATGATGATGCGAAAAAATTTGTAGATGATGTGAACGCAATAACTAAGGACACTATTGAAGAATCCGATAAAAAGGTAACGGTTGTTTATTACAAGCCGGTAAAGACGGTAGCGGAAACGCTTGCTGAAACAGAGAATGAACAGCCTGGGCAGTTAGAATTAATTGAGCATGAACACGGAAAAATAATGGATGACGGTGCGCTGGTAGGCTCAGTCTCGCGTACGTTCGATACTTTCACCTCCGAAATGAAAACCTTTTTCCCTTATATACACAAAAACCATATCCATTCAAACCGCGCCGGAGGTCTCGATTTTTACAGTATACCTGGCGTTACAGCCAAGAGTGGCAGCGGCAACAACAGCCGCGGCGGCAGTATGACTATGCCTGCAATCCGCAAAAGCAAAAGTACCGGAATCGACAAAGCCTTCAATGTCTCGCTTAATCTGTCTATATCCAATATGTCCGAAGCGATGAAAGACGGAATACCGAATTTTGACGCCAGTTCAAACGAAAGCACAAACGAAAGTACTTCATGGATGTATCAGTCCGTTCAAAGCATGGGAGGAAACGGAATAGCGGATATCTTGCAAACCGACGGCAATGGAATAAAGGTAACTTCAGGGGGCCGCCGCGGGTTTGAGGATGTATATACCATACCGGGCATAAGGGATATAAGTTTTAATACAAGCGATGTTTACACGAAAGGCGGTTCTATAGGAGTCGGCGGTTCTTTGAAAATAGAACGTTCTGGTTCCGGCAAGCCGTCCGGCATAAGCATGAACGGCGGCAGCGGCAACAGCCATTCCGAAGGAAACAATATACAGACAGCCGGGTTTATAGACATGAACGGGGACGGCCTGCCGGACTATGCCAACGGTAATGAAATTAAAATGAACATGGGCCGCGAGAAATGGACAAGCGAATTAGCCGGTCTGAATGGACTAAATCTAAGCGAAGGAACTTTAAAAACGGCATCTTTTTCGGCGTCAATCGGAACAGGCAAGGGAGCATCGCTAGACAACGGTTCTTATTCCGGCTCGGTTAATGTAAGCGTCGGAGGAGGGCTTAGCTATTCTGTTTCCATGATGAAAACAGACAGCATGCTCATGGATATGAACGGGGACGGGCTGCCCGACAGGATCAGCGCAAAAAACGGCGTGTTTACCGTAATATATAACACGGGCGACAGGTTTTTTAGCAATGCACATACATTCCCGACGCCCGGATGGAACTTTAACGGCGGACAAAAAGAAATGTTCTCAAACAGGGCGGACGGCGATCTGCCTACCGAAGCGTTTACAGACATACCTTTGGTAGGGAATGTTATCGAATTGACAGGGCTGGATAAGGTAATTTCGAAGGGAGCCGTCACGGCTAATCCGTTTGGCGGCGAAATTGAAAATTACCTTGGCGGACTTGAGACAAATTCTACTATATCTGTAGGCCTTAGCGCCAGCGCCAATGTTGGCGGCAATTTAAAGATAACACTACCTATTTCTATAAAGCTTAACTTCACATTGGGCGGCGGCGGCGGTCTCAACACCGGAGCGAACATTAGCGGAATAACGATGAAGCTTATGGACATTGACGGCGATGGGCTGCCCGACAGGGTGCTGAGGATACCCGGAACAAATTACCTTCTGGTGCAGAGAAATTTGGCCGGACGCGTCGGGCTGCTGAGGAAGATATCGCTTCCGCAGGGCGGAGAATACACCATTGATTACGAATGGATGCCGGGCTCCTTCCGCATGCCGCAGAGCCGCTATGTGTTGTCCGAAGTAGTAAAACGCGGCAACAGCGGCTCCGGTTCGTTGAAAAATCCGTACTACGCAGACTATACAAGCAAGCACGAGTACAAAGTACGCTACCTCTATGCGGACGGATACTATGACCGAAGCGAGAAAGAATTTTACGGTTTTAAAACGGTAACGGCCCTTCCCGCGGACGGCAACGGAACAATATTTGGAGAAACCGAAACAGAATATTACAACGACCAGTATTATCTGAAAGGAACGGCCCGCGCGTCTAAAGCGAAGGATGAAAGGGGAAACCTTCTGAGGTTTACGGAATATACGGCCGACAGCGAAGCCCCCTTCGCGCGCTATACAAGAGAGAGGCGCGAGACATATGAGAAAGAGCAGGACGGAAGCCTCGTGTACAGCGAGACGCGCTATGATTACGACGGCTGGGGCAACGTAACGCGCCTTGAAGAGCGCGCGAGCGGAAGCGAGACAATAACGGCGAATATACGGTACTGGAACGGCGGCAATAACTATCTTCACGCGCATCCGAGCGAAATAACCGTAAGGGGAGCGGAATCCGGGCTGTTGCGCAAACGTACCGGAGAGTACGACAGCAATACCGGAACGCTTCAGACACTGACGCAGATGCAGGGAGAGAACAGAAGCACGCAGGACAGCACCAGCCGTCTTGAATGGGACAGCTATGGAAATTTAACAAAAATAACAGATTCTCGCGGAGCGTATACCGCTTACGGCTATGACGAATTACAGCAGTACGTTGTAGAAATAACAGCCGGAGGGCCGGGCATAAGGACGCCGTACAAATCCTACATAGAGTGGAAAAAAGAGATCGGCAGAAAAGAGAAAGAGACGGATGAGAACCGCCGCAGCATAAATTACGTTTACGACGAATACGGCAGGTTAATAGAAGTGTGGAGTCCCTACGATAGATATAAAAACGGCGGAACCGTACCGGCGGTAAGATACCGTTACGAAACGCCCGAAAACGGGAACTGGTACGCGGTAACGGATAACAAGATACAGTTCGACAGCGGGAATAAGGACACGCTGGCGACGGTAGTGATGATCGACGGCCTTGGACGGGCTTTATATACCGCGAAACAGGGCGAGGTGTGGAAAAACGGAAGCGGGAAAAAGGGCTGGAACATATCCGGGTTTACGGCGTACGACGGCAAGGGACGAAGCATAGCGTCAGGGCAGCCGCTGTTTGTTGATATAGAATCTGCCGGAGGGCTTGCTTCGTGGAACCTGAGGGACAGGAACTTGATGATAAACCCCACTGAGCAGGAATACGACGCCCTTGACCGCACCGTAAAGACAACACTGCCCGCGGCATCCCGGAGCGAACGCCCTGTACAGACAACGCGTTACGCGATAAGAGCTGAGAAAACGTTGACAATAACAACAGATCCTCTAGGGAACATCAGCGAACAGGGCGGCGACGGACGGGGAAACATAACGCAAGTGAGGCGGCTGGATAAACTCGGAAGCGAGCTTACCAGCGCGAACTACAAATACAACGGCCTTGGCGAAATGCTCGCCGCCTACGACGCCGACAAAAACCCCTTAACTGTTGAATACGACAGGCTGGGAAGACGCACAAAGCTTTCAAGCGCGGACATAGGGACAAAAGAATGGCAGTACGACGCAAGCGGGAACGTTGCCTCGGAATGGGACAGCGAACTTGTAAAGAAGGGTAAACGGATACAGTACGAATACGACGGGCTTAACAGGCTGTTAAAGACAGTTTATCCCTACAGCGAGCCGGTAACCTACGAGTACGGAGAATACAACGCAAACGGAAGCAAAGATAACGCTGCCGGCCGCGTAACTAAAGTCACGGACGAAACTGGAAATACAAGTTACAGCTACGGTATGCTCGGGCAGGTAGAAGAAGAGACACGAACAATTAATTTATTGCCGCTGTCGGGCGGGAACACAAAAATCGCCGCGATGAAATACAAGAGCGACTACCTCGGAAGGATGCAGGAGATAACATACCCCGACGAAGAAACAATACGCTACGGCTACAACTACGGCGGACAAATAACAAGCGTAACGGGAGTTCGTAAAGGAACGGAGTTCCCCTATGTAAAGAACATAGGCTACGACGAATACAGCCAAAGGGTTTTTATAGAGTACGGTTCCGGCGTAACCAGCAGTTACGCATACGACCCTTACAGGCGCTGGCTTTCGTCGATACGGACTGAAAGCCCGGTAATGAAGAACGCTTTCCAGAATATAAAATACAAATTTGACGCTGTGGGCAACGTGCTGGGATATGAAAACACGGCCTATGGGCATACTACAAACCAGAGCTATTCCTACGACGGGCTGTACCAGCTTGTCAAGGTAAACGGAACAAGCGTATCGCATAACAACGGCCCCGGCGGGAACGAAGAATACAGAACCGGCTACAAACAGGATTTCTCATTCAGCCGCATAGGGAATATGACAGGCAAGGTGAGTACAGAAAGCGTGAGCAATGAAAACCGCATAGGCGCTAACCTGAACTACAGCCTTGATTATGCGTATTATCCCGGAACGCATAAGGCGGAACGCATAGGTAACAGATATTATGATTATGATCAGAACGGAAATTTAACAGCCGAACGCGACGGAAGCCACGCGGCAAACCCTGAAGTATACCAGCCCTACTACCAAGACGGGAACATGTACTGGGCGGATTACGGTTTCGGGCTGGTGCGGCCGGAAGGAACCAAACAGGACGACGGAATATACCAGCGCAACTACAAGTGGAACGAGAGAAACCTGTTAAGCGAGTCCAGCGACGGGGCGTATACGGTGCAGTACAGGTACGGCTCTGACGGGCAGAGGGCTTTGAAGTACGTTGCGAACAGCGGAAGAACGACCGCGTACTTCAACAAGATGTGGCAAATAAGCGACGCGAACAAGGACTGGCTGCAAAGCAAGCATGTATATGTCGGTGAAGACCGCATAGCGACAAAGTACAACAGCGAGGGCAACGATAACACAGGCGCGGAACTCAGGCGCGTGTATTACTACCACAGCGACCATTTGGGAAGCGCGCAGACAGTAACGAATTACGTCGGGCAGGTGCACGAGCGGCTTGAGTACACGCCGTACGGAGAATTGTGGATAGACTGGAAGAACCAGGACGCGCCCTCGGACGGGACGCCGTTCCGGTTTACCGGAAAAGAGCTCGACTCCGAAACCGGCCTGTACTACTACGGGGCGCGCTACCTCGACCCCAAAACGGGCAGGTGGCTGAACGGGGATCCGGCCGTCGGGGAGTATATCCCCTCACCAGGACAGGAATCGAGTAAACTTTCGGGGATGGGAGGGGTTTACAATACAGTTAATTTGCATGCATACCATTATGCGTTTAATAATCCAGTACGGTATATTGATCCGAACGGAAGAGAAGGAGATGAATCAAAGACTGTTTCTGAGCAATTAAATTACCTTATGGAATATGTTGCCAATACGGAAAATATGACTTTGCAAGAGAAAGCAGATGCAGCTAGAAACTTAAGAATAGATATAAGAAGCGGTCTTTACGATTTAGATGGCTTGATAACAGGCAAAGATGGTAACGAGCAATTTATGAATGAAACATTACGTGATTTTCTTAATACAAGTGATACAGGTGAGCCATATTCACTAAGCGATATGCTTCAGACAAATGGTTGGAGAGAACGTCCCGCTAGAGAGGCGCAAGAACATCAACAATTTAGACATCCGGAATATGCGAATAGAAAATTTACAAATAATGACGGCAGAGAAGCCATTTTCACAACAACCGATGGTATAAATTGGAAACCTGCAACTAATATAAGAGATAAAGGCACATATAATTATGCTCGTAATACAGGACAATGGACTGCCGGATCTGATCATGGAAAATGGGATATGAATCCATATTTCAGACAGTTTGGTATAACTCCCAGTTATAGAAGTCTTTTCTCGTATAATTATAGCAGATCTGATTATAATAGTAACGGTAGAGCCAATGGAACAGGACATTATGGGCCATAAAATCATATTTACTAATTTACTGGCGGGGTTAATAATTTTTATGTTTTCGTTTAATGCATGTACAACATATTCTTCTATATATTATGAGCCACTAGATAAAACTGGAAAGAGGCTAACAACAGTTAATAAAAATATAGACTCTTATAATGAATTGATAAAAAAAGGTTTTGTTTCTTATATTGAATTTACAAGGCTTGGTAACGATGAATATTCTCGAATATACATAAGCTTATACACTTTAAAGAAATATGATACTTTGAAGATACATAGTCTTGAATTTAAATTTGAAAACAAGAAAGAAATTGTCCGGATAAATAAAACTATAAAGTTAAATCAGGAAAATCGTTTGTTTTCTGTTGAAGATAACAGCGAATTAAACGTAATGGCATATTTTGAATATATTGATCCTGATTATAATAAAATAAAAATATACATGCAAAATATATTTAAGAAAAAGAGTGAAGATATAGGAAAAACAATAGATTTGACTTTAAAGGCAAATTATTCTTTTGACAATGATGATACAGTAATGCAGAAGAATGAATATTGTGTTTATATTTTTGAAGATAGCCCTACAACACCAAATTGGATGTATTGGCTTTTTCCTGGGATGTAATTTTATTATGGATGGAAGGAGATGTATAAATTGAAAGGAAAGAGGCAAAAACAATGAAGATAGGTAACAATTTACTCTTATTAACCTCTCCCCACCCCGCGAGAAAACCCCGCAGTTTTGCAAGCCTTTCTCTCCAGCGCCGTTCTGTATATGGAAGAGAACGGCGCTGCTATGCCGGAAAAGAGCTCGACAACGAAACCGGCCTGTACTACTACGGCGCCCGCTACCTCGACCCCAAAACGGGCAGGTGGCTGTCGGGCGATCCGGCCCTCGGGGAGTACGTCCCCTCGGCGCCCGTAAATGAAGAAGCGAAAAAACGCAACGGAAGCCTCCCGGGAATGGGCGGCGTGTTCAACTGCGCGAACCTGCACGTTTACCACTACGCCGGGAACAACCCGGTGAAGTATGTTGACCCGGATGGGAGAGAATCTGGGTTTGTAATGGATGAAAATGCGGTAGGAGGTTTTGGACATGCAGGTATGTATGTTCAAACAGAAAAGGGTTATTCATTTTTTGAGGTTACAAGTATCACTGATAATGTAAAAGAGGAACAAAGAGAAGGAAAGGCGGAAATTTTAAGTCAAAGCAAATTAGTGTTTCCAACCGCTGGATCAGCCGGTTCGTTAAAACGACCTACAGAGGCTGGGGTTGTACAAAGAGATTTTAATTCAAAAGAAGAATTGAATGATTATTTGGCAAAAAATGGTTTCACAACAGCAATTGAATTTAATACTACTACTGCCCAAGATAAAAAAATATTTAATGAAGCTCTTAAACAGGGGAAATCTTTTGAGGGTTACAATCTTATTGGCAATAGTTGCGGCGTGTGGGCTAAAGATGTATTAACATCAAAAGGGAGCGGATTAATAAACATGTTTACTCCAAGCTTTGATTCAGCTTATGGAGGTGTATTTATAAATAATGTACCTAATTATATTGGTATAAATTTGCACCATAGCAATCCCGGTTCAACTATAAGGCAGCTATATTAATGAAACAATATTTTATTTTTTTAATTTTAATAATATTTTTGTATTCGTGCAGTGATTCATATATAAATGTACCGCATATGATAGCTTATTGTCCATATATAAACGTTAGAGTTTGGATAGAAGAAAATGAGATTGATTTAACACCTCTTAAAACAGTTGAAGCGCAACCCCCTTTAATATTCATATCATTTGATGAAATAACATGCCAATTGTGGGCATTCTTATATCCCGGGGACAATAAATATATTTATTTTTATAATATTAATAAGGGTATTGTAGATGTAAATGAAAAAATATATATAGAGAGGGCCGAGAAATTTGGATTATGTAAGCGTATATATAATAACAAAGTTTTATATACTGTTGATAATAAAAACTATGAGATTATTGATTTAGGCACAAAAAACAAAGAATATTTTGTGATAAGTGATATTGATGGAAAACTTCCAATTGGCCACTCGCATAATCCATTAGGATTTTCTAATGATAAAGTAATTTTTTTAAATGGTTATTATGATATATTGGAGCAAAATTATTATTTTTTCAATGATTTAAAATATCCACGTTTTATCGCAAAAGAAGAAAAAGTAATAGGTTTAAATAATGATAACTATATAATCATTTACGATCTAAAAAATAATAGATATGAAAATACAGCAATAAAAAGGAAAATGTCAAATTATTCTAAATATAGTGGAGATGATTTATATTTCTTAGAAAATAATCGTCTGTTTTTTTCAGAAGATATACATGGATTGGATAAAATAATTGGGATGTTTCTACCAATTTGGTATTCTAGGCGCAAATGGTATGCATATGATTTGCAAGAGCAAAAATTGAGCAAATTTTCTACACCCGGAGATACAGTAATTTTAATGGGGATTTATGATGATACGAGATAGTACAGTAGTTATGGGTACTAATTTAAGGAGAAAAGACAAGTACAATGAACCCAAATAACCGTTTAACCCTCTCCGCCTCCCCCTCAACCCAACACGCGAAAAAACCTCGCAGGTTTGCCAACTTCGCCCTTCGCTACCGCTCTCTCTGCGGAAGGACACTGCGCTGTAATGCCGGAAAAGAGCTCGACGCGGAAACAGGCCTCTATTACTACGGCGCCCGCTACATGGACCCCAAAACCTCGCGCTGGCTGAGCGGGGATCCGGCCCTCGGCGAGTACGTCCCCTCGGCGCCGGTCAATGAGGAAGCGAAAAAGCGCAACGGAAGCCTCCCCGGCATGGGAGGGGTGTTCAACTACGCGAACCTTCACGTTTACCACTACGCCGGGAACAACCCGGTGAAGTACACAGATCCGGACGGGAGAACACCGAAGTATGCTCCGGCAGTTAACGCTTTTAATCTTGATTTTGGTCGAGATTATATGGATCTAGCAGCAGCTAATTTTAGGGAGGGAGAATATGGCTGGGCTGCTATGATGGTGATAAATGCTACATCTGAAGCTGCATATAATTTTTTTGGAGCATATTTAGGAGCATCTCTTATCGGTGCTATTGTTACAACAGGTGTTGTCGGTACAACTAGTACGGTTGCAATAGGAACACAATTTGATAAGCTGGGAACATTAGTAAATAATCCTAATTTAAGTATTAACTGGGCAAAAACAACACAACATGGTCTAGGAAGAATGGCAGAAAGAGGAATCACCTCAAAAATGGTCGAATCATGGATGTCTCAAGGAAAAGTTTTACAGCAAACATCAGATAAATTTATGTATATTTCAAGAGAAGGAGTTGCGGTCGTCAGTAAGACGGGCAAGCTTATAACAGCATACACAAGCAAAGAATTTGATGCAAAATTACAGAATGTGGTGCAACAACTTTTCGACTAGAGGTATAAAAATGACATTGAAGGAAATCATCAATGATTGGGATCCTGTAAACCTATTTCCTGGTGCGCCTAATGATGAATATAATCCCGAAATAGTTGAAATTGAGGGGCTATTGAAACATCAAAGAGGAATCAATGATATTTCAGTTTTGATATATTCTGTTTTTAATAAATACTTCGGAGATGTTTTCGAGAAAACAAAAAATGATTGCGATTATATAGCAAAGAAAATCTTTCAAGAAATGTCACTAAAATTTGAGGAGGAAAGGCAAGTACAATGAAAACAAGCAACCGCTTAACCCTCTCCACTTCCCCTCAACTCCACCCAGCGAAAAAACCTCGCAGTTTTGCCAGCCTCGCCCTCCGGCGCCGCTCCCTCTACGGAAAAACACTGCGCTGCTATGCCGGAAAAGAGCTCGACTCAGAAACCGGCCTCTACTACTACGGCGCCCGCTACCTCGACCCCAAAACAAGCAGGTGGCTGAGCGGTGATCCGGCGGTCGGCGAGTACGTCCCGTCAGCGCCGGTCAACGAGGAAGCGAAAAAGCGCAACGGCAGCCTTCCCGGCATGGGCGGCGTGTTCAACTACGCCAACCTGCACGTTTACCACTACGCCGGGAACAACCCGGTGA
>JGI24698J34947_10000102_pt1 | contig 29250 bp, 20 predicted proteins | sample TergutMp193P3_FD_34947 | JGI IMG/M metagenome (IMG submission 34947) | reverse complement strand
TCGTGGATCGCGGGCTTGTTCTTATGGACATGAACCGCAAAACTGAAGCCCTTGCGGATTTTACCCGCGCCATCGAAATCGATCCGAACAATTTTCTCGCCTATGTTTACAGCGCCGGTATAAAGGATGAGTTCGGCGATTATGCAGGCGCGGAGCGTGATTACACGACATTGGCAAGGCTCAACCCTGAGTATTACTTTGCGTTCGAAGGCCTTGGAATATTGAAGATGAGGGATAAAAAGTGGGCGGAAGCCAGAGACGCTTTTTTGGAGGCGTACAGGCAGGCTCCAAGAGAGTACTCCTACGCCCTTTTGGCGGCGGTAAACTGGATGAGGGCGGGCAGGCAAACAGACCCAAGAACATTTTTGGCTCAGGTGCTAAGAACCGCTCCCAGAGATTCCCTTGAATATTCCATGCTCAGGCTGTTCCATGATCTTTCAGGCGACTCTGATGTCGCCGTAAAGGTGAACAATGAAAGCAATGTTTATACAAAGGCGCGGATGCTGTTCTATCTTGCCTCTTATTATGATATTAGGGGAAACAGGACATTGGCTGACAGATACTACGTTATGGTGCAGGAACTTGACGCTGTTGCCACGATAGAGTGGCGGTTAAATGAGTGGGTTCTGATTGAGCGCGGGATTGGTCTCAGGACTGAAAGATGAGTGGAAATATTGTAACTCTCAATTTGGGCGGTAATGAGATAAAGCTGATAGGAACCGCCCATATTTCGCGGGAAAGCATTGACGAAGTTAAAAGCATTATTTGTAATGAAAAGCCGGATGTAGTCTGCGTAGAACTGGACGAAGGGCGTTACAACGCGATAATACGAAACGATAACTGGGAAAAACTTGATTTGGCCAAGGTCTTTAGGGAAGGCAAGGGGTTTCTGTTAATAGCGAATCTTGTGCTGGCAAGTTTTCAGCGGCGACTCGGCAACGAGCTGGGAGTAAAACCCGGCGAAGAAATGAAAGCCGCGATAGAAACCGCAAGAGAGCTTGGAATTCGCCACAGCCTCTGCGACCGTGAGGTGCAAATAACTCTGCGCCGGGCATGGGTTCGCTGCGGTTTATGGAGCAAGTCCAAGTTGCTGGCTTCGCTTTTGGCAAGCGCGTTTACAACTGAAAAACTCACCTCGCAGGAAATAGAAAACCTGAAAAACCACAATGAACTTGACGGCATGATGGGCGAATTGGCGGAGTATCTGCCCGGTGTCAAAGCGACCCTGATTGATGAGAGGGATCGCTATCTCGCCGCGAAAATATGGACATCAATACCGGAAAGTGAAACAGGCAAAAAAATTGCCGCTGTAATAGGAGCCGGGCACATACATGGGATTCAAAATCATCTTGAAAAACTCGCCGCCGCAGAGGAGAGCGCGGATGTAAAAGAGCTGGATGAAATTCCTCCGCCCGGTTTTCTTTCAAGAGCGGCGCGTTTTATCATTCCCGTCCTGATAATTGCCCTTGTCGCGGCAGGGTTTATTCGTGCTGGAGCCGACACCGGCTTTTCAATGATGCTGCAGTGGGTACTGTGGAACGGCTCTCTTGCCGCGCTTGGAGCCGTCATCGCGCTTGCCCACCCCCTGGCGATTGTCGTCTCATTTCTTGGAGCGCCGATTACCTCGCTTAACCCCTTTATCGGAGTGGGGATACTTTCCGGTCTTGTCCAAGTGACTCTCCGCAAACCCCGCGTCTCCGATGCCCAGGATATTTCAAGCGACTCTGTCAGTCTTAAAGGCGTATACCGGAACAGAATCACAAGGGCGTTATTGGTGTTTTTCTTTTCAAGTTTGGGGAGTACAATCGGCACTTTTGTTTCTATCCCCGCGATTTTGGGAAAATTTTCGGGATAAGGGTGTATACCTTGCACCTTTTTCCTTGGAATTTGGTGTATAATATGCACATTTTTCTTGACAAAAGTCATAATTATGCTATAATTTAGGTAAAACACGTTAAAAGAGGCGAAAATGTACCGCTCCGCTGTTGAAAAGCTGGAAAAATGGAAGAATTCCAAAGACCGCAAGCCCCTGGTCATTTACGGGGCGCGGCAGGTTGGCAAGACTTGGCTTATGAAAGAATTTGGTGCAAAAAGCTACGATTCAGTTGCTTATATCAGTTTTGATTCGGACAGCCTCCTTAAAAATATTTTCGAGAAGGACTTTGATGTTGCGCGTATAATACGTGAACTTTCCATCGCCGCCGGTGTAAATATTTCGCCGGACACTCTCATTATTTTTGACGAAGTGCAGGAATGTCCGCGAGCGCTTACATCGCTGAAGTACTTTAATGAGACTGCGAACGAATTTCAGATCATCGCCGCAGGCAGTCTGCTTGGCGTGATGACGCTTGAAGGAACCGGTTTTCCTGTGGGCAAGGTCGATATTATTACAATGTATCCCATGTCGTTTTTTGAGTTTTTGGACGCGGTAGATTCGCGCTTTTTGCAAATACTCATCGACCTTGATCTTTCATCCATTGCCACATTCCACGACTCTATAGTTGATCTGTTGAGACAGTACTTTTTTACGGGAGGGATGCCTGCGGCGGTTAAAAGATATTCTGATACTCACGATTTTGGCGAAGTGCGTGATGTGCAAAGGGCAATTCTAGACTCCTATTATGCGGATTTTGCAAAACATATTCCGTCTATTTATATAGCGAGGACGCGGGACATTTGGGAGTCTGTTCCGACACAGCTTGCAAAAGAAAACAAGCGCTTTTTGTATTCAGACATGAAGGAGGGGTCACGCGGGCGCAACTATGAACTGGCCCTCAACTGGCTTGCAAATACCAATCTGATACATAAACTTTACCGCGTCAGCCTGCCGTATATGCCGCTGGTTGGGTATAAACAGCCGGCGGTTTTTAAACTTTACATGAACGACATAGGACTTTTATCAGCGCGGGCAGGTCTTGATATTAAAAGCTACATTGATGACAGCGGGAAAACTTTTTCTCACTACAAGGGAGGGCTTGCAGAACAATTTGTATTGCAGGAACTAATTGCAGCTAATGACAAACTGCCTGTTTTCTACTGGGCGACCGACAAGAATACCGCCGAAATTGAGTTTCTCATACAATACGAAAATGAAATTATCCCGCTTGAGGTAAAATACGGCAAGAATGTAAGAGCTGAAAGTTTAAACGCATACAGAAATGAATATCGTCCCGCACATTCAATCCGCACATCGCTAAAAAAATACGGTATTGTAGATGATCTGTATTCAGTGCCGCTTTACCTTACGGGAAATATAGCTAAAATTTTAAGCTAATTTTCTTTAGCTTAATCTGCCAGCCTTTTCATTGCCGTCTCGCAGTAATCTTTGTCTATTTCAATTCCTACAAAAAACCTGTTACCCAAACATTTACAGGCGGCCCCTGTTGTTCCGCTTCCGCAGAATGGGTCTAAGACAATATCGTTTTCATTTGTTGACGCAAGTACAATACGTTTTAACAAATCAAGCGGTTTTTGGGTTGGATGTTTTCCATGTTCTTTTTCTTCATTTTTTGGCGTTGTGATTGACCAGACGGATCGCATTTGTGAATTCTCATTTTTTAATTTATCTTCGGGGAAAAGTCCATTCTTCATTTCTGTGTAGTTAAATGTATGTTTTGCTTTTCTATCTTTACGCGCCCAGATAATTGTCTCGTGCGAGGCTGTAAAAAAACGGCAGCTTAAATTCGGAGGCGCGTTTGGTTTGAACCATACAATGTCGTTTAAAATGTGGAAATTGTTTTTTTGTAAAAGATAACCGCACTGATAAATGCTGTGGTATGTTCCCGAAATCCAGATTGTGCCTTCCGGTTTTAATACACGGCGACAGGCAGAAATCCACTCATTGTGGAATTTCGTGTCTTCTTCAAAACCTTCGCTTTTATCCCATTTTCCCTTGTTTACCTTCGCCATTTTTCCATTTTGGCATGTGAATCCGTTATTTGACAACATATACGGAGGATCGGCAAAAATCATATCGACTGAGTTTTCGCCGAAAGAGCGCAGTATTTCAAGACAGTCTCCGTTAAATAGTACGGAGTTGGCGCATTGGAAATAGGGATTAACGTTTTTTAAAAATTTCCCTAAAGGCATAAACTCAGCATATACCCATGAAAGGGAGTTGTAAAGGCGCATTGTATGTTGGTATAATTGTGATACAAAAAGGAGTGCCAAGTGAACAAAACAAACAATATCGTATGCCCGTTCTGTAAAAAAGAATTTCAATTGACGGACGTGATTACGGCGCAAATTGAAAATGAATTGAAAAGCGATTTTCAGGAACAGTTGGAAAAATTACAGGCGGAAAAAAACGAGGCTCTGGAGAATCAAAAGAAAGAAATAGAAAAGAAACTTCTGCAAAAATACGAAGAACAATATGAAAAACAGCTTGAGGAGGAAACTGCCAGATTGAAGGAATCTGTAAATAAAAAGGCGAAAAAAGAATTTGACTCTGAATTAAAGGAAAAGCAAGAAGAGATTGAGGAGGCTTACAAAAGAATTGAGTCTTACAAGGAGAAAGAAAAACAGTTACTGCAAAAAGAAAGAAAATTTGAAGATGACAAACATGATATGGAAATTCAGTATCAGGAGAAGTTGACTAGTGAGGTGAAGAACGCCTATTTGAGCGCTCAGGAAAAACTCAACCTTGAGTATGATCTGAAATTGAAAGAAAAGGAAAAAATAATCGAAGACCTCAATAAACAGATGAAGGAAGGCCAGAGAAAAGCGGAGCAGGGGTCAATGAAATTGCAGGGGGAAATTCTTGAACTGGAGATGGAAGAACTTTTAAAAGAATATTTTCCAAACGACGATATTCAGCCGGTCGCTCCCGGAAAGAAGGGCGCGGATATTATTCAGACGGTAAGACTGCAATCAGGAAAAATTGCCGGGAGTATTCTTTGGGAGACAAAGAGGACAAAGAATTGGCAGTCAACATGGATACAAAAACTGAAAGACGATCAGCGTGATTGTAAGGCGGAAATTGCCGTAATAGCGTCGGAGGTTGTTCCGCAGGAAATAAAAAACTTCGGCATTGAAAACGGGGTGTGGATTACCGAGCTTAAATTCGCGCTTGGGCTTTCTACAGTTCTGCGGGAAAATTTGAAGAACTCAGCCGCGATCAGGTTTGCAAATGAGGGAAAGGACGATAAAGCCGAAATGATCTTCAATTACCTTACCGGAACCCAGTTCAAGCAAAGGGTTGAATCAATTCTGGAAGCCTATGTTGAAATGAGCAACGACATTGAAACGGAAAAAAGAGTGATGGAAAGGTCGTGGGCAAAAAGAGAGAAACAGATTGAAAGATTTGTAAAAAACATCTCTGGAATGTGCGGGGACTTGCAGGGTATCGGGGCCAATCTGCCGGATATCAAGTTACTCGAAATGCAGTGAAAGACTGCTCACTCGTTCCTTGTTATCCGCGCTCCCAGAGCCGCCAGCCTGTCCGCCAGATTTTCGTAACCGCGTTCAACCTGGTAGACGTTGCGTATAACGCTCTTGCCCTCGGCGCACATGGCGGCGATTATCATTGCCATTCCTGCGCGTACGTCGGGGCTGATAAGCTCGGAGCCGTGAAGTTTTGTGGGACCGGAAATGACAGCGCGGTGCGGATCGCATAACACAATTCTCGCGCCCATTCCAATCAGCTTGTCTACAAAGAACATCCGCGACTCGTACATTTTTTCGTGAATAAGGACCGTTCCCTTTATTTGCGTGGCGACAACAATTACAATGCTTACCAGGTCGGGCGGAAAACCAGGCCAGGGCGCGTCGTCTATTTTTGGAATCATTCCGCCGAGGTCGTGGTTTACTTCCATGCTTTGGTTTTTTGGTACATGGATGACATTTTCCTCATGCGCCCAGACAATGCCCAATTTACCGAAGGCGATTTTTGTGGGGCGCATATCCTGTACACGCGCCCCTTCAATGTGGAGATCGCCTCCTGTCGCGGCGGCTAATCCTATAAATGAGCCGACCTCCATAAAATCAGGCCCGATTTCAAAATCACAGCCTGAAAGTTTTTTCACTCCCGTAATCGTCAGAATGTTGGAGCCAATCCCTTCTATCTGCGCTCCCATTTCAACTAACATCCTGCAAAGGTCCTGCACATGCGGTTCGCCTGCGGCGTTTGTAAGAATCGTTTTTCCTTTCGCAATGACAGCCGCCATTATCGCGTTTTCGGTCGCGGTAACCGACGCTTCATCAAGAAAAATATCGGCTCCAACGAGGGATTTCGCTGTAAATGTAAAAGCGTCTCCTACTTTAACTTTTGCTCCCAATTCGGTGAGAACCAAAAAGTGGGTGTCAAGCCTTCTCCTTCCGATTACATCTCCTCCCGGAGGCGGAAGAACAACTTTTCCGGTACGGGCAAGAAGGGGGCCCGCGAAAAGTATGGAGGCTCTTATTTTCCTTGCCTGTTCTTCGGGTATTTCAGGGGACTTTATGTCCCTCATGTGCAGACGGCGTACATTTGGCTGAGGCGATTCAATTTCTCCCCCAAGCGCCGTGAACACTTCAAGCATTACACGCACATCTTCAATTTCGGGAATGTTCCGCAGAATAACAGGCTCATCGGTCAAAAGGGCCGCCGCGATGCATGGAAGCGCCGCGTTCTTGTTACCGCTGACCTTAATCGTTCCATTTAACGGAACCCCTCCGTCAATCAGGTACTCACTCATATTATGAATGTAACGATTAATTTGTGTAATTGTCAATTACGCTGAAATGAAAGCCGGCGATACTTGACATCTGTATAGAAATTCGTAAGATTCAAATAGGAAGAATTAATGAAGAGATACGTTTTTTTCGCCCTGATTTTGATAGCGGTATTCATTGGTATCATTATTGGGTGTAACAGCAATAACAGCAAAATAGACGATGTTATAGAAGAGCCTGTTTACGCGAGTCAATTTATCATGACTACTGTATCCGGCTCTGAAAGCACGGCAAGGCTTGTTGTAAATGATGAAGCTATCGCCGCCGCCTTTACCCTGGATTACCGTCCCCAAAAAGCGGAACCCGATAATGAAGCGGAAACTTTAAGCGCGGCGGCTCTGGCGGGCAGTTCGGCGGGAGGTTCCGGCTCCGGCACTGTTACAGGCGGAGGTTTAAGAAGCCTCTCCGATTATAAAACTGTCTATTTTGATCCCGCCAGAGAGAGAGCCAGAATTGAGGCAATCCGCGCCGCTCAGGAGGCGGGCATGGAAGGCCAACTGCAGAACGATAACTCAGGCCCCCTTACCGTGATTGACTGGGGTCCCCGTGGAAATTATTCATCCGACATACAACAGCCTTCTATTTATGTAATTTTTTCCCAGCCGATGATCCCCCTTGCAAGCCTTGGCGTAAAAAGCAGTGTGTCTCCGGTGGTGAGCATTTACCCGCCGATCAAAGGTACGTTCCGCTGGTACGGAACGAGCTTTTTAAGTTTTGAAGGAGAGGAGCCGTGCCAAAGCCAGCAGGTCTACACAATCACAGTTGCAGATAACGCTGCGTCGCTTTATGGCGAAAGAATTTCAGGCGAGAAGACTTTTACCTTTTTTACGGAGACGCTCAGAATTAGCGTTTTAACTCCGGGCGAGGAGTACAGAAGAAACACAAACTTCCGCTTTAACAACAACAATGTACCGCCGGATGCGGCAAGACAGATCAGCATGGAATTTAACTATCCTGTTCAGGCGGCGGACATAAATCAGTATCTGGAAATTTATGCCGGGAATGTTCAAAGAAGATTCAGCCTTAAACAGGAAAATGAATATAAAATAATAGCCGAACTGCCTGACACTGTTGACTTTAACACGCAGGTTAGAATTGTCCTTAAAAGAGGGGCAAGATCGAGGGGGGGCAGTCGTGGAACGGAAGCGGATCAGGTTTTCACCTTCAGTACTCCCGGTGTTTTTAAAGTTGACAGATTCAGGCGCGTTTCAGCTTACGGAAGATACGGCAATCTTGTCGAGATTGATTTTTCCCATGCGTTATATGAAAGCTCTGTGTCGGGCGCGATCAGATCCGAACCTGCAATGACAATCACTGATGATAATATTGAAATCTGGGGAAACACACTTCGTATTTTCAACCTGCCTGTTGATTTTGGAGCGCGTTTTAAACTTTTTGTATCTACAAGCGTGGAAGATGTGTACGGCAGAAAATTGAGCGAGCCTTTCTCCTGCGATATTGTCATGCCCGATGAACCGCCTCCCAGCGGTGATGCGCGTTTCCTGGATTACGGACAGGCGATGCTTGAAGCCCAGTTTCCTCCGCGTTTCCTTTTTGAATACCATAACATTGCGAATAACTCATACTACCAGATTGGTTCCACTCCCAACCCCATTGTGATTACCACGCCCGACCGTATTTATCTTACCCCGGGTATTGTCAATACAAAGTACTTTGAGGAAATTGATCTGTCGCCGTACCTTAATGATCAGGGCAAAGGTTTTGTCGGTTTCAGGGCAAGTATTAATCTTCTTACAAGCAGAAGGCAAAATGACGGAACATACCGGGCCGGTATTGTTGAAACAAAGAATGAACTTGGCATACAGGTAACAGATCTTGGTTTGACGGTACGTTACGGTTTTAACAAGACCGCAGTGATGGTTACAAGCCTTTCAACAGGCAGGCCGGTGGAAGGAGCTGCGGTTAAACTGCTCTCTCCGACACAAGTAAGAAACAGCCCCGATGTGACTATTATTGAAGATTTCGCGGAAGCGGTTACCGATAAAAACGGGCTTGCGGTGTTGAATATGAGCGCCTCAGTACTGCGGAGTAATACTTACAATTCCACTACGCGTTCTCATAATGTTCCTTATGTTATTGCGGAAAAAGATGGAGACAGGGCAATATTCACCCCTAATTCACATAACACATGGAGTTTTGGAGTTCAGTCGGTGATTCCCCAACGCGCCGAAGAAGTATCAGCCGTTACATTTATGTTCTCCGACCGGGGGCTCTACAAGCCCGGAGAAGTCCTTACTTTCCGGGGTGTTGATCGTTCAAAGATTCTTGGAATGTACGCCATCTATCAGGGTAACTATTCAGTTGTCCTCGAAGAAGACGTTTACAGGCCTGTGCAGGTTGCGGTCGTTAATGGGACAACATCGGAGTCCGGCGGATTTTACGGAAGCATAAATATTCCAGATGATCTTAAACCGGGTTCCTACAGGCTAATTTATAGAAGAGTTGGCGATCTTAGTAATGAAATTATCGCAAATGTTCCCATAACGGTAGCTTTTTTTGAGCGGTTGAAATTTCAGGCGGTGCTTTCCGCGCCGTCCGCGCCTGTCATAAGAGGCGACGACATCAGTTTAAATCTGCGGGCAACCTACCTTTCAGGCGGCAGTCTTTCCGGCGCTTCATGGGAAGGGGCGTGGTACGAAGAGATGACGGTCTTCAGTCCCCGGAATGTGGATGCCAAAGGCTTTGCGTTTGGTCCGCGCCGAGTCTGGGACGGCAAGCGTTACATCGCTTCCGAAAGCGGGATGTTAAGCGGGGAGGGCAGTGCGAGCCTCAGCCAAAAAACAGGCGGCAGAATTACAGGCGCTCCGTATCTGTATCAGGCGGAGGCGAGGGTTACGGACATCAGCAATCAGATGGTGACGGCTTACCGCTCTGTCGTGGTACACCCCGCAAGTTTTTATATCGGCATATCCAGAAGCGGCGGCGGTTTTGCACGTGCGGGGCAGGAATTGTCCTTTAGTTATATTACTGTTAATACCGACGGTGAAAAAACTTCAGGTAACAGCCTTTTCCTGCAAAGCGGTGAGGAGGCGAGGCAGATAAAGGTTGAACTGATACGGGAAGAATGGCGGCGTATTCAGCAGAGGGGAGTGAACGGTCAAATATACGATGAGTATTCTCCTCAGCAGGTTGTTGACAGTGAACAAAAAATTACAATCAGGGACGGCGGAGGTTCGATCAGCTTGAGGCCCTCATCCGCCGGGTATCATATATTGAGGGTTTCAGCGAAAGACCGTGAAGGCAGGACAGCACTGACGGAGATAACTTTTTACGTTACAGGTTCCGGCGGCTACTGGAACATGAGCAATCCAAGTGAATTGCGCCTAACGCCGGATCAGGATGTGTACGAACCCGGCGACACGGCGAAGATTCTTCTGCAAAGTACGCTCCCCGAGGGCTATTATCTGATAACTGTTGAAAGGGAGGGCATTTTTACGGAAGAGGTACGCCATTTTACGGAACCAGTTACAGTGATCGATGTTCCCATTGCGCGTAACTTTGTGCCGGTGGTTTATGTGGCGGTCTCTTCCTATTCTGTGCGCTCCGGCCCTCCTACTCATGAATACGGAAGCCCCGATCTTGACAAGCCGAAGGGTTATTTTGGCGTAACGCGGATTTCCGTGAATCCCCGCACCCGCGCTTTTTCCGTCAAGGTTGAAAGCGACAAGCCGACCTACCGTCCGGGCGAAGAAGTAACCATGACGTTGACGGCGACTAGGGACGGCCGTCCCCTTCCCGCAGCGGAACTTACTTTGATGGCGGTAGATCGCGGAGTGTTGGATCTTATCAACTACCATGTGCCGGATCCGATTGACTATTTTTACAGAGAAAGCCGTTTCCCGCTTAATGTCAGCGGAGGGGATTCCCGCGCTTGGCTTATGGACCCTGTTACATACAGCGTGAAGAATCTCGCGGGAGGGGACGCGGAGGGCGACAGCAAGATTGAGGAGCGCAAGGACTTTAACCCCACGGCTGTTTTTGAACCCATGCTGATCACGGACGCGAATGGAAGGGTTACGTGCAAATTCACCCTGCCCGACAACCTTACGACATATCGAGTAACGGTCTTTGGGGTGCGGGGGGATCTTTTCGCGCTCAAGGAGAGCGAGATTGCCGCTCAGAACAAAATTAACGTGCGCGAAGTTCTGCCGAGGAGGGTCAGGGAACGCGATACCGCCGAAGCCGGCGTTTTGATTACAAATCTGGATTCCGTTTCTCACACTATTACTGTAAGGCTCGACATAGGCGGACCGCTGCCGAGTGATGCTTCAAGCGGGATGGTAAAGATTGCAGGGCAGGCTTTTGTTGACGGGACTGCCGAACGGCGGGTAACGGTCAGAAGCGGAGAGAACGCGGTTGTCTATTTTGACGTAGCGGCGGTAAGGGAGGGAACCGTTACCCTTAACTTTACAGTTAATTCTGATGTCCTCAATGAGAGGCTGATACGCGAAATGATAATCGAACATCCATATATTATGGAAACCGTTACCACGACCGGCGTAATTGACAGGGACTCTGCAAGCGAGGGAGTAGTCATCCCCTCATTTGCAGATAACGGAGTTGGGAGCCTCACGCTTGCCCTGGACGCGACTCGTTTAAGCCTTTTGGATTCGGCGATTACTTACCTTTTTAGGTATCCGTACGGGTGTCTTGAACAGCGCAGTTCGGCGATTATGCCGTTGGTGATCTTTGGTGAGTATTTGGATTCTTTGAGTCTTAAATCCGAAGTTTCCAATCCTCAGCTTGTAGTGGAAAATGAACTGAAGTCCTGGGCCAATGTTCAGCTTTCAAGCGGCGGTTTCCCGTACTGGCCGTCCGGTACAAGGGCCGATTTTTACGTCAGCCTGCGGATAGCCCACATTATCGCTATAGCGAAATCGAAGGATATGAATGTTCCCTCTTCCATAAATACAACGGCGCTTACTTCCTATCTGAACCGTGAGTATCAGGTAATTCAGGGCTGGCGGAACAATGTAGAGTCGTATTACTATCAATCCTATCTTCAATCCTATATGCTCTACGTTTTTTCCCTCCTTGGCGAAAGGGTGGATCCGTCACGGTTAGCTGAAATCCTGAGCCGTAATAATGTTGACCCGTCCGTGCTTGCCTTCGTGGGAATGACTTACCGCGCATTGGGAAGAAATGCCGATGCAGGTAACACCGCGCAAAGGCTTCGTAACCTTATCCGCATGACTGTAAGGGGCGCGGACATTACCGATCCTCTGGACAGGTATCGTTACAGTTTCTACGGCAATAAGACTGAACAGCTCGCGCTTACTTTGCAATTCTTTGTTGATCAGTATCAGGGGGATGAGATCAACGGCCGTCTGCTTTTTTCGTTACTTGAAAATAAACGTGCAAACGGTTATTGGGACAGCACGGCGGTAACGACACGGGTTCTTTCGGCGGTTGACGCTTTAATAAGGGCGGAAAATCTTGTCAACCTTAACGTGAGGGCATCGGTTTCGCTTTCGGGCACGGAACTTCTCAATGGGACATTCAGGGGGTTAGGCGCAAAGCCCGTTACGGGAACATTTGATTTCAGTAATCCGGTACTTGCCGCTCTTGCAAGGGATCGTATGCAGACGCTTAACTTTTCACGTAGCGGTGATTTCAATGTTTACTATACCGCGTCCCTGCGTTACGCGATACCTTCAGAGCTTCAGTCGTCCCGCGACGAAGGGATCAGTGTATTCCTGTCTATATATGATGTGAGTACGGGCGAGGAGGTAAACGGGACGGCTCTTCAAAGCGGGAAAACTTACCGCGCCAGAGTGAGGGTATCTTCAAACAGGGATCGCACATACCTTGCGTTACGCGTTCCCGTTCCTTCCGGCGCGGAGATTCTTGACGCGGCATTTGTTACCACCGCTTCCTATGCCGACGTTGGCGGAGCAAGAGGGGATGATACCAGCCGAAGGGGTTCATGGATAAGCCATCAGGTTATTCTGGATAACGAGATACAGTATTTCTGGGACAGGTTTTACAGCGGAGAGTCCACGGTAAGTTTCCTTTTCCGTACGGCAAGGAGGGGAGTGTACCCAACGCCTCCGGTTCAGGCTGAGTGCATGTACGAACCTGAAATCTTCGGCAGAAGCCAGGGGTTGATTTATACTATTGAGTAGGGTTGTCTCGCACGGGGGCACAGAGGCACGGAGGAAGAAGAAGATTAAACCCGTGCTCCTGTGAGATAAATTTCCCCAAAATCAGCATTTGCCCATTGCCAATTCTCCTTGATAAAGGTTTACATTGGCTGTTATACTCTAAACAAGGAGCGTTATATGCCGCAAAACCAAATCATGACCCTTGACGAAAAACTTGCCATATCGTGCAAGGCAGCAGCATTAAGACAATCAGGAGACAGAGAGGGGGCTTTACGCCTTATGAAGACTACCCCTATGCCCTCTTATATAGCGAAAGTGATTAAGGAAAAAGTAGGGGTGGATTATTTAATAAACAGCGGCTGGAATTTATCAGAAGCAGAGGCTGAATTTGGACGCGATTGGCTTAGTAGATAGTATAACTAGCGCAACGGCTAGTATTGATGCTGGTCGTAAAGGTTTTGCTACCAGAGGAAAAGCGGAAGAAGGGCGCATTTCCTATGAGGACGGTATTGCGTTGGCAATGATCGCTTTCAAAGAAGCACAAGCCACCGCCGATCCCCAAATCATTATTTTAGTTGAATATACTTTCCTAGCCCAAGAACTGCAATTTTGCGAAAAATCCGATAAGGACTCTTTTACCAGCCTAACACAAGCAATTCAAAGTTTTGATGACGCTTTCCTTGCGCTAAAAGCGGTAGAGGAAGGCAATTACAAAACGGTTGATCAGTGCATTCCACACCATAAAAAATACCGTGTAGATGGCTTTCCAAAAGACTCCTTCCATATCGCCTGTATATCACACAAAACCCGAATTCAAAATATATTGCGTTCCCCCGGCATAGACCACATAGAAAAATCACTGCTCAAGCAACGACTGATCAATCTTCCTACTGCTCAAAACGGCTATATTGAAAAGCAGAAAAGGGCGCTTTCCTCCTAACGCTCCCCAAAATCGGCATTTATCACCGACGCTGATTATTCGAAAGTCTGGTTTAATACCCCCATCGAACCTTCGGTTCGCGCTCTGCTCCGCGGAGGCTCATTTACTATTTAATTCATCAGCTAAAGTTTTTTTTATGGTTACAGCAACAACCTGCTCTATGTTTGACATAATAGACTTTTCCAGATGAAGCAATGCCCCTTCCGGCGTAGCGGAAACATCAAATAATTGATACGTCTCTATTTCCAGAGCTTCAGCAAGGGTGTCTAGCATTTCAGGAGTTGGAAATTTGCGGGAAACTTCAACCATTGCAAGATAATGTGCTGAAATTCCTGCCTTTTCGGACAGTTTTTCCTGGGTTAGACCGAGTTTGCGGCGATTTTCCTTCAAATTGAAAGCCAGTATATCTCTAATACCGAGTTTTTTTTCGGGCATTTTTGCCTCTAAAGCAATAATATCTGTTTTTTAGTGATTGACTTAGTGCCGTTTAAAGTAGTATTCTTGCTTTTAAGGGACTATTTCCTGCATTATCTTGCGTTTCTTTAGCGGTAATTCAGGAAATTGCCAAAATTAAACTATATAAGGAGTGTTTTATGAAAAACACATTGAGAAAAGTGTTTCTATTGATCGCCCTCGCACTCATTGTCACGGGATGTGCGTTTGTGCAGAGGATGGGCGACACCATCCAGGCTTTCGGTGACACCACCTATACTGTGCAGTCGGTGTCGGGCGACACCGTGATGCCGGTAAATCCGGCGCAGGGCGACGGCCCCGTCAACTGGAGTGCCGTGTCGAACAGCACCTTCGGCACGTCTGCCGTCCGAGGCATCGCCTATGGCAACAACACCTGGGTCGCCGTGGGCGGAGGCGAAAACGCCGTGCTCGGCAAAATCGCGTATTCCACGGACAACGGGAGAACCTGGACACTCGCAACACAGACCGTCTGGGGCGCCAGCCGGGAAATCAACGGTGTCGCTTTTGGCAACGGGATGTTTATCGCTGTGGGGCAAAGAGGAATGGCGTCCTCCACGGACGGCAGAAGCTGGACAGCCGTATCGGACAGCAACACCAGCGCCATCGCCTATGGCGGCGGCAGGTGGGTCGCCACGGCCAACGGACAAACGATGTATTCGACGGACGGCAGAAGCTGGACAGCCGTATCGGCGGGCAATGTATTCAACGCCGGCGCCGGCAACCCCATCTATAGCGTCGCCTGGGGCAACAACAGGTTTGTCGCCGGGGGTAACGGCGGCAGAATGGCGTATTCCTCTAACGGCACCGCCTGGACCGCCGTGGCAAACAACCCATTCCCCACAAACCAAACCTTCATCATCAGCGGCATCGCCTATGGCAACGGTAAGTTCGTCGCCGTGGGCGGCGGCATCAGAACAGCGTATTCGGCGGACGGAACCGCCTGGACAGAAGTAACGCCAAACATCGGCTTCATCGCCGTCGCCTGGGGCAACAACAGGTTTGTCGCCGGGGGCGGGAACGGCAGAATCGCGTATTCGGCGGACGGCGTAACCTGGACAGTCATAGGAAACAGCCCATTCGGCACAACGCGAATCAACGCCGTCGCCTATGGCAACGGTAGATGGGTCGCCGTGGGCAATGACGGGAAGATCGCGTATTCAAACTAATCGTCAACGAAGTTGCGCCAACAGAGTTGGCAGGTGTCACGCGCCAAATTGGAGATTATTATGAAAACGACAAAGGCATTCTTGTTTTTAGCCGCGTTGCTGATCGCGGGCAGTGTTTCCGCGTACGCCGGGGGGGCTGGCGAAACAGTGCAGGACGTGCTCGACATTATACGCGATGCGACCCAGCCCGCGTCTCCAGGCGGCGGCACAACCGCACCCGCGCCCTCAAGCGGCGGCCCCACGACATGGAGAGCCGCAGCGAACACCAGATTCGGCACGTCGTTGAATGACATCAACAGCATCGCCTATGGAAACGGCAGGTTCGTCGCCGTGGGTGAAGGCGGGAAGACGGCGTATTCTTCGGACGGCGCAAGCTGGACCGCCGTATCGAACAGCAGATTCGGCACGTCTACCATCCATGCCGTCGCCTATGGAGGCAACAAGTTTGTCGCCGGGGGCGATGACGGCAAAATGGCGTATTCTTCGGACGGCGCAAGCTGGACCGCCGTATCGAACAGCAGATTCGGCGATGAATCCATCCGGGCCGTAGCCTATGGGGGCAACAGGTTTGTCGCCGGGGGCTATGACGGCGGAATTGCGTATTCGGCGGACGGCATAAGCTGGACCGCCGTATCGAACAGCCCAGTCAACAACGGCGCAATCCTCGGCATCGCCTATGGAAACGGCAGGTTTGTCGTCGTGGGTGAAGGCGGCATCAGAGCATATTCCACGGACGGCGCACGCTGGACCGCCGTATCACAGAGCCCATTCAACGCGGACCTTACCGGAGCAGGCATCGGCTATGGAGGCAACAGGTTTCTCGCCGGGGGCTGGGGCGGTAAAATGGCGTATTCGGCGGACGGTACGCGCTGGACGGCCGCAGCGAACAGCCCAGACTGGGCTGCCGTCAGTGGTTTCGCTTACGGCATGAATGCCGACGGCAACGGCAGATGGGTCGCCGTGGGCTGGACCGGCGGAGACTTTAGAGGCAGAATGGCGTATTCGGCAGACGGCGCAACATGGACAACCCTGGACAGCAACCCATTCGGCACGTCCATCATCCGTGCCGTCGCCTACGGAAACGGCAGGTTCGTCGCCGTGGGCACAGGCGGGAAGATGGCATACGCGGACTGGTAGCGTCAATTAACTAACGCATGGTGTCAGCCGCCAGTGACTGATACCTTTTATTTTGTAAAGGAGTTCGATTAAAATCATCGCTCACGCGATGTAAAAAGGGGTTAATCATGGCAACAGCAAAAAAGAAACCAACCGCGAAGAAACCGGCGGCAAAAAAAGCAACAAAGAAAACCTCCGCACCTAAAGTCAGCGCAAAGGATGCGGAAAATAACAAAGGAATGGCGGTTGTCGCCTACATTCTGTTTTTCATTCCGCTCATTACAGGCGATCACAAGAAATCGCCCTTTGTGATGTTTCACACCAACCAGGGGGCGGTGTTGTTTATAACGTGCGTCGTGGTGTCGGTCGCATCGTCAATACTCACGACAATACTATACCGGTTGTATTTGGGCCTCATATCCATTTTCATCGGGCTAATTGCGCCGTTGGTCAGTATCGCGCTTTTTGTGCTTTTCATAATCGGCATACTCAACGCCCTGAAAGGCATAATGAAACCCCTGCCTGTGATCGGGAAGATCACGTTAATCAAATAGGCAGCTATAACCTATGCGGAGGCTGAATCGGGGGCATCATTGCAAAGATAGTTTTCAATTTATTATAAACAGGTTAAAATATCTCATTGGTGACAGTCACCGCTATGAGAATAGATCAAAAATTTTTACGAACTATTTTAATCATATCCGCCGGCATTGCGGGTTTTTTTCTCCTTGTGTGGCTTGGCTTGCGGTTTTCTCCCTATCCAGAGATGAGGCAGTTTTTGGCGAGGCCCTCCAGCGTACGTTATTATGACCGTAACGGGATACTGTTGCAGATAACGCCTCTTGCGGGGGGGTTGAGGCGGGAGAGGGCGCTGGAGATTCCCGGACAGGTAAAGGATGTCTTCGTGTTTGCCGAGGACAGGCGTTTCTATCTGCACGGAGGGGTTGACGGTTTTGCTCTCCTTCGCGCGTTCTTTCAGAATATTTCCGGGGGCAGGAGGGTAAGCGGGGCTTCTACCATAACAATGCAGCTTGCCCGCCTGATTGCAGATAACGCGCAAGGGGAGGGACAGCAGTCAGGGCGCGGGCAGGCTCTCCTGCGGAAAATTGGAGAGGCATTTAACGCCCTGCGTCTTGAAACGCGGTTTTCCAAAAATGAAATTCTTGAGCTGTACCTGAATTCACTGCCCTTCGGTTACAATACCGAAGGCGTAACTTCCGCCTCAAGGACTTTTTTTTCAAGTGAAATTTCCATGCTCTCTCCGGCGCAAATTTTTTCCCTCGCTGTAATTCCACGACGGCCCAGTCTTTACAACCCGCTTGAAAATCCTGAAACCGCCATGAGCGCCGCATCTGAGTTGCAGGAAAGGTTTGTCGGTAATAAAAAACTGGCGCGTAAATGGCCGCTTCTGGCGCGTATAGACGAAGACGACTGGAAGTTTGCCGTTTCCTCAGCCCGCCGTTTTGAGTATCCTTTTGAACTGCCTCATTTGATACGCGCTATCGGTGCAATTTCAGCTAACACGGCGGTTTCAGGCAGAGCGGGAAATGTTTCAGGCGGGTATCCCTTAGAAGGATTTCCTTCAGAAGGGTATCCTTCAGAAGTGCATCTTTCTATCGATCTTGGTGTTCAGCGGTATCTTGAAAACGCAATTGCGGGTAACGTGGCGCGTTACTATTCTTCCCGACTCACCAACGGAGCGGCTGTTGTTATTGACAATGAGACGGGGGAAATTCTCGCGTGGGTGGGAAGCGCCGATTTTTACAATGCCGAGGCTGCGGGGCAGATTGACGGGGTACTGGCGCTTAACCAGCCGGGAAGCAGTATGAAGCCCTTCCTTTACGCGATGGCTCTTGAAAACGGCTTTAATCCGACGGATGTTATCGCCGATATACAGATGAATTTCGGTGAAAGCGAGGTTTACATTCCGCGGAATTTCAACGAGCGTTTTAACGGGCCTATGCTCTTCCGTTCGGCATTGGCTTCCAGCCTGAACATTCCCGCCGTGTATCTGCTCTACAGATTGGGAGTGCGTAACTACAGCAATATGCTTTTTTCGCTTGGCTTTGATTCCCTTGAACTTTCAGCGGAAGACGCGGGGCTTGGCCTTGCTCTTGGAAACGCGCCTGTCAGTCTTTTGGAACTTGTCAGGGCGTTCAGCGTATTTCCCAACGACGGCGTTCTGCTTCCCGTAACATGGGAACTGGCGGAGCGTGAAATTTCACGTAACGGCGGGACGGAGAACCGTATTTTTTCAGCGGATACGGCGCGTCTTATCTGCTCTTTCCTGTCGGACTCAAGCGCGCGCTCCCTTACATTCGGCTCGGCGGTGAGTTTCAGAACTCAGTTTCCGGCGATATTCAAAACAGGAACCGCAAATCAGTATCAGAGCATTGTCGCCCTTGGAGCCACCCCCAGATACACAGCCGGTGTCTGGATGGGCAACTTTACGGGAGAGACGGTAATCGGCAAAACGGGCAGTTCCATCCCCGCCGTCATTGTGCGCGACACGCTGACTCTTCTGCACGGTTCAGGCGGTTCAGTTAACTTCGCTGTTCCGACGGCGGAGAACTGGCAGTTACGGCGGATATGCGCTGTTTCCGGCATGGTTCCCACAGACGCGTGCCTTTCCGCAATTAACGAATATGTCCGCTGTGATGAAGCGGGAGACGCTTGCACCTGGCACACAATGGCAAACGGACGCAGTGAAACAAGATACCCCGCCGAGTATCAGGCGTGGTTTAACGCCGCCGTGATGGAAGGTTCCCTTGACTACGCTTCCCGCCCGCTGGAGATAATAAGCCCCCGCGAAGGCTTTGTCTACCTGGACAGCCCGGGTATCGGCATGGATGAAATCCCCGTGGAGGTTATCGGCGGTTCGGAAAACCAGTTGCGCGTAACGTTTGACGGCGGCGTGTTTTTCGTGGAAAGGCCGTTTGTCTTTTACCTTCCCCGCAGAACCGGCCTTCACACCCTGCGTGTTCAGAATGGGGAAGATGAAGAAATTATATCATTTTCGGTGGAACATTGACGATAATTAACTTATGAGTAAAAAAATTTCAATCTTTATGATTGTTGGAGTTGTTTTGGGTTTAAATATCATTGATACGGCGGATGCTCAGCAGTTGGGCGACGGGCTTTTTGCGCGGATTACGACAGCCCGCGGAGACATAATAGTGAGGCTTGAATATCAGAGCGCCCCGCTTACGGTCTGTAATTTTATCGCGCTGGCAGAAGGCAGTATGAACGTGGCAAGGGGCAGGCGCTATTACGACGGGCTTAATTTTCACAGGGTTATCTCAAGGGCGAACGGGGACGCTCAGGATTTTATGATACAGGGCGGATGTCCGCTTGGAAACGGGCAGGGCGGGCCGGGCTATAGCTTCCCCGATGAAATTGTTCCCTCTCTGAAACATGACAAGGCGGGCGTTCTCTCTATGGCGAACGCCGGTCCGGGTACAAACGGCAGTCAGTTTTTTATCACCATAGTTCCAACTCCTCATCTGGACGGACTGCACACGGTATTCGGGCAGGTTGTTCAGGGTCAGAATGTGGTTAACTCAATCAGGCAGGGCGACCGAATAGAGCGTATAACAATTATCCGTAACGGGCAGGCGGCGAACGCTTTCAGGGCGGATCAGGACTCCTTTGACAGATTGCGCCGTCAGGCGGAAGCGGAAATTAACAGCAGGGCGCAGATACAGCGTAACGCGGACATCGTTAAGATAAACGCCGATTATCCAAACACGACGATGACCTCATCGGGTATTCGCTACATTATCCAAAGGCAGGGGACGGGAGGCAAACCCGCTTCCGGCAGAACGGTCAGGGTGAATTATACCGGCAGACTGCTTTCCGGCGAGGTTTTTGACAGTTCCGCTTTAAGGGGCAGACCGCTTGAATTCCAGGCGGGAGTCGGCAAGGTTATTCCGGGTTGGGATGAAACCGTTATGGATATGCGGGTCGGCGAAAAGAGGCTTGTGATCATTCCCCCGGAACTTGCCTACGGGAATCAGGAGGTTGGAACCGGCCTTATCCCCGCGAACAGCTTCCTGATTTTTGAAATGGAACTGGTAGGTATCCGCTAGGGAAACCGGGTTCCATCAAAATATCAGTATTGTAATTTTTTTCGGTTTGTTTTAAGATTTTTTGTATGAGCGATGAAAATATTCAACCATCTGATCTTCTGGGAAAAAAGGTCTTTTTTCTGTATCCTACCGCGTCTATACAGAATCAAATCATTACTGAATTGGTACAGCAGGAATATGAGGTGTATACTTGCAGGGATCAAATGCGCCTGATGCATGTGTTAAAAAAATACCCGGATTCGATTGTTTTCGTAAATATTGACGACGGAGTACCTGAAGCGGAGTGGGAAAAGTGGATTAGCACCCTGTCAACCGCCCTTCCGCTCGCAAAAGTCGGTATTTTTTCTTCCAGCAACGATGAGCAATTGAAGGATAAATACGTCAACATTCTGCATGTTTCATGCGGTTTTATGGCATTGAAAGTAGACATGAGCAAGGCTATCCCCGTAATTCTTGAAATACTCAAAGTTATGAACGCCAAGGGACGGCGCAAATACCTGCGGGCTACGACCGAACGTGAAACCGCCGCGACCATGAACATGCCTCTGCGCGGAGAAATATTCAACGGCGTTATCAAGGATATAAGCGTGGTGGGTTTTTCATGCGCTTTTGAGTATGACATAGGCCTGACGAAGAACGCTCTTTTAAAGGATATACAGATACGCCTGCAATCCATGCTTCTAAAGGTGGAGGCGATTGTCTTTGGCTCGCGCATGGACGACAACGAAAAAATTTACGTGATGATTTTTACGCAGAGGATAGACCCGGAGGTCAGGGTTAAAATCCGCAAGTACATTCAGCAGAATCTTCAAAGTAAAATGGACGTTGAAATAAGCACTACTTAAGATCACCGCGAACCGTAGCAACCGCGTTTGGTTCGCGGCCAATCTTTCCGCTAATACCCGAACAGCTTGATTCCCTCTCCGGGGAATTTTTGTTTTACAAGTTCGATTGCCTGCTTTATGCGTCCGGCTTCGTCTTCCTCGCACCAGATAATAAGGGAGAAATTTTCTTCCGGCCATATAGCGTCTCCCATGCGGGGGCCGGACGAACCAACCCCCAGTACTCCGGGGATTTTTGTGTAGAACTTTCCGGCTCCATTTCTGGCAAGGGCTTCGCGGACATTTTCCTCAACCGAGTTATTCGCGAATATTTCAATTCGGATCATATTTCACCATCCGTTTCCGCCAGGACAATGCCGGTGTTCGCAAGCTGTTCAACAAGTTTCTTTTTGCGTCCTTCGCCTGCGGCAATTCTTTCGCGCCGGGCCTGCGCTCTCGCGTCGCGCTCATCGGAATGTTTGTTCAAAAGCGCGTAAACTGCCGGCATGAGGAACAGCGTCATCAGCGTACCGAAGGAAAGCCCGCCGAGAACAGTTTTCCCGATGGGAGCGACAAGTTCCGATCCTTCGCCGGGGAAGAACGCCATCGGTATAAGTCCGAGGATAGTGGTGAGCGTCGTCATCAAAATCGGGCGCAGGCGGTTTCCGGCGGCCTCGACGCAGGCATCGTGCAGTGAATAACCCCGTTTGCGCAGAAGGTTTGTGTAGTCAACAAGAACGATACCGTTGTTTACGATTACGCCGATGAGTACCAAAAGACCGACCGCTGTAAGTACGTTAAATGTATCCCCGGTTATCATATAGAGGGCGACTATGCCGATTATCGAAAGGGGAATTGTAAGGATGATGATAAACGGGTCCCGAAACGATTCAAAGAGGGATGCCATTACGCCGAACACGAGGAATATCGCCACAACGCAGATCAGTATGAAGCGGGTGAACATTTCTACCATTTCAGCGTTCTCTCCGCCGTACTCAATAATCACTCCGTCTTCAACCGGAATCTCCGCGCTTATAAGAGCCTCTACCTTGCTCTGAAGCATGTTTGCCCTTACTCCCGGTTTCGCGCCTGCTTCTACGTGAATGATCCTGCTCTGGTTTTCACGGCTGATGGTGAGGGGGCCTGTGCCTTCCTCATAAGAGACAAAGCTGGAAAGCGGAACCCTTCCCGCCATCTGGCTGTTGATGAAAATCTGATCAAGCGCCGGTCTTGTACTGCGATCCGCCTCGGCAAGTACAAGGATGACATCGTAATCTTTTCCGCCTGTTTTGTACCTTGTCGCGGTAACGCCGTCAACCGCAGCTTTGATTTCGTTTCCAATAGTGTAAGTGTTAAGCCCAAGCGCGTACATCCTTTCGCGGTCAATTTTTATCTCTATCTGCGGAAGCCCGTCTCTAAGACTGACAGACGGTTCTGTTACGTCATCCAGCTTTGTCTTGAGAAGATCCGCTATTTTTTGGCCTAACTCTTTGCCTTTTTCAAGGTCGTCGGTACGCAGGGCAATATCCACCGCGCTGCCGCCGAAGTTGCTTATCAATCCGCCTGAAAAACCAAGCGCCACGCCGGGGAATTTGTTGAAGTGAGGGCGCAGTTTATCCTTGATGTCTTCGGCTGTTAAAGTACGGTCCTGGTATCTGGGAAGGTTGATCTGCAAAGAGCCTGAGTTACTTCCGCTGGATCCAAAGCCCATAAAACCGCCGCCGCCTGCGCGGAGAGTGAGCCGGTCATAAGCCCCCGGTATCTCCTGCTCGACAATCAACTGGAGTTGTTGAAGGACCGCTTCGGTTTCGTATAACGGAGTTCCCATCGGCAGAGTGGCGTTAACGCTTACGCTGTCCGATTCCTGCTGAGGCATGAAAACCCATCCGATTACCGGAATCATGAAGATGGAACCGGCAAAGAGGATAGCCAGAAATACTATAACGATCAACTTGTGCCTCAAGACCCTGTCTACCGCCTTGCGGTAAGCGTTGTCCAGCGCGGCGAAGAAATTTCCAAAGACAGCGTCTATTTTAGCGAGCGTCCCCTTCAGCGGTTTCTGTACCCGCGTAACAAGCGGCAGGTAATGGCTTGCGAGTACCGGCACAAGGAAGGCGGCTGTAAGAAGCGAGATACCCAGCGAGATAACGACTGTGAAGGCGAGTCCCGCGAAAAGTTCCCCCGCCATTTCCAGAAGACCCTGGAACATTACAAGAGGCGCGAATACGCAGATGGTAGTCAGCGTAGACGCGGTGATCGCGACTATCATTTCCGTGGTTCCAAGCATCGAGGCTGTTTGAAGTTTCGCGCCTTTTTCGCGGTAATGGTAAATGTTTTCCAGAATAACGATTGAGTTGTCAACTAACATTCCTATTCCCAAAACAAGGCCCGCCATTGTCATTAGGTTGAGGGTGAGCCCCGCGAAGTACATCAACATCAGGGTAACGATAATTGAAACAGGTATACTGATGCCGATGATCATTGTCGGCTTGAAAGAGCGAAGGAAGACGAAGAGGATCAGTATTGCAAGTACGGCCCCGCTTACTGCGGTAGACGTTACCTGATTGAGAGAGTTTTCGATAATATCTGTGGTGTTGTAAAGCTCCGTTATTTTTATATCGGGCGGAAGTTCGCTTGCCATTCTGTTAAGCCTTGCGCGTAAATCTTTCGCCGTCTGCACCGAATTTTTTCCGTTCTGTTTCTGCACCTGAAGCATTACAGCGGACTGGCCGTTTACATACACAACGCTTGACTCATCGCGGTAGCCCTCGTAGACATCCGCCAAATCCCGCAGGTATATCTGCCGGGGCAATTCCACTTGACCGTTTACATAGCCGCCGCCCTTGTACGCGACAACCGTGTTTTTCAGCTGATCAAGAGAGGTGTACTCGCCCATTGTTGTAAGAATGTAGGAAAGACCGTCTTCGGTAATTGTTCCCGCCGCAGTCTGCATGTTCTGAACGGCGAGCATCTGCTGAATCTGGGTTATGGTCAGGGCGTAGGCTTCAAGACGGCTCTGCGGAATTTCCACGCGGATTATTTTTTGCCGTCCGCCGTCTACCGACGCTGTGGCTACTCCGGGAGTCTGCTCGATACGCGGCACGATGGTATCTTCCGCCATTTCGCGTAACTCCTCGGGCGAGCGGTTTCCCGTTATCATCAAACTCATGATGGGGATCATTGAAGGATCGTATTTGAAGATCATCGGCGTGCTCGCGCCCGAGGGCATGATGTTTCTAATACGTTCAAGCGAGTCGCGGATGGAGTTCGACGCTTCGGACATATTTGTCCCGTAGGTGAACTCCATGATCACCATGCTGGAACCCTTGCTTGAAGTGGAAGTTACATTTTCAATGCCCGACACGCCGGATAGGATCGCTTCCAGAGGGCGGGTAACGGAACGCTCAACTTCTTCGGGGCCCGCGCCTGAGTAGGAGGTGAATACTACAAGGATGGGGGGATTTATCTCAGGATAAAGATCGATTGGCAGATTCGCCAGCGCGAAAAAACCAAGCCCGATAAGAAGAGCGAAAATTATAAAGATCGTGGTAGGTCTTGAAACGACAGTTTTTACTACACTCATAATAAATTACCCCTTAATTAGCGCTGATGGGCGCGGTTTGTTCTACGACGTTTACTTTTGCTCCGTCGGTCAACAGCGTGTGCCCCCGGATGACAATTTCCTCATCCGGCGAAAGTCCGTTTTGTATTTCCATAACCCCGTCTATAAGAATTCCGGGTACAATCACCCTGCGCCTGACAACATGATTTTTAGCGTCGCTTCTGTCAACTGAAAAAACGTACTGCTCTCCAAACCTGCTAATTACAGCCGTCGCCGGAATCTTTACGATGTTGTCCTTGCTCTCCGTGATGACTCTCACCTTGGCGAACATTCCCGCCTTGAGTCTTGATCCGGCGTTACTCACATTAACTTTCACTTCCATAGTGCGTGATGTTGGATCAACGGTCGGCGATATTTCGCTCACGCTCCCCTGGAAAATTTCCCCCGGCCACGCGTCAAGGGTGATCTCGCACGGCTGATTCAACGCTATCTTGGAGATGAAGCGTTCGGCTACATGGAGCCGTAATTCCAGAGCGCCCCCGCCTGCTATCCTTGCAAGGGGAACCGCCTGGCTGACCGTCATTCCCACCTGCGCCGGCAGTGCGACAATTGTTCCGCTGATTGGGGCAGTCGCTACGCTTTGCCTGTACGTCATGCCGGGGCGGGACGGGTCTATCGACGCGATGGAAGCGCCCCTGCTCACCCTGTCGCCGACCGAGACATAGAGCTGTGTGATTCTGCCGGCGGCCTCAGGGTACGCGTCAACAGTGGAGCCCGCGACAATATCTCCTGAGAGGGGGATGTAGTCCCGAATCTGCCCGCTTACGGTCTTCGTGGTATTAACCGCGTATACGGGCTCTTCTATAACAACTTCCTGCCCTCCCGCCTGAATTCTGCCATAAGTTTCCTTTATCCGCTCACAGCCGGAAAAGACCAGCGCGATCAACAGCGGTATCAGAATTTTTTTGATGTTAGGTGAAATTCTTGCTTTCATTATTTGCTCCTTGAGAGGGTTCCGAACGGGACGCCAATGGAATATTCAAGGTCGATAAGACCGTTGAGGTAGTTAAACTGCTGTTCAAGCATTTGAACACGCGCCTGCCGCAGTGACTGTTCGGCGCTTTGAACCTGAAAAAGATCCTGCAAACCCGCCTGATACGCCATTTCTGTAAGACGGTACGATTGTTCGGCGAGACTCACTGTCTGCGCCTGCGCCTGTGCGCTTATGCGGGTTCTTTCCAGAGAGAGCACGGTGTTGTAAATTTCAATTTCCGTTCCCCTTATCAACTGGGCAAGCCCGATATTGGCGGTTGTTATCTGATCATCAAGGTTTCTTATTCCCTGAGAATCGGTACTGTATGGAATCAGGCTGTGCAGGCGCAGGCCGAACGTGATTGATAATGAACCGGAATTTCTCCAGTCATCTCTATTGCCAAACCACGGGTCTTTCCACGGGTCCCTTATAAAAGCCGAATTGGAACTCCAGCTTATGCTTAGACTTGGCGTAAGCGAATAAACCTGCGCCTGGCGGGCGCTTTGCAGCATCAGAATATTTTGCCTCAATTCCAGAATGTCCGGTTTTGCCGAGGACGCCATCCTGATCATTTCCGCTACGTCAAGGGGAATAAAATCAATATCATCAGCTGCAGGTATCAGTTCAAAGGGGGTATCGTAATCCAGCCCAAGGTACATAGCGAACTGGGCCATAGAGAGTTTTAATCCGTTCTCCACCTGATCGATAGTCGGGCGCATATTTTCCCTTGCGACCCGAGCCTGTAACAGTGTCAACTCAGGCGCGAGGCCTGCGTCGTAATTCGCCTGCGCCATTTGCACCTGACGCTCGACATTTTCAAAACTTCCGCGTAACAGCGCGATATTTTCCTGCAACAGGAGCATATTGTGGTACGCCTTGCGCACGTCGCGTTCAAGCTGAGCCCTTGCTTTTTCATAAGTCAACAGCCCGCCCTCATAATCAAGGCGCAGGCGTCTCATGTTTTCAAACATAGCCAGGCTTAAATTGAGGGAAACCTGAACGGAACCGACAATGTGCCATTGCGGAGCTTCTACTGAATAGGGGACGCTTAAATACACATCCGCGCCGGGAGGCAATGTGACTCCCGGTGGAATGGGGATAAGGCTACCGAGCAGTCCGCTCGGCATAACGGTTGCTATACCGGATGAAGTTGTCGCTTCATTATCCCTGGACAGAACGCCTGCCACCGTTACATTTGGAATAAACTGATTCCATGACAGATCCGAGGCTCGTCTCTTTGTTGCCAAACTTGTCCGCGAAGATTCAAGGCTCAGGTTGTTCCTGATTGCCCTTTCTACCGCTTCATCGGGGCTCAACAACAGCGGTTGTACCGCCGTTTCCTGAGCGGACAAAGCTGTGCATAGCAACATTGCTGCGATCAGACAGGACAGGTTTCTTAACCCTCCTCCTGCATTCCTTTCTTTGAGGTTCATAAAATGACTCCTTCCATTGGCCCGCTTAATGCGCGGCCGTTAATCCAAAGGCGGCACTTACATTCGCTCCGCCGTTTTTTGCGATTGGTAAAAATATACATTTTTTTTCTCATCGTTTAAAGCCCCCAAGGCCCAAAGTTATAAATTTAAATAAAACCCTTATATCGTTGTTTTGCACGCTTTTTAAGAGGTCAGACGGAGGTTCGTTTTCCATCATCGAAGGCCGCGTTAAAACGTTGATGAGGAGGAACAGAATCCAGTTGGAGATTCTCTGTTTTTCCCCCTCTGTGCCGTTCCTGATTGTTTCAATATCCACATCTTCAAAGAGCCTGAAAATTTCCATCTTTTTTTTCTCCGGTTTGCCCAGATCAAGTTTGCGGGTACGGATCCAGCCGATGGCGATGAGTATGTCCGGGCGCAGGCGGAAGTACACAGAGATGGAGTAAATTCCAAGGTAGAGCTGTTCCTCAGGCATTGCGGATAACTTGATTCCCCTCCGGGCGAACTCGATGATACGCCCGAATTCGGTAATGAAAAGACGGCGCAGCATATCCTTTTTGTTTTTAAAGTGCCCGTAGAGACTACTCTTGGAAAGCCCAAGCCGTTTTGCCACCATATCCATTGAGGCGTTCCAGGGGCCGGCTTCGGCTACCGCTTCTGCGACAGCCCTGAACAGCGGTTCAGGCTCCGCGTCAAGGGACAATTCTTCAACCTTTTTTTCCAGCCTGTCATATTCCAGCGCGTATACCTTTTCCGCCGAATAGCCAAGCCCGCTTTCAATTACCCTGTTTATATCGGCAATTATTTTTTGTATTTCTTCGCCTGAAGGCGGCTTTTTTATTGAGTCCATTGCCTTGTGAAAATACGACATGAAAAAACTTAAAGTTGCGAATAACAGATGAATCACCGCCGTGTCGGATGAGTATTTTTTTCCAACGATGCTTTTAACCGCGCCCATGTCTACGCCCCGTAGTTTCAGGCTTTGTGAAATGGTAGGCCCGTCCAGATTACGTTCGTAAATATTGATCAGCGAGAAGATGAGCGCGTAAACATTCCTTGCAAAGTGCCCGGCAATGCTTTTTATTATGGTGTGGATTCCCTCGTCCGCGTCCCCGCTTTGCAGGGTTTGTTCAATGTCCGCCCTGATGGAGGAGGCAAAGTCATCCAGAAAACGCTCGGTCATGGCGGCTGTCAGCGCCTCTTTGTTTTCAAAGTGGCGGTACAGGGCAGGCTTGCTCACACCCAATTCCGCCGCAAGCTGGCTGAGGCTGGTTTTCTGATAAAAATTGCGGCCCCACACACGGAATGCCGCCTCTACTATTTCTGTCTTTGTCATGTTAACGACCGTTCGGTAACTTTAACTATAACAAACCGCAAAAAAAAAGGCAACATGTTTCTGAGGATTTTTTGCAGGAATTAACAATAGGCAGGGCTGTCAGCAACCGGACAGCCTGTGAGTGCCAAAACCCGGTCTTTAAGACAGTAGAGTTGTTCGGAAACTTTAGTTTCTGAAAGCAAACGAGTTTGCAAATTTCCTTATAAAAATCGCATTTTAGAGAGGTTCTTTAGCTGATTCGGGAAGCTCCTGTATGGTCGCAATGTCAAGCCCGGTTATTTTATGTACAAACTCAACCGACAGGCCTTCCGCCAGCGCCTTACGGGCGATTTCTTCTTTACTTTTCCGCTCGCCTTCTTCCCGCGCATAGTTCATCCCGCTGGTGTAGTCCATCATTGCCAGTTCCCGGTGCAGTTCGAGATCCCACTCCTGCCATTCCTGCGTT
>JGI24698J34947_10000101_pt1 | contig 29683 bp, 24 predicted proteins | sample TergutMp193P3_FD_34947 | JGI IMG/M metagenome (IMG submission 34947) | reverse complement strand
GGGGGGGGGGGGGGGAACGGTTGGAGTGTCGTAGTAAGTTACAGTCCCGGTTAGCGGCATGGCAGACTTCACCTTGTAAAAGTTATCGTTGTCCAGCCCTGTTATTGTTCTGCCTCTTACTATGCCAATGTCAGTCAGCTCTGTGCTTCGTGTTCCGTTTCCTTGAACGAACCGGACGTCCACGGGATCGAGGTTTTCATCCCATTCCTCTATTATGTAGTATTTGGAGGGGTCAAGGTCTGTTATTCTTCCATTGCCTGCCGTCAGGCCTGAGTCGGAACCGGGGACTAAATTGACCTTTCCGGATCTCTGCTCAATAACATCCAGTACTTTCTCATCTTCCAGGAATACCGCTAGGTTGACAATTTCCATCAAGCACGCGCTCAACACCGAAACCGTCAAAGTACAGAGGACAACATATAACGCGGTTTTGAGCGAAATTACCTTCATATTAATTTAAGAATAACGTATTTATTGTAATTTTTCAATGATTGTTCTTAAGATTATTACAAGGGCGGGGTGTACTTGATTGTTGACCCCATTGCCCCTCTGTTATAAAGTATAAACAATGGCTTACATTAAGAACCTTTTTGACCGTAATTTCCTTGAATACGCGTCCTATGTAATAAAAGACAGGGCTATCCCCGATCTTGAGGACGGTCTTAAGCCCGTCCAGCGGCGTATCCTTCATTCGCTTTTCGAGATGGACGACGGCAAATTCCACAAAGTCGCCAATGTAACTGGACACTGCATGAAGTACCATCCTCACGGGGAGGCTTCCATAAACCCCGCGCTTGTGGTGCTTGCCAACAAGGAACTTTTTATCGACAGGCAGGGGAACTTCGGCAACCTGTTCACGGGGGACGACGCTTCCGCGCCGCGCTACATTGAGTGCCGTGTAACGTCGCTTGCCAAAGATATTTTTTACAACCCAAAACTCACGATATGGGCTGACTCTTACGACGGGCGCAACAGGGAGCCTGTTCTCTTTCCCGCGAAAATCCCCGTCGTATTAATCATGGGAGTGGAAGGAATAGCCGTCGGCATGTCAACGAAGATTCTGCCGCACAATGTTCTGGAAGTTCTGGAAGCGGAGATTGCCTGTCTTTCCGGCAAGAAATTTGAGCTTTACCCCGATTTCCCGACGGGCGGCTATGTCGATGTTTCAGGCTATGAAGGCGGGAACGGCAAGGTGCTTGTACGCGCCAAACTTGACACCTCCGATCCGAAGCGCATCCTTATCACTGAGCTTCCGTTCGGCTCGACCACTGAGAGTATCATCAACAGTATCGACTCGGCGGCGAGGGCGGGCAGAATCAAAATACTGGGTATCAACGATTTTACCACCGATAAGGTCGAGATCGAAATTAAACTTGCCCGGGGCGTGTACGCGCAGGAAACAGTTGACGCGCTTTTCGCCTTCACCGAATGTGAGCAGTCAATCTCCGTAAACTTGCTTGTTATTAAAGACGGACTGCCCGCGGTAATGACGGTAAACGACGTAATAAAGCATCACGCGAAACAGCTTGTAAAGATCCTCACCAAAGAACTGGAACTTGAAAAGAAGGAACTCCTTGACAAACTGCACCTTCGCACTCTGGAGAGAATTTTTATTGAGGAGAGAATCTACAAGGGCATCGAAAAGATGAAAACCGCGAAGGGAGTGCAGGACGCGGTTGTCACGGGCTTTAAACCGTTTTTAAAAGAAGTCGGTCCGCGCGGTGTTTCGGAAGACGATGTCGAACATCTTTTGAGGATTCCAATCCGCAGGATTTCGTTATACGACATCAACAAGGCCCGTGACGAAATGGAGCAGATACAGGCGCGTATAAAGGAGATCAACGCCCACCTGAAAAATATCGTTGGTTATTCGATTTCCTGGCTTAAGGGAATTATCGCTAAAATAAAATCCAATGAGGAGATAGGCAGGGGAGCGCGAAAAACCATAGTCGGCGCTTTTGACAAGGTCGTCGCGAAGGAAGTTGTCAAACGGGACGTTGATTTTAAATACGACGCGAAAACAGGTTATCTTGGAACGAACGTAGCAGGCGCGAAGATAGCCGAAGTTTCGCCCTTCGACAGAATTCTCGCTATCCGCAAAAACGGAATGTACACGGTAATGGAACTTCCTGAAAAGGCGTTTATCGGCGCGGACGCGTGGTGGGTAGGAGTGGCGGACAAGGAGACGCTGGCGAAAACGATTTTTACAATTATTTACAAAGAAAAAGAAACGGGCTTCCCGTGCATAAAACGCTGCGTAATCGAAGGCTGGATCATGAACAAGGATTATTTTCTTGTCCCGGACGGTTCGCAGATTCTTCTCGTAGACACGCGTCCCAAATTTGCCTTTACAGTAAAATACGCGCCCAAGCCCCGGCTTAAAATTCTCTCGGAAGATTTTAAAGCGCAGGACTACAATGTGCGCGGCCTTAAAGCGGGCGGGATACGCCTTGCCGCCAGGGAGTCCGTGAAAGTAGATGTAAAGGGAAAGAAAGATGGCGAATAACGATGAAGTTGTTTTTGACTCATCTTCTGGAATATCTGTAGAAGAACAAAAGGAAATACTTTCAAAAATAAACGGCATTGCCGAAAAAAACCGGCAACTGCTTTCGCAAAACGCGTCCGTTGTAAAATCTGGCGAAAAGATTGCGATTAACGCGAAAAAAAGCGGCGCTGTTTTTCCGGTTGCGTTTAACATAGCCGCCGTTGTGATCATGCTGGGCGGGGGTTTGCTTCTTGTCTCTTTAAACGAAAAAAAAGACGCGCAGGTAAGGACAGGGGACGCGGTTTTAAACCTTACGGAACGCGCCCTCATTGAAGATATACGCAGGGACACAGCCGCAAAGATCGCTTCCAAGGAACAGGAAATAGCGATGATCTCTTCCCGCCTTGCGGAAGTTGACGCACAGCTTGCGCGGCTTTATTCAGGCGATCAGATTTTAGACGACGAGCAACTGGCGGCGCAGGAAGATCTTCTGTCTCTGCAAAATATGTACCGCACCGGTCTTGACGCCCTGCGTGAAGAGCGTTCTCAAATTCTGGAAGATTCCCGTTCAAGGGAAGCGGGGCTTCGCGCCCAGCTTGAGGAAAGAAACAGGGAATTTGCCGCCGCTCAGAGTCGAAGTTCAAACGAACTTGATTCCGCGATGATGGAACTTGATCGCCTGACAAGTGAGCAGGAAAGAATCGCCGCGATAGACGCGCACATGGCGGGAGGTTTTACCTCTATTAACGAACTTGTCCAAAACAGCCGCTTTGATCAGGCGGCGCAGACTGTAGAAAGTTTACGTCAGTTTAACAATAGCAACTTCGTTTCCTCTTCCCGCTCATTTCAGGCAAGGAGGGAATTTTACAATCAGGCGTTATACTCCATGGAAGCGATGATCAATGAAATGCGAATGACAGGCGGCGACAGCCTCGGTACAAGCGCTCAGCAGCGTGAATTGCAGGAGAGGAATTCTCAACTTGAAGAAACTGTCGCAGAAATGCAGAGAACCATTGACGCGTTAAACTCAGGCAGTTCGGGGCAGTCTCTGCGCCTGCGTGAACTTGAGGAGGCGGTCTCTTCACTGCGCACCGCGAATTCTTCCCTTGAAGCCGCCGTCTCCGAAAGGAACAGAACAATTACGTCTCTTGAATCCACCGTTGCCGAAAGAAACAGAACGATTACATCTCTTGAAGCGGAAAAAGCCGATCTTTCACAAACAGTCGCGGAACTGCAATCCCAAAACGAGTCCAGGGATCAGGAAATCGCCAGGTTAAATAATCAGATTAGCAATATCCGTCAGGCTCTGGAGTGACAAGATCATTTCGTCTTCATCACTTCAACGCCGTCCCAGTTTGGGGGAGGCGGGGATGATGAGTATTCAACGCATCTTTTGTAAAGGTTTTCCGCGTTGAAGTCGCCGGGCAGGAGATTGAGGACTTCCCTGAAATTTTCCGCCGCTTCCTGAAAGGAACGGTTGTAGTAAAGTTTCATTCCCTGGTTATGCAGAGGCCACGCTTTCTGTTCCTCAAGTGAAGGGGAATGTTTCACGGTAAATATTTTCACACCACGGGTTTTGCCCTTTACCGCTACAATATCAAGGAGTCTGTAGTGCAGTCCTGAGGAGGGGGAAGTTTTTCGCAATTCTTCAAACAGGTCTTCCGAAATCAGAATCTGCGCGTGGTATGTTTTTGTCAGTCCTTCCATGCGGGAGGCGAGATTTACCGCGTCCCCAATTACAGTGTAGTCCATCTTCCGTTCACTGCCGATGTTGCCGACAGTCACTTCTCCGTAGTTGATTCCTATGCCGATGTGGAATTCGCACTTGCCAAGCCTGCGCTGGTTTTCATTGAAACTTGCGAGGGCGTCGATCATTTCAAGACCGGATAATACCGACTGTAACGCGTCATCTTCGTGTTTTTCGGGCGCGCCCCAAAACGCCATGATAGCGTCCCCGATGTATTTATCTACGATACCGTTCCTGTTGTAAATAATATCAACCTGCCCTGAAAAATAACGGTTCAGGGAATTTACCAAATCGTCAGGAGCCATGCCTTCTGAAATTGTCGTGAAACTGCGTATATCGGAAAAGAGGATCGAAAGTCTGCGGTTGTCGCCTACAAGCATTTTTTCAGGTGAAGCGAAGAAACGTTCAATTACATCATTGGGAACGTACTTCTGAAAAATCTGGCGGATACGTTCTTCTTTTTTCCCGGCAAGGACCGCGTCAAACGCGTAACGCTTGATCTGTCTGTATGCCCTGTCCAGCTCTTCTGTCATCCTGTTAAATGTTTGGGCTAGAATACCCGTTTCATCGCGGTATTCAACTTCCACTCTGGATGAAAGGTCGGCGGTTTCGATTATTTTATTCATTGCCTGCACAATCCGTTTAAGAGGATTGGTAAAGCGGTTGGTAATAAAAACAAGGAGCAAGACGGCAGCCACAGTCGCCGCGCAAAGGGTAACAACGGTTTGTAAGGTGATACTATTCGCGTCGCTGTAAAATACCTGTTCCTTTTCACTGATCAGGATATGCCATCCAAATGGAGTAAAATAAAATGATTGGAAAATTCGTTTTTCACCGCCGATTAAAGCAGTTTGAAGCCCCTGATTTTCAAGTGTGAGAATCCGCAGTAACTCTTCTTTCTCGGAGGGCAGGAGTCCCGGCTCTGAACTTGCCATGACGGTATTTCCGTTATCATCCACCGCGAAAACAATTTCAGAGTCGCTTAGGATAATGCTGCGTCCGTATTGTTCAACCGCTTTCTTTGCGGCTTCTACCATGTCGGGTCTTCCGGCGTATTGATTTTCCACTAACAGCGACCATTGACTGTTCGCGAATTTTTCCAACTCTTCAAGTTTAAAGCCCAAAAGCTGCCTTCCCAGACGGGTAACGCCGTTTACCGCGTGAAAATAAGACGCCGCCTGTGCCAATATGAGGGGAACAATGATCAGGGGCAGGACAATCAGGAACATTTTTAAACGGAGCTTCATTTTTTCATTTTAAAAGAAATGAAAAATTATCTCAAGCTGGACGCTGAATATTCCGATAAAAAACCATGAAACGTTATACTATTAAATGTTTACCAGGCTATACAGAGTACATTGATATCCTTCAGGAACTGGATAATGAGTATCTTGTCCGTTTTACCCGCAATAGAAACGGAAACATAAAAACAACTGAAGAAACCATTACCAGGCATCTTTTCAATATTTGCGTACAGACCGGCTATATTAATCCGTTATCGGAAAATTCTGTCGCGTAAAGTCTGAAAATTTACAGTGCTGGAAAAAAAATCAGAATGGTTCAATGACACGGAATTCTGGGAGCAGTTTGCTCCCATTATGTTTGACGACGTTCATTGGGTGGAAGTGCCGGAAGTAGCCGACGGAGTTACGCATTTTTCCGGTCTTGATTTTTACGGAGAAACATCAAGACCCGCGTTACAGTCAAGCCCGAAAGTTTTGGATGTTTGCTGCGGCTTCGGACGGATAAGTTCAGAGCTTGCCCGCAGGGGTTATTCCGTTACCGGTATCGACATCACGGAAAGTTATCTGCAAACCGCCAGAGAAGAAGCTTCTTACGAAAATCTGAATATTGAATATATCAACGCCGACGCAAGGGACTTTGTAAGGCCTGAATTTTTTGACATCGCCGTAAACCTCTACATCTCATTTGGATATTTTGCCAATCAGAAAGACGACTTACAGCTTTTACGAAATGTGTACGAATCCCTAAAACCGGGCGGCTGTTTTATCATTGAAACTCTTGGAAAGGAAATCGCCGTCCGCGACTTTATAGAAGCCGAATGGTTTGAACGCGCTGGATTTACAATGCTGACCGAGTACGAGCCGCTTGACTCATGGACATTTTTAAAAAACAGATGGATACTGATTAAGGGCGAAAAAAGGGTTGAAAAAATTCTTACACAGCGTCTGTATTCTGCGTCGGAGCTGAGAGCCATACTGCTTGAAGCCGGTTTTTCCAGCGTGGAAATTTACGGCAACTGGAACGAAAGCGACTATGACCAGAACGCGGTAAAACTTATCGCCGTCAGCAGAAAGAGTTAGAAAAAACTGAGGGGAAAAACATGGCTGATACATACGCGAGTTTTGACAAACTGGAATCCTTTATGAAGGATGTTTTTATAAAAGTAGGCGTACCGGCTGATGACGCGGCAATTTGCGCGGAAATACTGATCGAATCTGACAAGCGCGGAATTGATTCTCATGGGGTTGGCAGGTTCAAGCCTATTTACATTGACAGAATAAAGGGCGGTATTCAAAATCCTGTTACGAATTTTGAGGTAGTAAGGGATCATCTTGCGACCGCGGTTGTTGACGGTCATGACGGCATGGGACACGTTATCGGAAAAAGATCAATGCAGATGGCGATTGACAAGGCGAAAAAATACGGACTGGGCATGGTAGTTGCGCGTAACTCTACGCATTACGGTATCGCAGGCTACTACGCGACAATGGCGGCGGGGCAGGACATGATCGGCATCACCGGCACAAACGCGCGCCCGTCAATCGCGCCCACCTTTGGAATTGACAACATGCTTGGCACAAACCCGCTTACCTTCGGGCTTCCCACCGATGAGGATTTTCCCTTCGTGCTGGACTGCGCGACTTCTGTTTCGCAGAGGGGTAAAATTGAACATTATGAACGCATCAACAAAACCATGCCCGAAGGCTGGGTTATAAACCGCGACGGTTCAAGCGAAACAGACCCCGCCAAAGCCCTCGAAGGTTTGACAAAGGACGCCTGCGCCCTTGCACCTCTCGGCGGTCTTGGAGAGGATACAGCCGGTTACAAGGGCTACGGTTACGCGACAGTTGTGGAAATCCTCAGCGCTGCCTTACAGCAGGGTCAGTTTCTGAAAGCCTTAAACGGCATTGACGCGAACGGCAAAAAAACTCCATTTCATCTCGGGCACTTCTTTATCGCCATCGACATCAACGCCTTTGTCCAGCCCGCCCAATTCAAAAAGACAACCGGCGACATTCTGCGCGAATTACGCGCTTCCGTGAAAGCGCCCGGACAGGAGCGCATTTACACCGCCGGGGAGAAGGAGTACCTCGCCTGGCTTTCCCGCAAAGAAAAGGGAGTCCCCCTGAACGACAGTCTGAAAAAAACGCTCAAATCGCTAATTGAAGAGTACAAGCTGGATTCGTATCAATTTTGATTTTCCTTGAAAAAATCCCGATTTTGGGTTAGTGTTGATAAGTGAGGATTGTCAGAACAGGTTAAGGCTTATGGCGAAGTACATTCTTTCCCTGGATCAGGGAACAACAAGCTCCAGGGCGGTTTTGTTTGATCACGAACAGAATATCGCCGCGGCGGAGCAAAAAGAGTTTACTCAAATTTATCCGCGTGAGGGCTGGGTTGAACATGACCCGATGGAAATTTTTTCCAGCCAGTACGGCGTAATGATCGAACTTTTCAAACGGATGAATATTAACGCGCAGGATATTGCCGCTATAGGCATCACCAATCAGCGGGAGACTACGATCCTCTGGGACAGAAAAACAGGGTTTCCAATTTACAACGCCATTGTGTGGCAATGCCGCAGGACTTCCGCCATTGTCGATTCCCTTAAAAACGATGGTCTTGGCGATTACATAACAAAGACAACGGGTCTTATACCGGACGCGTATTTTTCGGGAACCAAGATCAAGTGGATACTGGATCATGTTGAGGGGGCGCGGGAGAAAGCCAAAAACGGCGAGATACTTTTTGGTACTGTTGACACCTGGCTCATCTGGAAACTTACCGGCGGCAGGGCGCATGTTACAGATTACACCAACGCAAGCCGCACAATGATCTTCGATATTCACAAGCTCGACTGGGACGACAGGCTCCTTGAGGCGCTCGATATTCCGCGCGTCATGCTGCCTGAAGTAAAGCCTTCCGGCTCGTTTTTCGCGTCCGCCAATATTCATGGAGTTGAGATTCCAATTGCCGGTAACGCGGGCGATCAACAGTCGGCGCTGTTCGGTCAGTGTTGTTTCAATAAGGGTGAAGTAAAATGTACTTATGGTACCGGCTGTTTCCTCTTGATGAATACCGGCACGGACGCCGCCTCAAGCGGTAACGGTCTATTAACCACTATTGCCGCGGGTTTTTCCGGTGAGGTGCGTTACGCCCTTGAAGGTTCGGTTTTTACCGGCGGCGCGGTTATCCAGTGGCTGCGGGACGAGATGCGCATTATTACGGACAGCAGGGACAGTGAATACTTTGCCTCCAGGGTAAGCGATACCGGAGGCGTCTACCTTGTTCCGGCGTTTACGGGTCTCGGCGCTCCGTATTGGGATATGTATGCACGCGGCTGCATTGTCGGGATAACGAGGGGGACAAAACGCGCCCACATTATCAGGGCGGCGCAGGAGTCTATCGCCTATCAGGTGATGGATCTGTTGCGGGCAATGGAAAAAGATATCGGCGTAAAAATGTCGGAACTGAAAGTTGACGGAGGGGCTTCCAGGGATAAATTCCTCATGCAGTTTCAGTCTGATATTTGCCGCATTGCCATAGTACGGCCATTAGTTCAGGAAACCACAGCCCTTGGAGCGGCGTGTCTTGCCGGAATCACCGTGGGCTTTTGGAAAGACCAGGATGAAGTAAAAAGCCGCTGGCAGCGTTATTCTGTTTTTGAGCCGGAAATGGACGCGGCTCTCCGTGAAAAACGCATCGCGGACTGGCATAAAGCCGTCGGCAGAAGCCGGGACTGGGCGGATATAGAGTAGAGTTTTGAGGGAACCGGCCGGGTTTCCAAACAAGTCAAATTTGGGCAAGTTTCTGCCTCTTGAATATCCCCGCTTTTTATGCTAGAAAAAAGTATACCATGAAGTACTTCAATCCGGCTAACCTTGCCATTATTGCCTGCCCTGGCGGTGAAGTTTTCGCCGATGAAGTGATTGAACACCTTAAACACAAATACCGTCAGAATCATAAACACGCGGTGGACGAACTTGCAAACCGCTATAATATCAGCGCCGATCATGTTGATCTGCAGATCGCCCTTGTCAACAAAATTGTAATCCGCGGGCCTGATTCGCAGAGCGGAACCATTAAGGACTCCAGGCAGTTCAAAGTTCCGGTCAAATTTACAATTTTTCCAAACGGAGAGATAAAATCAGAAATTGAAGAGTCGATTCGCGGCAAGGATGTCTATATTTTTCAGGATGTAGAAAACCACTTTCCGGTGAAATTTTCAAGCGGTATGGTAGATAACCTTTCCATTAATGATCATCTGATGACAATTTTTGTTACCGTCGATGCGGTGCGGCAGGCAGGGGCGGAACGGATCACTCTGGTAATTCCCAATTACCCCTATGCCAGACAGCACAAGGCGAAGGGGAGGGAAGGGCTTACCGCGAGCCGTATCGGGAAGATTTTTGAAAGCCTCGGGGTGAACCACATCATTACCCTGGATATTCACTCCAGGGATATAATTAACGCTTTCAATAAAATGAGGCTTGAAAATCTCCACGCAAGTTATCAGATCATTCATACGCTGATCAAGATGGATGGAATCCTTAGCGATGATTTTGTGGTTGTATCCCCCGACACCGGCGCAGTCGATCGCAATAAATTTTACGCTTCCGCCCTGAAAAAACCGCTGGCCCTTTTGTACAAGGAACGGGACTATTCCATGGTCAGCAGGGACGCGGCGCAGTCAAACATCTCCCAGATTCGCCTGCTGGGTAATGTAAAGGACAAAACCGTTTTCATGGCGGATGACATTCTGGGGACAGGCGGCACATTGATAAAGGGAATGAGGCTCCTGAAAGAAAACGGAGCGCGCAGGATCATCTGTTCCATCAGCCTGCCGTTGTTTACGGGAAGCGCGCTTTTCCATTTTGACGAAGCTTACAGGGAAGGGCTTTTCTACCGTATCATCGGGACTAACGCTGTCTACCAGGAAGAGGTGACAAAACGCGAGTGGTATGTCAATGTGAACATTTCCCGTCTTTTTGCCCACGTTATTTCCCGCCTGCATCAGAATCAGTCTGTTTCAAGCCTGCTGGATAACGCCGCTATCATCAACCGCCTGCTTTCACATACCAAGATCAATGAACATCAGCATGAATTGCCCTTTAATCAAGATGAGAATACATGAAGATATTCGCCCTGCCTGCCGAACAGACAAAACCTGCCATTTTTTTTGACATGGACCAGACCCTTTACACCAACGATGAATACTCAAGGACCCAGACAGACCTTCCCGTTGCGCGGCTTGCGAAACTTAGAGGCAAAAAGTTTGATCAGATGTACGATGAGGTAAAAGAATACCAGAAAAAGTGGGCCTGCGATCATAACGGGAAGTCGATCAGCCTGGGAAATACTTTACTGGCCTTCGGTATATCAACAGAGGAAAATATCCGGTGGAGGAAAGAACTCTACCGTCCTGAAGATTATCTTGATGTTGACAAAAAACTTCGATCTGCTTTGGAGGCGTTAGCTTCCCGCTTTATACTTGCGGTTATTACCAACAACCCTGTTTCCGTCGCGGTTCGCACCCTTTCAACCCTCGGCGTGCATGACCTGCTGCAAAAGATATCCGGTCTTGATACCTGCTGTCTTTCAAAACCCAACAAGGAAATTTTGCTCAAGACTGCGGAACTTTGCGGCGTTTCTTTGGACCAATGTATTTCAGTCGGCGACCGTTACGATATTGACCTTGCCCTCCCGCTTGAACTGGGTATGGGTGGAATTCTGGTAGACGGCGTTGAGGATGTTTATAAACTTCCAGAGGTTTTGCTTTAATTTTTGGAATATTTGCAATTCTTCTGTTTTTTCACGGGTTCACGCGAATATAAAACAAGTATCTAACCACGGGGAAGAGTTAAATTCCCCGTGGCTTAATTGGGATTGATTTCTAAATTATTTCTTTGCTTTCGGTTTCGCTTTTGCAGGCTTTTGTTTTGCCGCGGTTTTTGTTTTGGCGGCTGAAGCTTTGGCTTTTGCCGATTTAGCGGCTGCGCTCTTTTTCGCCGGTTTTTTCCTTTGTTTCGCGTATTTCCGATTTAAATTTGCCTGATACTCGCAACAATCCGTACATAGAGTATAGCCCTTTTTTACCTTGCCTCCGCATCGTGGACATTTTCCCTTTGATATACGATCATTGTACCGTTCCTTTCTCTGCTGGTTAATTTCTTCCCTGTGCGCTTCACGGTACTTTCTCTGACGTTCCCTGTTTGCCAAGCGTGTTTTAGCATCAGTCATTTTAATTACTCCTTTTTAGTATGATAGATGATATATTACAGTATAGCATATTATTAATTTTTTGTATATAGTTAGTTACAAATGTTTTTTAAGGTTTTCGCCGGTGTCCGTAATATTCAAGCTTGATCCCCGTACAAAGATACTGGTTGTTATGCTGTTTACAGTCATGGTCTTTGTCGTTGACAAGTTTCCGGCCTCTTTAAGCCTGGCGCTGTCGTTCCTTGTTCTTCGCCTGACAGCCGGAATTCCCCCTCGCGGAATCAGGTTCGCAAAGCCACTTGCTATGTTAGCGGCTTTTATTATCATTATGCAAATTCTTCTCGGTCCCGGTGAAAATTATATAGTTAAGCCCCTTTTCCCGCCGTGGTTCCCGCTTGTCGGAGGTATGGGTTCGCTGAAATGGGACGGGCTTTTTTTGGGACTTACGATCTGCTGCCGTCTGGCGGCTTTAACGCTCCTTTTGCCCATGCTTACGCTGACCACCGCTCCCCGGGAAATTGCCGCGGGGCTTTCCTTTCTTGGCTTTAATTACCGTACCGCCTTTATCATTACCACGGCTTTCAACCTGATTCCCCTTTTTCAGGAGGAAGGGAGGCTCATCATGGACGCCCAAAAACTGCGCGGTGTGCGATCTTTTGATCGCCGATCCTTTGATCGGCGTTCTTTCGAACGCCGTTCGAAAGAACGCAGTTCTCTCAAAGGAGGCTCTTTTATGGGCAAGTTAAAAGCCTATCCCTCCCTTGTCGTTCCGCTGATGTTAGGTGCAATGCGAAGGGCGCGGTCGGCGTCGATAGCGATGGACGCAAGAGCGTTCGGTGTTTATAAGACAAGGACATGGCTTGATAGACCCGTAATGAACAGGCTGGATTATCTGTCAATTACAGTCTGCGTTATTTTTTCCGTGGGTCTTGTATTACTCAATTTTTTTCTTGATTAGGGATACCTGTGCAGGCAATCATCACCCTTGATAATGTTTCTTACCGTTATCCCCGTGAAAAAAATTGGGCGCTTCGGGATATTACCCTTTCGATAGCGGAAGGGGAATTTCTTGCAGTAATGGGAGAGAACGGCGCCGGTAAAACAACGCTTTGCAAACTTTTTAACGGCATCATTCCCCACCATTGCGGCGGGTATTTTTTGGGGAACGTAGTTGTTGACGGTGAAAATACAAGGAAAACTCCGCCATCCTTTCTTGCCGTCAAGTCAGGTCTTGTGCTTGACGATCCTGACGCGCAGATATTTACTACATCCGTCCGGGATGAAGCCGCATTCGGACCTGAAAACCTGCTTCTGCCTCCAGAGGAAATTGTAAGGAGGGTAGAGTACGCCCTGTCCGCTACGGGGCTTGCCGGTTTTCAGAAACGCGCCCCCTCGACCCTTTCAGGCGGGGAAAAACAGCGCCTTGCTATCGCCAGCGCCCTTGCAATGATGGGAAAGATCCTTGTTTTGGATGAACCTCTTTCCCGCCTTGACCCTCGTGGAAAAGAAGATTTTATGTCAGTCCTGAAGGACATCCGCCAAAAGTATCAGCTAACGGTGATCATGGCGGCTCATGAAAGTAACATGATTGCCGGGGCTGCGGACAGGGTCTGTGTTTTAAAGAGCGGCAGCGTTGCCGCCTGTGATACGCCTGAAAATATTTTTGCGGATCGCGACCTTCTTGAAAACGTAATACAGCCGCCGCAGGACGCGGATGTTTACGCCGCGTTTCCGGTTAAAGAAGTACCGCCTGAAAAAAACGCGGCGATATGTATAAGGGATTTTTGCTACTCATACGGAGATGACGGCGCTCGTATCGAAAATATCAACCTGTCCATAGCTGATAACGATTTTGCCGCCATTATCGGTAACAACGGCTGCGGAAAGACAACCCTGCTGAAAAGTATCGCGGGTCTTTTGCGTCCCCATGCGGGAGATATTTTTGTTCGCGGAAAGAATACAAGGGAACTTACCGTATCCGACATTTCTAAAGAAGCCGGTTTTGTTATGCAAAATCCAGATACTCAGCTTTTTACCGATTCTGTTTACAACGAGGTTTCCTTTGCGCTTAAAAATTCCGGCCTTGCGAAAACGGAAATACATCGCCGTGTGGAAGAAGCCCTCAGTATTGTGGGTCTCCAGAAGGCGGACGCTTTCCCCCTTGCGTTGAACAGGGCGGATCGTGTAAAGACGGTACTTGCCTCTGTTCTTGCGATGGGCTGCAAAATCATCATTCTCGACGAAGTTGATTCAGGTCAGGATTACCGGGGAAGCCGGCATATAATGAACATCGCAGGGGAACTCCATTCAAGGGGCTTTACAATTATTTTTGTTACGCATAATATGTCCCTGGCTGGTGAATACGCGCACAGGCTGATTGTAATGGATAGGGACGGAATAACGGCGGATAAAGGGAAGGATTACGCCAAATGAAAAATGTATTGACAGGTAACATTCATCCCGCCTTTGTCGCGGTATGGGCGGCGATTGTCGCGGCGGGACACTTTTTGCCTACAGTCCCCATCTGGGGTACGGGCGGAACTTTTTCTCTGTCATCGGCGCTTTCCCCGCTGTCGGGAATTTTTTTCGGTCCTGTAGCGGGAGCGTTATGTTCCGCGGTGGGAGGTTTTATCGGCAGTTTAATCGCCGTTCATACGGCGTGGATGGGACTGGGAACATTTATCATTGGTACGGTTACGGCGTTTACTTCCGGCTGCATTGCCTGGGGAAAATGGCCGCCGGTGTCGGTTAGTGAGAACGGCAGTTTTGTTATCAACGGGGGAATTATCGTTTACATCGTTGGAACGATTCTTTGGTTTACCCAGGAAATGGGACGCACCGTTATCAGCTATCCGGTTGTTTATTACGGGCTGGGTTTCATTGTCATGATGGCGGGAATCATTTTCGCGCCGCGTATGTTTAAAAGTACGAACCGCCTGTTAAAATTTCCGGCGATCTGGCTGTGCGCCTTTGGCGGTCTTGTCGGCGGCGCGACGGTGGGGAATTTTTTCTATCTTATATTATACAAACAGCCAAAAGAATTCTGGACCGCGTTGACATTGATCTCTCCCGTTGAACGCGCCGTTTTCGCGTTAGGAGCCATGCTTGTCGGCGTGCCGCTTCTTGCCGGTCTTAACAAAATCGGTATCCCTGCCGGACCTCAGGAAGAAGAGGAAGATGACAAATATTGATTTTCATGTGCACGTAACTCCTCCTGATATTATCGCGAACTGGGAAAAATACGCCGAAAAAGAGCCGTACTTTTCCCTGCTTTCCCACAGCAAGCAAAATAAATTTGCCACCGCGGAAGATGTTGCCGCTGTGTTGAAAGGGGAGGGAAACTTCAATTTTAACAGGGCTGTTGTTTTTGGGTTTGCCTTTCGCGATTTGGGACTCTGCCGTTATGTGAATGATTATGTAATTGAAAAGGTAAAAGAGTACCCGCAAAAACTGATAGGCTTTATTTCCGTTTCACCGCGCGATAAAAAAGCGGCAAGCGAAATAGAGCGCTGCCGCTTGAACGGTCTTGTGGGGGTGGGGGAACTGTTTCCGGCAGGGCAGGGTTTCGATCCTGAAAATGAAAGTGAAACGTCCGCCATTACAGGCGTTTGTAGGGAACTCTCCCTTCCGCTGATTGTCCATGCCAATGAACCTGTTGGTCATAGTTACCCGGGAAAAACAGATGTTACACTGCGGCAGTTGGAAACATTTGTTTCAAATAATCAGGGTCTTAATATAGTTCTTGCCCACTGGGGCGGCGGTCTTGTTTTTTATGAAACTATGGGCGAAATAAAAGAAAAATTCCGCAATGTATACTATGATACCGCCGCAACCCCGTTTCTGTATGACGAGAAAATCTACCGTGCCGCGAAAGCCCTGGGGCTGTGCGAAAAAATCCTCTTTGGCAGCGATTTTCCCCTCCTGCCGTACTCACGCTATCTGGACGGCCTTGAAAAGAGCGGGCTTTCCGCTGAAGAAAAACAGCTAATACTTGGCGGTAACGCTCAAAGGCTTCTGGCTCTTTAGTACCTTGAATTTTTTGCATTTTTCAGCTATCATTACCAATAGAGGTATACCATGTTACTGACCGAATTGGGAGCGCCCATCAGCGATTTATTGGAAAAAATTAATGAAACATGGAGGCGTCTTTGAAGACGCTTCATTTGCTCAGCGTATTGCCGAAATAGAAGCTAAAACTGCGGAGCCTGATTTCTGGAAAGATCAGGAAACGGCTGAAAAAACTGTTGTCTCCCTGAAGAGTCTTAAGAACCGTTATGAGCCATGGAAAACCCTTCGTGATGAAGCGGTCGATTTGTACACCCTCTTTGAGCTTGCCCTGGAAGCCAATGACGAAAGAGAGAGCGCGGGGATTGAAAGTTCACTGAAAAAACTTGCCGCCCGGTACGAGAAACAAAATATCTTTGAGCTAATGGCGGGAGAGATGGATAAGAACGCGTGCTTTCTTACCGTTCATTCTGGGGCGGGCGGAACCGAAGCGTGCGATTGGTCGCAGATGCTCTACCGTATGTACCAGCGCTGGGCGGAACAAAAAGGTTTTTCCGTTGAGGAAGTTGACTGCCAGGAAGCTGAAGGGGGAATAAAGTCCGCGACATGCAGGGTCGATGGGGACTATGCCTACGGTTATCTGAAAGGCGAGTCCGGTATTCACAGACTTGTCAGGATCAGCCCGTTTGATGCGAACGCAAGACGGCATACGTCGTTTGCGTCGGTTTACATTTTTCCAGTTATCGACGACACAATAGAAGTGGAAATAAAACCTGAGGATTTGCGGGTTGACACCTACCGTTCAGGCGGCGCAGGGGGACAGCATGTAAACAAGACGGACAGCGCGGTTCGTTTTACGCATCTGCCCACGGGGATTGTAGTCGCATGCCAGAACGAACGCAGCCAGATAAAAAACCGCGCGATTGCCATGAGCATGCTTAAAGCGCGGCTGTACGAATACTACCGTCAGGAAAAGGAAAAAGAGAACGCGAGATTTTCACAGGAGAAAAAAGATATTTCCTGGGGTAACCAGATAAGATCGTATGTGTTTCAACCATATACGATGGTAAAAGATTACAGAACAAAATTTGAAAAGGGAAATATACAGGCAGTGATGGACGGGGATATTGATCCATTTATTGAGGAGTATCTGCGTTTCTCATGGCGCTCGGGAGTGCATGGCGAAGCCGTGTAGATGTTATTTTTAAACAGGGGAGTTTTTTGAATAACAGAATATGTTTTACTTTATTTCTTTTTCTCTCATTGGGCGCGCGGCTATTCGCGTTTGGAAGAGTTGAGGAAACTGAAATTGTAACGCATAATGACGAATGGGTTCTTTGCGTAACGGATTTTGACGTTAGCTCCGTGCCTGAAGAAAAATTAAGCGTTGCGGGCGTTATTACAAGAAAATTTGTTGAGAAACTGAATGTTATAAGTTATCGAACGCGAGTGTCCCCCGAATATGCCTATTACGAGGGGTACGCGTGGTCACAGGCGCGATCTGGCGCGGCAAGAGCGCTTTCCGCCAAAAATGATGAAAGGTCCATGCTGGTGTACCGGGGAGATCCGGCCTGGATGTACCGTCAGAATCTTGCGCGTGTTGACGCTGAAATTGAAAGACTCACAGCCGCTCTTGAAGATATTGAAAGGCAGATGCCCCTTATTAATGAACAGCCTTCGTTCAGATTAACGGCGGGGAATGTAGACTCTTCATTTCCTGCCGCGCCCGCCGCCGGAGCTGAGAACAAATTCTGCCTTGACCAGATGGCGGACGCGTTTTTGACAGGTTCAATTGTGGATTTTTACGGCAGGTATTATGTTTCAATAAAACTCTTTACTGTTTACGCGCAATCATTTGTATACGAAGACAATATAATTTTTTCAACTGAAGATTTGGAAAACGCGCTGGAAGAAATTTCGCGAAGATTGATCATCGTTCTTTCAGGTAACGAGCCTGCGGCTATAGCGGTTAAGACAGAGCCGGAAGAAGCTCTTGTGCTTATCAACCGGACTTTCGTAAACAGGGGAGAGACAGCCCCTCTGGAATATCCGCCCGGAAAGATAACAATTACCGCGTCCGCGCCTGATCATGAAAGCCTTACCGTGGAAACTGAACTTTCTCCCGGAGAACTTGCAGAGGTAGATATATTTTTATCCCCCCTTGTTTACGGCAATATCAATATTCCCGGTACGTTATCCGGCGGTTCTGTTTACAATGGCGCGTTATATGTAGGTGAAACTCCGCTGACACTGCGGTTACCGTTGAATACGATGGAGTATATTGAACTGGAAACTCATGACAATCAAAGAGGAACAATCGCGTTTAATACTCCTGACAGAGCCGGCGCTTCTTATTCACTTTCATTTAACACGGAATTTCCTTTGGAGGAAGGCCGTGTAGACAGGGCGCGCAGATGGTATTATTGGGCGTGGGGCGGTACATGGATAACAGGCATTACCGCGTGGATTACGTATCATACATACGTCAATGCGGACGCGTCTATCAGATACAATTATATGCAAACAGGTTCTTATAACCAGAACTTTGCGGACTATAACACAACAATGTACTATGTAAGCATGGGAACTATGATAGCCGCGGGTCTTGCCATAGTGCATGAAATTTTCCAGATAGGAAGATATGTTTACACAGCCAACAAGGGTTCGCCGGCAATCGTAAGAACGGGCAGGTAATAAGTTGAAATTTGGCGAAAAAATAAAAAACTTTTTTTTGGGCGCGTCCTCTCTTTCAGATGAGTTATTCGATGATCTGTGCGATATTTTAATTGAAGGCGATTTTGGCGCTTCTGAGGCCTATAAAACCGTCGAACTGTTGAAAGAACGCTGCAAAAAAGAAAAAACGGAAAAAGCGCCGGAAAAACTTGCCGAATTGCTGGAGGAAGAACTTCGTAAGGCGCAGCCTGCCCTTGGTTTTCCTGTGCCTAAAAAATTAACCGCTATTTTGCTTCTGGGAGTGAACGGCGTCGGCAAAACCACAACAGCGGCGAAACTCGCGTTCCTTTACGGAGAAAAATACAATATAAAGACAATTCTCGCAGCCGCGGATACATTCAGGGCGGCTGCTATTGATCAGATAAAAATTCACGGGCAGAGACTGAATTTGCGCGTAATAGCGCACAAGCATGGAGGGGACCCGGCGGCTGTAGTGTACGACGCTCTTGACGCGGCGCAGTCGGCGGGAGCGGATGTTGTTATCGCCGATACCGCCGGTAGAATGCACACAAAATCAGCGTTAGTTGAAGAACTGCGAAAAATAGACAGGGTAGTGGAGTCGAAAGCCAGGGAAGCCCGTTATCTGAAATACCTTGTGCTTGACGCGACTACGGGAAGAAACGCGTTTGCGCAGGCTGAAATTTTCAATGGTGCCGTTACTCTTGACGGAGTAATACTTACCAAGTACGATTCTACCGCCAGGGGAGGAGTGGTTTTCTCTCTCGCGTCAGAATTAAATTTGCCTGTGGCGTATATCTGCACAGGTGAAAAATACGGGGATATTGAAATATTCGATCCCCATAAGTTTGTGAAGGAATTTGCGGGAATTGAGTAAAAAAATCGTTACAGCCAGTTTTATCGTCTTTTTATTCTTTGCGGGTCTAATTGCCCTGACGCAGGAGTCTGATGATTTTGATTCGGTCCCCAAAACAGAACCGGCGTTATATGAAACAGGCAAAGACAAAAACGACGAACATTTTGATAATTTTATTTCCAATTCTGAATTGGCGCGTGAAACGCCTGAATGGGTAAAACCGGCGCGCTGGTTCCGTTCCAACGCGGGAGGAATGGCTCTGGAAGAGATACCGTCACATTTCGCGGCTCTTCGTAACGAATACGCGCTTGTCATTGATTTTACCGGTCCTGAAGAATTGCCTGATTACCTGCTGCCGTATTATGAGAGTTCCTATTTTATTGAAATCCGAAAACTCTATAAACAAGGCAAAGAGACGCGCATGCAGTGGATATTCAGGGATAAAAACGGGACAACAAGACTCATAGCCGCTTTTTCTCAAAGTTCAGGCGGCGACAAAGAAATAAATGAGACTGAAATAATTACCGGAATAAATATTGATAATAATGAAAATGAAAATTTGGATGATGAGGAATTATTGGCCAATAACGAAAAAAATAACAGAAATGGTTTTATCGAAATATTTGATGAAAACGCGGTGCTTTTATCGGATTACAGATTTTTTGATGACGGCGTTATAAACAAAACGGAGTATCGTTACAAGGACGGAGTTTTTATCAGCGCCCATGCCTTTTTGTGGGAGGAAGATGAGGAAGGAGGAGAATTTGCCGAAACCTACGCTGATTTTTTCCATTATAACCGCTCGTCGTTTTTACGTTCCGTGGAACGGGTTTTTTACAGGGAAGGGCAAATTTCACAGACAGATGATTCTGTTTTAATTGCCTTTCCGTACAACATTGTGGAAGCGGCAAGGAATGATTTTTTCATAAGCGAGAAACTCAATTCGTATCCCGAATTTTTTGGAGATGTTACGGCAAGGGAAAACAGCAGGATTGTGTCCACAACTGACGAACGGGGCAGGATATTAACTCAAACTTTTTATGACGAAGAAGATAATGTTATCTGGTTTATTCGCAATACATGGCTGGGCGATCGCATTGTTTCAGCCGGCAAAACGGAAGGCGGTGTTGTAATTTTGGCGGAGTACGAATATGATTCCGGCGGGAACAGAATTCTGGAACGTAATTTCCGTAACGGGGTTTTGGAGCGCGTTGTCATGACGGAAAACAACAGGGACATTGAACAGCTTTATATAAACGGTGTCGCAGTATTGCAGGCCGTCTGGGAAGACGGAAGAAAAATTTCTGAAACAAGGATTAGAAATTGAAAAAAAACTGGATTTGGTTTGTCGCCTCCCGTTATATTTTTAAGGGAAGGGGCAGTTCTCCTGTTTTATCCGTGTTGGGAATTGCCGTTGGGGTTCTTGCCCTAATTGTGATAATCGCGGTAATGAACGGATTTCAGCTTGGTTTCATCGAGAGTATCCTGGAAATTTCATCGTATCATCTGCGTTTGGAATCTGTTCCACAAGACAAAATTTCGCAGGTGCAGGAGATGCTGCTTTCCGTTCCCGGAGTGAGAGCGGTGGTTCCTTTCAGGGAATTTCAGGCTCTGGCAAGGGGAAGAGGGAGCGGGCAGCAGGCTGTCCTTGTAAGGGGGCTTCCTGAAAACGCTATTGTTATAGACAGCGCGATGGAAAGCAGGCTGGATTTTGAGGAAGGTATTTTTGATATATCGGATCATGGTTCCGTGCTGTTGGGCGCCGAACTTGCCGGCAGGCTTGGCTTAAACATTGGGGATTATGTTACATTGTTTTCGATTTCAGGAATTCTGTCGGCGGAAGACGAGGGAGGCAGTCTTGAGGATTTTAAAATACATGGGATTTTCAGGACAGGTTATTATGAATACGATAACAGTTGGGCGTTTATCAATATAGAGAGAAACAGTTTTTTCATGGACGAAAGCGATATAAAAATCGGGGTAAAGATAAACAACCGTTTTCATGACAGACAGACCCTTGAGCAGGTAAAAAAGAAATTACAGCCGCTGTCCTGGTTCCAGGAAATTAGTTTTTCAAGCTGGCGGGATTATAACCGATCTTTTTTCGGCGCGCTTAGGACTGAAAAACTTTTTATGTTTATACTTGTGGGGCTTATTTTTATAGTAGTAGGTCTTAATATCTTTCAGTCGCAGAGACGGTCGGTTCTTCAGCGGCGTGAGGAAATCGGACTGTTACGCGCAGTAGGCGGCAGTGAAGTAGCGGTTCGTTTTGTGTTTGTCTGTGATGGCGCGATAATAGGATTTACGGGAGCTGGAGCGGGTCTTGTTTTCGGGCTTGTTATCGCCCTGAATATCAATGAGTTTTTTACGTTAGTCGAAAATGTTGTTAATTTTTTTATTGGCATTGCCAATAATCTGACAGGCTTTTTGGGAGCGGGACAAACTGGAAACTTCGCGGTTTTTTCACAGCAAATTTTTTACCTGAAGGAAATACCATCGCGAATTTTGCCGCAGGAGGTTGTTTTAATTTTCCTGTTCGGGTTTTTGTCCGCCCTTGCTGCGGCATGGTTCGCCTCACGAAAAGCGTCCCGGATACAACCGGCGGAGGTACTGCGTTATGAGTGATTATCAGGCGGAAAGAATTTTGATAAGAACGGAAAACATTGTCAAAAATTATGTTTCAGGGACTGAAACCCTTCGCATACTCAAGGGTATAAATTTAAATATTGAAGAAGGCGCTTCCGTGGCTGTCAGCGGTCAGAGCGGAAGCGGTAAAAGCACGCTCCTTAATATACTGGGGGGTCTTGACAGAACGGACTCGGGGAAGGTTTATATCGGCGATGATGAAATTACTTCTCTTTCCGAAAAGGAGCTTTCCGTGTATCGCTCAAAACGGGTCGGTTTTATTTTTCAGTTTCATTATTTATTGAAAGATTTTACCGCGCTTGAAAATATTATGATACCGGCTTTTATAGCGGGAATGAAAAAGAAAGACGCAATGGAAAGGGCAAGGTCTCTGTTAGCTGATGTAAATCTGGAGGACCGGGGCTGGCATTTTCCTTCCCAGCTTTCGGGAGGGGAACGCCAGCGGGTAGCGGTCGCAAGATCGATGGTAAACGATCCTGCCCTGATTTTGGCGGACGAACCTACAGGAAACCTTGATCCTCAAAACAGCGATATTGTATCGGAGCTGCTCTATTCAGGCGCACAAAAAAGGGGAAAGACGTTGATTGTAGTCACCCACGACAAAAAGGTTGCGTCAAAAGCGTCAATCCACCTGATACTTGAAAACGGTCAATTAATGGAGGATGATTCCCCTTGAAAAAGAAAGCCGCTTTTTTCATCGCGCTCAGGTATTTATGGGGAAGGGCCCATGAAGGGGGACGCTATCTCAGAGGGGCCGCGGCGGGGATTGCCGTAAGCCTTATCCCGATTATCGTTACGCTGATAGTCGCGGACGGTATGATCAGGGGGATTACGGATCGTTATCTTGAAGTGGGAACGGGTCATTTGCAGGTTTTTGAATCGTTTGATTCAGGAAATCTTGAGGACGTGTCCATGAAAATAAAATCTTTTGACGGCGTCAGGGGAGCATGGCCGGAAATGCGGGGCATGGGGGTGCTGGTCGGAAGGAAGGGAAAAACAGGCGTAACCGTGCGCTCCGTAGAATCTTCGTTCTGGGAAGATCCCGGCAGCGCGGCATTTTTGAATATTATTGACGGCGTGCAAAAACCGGACACAGACCGCGACATGTTGTTAGGTGAAACACTGGCATCCAGTATTGGCGCACAGGTAGGAGATACTGTCCGTCTTATGACTGTCAGAACCGGCGAAGGAGGCAGGACTGTTCCAAGGACAGCGCCGTTTGTGGTGCGCGGCATAGTGTCATGCGGCTACAATGAGCTTGACGCGTTATGGTGCATAATAAGCTGGGAAGGCGGAAAGCGTATTCTTTCTCCTGAACAATCCTCGTCCAGCGTACTTGTAAAGATAGACGATCCCTATAAAAATGCCGATAATTTTGCCTTGTCGCTTTTTTTTAATATGGACAGCAGCTACAAGGTGTACACATGGAAAAAACTTCTGTATTCACAGTACAGTTCCTATGAATCTACAAGACAGCTTCTGTTGTTTATAATGGCGTTGATAGTGATTGTCGCGGCGGTGAATGTTTCTTCCGCTACGAGCATGCTTGTTCTTGAACGCCAGAGGGATATCGCCGTCCTTAAAGTCTCCGGCGCAAGCGTAAAAGGCGTTGCTGACATTTTCCTTTGGGGCAGTTTTCTTACAGGTTTTACGGGAGGACTCCTCGGCATTACGCTTGGACTGTTAATCGGAACAAATATCAATTTTTTGATCCACTCTCTTGAGAATGTTTTAAGTTTTTTTTCAGGACTGTTCAACGGCGGGGAAGTTAAAATACTCGATCCCGGTTTTTACCTTGAAACGATCCCCATTATTATTGACTGGAACGCGGTGTTTTTGATTTTTCTTTTCGCGATCCTCTGTTCGGTGCTTGCTTCATGGATTCCCGCACGCCACGCCGGAAAATTAAAACCGATGGAACTGTTGAGAAAGACTTAATACTCCTCCCAGGCTTTTATCTCCAGACTTGCGCCGCTGTGCAGGGTTTCAAGAGCGTCAATAAATTCTTTCGCGACTTTGATGTTTGTGAAGAGGGGAATGTCAAAGTCTATCGCCATACGGCGGATGATGTAATCGTTTTTCAGTTCCTTTTCAACGTTGTTTTTGGGTATGTTTATTATCATATCAATTTCGCGGCGCTTGATTAAATTCTCGATGTTCGGCTCCTTTGCTTCCAGCGGCCAGTATAGCGCCGTTACGGGAACATTGCTGCCCGCGAGAAATTTTGCGGTTCCGTGTGAGGCGAAAAGCTGATGGCCCATCTTTACAAGTTTCCGGGCGGACTCAAGGAAATCAAATTTGTTTTCGATAGGGCCGGTAGAAAGCATTATTCGCGAGCCGCCCTGGGGGATTCTATAGCCGACGGAAAGCAGGGCTTTTAACAGCGCGTCTGAAAAATTTGTTCCTATGCAGCCAACTTCCCCTGTGCTTGCCATCTCCACTCCGCTGACAGGGTCCGCGCCATGAAGCCTTGAAAAACTGAACTGCGCGGCTTTCACTCCCACACATTCCATTTCAAGCACAGGTATGGATGCCTTTTCAACAGGTTCGTCCAGCATGGCTTTTACCGCCATTTCGATCATATTTACACGGCTCACCTTGGAGCAAAAGGGGAAACTGCGGCTGGCTCTGAGGTTGCACTCAATAACCCGCACATGCCCTCTTTGGGCAAGAAACTGAATGTTAAAAGGTCCTGTTATCTCAAGCGCACACGCTATTTTCTCGCTTATTTGTTTGATCTTGCGCATGGTTTCAGCATACAGCCTCTGGGCGGGAAGCACCACTGTCGCGTCGCCTGAATGAACGCCCGCGTTTTCAATGTGTTCGGCAATCGCGTGGAAAAGAATCTCTCCGTTACGCGCAACTGCGTCTACCTCGATCTCCCTTGAATTCTCAAAAAACTTGGAAATTACAACCGGATGTTCAGGCGATACATCTGCCGCGAGGCTTAAAAATTTTTCAAGACTCTTATCGTCCCAGGCGACGTTCATCGCGGCTCCAGATAGCACATAACTTGGGCGTATCAAAACAGGATAGCCTGTTTTTGCGGCAAATTCTTTCGCACAGTCAAGATTGGTAAGCTCCTTCCATTCGGGCTGTTCAATCCCCAGCCTGTCCAGCAGGGCGGAAAATTTATTGCGGTCTTCCGCCATGTCAATTGATCGCGGGGTTGTTCCGTAAATACGGGTTCCCGCGCTGTGGAGTTTTGTCGCAAGGTTGTTGGGGATTTGCCCGCCCATCGAAATTACAATACCGTCCGGCTTTTCCCGTTCATAAATATCAAGAATCCTCTCCAGTGTCAGCTCTTCAAAATAGAGCCTGTCGCACATATCGTAATCGGTGGAAACAGTTTCAGGATTGCAGTTTACCATGATCGAGTAACGCCCAAGTTTCCGCGCCGTCTGCACCGCGTTAACGCAGCACCAGTCAAACTCGACGCTTGAACCTATTCTGTAAGCGCCGGAGCCAAGTACCATTACGCCGCCGCCTGAAGGGCTTACATCATCCGACTGAAAACCAGGTAACGGAGAATTGGCGGCTCCGTAAGTCATATAGAGGTAGTTGTTTTTCGCGGGGTACTCTGCGGCAAGAGTGTCGATCTGTTTTATCGCGGGTCTTATGCGGTGTTCTTCCCGCATGGCGCGTACTTCCATTTCGGTAAAGCCGCATATTTCACCTATACGCGCGTCTGAAAATCCCTGCCACTTGGCGCGGGCAAGAAGGGAAGAAGGAATTCGCTCTGAAGGGTTCTGCCCCCTTAACGCCTTCTCCGTTTTTAATACATTCGCGATTTTATACAGAAACCATTTGTCGATTTTTGTCAGATTGTAGATTTTGTTTACCGACCAGCCTTTGGCAAGCGCGCGGTAAATTACAAAAATACGCCTGTCCGTTGGTTTGGAAAGAGCGTCGTTCATTTTAAACGAAAGTTTACCGTTCTTTTTTCTGACATCGGCTCCGCATAACGCGTCATCATCAGAAAGACCCGGCGCGCCGATGCCTGTCATGCGCAGGGCTTTTTGTATCGCTTCCTCAAATGTTCTGGCGATGGACATTACTTCGCCGACAGACTTCATCTCCGAACCGATACGAAGGTCTACGTTCTTGAATTTGGCCAAGTCCCAGCGAGGCACTTTTACCACAACGTAATCCAGTGCCGGTTCGAAGCAGGATTTTGTCGTATGTGTGATATGATTTTCTATTTCAAGAAGGGAAAACCCGAGGGCTATTTTTGCCGCTATAAAGGCAAGAGGGTAACCTGTGGCCTTGGACGCGAGCGCGGAACTTCGCGAAAGACGGGCGTTTACCTCAATGATACGGTAATCTTTTGAAAACGGATCGAAAGCGAACTGGATGTTACATTCGCCTATGATTCCCAAATGACGTATAACGTCAATGGCGACGCTCCTGAGTTTGCCGCATTCAGAATCGGTAAGGGTCTGCGCGGGAGCGACGACAATGCTTTCTCCCGTGTGTATTCCCATAGGATCGAAATTTTCCATACTGGCGACCGCAACGCAGTTGTCAAAAGAGTCTCTGACTACTTCAAACTCAATTTCTTTCCAGCCGCCGAGCCATTCTTCAACAAGTATCTGCTGGGCGGATTCTATTTCACTTGTTCTCGCAAAGGCGCGGCTGCATCTTTTTTCAAGTTCTGTTTTGTTGCGGCAAATGCCCGAACCCGCGCCGCCAAGCGCGTACGCGATACGCGCCATTACAGGGTAGCCGATTTCTTGTGCCGCTCTCAGGGCGGAGTCAGTATCTGTAACGGCGGCACTGCGCGGAGTAAGAGCGCCAATCTCATCAAGACGTTTTACAAAAAGCTGTCGGTCTTCCGTGTCCTCAATTGTTTTAACCGGCGTACCCAAGACTCTAACTCCATTATTCGAAAGGGTTCCATCCCTGTCCAGCGCGACGCCGCAGTTAAGGGCAGTCTGTCCGCCAAACGAGAGCAGCATGGCGTCAGGTTTTTCCTTTTCTATTACCTTGCGCACATACTCAGGCGTTATGGGAAGAAAATAGGTCGAGTTTGCCATTCCCTCGCTTGTCTGAATCGTGGCTATATTGGGGTTTATCAAAACAATTTTAATGCCCTCTTCGCGTAACGCCTTGATTGCCTGTGAGCCGGAATAATCAAATTCCCCGGCCTGTCCTATTTTTAGTCCGCCGGAACCGAGGATTAGAACTTTTTGCGGAAGCGGGTTCATCTTTTTCTCTCCCTTACCTGTTCGATAAAACGGTCAAACAGGAATTCCGTATCGCGTGAACCCGGACAGCCTTCCGGGTTGAACTGAACAGCGCAGAAAGGCTGATTTACACAGCGTATTCCCTCAATGGAACCATCGTTGGCGTTTGTAAACCATGTTTCCCAACCGGAGGGAAGCGTTTCCTTTCTTACAGCGTAGCCGTGGTTCTGGGATGTCACATAACAGCGGTTTGTGCCGGCTTCGACACAGGGCTGGTTCTGCCCCCTGTGTCCAAAGGGCAGTTTATAAGTATCCGCGCCAGAGGCAAGAGCCAGAATTAAATTTCCAAGACCAATTCCGAATACGGGCTTTGACAATGAAAATGCCTCACGTACCGCATCGATTAGCATGTAACAGTCTTTTGGATCGCCGGGCCCGCTGGAAAGCAAAAGTCCATCGTATTCAACCGTACTTAAATCGTGAGTAAATGGTACGAGGATAACTTCTACGCCGCGGGAGATAAGGCAGCGGATAATATTTGCCTTAACTCCGCAATCGACAACGGCGATTTTTAACCTGTTATCTGAAGATGAGCTATCCGCCTGAGGATAATATGTTTTTATTGTGTTATGTGAAACATTGAACGGATTGGGAAGGAGTCCTTTATCAAGCGTTACGTCGCCTTTTCTGCCGAAAAGAATTTTCCCGCGCATGGTGCCGCGCTCGCGTAAACGGACAGCCAGGGCGCGGGTGTCGATGCCGTAAATGCCGGGAATGTTTCCCTTTTCAAGCCATGCGGACAGGGTTATTCCCGAAACGAGTCCCGTGTTTTCGCAAAGATCGGAAATCACAAGGCCGGCAGCATGGATCTGCTCCGATTCCAGCGAAACCACAATCCCCTGATTATCAAAAAAAGGCGCGCCGTTTTTATTAACAGGCGCGCCGCAGTTACCGGCAATTGGCCAGGTGGAAACAAAAATCTGCCCCTTGCATGCCGGGTCTGTCAGGACTTGAACCAGTCCGTTCATGCCGGTATTGAAAACCACTTCCCCGGCGGCGGATCTGTTCTTTCCGAAAGACCACCCTAAATATTCACTGCCGTCTTCCAAAACCAGTTTCGCGTACCGTCTTTCTGTTTCCTGATTTTTACTCACGGATTCTCCTTGAGGTTGTATTATTGTAATACTACACTTGTTTTAGTGATTTTACAACAAGATGTTTTAGAGAAAAAAACTGTAAATAAAAAAGTGTTACAACCGTCCGGCTATCGCGTCTATGAAATCCCATGAGTTGAGAATTTTTTCAGGAGGCGGCTCTGAAAGTTTTGCCAGATCTCCTGTCATTATTCCGCCTTCTATTGTATTGATAACCGCGTCTTCAAGACGTTTTGCGAAATCCGCCAGATCCCCAGTGCTGTCCAGTTCTGCGCGTTTTGCCAGAGCGCCGCTCCACGCGAAGATAAGCGCCGCCGGGTTGGTGCTGGTTTTTTCTCCCTTCTGCCAGCGGTAGTAGTGCTGCTGCACAGTCCCATGCGCCGCTTCATACTCAAAAACGCCTGAAGGGGAAACGAGGACGCTTGTCATCATGGCAAGGCTTCCCGCGGCGCTTGCGATCATGTCGCTCTGAACGTCGCCGTCGTAGTTTTTGCAGGCCCATAAAAAGCCGCCTTCGCCCTTGACTACACGCGCGACAGCGTCGTCAATCAACGTATAAAAATAGTCAATACCCGCCGCGGCGCATTTTTCCTTAAACTCGGTTTCGTATATTTCGCTGAAAATCGCCTTGAAGCGTCCATCGTAGATTTTGGAAATTGTGTCCTTTGTGGCAAACCAAATGGGGAGCTTTTCCGTCAGCGCGTAGATAAAACAGGCGCGGGCAAAACTTTTGATCGATTCATCGTAATTGTGTATTCCCTGAACAATGCCTCTTCCCTTGAAATCCGCAACTTTTATACGGCGTTCCGTTCCATCGGTTTTTGTATAGACAAGCTCAACCTTGCCGGGCCCCTCAATTTCCATTTCCGACGCCTTGTAAACGTCGCCGTAAGCGTGGCGTCCGATGACAATGGGCGCTTTCCAGGTGTTCACCGACGGCTTCACGCGGCTGACAGTTATCGGCTTGCGGAACACCGTCCCGTCAAGGATCGCCCTGATTGTCGCGTTAGGGCTGGGCAGCAGGCTCTTGAGGTTGTATTCTTTCTGCCTTGCAGTATTGGAGGTAATGGTAGCGCACTTTACCCCCACGCCCAGCTTCTTGATCGCCTGTGCCGATTTTACCGTCACCTCATCGTTGGTGTTATCGCGGTTGACAAGCCCAAGATCGTAATACTCAGTTTTGAGATCCACAAAGGGAAGGAGGAGTTTCTCCTTTATAACTTCCCAAAGAACGCGTGTCATTTCGTCCCCGTCAATTTCGACAAGGGGGGTTTTCATGTTGATTTTAGCCATAAGATGATTATAGCCATATTGGAGGTTTTAGTAAATGGCACGCTGCCGCCCTTCCGGGTGTCAGATTGCTATGATATAAATTGTTGGGAAAGATTGGTATTCTGATCTGACGGGATCAGAGAGCCGGTGGCAGGTTGAACGGTGCCGTGAGGACGC
>JGI24698J34947_10000100_pt1 | contig 29701 bp, 18 predicted proteins | sample TergutMp193P3_FD_34947 | JGI IMG/M metagenome (IMG submission 34947) | reverse complement strand
GTATTCACCTCAAGCGGGGTGAATGAAAATTCCAAGGAGTTGGATGAATACGAGCATGGCGCGTTTACTTATGCCATACTCGAAGGCTTAAGGGGTGCGGCAGATCCTTATAAAGACGGTGTAATAACAATGGATGGACTGAGCCACTTTGTGAAAAGAGAAGTTCGTCGGCTTACTGACGACGCACAGACTCCTATCACCTACGCGCCTAATGGCTTAGCGGTGTTTCCGCTGGTATACCCGTGAGGGGATAGTGGTAAAATAAAAGACCGTAGTCTTGTTGGTTTCACTAAAAATCGATATAATGCTCTTATAAAGGAAAATTGAAGCCCCATAATGAAAAAGTATACCGTATTGGCGTTGTTTTTTGGTATTGTTTGCATGAATCTCGCCGCTCAGGATGTAGAGGTGTTTCCGGAATTGGGGCAGTCATCTTCGGTGACTTCCGTGGCGTTCAGCCCCGACGGTAAGCAGATTATTTCAGGGTCATTGGACTCTGTTTTTAAACTCTGGGATGTGGCAACAGGCCGCGAAATCAGGGCCTTTTCGGGGCATACAGATTATATACACTCCGTAGCGTTCAGCCCTGACGGCATGCAGGTTCTTTCCGGGTCACAAGATAAAACTCTCAAACTCTGGGATGTGGCAACAGGCCGTGAGATAAGGACCTTTTCAGGCCATACAAGCAATATACCATCTGTAGCGTTCAGCCCTGACGGCAGGCAGGTTCTTTCCGGGTCAGGGTCAGAGGATACCACTTTCAAATTATGGGACACCGCCACAGGCCTTGTAATAAGGACCTTTCCGCGTCAGTCACTTGCTGTGACATCTGTAGCGTTCAGCCCTGACGGCAGGCAGGTTCTTTCTGGGTCATTGGATATTATGAGACTCTGGGACGCTGCCACGGGCCGTGAAATCAGGAACTTTTCAGGTCATTCAGGTTGGGTGAAAGCAGCGTTCAGCCCCGACGGCAGGCAGATAATCTCTGGGGCAGATAGAGATAATATTCTCATACTCTGGGATGCGGCAACAGGTAGTGAAATCCGAACCTTTTCGGAGCATTCAGAACCAAAGTATAGTAATAGCATTGGGGTTGACGGCAAGCCGGTGGGCGGAGTCAGATCCGTGGCGTTCAGCCCCGACGGCAAGCAGGTACTTTCAGGAGCGGATGATGGAACTCTAAAGCTCTGGGATGTGGCAACAGGTCAGGAAATCAGGACCTTTTCGGGCCATTCAGGTAGTGTGTATTCCGTAGCGATCAGCCCTGACGGGATGCAGGTACTTTCCGGGTCACAAGATAGAACTCTCAAGCTTTGGGAGGTGGCATCAGGCGAGGAGCTAAGAACCATTTCGGGCCATTCAGATAGTGTGCAATCTGTAGCAATCAGCTCTGATGGCAGGCAGGTACTAGGATTAAGTGACAACACTCTCAAGCTTTGGGATGCCTCCACAGGCCGGGAAATCAGGACCTTTTCAGGTTATTCAGATTGGGTACAGTCCATGGCGTTCAGCCCCGACGGCAGGCAGGTACTTTCCGGAGCGGATGTTGGAACTCTAAAGCTCTGGGATATTGCTACAGGCCGTGAAATAAGGACCTTTTCGGGTCATTCATATTATGTGTTTTCTGTGGCGTTCAGCCCCGACGGCAGGCAGGTACTTTCCGGAACAGGCAGCCGAGACAGCACTCTAAAGCTCTGGGATGTGGTCACGGGCCGGGAAATAAGGACCTTTTCGGGTCATTCAGGTGCTGTACTATCCGTAGCGTTCAGCCCCGACGGCAGGCAGGTACTTTCTGGATCAAGTGACAACACTATCAAGCTCTGGGATGTAGCCACAGGCCGAGAAATCAGGACCTTTTTAGGACACTCATCATCTGTAAATTCCGTGGCGTTCAGCCCCGACGGCAGGCAGGTAATTTCCGGAGCATACTCATACGATGGCAGAAGAAATCTCATACTCTGGGATGTCACTACAGGCCGTGAAATAAGGACATTTTTGGGTCATACACGTTATGTGTTTTCCGTAGCGTTCAGTCCCGACGGCAGGCAGGTACTTTCTGGATCAAGTGACAACACTCTCAAACTCTGGGATGTAGCAACAGGGCATGTAATCAGGACCTTTTCGGGGCATTCAACTTGGGTGAATTCCGTAGCGTTCAGCCCTGACGGTAAAACCATCATTTCCGGTTCCGGTGACGGTACTATCCGCCGCTGGGAAACCTCCACTGGCAAGGAAATCGCCCAATTCATTAGTTTCTCTGACGACGAATGGATCGTCATTACCCCAGACGGCTATTACAACGCTTCACCCGGCGGAGACAGATACATTAATGTCCGCGTAGGGAACGATGTCTACGGCATCGATCAATATCGGGACACCTTTTACAACCCGCTGATCATCGAAGCCCGGTTACAGGGCAGGTCGGATCCGGTACCGGTTACGGAAACAATCCAAAACGTCGCTTCATTTGCGCCCCCGGTGGTAATGATCAACAACCCCATGGCCTTGACAGACATCGCATCGGAGCGGGTGGAGCTTTCTGTCAGCGTGGTGGATCTAAATCAACCTATCAAAAATATCGAGCTTGTAGTAAACGGCCGCCGTGTAGGACAGGATGGAATGCAGGGACTTTCAGGAGGAGACCGCGGCGGGTTTTCCATGGCAAGCCCTACCCTTAATATAACCGGAACCGAGAACCGTGCAAGTTTCCACTTTCCCGTTACCTTAAGCCCCGGAAAAAACATCATAGAGGTCATAGCCTCCAACGGTTTTTCCCAGGGCAGTCATCAAATAGAAGTAAACTGCCTGAGCGCGGAAGAACGGCTTCCGGATCTATGGATACTGTCCATTGGGGTTAACGATTATAATGATAATAGGAACTTACCTAACCTTAAATACGCGGTAAACGATGCGAAAGAGATAATTGACGTTTTCAAAACCCAGGAGGGGAAACTATACGGAAAGGTGAATGGTCTCCTGATTGCCGACGGTGAAGAAATAACGCCGACAAGGGAAAACATCAGAGATGGTTTTGATGACCACTTCAGGCAGGCGGGAGAGAACGATGTGATACTCCTCTTTATCGCGGGACATGGTATGAATGATGACGTGGGTAACTTTTATTTTATGCCAAGCGATGCGGCCTTTAATGACGATGGTTCAATCCGGGCGTCGAGGGTAATATCCCATCGGGACATCCAATCAGTGTTGGACAGGCCCGGGCAGAAGATGGTGTTTATCGATACATGCCATTCAGAGGGAACCGCCAGTAGATTGACCCGGAGTACGGATAATAACGGCCTGACGAATCAACTAAAGAATAACAGTACGGTGGTATTTACTTCAAGCAGGGGAAATGAGAAATCCAGGGAGTTGGACGCATATGAACATGGCGCGTTTACCTGGGCTATACTCGAAGGATTAAGAGGCGCGGCGTATCCTGATGAGGACGACGGAAAGATAACAATGATGGGATTGAACTTATATGTGTCGCGGACAGTTCCCCGGCTGACAGACCGTACGCAGAATCCTATCATCTACGCGCCTGACGGCTTGGCGGAGTTTCCGCTGGCATACCCGTGAGGGGAGGAAGAAAACTAAATTTCCGTTTTTCCTTGACAAAAAGGTCTTTTTATGGCAGGATATTGCCATCAAAGAGGGAGTAGCCGGCGTGCTATAGTACGCAGAATTATCCGTCAGGACGGGTCGCGGTTTTTCGCGGTTCCGGGTAATTCAGAAAGGGCAAGACTTTTTGCCGTATGGCGAATACGGTAGAGAGCCTTGCCCTTTTTTTTGGAGGTAATGGAGGTATTATGGAATTTTTGCTTGAGAGTTTGGCGTTCATAACCTGGAAAATGGTTGTCATGTACGCCATTGGCATCGCTCTTATTTTTCTCGCGATAAAGAAAGAGTACGAGCCGACGCTGCTTCTGCCGATTGGGTTTGGGGCAATCCTCGTGAACCTGCCCCTGAGCGGTGTGATAAACCAGATCATGCCCGGTATCGGGGAAGTCCATGGGCCGATCCAGTGGCTCTTCGAGACCGGCATTGAGGCGGCGGAGATAATGCCGCTCCTGCTCTTCATTGGAATCGGGGCGATGATAGATTTCACCCCGCTCCTTTCGAGGCCGGTTTTCTTCCTCTTCGGCGCGGCGGCGCATTTCGGGATCTTCGCCACCGTCACGCTTTCGGTATTGCTGGGCTTCGATCTGCGCGACGCCACCGCTATCGCGATCATAGGCGCCGCCGACGGGCCGACGACCATCCTTGTCGCCCAGATTTTGCACTCACATTACGTCGGGCCGATAATGATAGCGGCTTACTCTTACATGGCCCTTGTGCCAATCATCCAGCCTTTCACCATCAAATTGCTTACCACGAGAAAGGAACGCCTGATCCGCATGCCGCCGGTGACGGACAAGGTTATTCCCAAATCGCTAAAAATAGTCTTCCCCATAGTGGTAACCATTGTTGTCGGCCTGATTTCGCCGGCGGCCGTTTCGCTTATCGGCTTTTTAATGTTCGGCAATCTCATAAGGGAGTGTACGGTACTGAATTCCCTTTCCGAAACTGCCCAAAGTAACCTCACAAACCTGATTACGCTCCTGTTGGGCATAACGGTTGCCTTTACCATGCAGGCCGAAGATTTTCTAAAGCTTGATACCGTCAAGATCCTGCTGCTGGGGCTTTTTGCCTTCATCCTCGACACCGCAGGCGGATTGATATTCGCCAAGATTCTGAACCTCTTCCTAAAGAAGAAGATCAACCCGATGATAGGCGCTACGGGCATTTCCGCCTTCCCCATGTCAGCGCGGGTAATTCAGAGGATGGCGCTCAAGGAGGATCCGCAAAACTACCTCCTGATGCACGCGGTAAGCGCCAACGTTTCCGGACAAATCGCCTCGGTCGCCGCCAGCGGTTTGGTATTAAGTCTTATTATGCGCCATTTAGGATAAAGTGAGGAGAATATGACGATCAATATTACCGATTTACTGGCGTCCCTTGATATGATGTGGAAGGGCATGGCAGGCCTCTTTACGGTCTGCATATTTGTCATGCTGCTTACAATGCTGCTTTCAAAGATTTTGACGCCGAAAGATTAAAAGTTTACCACGGAGGTCACGGAGTTTCACGGAGTAAAAATAAACTCAAACCAAATACTCCGTGGTTATATTTATTTTAGTATCTGTGAAACACGGTAGCGCGTAATGTCCGCTATCAGCTCATACGGCATTGGCCTGTTCCAGGGGATTTGGATCGTGCCTTTGCTGAACTTGTAGCCTTCGGCAGCCAGGCGTTCGGAAAACGCCTTCACCCCGTCTTCGCCGGGGTAAAGGCCCAGGTGTTTTTTGAAAGCGGCAAAGTGTATCAGGTTTTCGCCCTGCCAGAATGTCGGCATATCCCACGAAATTTTTTCGGTGCAATCGGGCGCGGCTGAGCAGATTGTCTCCTTAACACGCCGCAATATTTCGCGGTGTTCCTCCGGGGCTTGCGTAATATATTCTTCGATGGTGGCGGGCGCGGAAGTACAGTAGTGGCTCTGATTCGTATTTTTGAAACTGCGGCCGCAGTTGGGGCATATCCACATATTATGCGCTACCTCTACTGCGCGGTCTTTACCAATGTTTCCTGCCTGTCACCAAAATTAAAACGCAGGAATTGGTTCTGTGTCTGACCGTATTGGTAGGGATCTTCCCAAAAAGTGTAGGGTATAGGGTCCTGCAATAACCCGCCGTCATAAATAAAGATTAAGCCTTCAATCCTGTTCGCCTGAGTGGTATCCTCTTCTTCCTCAGAATACCCTTTAAGCTGCACTCCCCTCGTAAATCCTTTGAAAGGGCGCTTGTCATCATCCCCGCCGGGGAATGGCGTCTGGCTTTCGGAGTAACCGGATATCGTTATCGATTTATTGTCAATTGTTAATGTTCCGGAGTAAACACTTGGGTCATTTGATTCCCATGTGCCGCAGAGTTTGGTGTAGAAGACATCGGTGTCGGCGGGAAGGGGCTCCCATTCACAGGCGGCCGCGAAAAGGGCGGCGAGGAGGAGGGCGCAGAAAGCGGGGGTTTTAGCGAGCTTCATTGTATAATGAATAACAGAAAGGTGTGGAATTGGCAAGTATGGGTACGGTCTGGGCCGCTTAATTATCCCATGCCCCGCTGGATATAGGCGGATTTACCCTTCCGTTGTAGGACATACTCACCCCTGCGTCGGCGGTAGTTTCCCTGCGTATGGAATTGCTGACAAATACCGCGTTGCCGCTGTTGATCGATCTTGCCACATTGCCGTTATTCGTACCGGTACCGGTAATGGTTCCCCCTGTCTTGGTAAATGTGCCGCCAGTTTGCACATCCACCCCGCCGCCGTACATAGCGACATTGCCGGTAATGGCCCCACCGCTCATGGTAAAGACGCCGCCGGTTTGCACATACACCCCGCCGCCGCCCAATAAAACGGTATTGCCGGATATTGTGCCGCCGCTCATGGTAAAGACGCCGCCGGTCCCTATTCGCACTCCGCCACCGGAGCTCTCGGAATAATTACCGGTAATGGTTCCTCCGTTCATGGTGAAGTTTGCCCCGGTATGTACATACACGCCGCCAACAACGTCTGAGAGATTGCCTGTGATAGATGATCCGGTATTCATCCTGAGCGTTCCGCCGGTTGCAACATAAACCACTGTATAGCTACCGCTATTGCTGTGGCCCTGGAGGGTAATATTGTCATCCAGAACCAGCGTAACGCCGGAATGGACTTCAAACATGTTACTATTGACTGGAAACCCGATGGTTCTGTTTGCGTCTGCGCCCCCTGTACCCCTAAGGGTTACGGTGACGTTGCTCTTGTCGCTGTACTCAAGCACCCGGCTGATGTTTTCATTTGCGGTTACTTCAACAATGTGGTTGCGGTCGCTTTGCGCGTTGTTGTGCAACCAAATCAATTTTTCGGAAAGGCTGCTACCAGGGACGGTGATATCGTCGCTGGACGGAATTTCGGCGTTGTCGCTGTCAGTATCGACAATGCCAGTGTCGGTATCGGCAGTGCCAGTGTCGGTATCGGCAGTGCCAGTGGCGGTATCGGCAGTAGTGCCGGGAATCCATCTGGCGTACAGGGTAATATTGGCGGCAGGCGTAAAGGATGAACCAGCGTTGTAATTACTTGTACCGTTGGCATTGATCCACCCGCTGAAAGTGAAGCCGGTTCTGGTGAGCCCGCTCCCGCCGGGAAGGGTTACGCTGGAACCGGCTTGCACTGTCTGTGCGCCGGGGGGCGTTCCGCTGCCGTTGTTGGCGCTGTAAGTCACGGTATAGTTGACGACTGAATCCCACTTGGCGTATAACGTTATATTTCCTGTGGGCGTAAAGGATGAGCCGGCCGTGCGGTTTGTACCCGTACCGACAGCGATGCTATTCCAGCCGCCGAAGGTGAAGCCGGTTCTGGTGAGCCCGCTCCCGTCGGGAAGGGTTACGCTATTACCAGCCTGCACTGTCTGTGCAGCGGGGGGCGTTCCGCTGCCGCCGTTGGCGCTGTACGTTACTGTATAATTAACAATTGATTCCCACCTGGCATACAGGGTAATATTTCCGGGGGGCGTGAAAGAAGAACCGGCGCTGAAATTCACCGAGCCGTTGGCATTGGTCCAGCCGCCGAAGGTGAAGCCGGTCCTGGTTAACCCGCTTCCGCCGGGAAGGGTTACGCTATTACCGGCCCATACGGTCTGGGCGGCGGGAACCGTCCCGCTCCCGCCGTTGGCGTCGAAGCTCACGTCATATCTTTCGATGCTTTGCTGAGGTAACCAGATCGCCAATATCAGGAGTACCGGCAGAGCCCCTATCGCCGCGATAAATTTTACCTTGTTGCGTTTGCTTCTTTCGTCGAGGAAATCGTTTCTGGTCTTGATTATCGCAAGAACACCAACAATTACCAGAATGATTCCCAGGACCAGTAACACGGTGTTCATTTTAATATCCCTTTATATATAGAACATATCACGGTGTCACGATGCGAAGTGTGTTGGTTGCCGCATCCCATGTTACCGTAGCGCCCAATTCCCTGGCGATAGTCTCAATTGGAAAGTATTCAACTCCATTTATTATCCTTGGCGGGACAAGCAATGAAACCTCCCTTATTACTCCCGTTGTCATATTGCGTACTGCCATTATACTATTGTCTATCGCTGCGGCTATTCCGATATTCCCGTAAATTACGGTAACGGTTCGGGTTTCAGTATCCCAGCGGGTTGTCGCATACATCAAATCAGCGATAGGACGAATGGGGGCAAGTATCGTGCCTTGTTCCGTCTGTAACGGCTGGCTAAAAGCAACTTGATGAATATTGACCAGTATTTTTGTCTCGCCGCTGGCCGGTGCCGACCTTTCGCAGGAGATGAATGCAATTGATGCGCCGCTCAAAATCATGATGGGAACAACGATTCTTGCCAATATCCCGATCAATACCTTTTTCAATGAAATCACCTCCAATTATTCCGCCGGTTATCCTATGGCGCACCGGGTGTTTCCCAATCACCCCTGGGGGCCGCTGAATTATCCCACGCCCCGCCTGACGCTCCGGCTCTTCCGTTGAAAGACAGGTTCACGGCGGATCCGGCGGTGGTTTCTTTGCGTATATAATAACCGGCATATACCGCGTGGCCGTTGTAGCTTGAACTGCCCCTTGCCGCATTGCCGTTGACAGAATCACTGAAATAACCGGTAATCGTTCCGCCTGTCTTGTTAAAGGTGGAGGAAGTGCCCACATTCACCCCGCCTCCGTAGTTTCTGGCGGTGTTGCCTGAAATTGTACCGCCTCTCATGTTAAAGGTTCCATACCCGTCTATGGATGCTTCCACCGACACCCCGCCGCCTGAGTTGGCGGTATTGCCGGAGACATTTCCATTGCTCATAATGAAAGTACCTCCGGCCACAATCACCCCCCCGCCTCTGGGTGCAGTATTGCCTGTGATGTCACCGCCGTCTATGGTAAAGGAGCCGGCCACGGCCACGCCGCCGCCTGAGTTGGCGGTGTTGCCAGAGATGGTTCCGCCGCTCATGGTAAAAGCGCTGTCGGTACTCACAAACACGCCGCCGCCTGAGTTGGCGGTATTGCCGGAGATGGTTCCGCCGCTCATAATAAAAGCGCTGCCTGCGCTAAAATATACCCCGCCGCCATCTGATGCGGTGTTATTGCCGGAGATGGTGCCCCCGCTCATGGTAAAGACGCCGTCCACGCTCACCCCTCCGTGGGATTGGCCTGTATTACCGTAAATCGTTCCGCCGTTCATGGTGAAGCCCGCTCCCACATGTACATATACGCCGCCTGCGGTACCGGATGAATTCCCCATGATAGTCGAACCGGCTTCCATTCTAAGCGTTCCGCCGCTGTTTACATCAACCAATGGATAGCCGCCATTATTATTGCGGCCCTGTAGGGTAATGTTATTATCAAGAATCAGGGTAACGCCGGGATCCACCACAAACGCTGCGCCATTGGCTGAAAGCTCGATGGTCCTGTTTGCGTCTGAACCCATGAGGGTTATGGTGATATTGCTCCTGCCGCTATAGGAAAGGGTCTGGGGGGCGATGGTTTCATTGGCGTATATTTCGACAATATGGTTGCGGTCACTTTGCGCGTTGTCCTTTAGCCAGGTGAGTTTTTCGGCGAGGCTGCTTCCAGGGACCGTAATATCACTGGACCACGTGGCGTACAGGGTAATATCGGAGGTGGGCGTAAAAGATGAATTCGCACTGAAATTTGCGCCTGTGCCATTGGCTTCGGTATTCCAGCCGATGAAGGTATAATCGCCGTTTGCAAGCCCGCCCCCGCCGGGAAGGGTTACTCCGGAACCGGCTTGCACGTTCTGGGCGGCGGGGGCCGTCCCGCTTCCATCGTTGATATAGAAAGTTACGGTATAATAGGCAACTGGTTCCCACCTGGCGTACAGGGTAATATCTGCGGCAGGTGTAAAGGATGAATTCGCGCTGTAATTTACACCGGTGCCATTGGCATTGGTATTCCAGCCATCGAAGGTGAAACCGTTCCGTGTGAGTTCGCTCCCATCGGGAAGGGCTATTTTGGAACCGGCCAGCACGGTTCTGGTTGTGAGGATTGTCCCGCTCCTGTCGTTGGCGCTAAAACTCACGGTAAATCTGTCGCCTCCGAACTGGTATAGGAACATCTCCATTATCAGGAGCACCGGTAAGGCCGATATCGCCGCCACCAATAATGCCTTGTTGCGTTTGCTTCTTTCATCGTGAAATTTTTTTATTGCCTTGATTATCACCACAACATCAACCAATACCAGGATGATTCCCGGGATCAATAACACAGGATTCATGCAAAAGCTCCTTTACAGCGCCGGATCACACCCAAGACATGGCGAGAACGGATCAAAAGGTATTTTATCGCTATCATGTAGATTCTTCAAGGCTGCGCCCATTGCCATAATGACATGAACGCGGTACAACTAAAAATATGGCAAAATATATTTGTCCATTCTGCTATAATGAATACGAAAAAAGCGCGGTGTCGTACTTCTGTTGTGTTTGTGGGGAAAAAGCTTCTCCGGGACTTTTTGAAAGCGAGCCAATCAAATGCAGGAAATGCGGCGGTATAGCCAGCGTCCGCAAATGCCCCAATTGCTCCGAAATAATTCCGAAAACAACCCTTGAAACCCCAAACCTGTTTTTCGGCATTATGGGCGCAAATATGTCGGGAATGTCGACTTACATAACCGTTATGCTTAACGAGTTGAAAAAGGCGTCCGCCCTGGGGCTGGCTTTAACGCCTCAAAATGACCAGACGCGTGAGCAACAGGATGAAAAATACAGGCGTTTATGCGAGAAGCATATCGTCCTTGAAGCTACACAAACCGGTTCAAGACAACCACAGATATGGTCTATAAGCAATCGTCAGAAGCAAACTTATACATTTACAGTATTTGACGGCGCAGGCGAGGAGTACGAGGAAAATTTTAATGCTTCATCTGTTATATGGAAATATATCAATGTGTCGAAGGCAATCATCCTTACGGTTGACCCTCTTGTATTGCCAAATATAATGAATGGCGCTTTTGTTGATCCTGCCGTAATTAAAAAATCACATGGGGAGATTGGGGGATCGATAAGAAACACTGAAGATGTCATAAACAATCTTGTTACATATATCACGACGACAAAAGGCATGAGATCCGCCCAAAGGCTGAATATTCCGGTTGCCGTTGTTTTTACCAAATTCGACACGCTTCTCAACAATGAATTGTTTGGGCCAGAAGCCATTATCAGGAGAAAAAGCCTGGCTTTCCGCGATGGGAAAGTCGATACTGCTGAAATGAAGCGGGTAGACGAAGAAATTCGCGCCTGGCTTCACGCGATTAATGAAGGCAGTTTTATCAATACGCTGGAATCGCATTTCATGGAAATCAATTTCTTTGGAGTTTCGTGTTTTGGCGCTCCCCCAAAAGACGGGCGAACCTTGACGGGCGAACCTCAGCCTCACCGGGTATTGGATCCGATATTATGGCTCTTTAAAAAAGCCGGGGTTATCGAGTAAGCTGTACGCCTGCGACCCATGTACGCATACGTTGACCTATACCCGAATTTTTGGTAATATGCAAACATAGATATTATGATTGGCGGACATATAATCGTGTAAAAGAAAAGGAAGGAGAGCCAATGACAACGGAACCGGAATCGGAATCGGCAGCGGAATCTGTCGAAACAGATGATGCCATGACGAAGTCGGATACGGCGGAAAATGAAACGGACACCCATGTCGAGCCTGCTGCGGCGAAAAACGATGACATCGCGCAGATCAAGTCGGGTGTGGAACGATTGACGGGTATCGTCGAGGGTATTGACGAGGCATTAAAAAAAACGACCGGGGAAATCCGCGAGGTGCACAAACTCTATCACGGTTTTTATGCAAAACAACTGCAATCCATGCAGGAAGAACTGGAACGCTACCGTGAAACTGAAAAAGGCCGCATATTCGATCCTATTTTGATCGAGTTTGCGAAGTTGTACAGTAATAACTCCACAATGGTTGATGAAGTTACGGATGAAAAATTAAAGAAGCGGCTTGGTTATATGTTTCAGGATATGCTTGAAATTTTGCAGAATAACAATGTAGGTGTGCAGAAAAGCAAAGCCGGTGATAAGCGTAACACAAGGCATTGTCAGGTGCTTAATCGCGTTGACACGGACAATCCGGAATTGCACGATACGGTTGTGTCAAGCCGAAACACGGGTTTTTATATTGAGAACCGTTCTCTTGTCAAAGAGATGGTCGATGTTTACGTATATAAGGAGGATGAATAAAATGGCAAAGGTATATGGAATAGATCTGGGAACAACATATTCGGCTATCGCTACGTTGGATGAAAGCACGCGGCTTCCGGAGGTAATTGAGAATACCGATGACGCTTCCCAGTTGCTTGCCTCGGCGGTGTATTTTCCGGAAGGCGGAGGAAACCCGGTTGTAGGGGTATCCGCCAAGAATCAGTCTGAAATCGAACCCGATAGGGTAGTCCAGTTTGTGAAGCGCGAGATTGGGAAGCCGGACGCCCAGATCAGGGAATTCGACGGTGTAAAATATGACCCAATAACAATTTCATCATTGGTACTCAAGCGCATGAAGGAATACGCGGACGCGCAGGGACATGACGTTCAGGATGTCGTTATTACCTGCCCGGCGTATTTCGGTACTGAAGAACGTAACGCGACACGACAAGCCGGTATTATCGCGGGGCTGAACGTCCTGAACATAGTCAATGAACCTACCGCGGCGGCGCTAAACTATTGCTGTCGTGAGTTCAAGGAAAATCGGAAGATCATGGTATACGACCTGGGCGGCGGTACGTTTGACATAACGCTCTTTGATTTCAGTGTCGACGATGCCGGTAAATCATCAATCGATGTTATCAGAACCGGCGGAGATGACAGGCTTGGCGGTATCGATTGGGACGCAAGGTTATTTGACCATATTTGCGCTAAATACGCGGATGAAGAAGGCGTGACCCAAAGCGAAATGGATGCGGAACTGCGCCAGAGGATTCGCGCGGAGGTTGAAACCACAAAAAAAGCGCTCTCAAGTACGCAGAAAAAGAGCTTTACAATTAACTACGCCGGAGCCGCGACGCGCCTTGAGATCGAGCGCGAAAAGTTTGAGGAACTCACGCGTGATTTAACGGAACGCACAATGGATTTTGTGCGTAAATTATTGACCGACTCAGGCATATCCGAAAGCGCCGTGGATGTTGTCTTGCTTGTCGGCGGCTCAACGAGAATGCCGATGATTAAAGCCGCCGTGGAAAGCCTCTTCCCCGGCAAGGTCCGCGTGGAGCAGCCCGACCTCGCCGTGGCTAAAGGCGCGGCGCTCGCGGCGGCTGTCGAATGGAACGAGCGTTTGCTTGAGCAGTTGCAGGCGGAACCTGACGGTAAAGCATCCGGACAGGCCGGTGGTGAAGGGCCCCGCATGTCAAAAGACGAGGTCATGGGATTAATGATCAATGTTCCGCAGGTGTTCTCCGGTGAGAGTATTGTGAGCGATAAATTATCCCGCTCATTCGGGCCTGCCATTTTTAATGAAAGAAACGAATACATTATTGACAACCTGTTGTTTTTGGGTGACGAGTCCCCGTCGCAGGCATCGGAGACCTACGGCACTATGGTAGACAATCAGCCTGTCGTGGATATCTTTATCTTTGAGAATGTTGCCGAAGATCGGGTGAACAAGTATGTGAAACCCTGCCTGGATGAACACGAACAGGAGCAGTATACCGATCCTGCCCTGAAGGTTAAGAGCCTGGGGAAAGTGTCACTGGATTTACCTTCCGGGACGCCCAAGGGTTCCCCGATTGAGGTTACCTTCAACTGCAGCACCGCAGGCCTCGAAGTCATGGCAAGGAACCCGGAAACAAACCAGTCTGTTAAAACAGTCATCACATCGGAAAACACCAAATCACAGGAAGAGATGGACGAAGCGATGAAACGCTTTGCGAAAATTCGTACCAGCGGGCAAATATAGAAAGAAGGGGAAACGGTTATGGCTATTTCCGTAGGGATTGACCTGGGGACTACTTTCTCGGCTGTCGCGATCATCGACCCGCAGACGAAACTGCCGAAGATCGTGCCGAACCGCGAGGGCGGCAAAATCACGCCATCCGTAATCCAGTTCATCAACGGGAAGCCCGTCTTCGGCACGGAGGCGGAGAGCGCCTTTGTCGCCGGGGAGCCAGGCTGCGCGGCGACATTCAAGCGGAACATGGGGAAAAGCGAGCCCTATTGCTACATTGACGGGCAGGCGTATACCGCGGAGAAGCTGTCGGAATTGCTCTTGCGCCACCTGAAAGAGGACGCCGAGGCTGAACTTGGCGAGCCTATCCAGGACGCGGTCATAACTGTCCCGGCGTACTTCTTCTCACCCGAGCGCGAGGCGACGATCCGCGCCGCCACCGCGGCGGGCCTGAAAGTGAAAAAGATCATCGACGAGCCGAACGCCGCCGCGATGGCGTACGGGCTGAACAACTGGCGCGAGAACGCGAAGATCATGGTGTATGACCTTGGCGGCGGCACTTTCGACGTCACCCTGATACGGATGGGGCATGACGGCGAGCTGTCGACGATAACCACCCGTGGGGATCACATCCTCGGCGGGCGCGACTGGGATGACCGCATAGAGACGCTGCTGCTTGACAAGCTTGCCGCCGAGACGGGGCTTGATACCAGAAACGACAGCGAGACAAAGACGATAGTACGCGGGCTGACTGAAGGTGTGAAGAAGCAGTTATCCGCCATGGAAGCGGCGAAGGTAGCCGCGATACTGCCGGGTTTCGGGAAAGCAACGGTAAACATCACGCGCAAGGAATTTGAGGACAACACCGCAGACCTGATAGACCGTACCGGCGCACTGTGCAAGGCGGTATTGTCGGAAGCCGGGATAGCAGAGGGGGACGTGACGGACGTGCTGCTTGTCGGCGGTTCCACCCGCATGCCGCAGGTATCCGCGTACCTCGCGAACCTGTTCGGGAAGAAGCCGATAAGCAACGTGAACCCCGACGAGGCGGTGGCGTTAGGCGCAGCGATACAGTCCACGAAAGCCGAAGAGACGTACACGAAACTTTCCATGCAGACGATAGGCGGGAAGAAAGTAACGGACAGGTCGAAATCCGGGTTGACCAACAAGGCCGCCGTGCAGCCGGCGAAAAAGCTCACCGGCATCGCTTTGCTGACATTGCGCGAGACGACGGCGCACGCGATGGGGATCATCGCGATAAGCCCCGACGGTACGCGCTATATCAACGATATAATAATACCTGCCAACCATCCGCGCCCGGTCCGGGTTGCAAAGGCGTTTACCTTTCACACTTCGGCAAAGGAAGCCAACGAGATGGACGTGTACGTATTGCAGGGCGACAAGGAAAACCCGCTGGACTGCCTCATTCCGTACAGGTACGTTGTATCCGGTATACGCCACCTGAAAGAGCAGCGCGGAAAAACGACCATTCGGGTTCAATATAGCTATGACAATAACGGCGTCATTCACGTGGAGGCAAGGCAGGAAAAGGACAAGGCTAATCTTCCCATACGCGTAGAACCCGTTCCGGATGACATGTCGAAATACGGTTTACCCATTAACCCGGATGAATTATTCAAGCAGGAACCTTTATCGCTTGTTTTGGCAGTTGACGTTTCCGGCAGTATGTCCGGAGCGCCGCTCAAGGAAGCGAAAAAGGCGATGTGCGATTTTGTGAGGCAAATGGACTTTTCATTCACGAGAGTAGGGGTGGTTGCGGTATCGGATCGTTCCGAAGTTGTAAGTGACCTTTCTGATAATGAAAAGACTTGCATTGCGGCCATTAATTCTATTTACTGCGGCCAGACTGGAGGTGGAAACTTCACGCATCCTTTTAAAACGATTAGGTCAATGCTGGGAAACGAGGATGGCAGGCGTTTTGCCATTGTTTTGGCCGATGGGGTGTGGAGCAATCAACCGAAAGCGGTTTCCTCCGCAAAAAAATGTAACGAAATGGGGATCGAGACCGCCGCGATAGGCTTTGGCGGTGCCGACCAGGATTTCTTGCGGGACATATCATCAGGTGAGGCTAACGCGCTGTTTGTCCAACAGTCTGAATTGACCCGCGCATTTGGTACGATAGCGCAGAGCCTTGGAGGTTCAGGCGAGAAGAGCGGGAGTGACGGCAAGGCTTCCGATACGGAAACCTGGGAAGAATAAACAATGGCAGAGTACGAATTCTTTGAGCTGACCAATTTATCTTTTGACCCGCCGGACAAAGCTGCGAAAACAGTAAAGACAGCCATTGAGAAGGTTAAGAAAAACCTGGAAAACGTTTTTAACACTTCCAGTCAACCGCTGGAAAAAGCTGAGCTAAAAGGGAAGTTGGATTTTCTTGGCGAAAAAGAGGCTGAGATCTTTGCGCAGGATGGAAAGCTAAACGAAGTTTATGAAAAACTCGCCAAAAAGCGCGTGGTAAATGAGATCGAGAATTTAAAGGCAGCAGTCAATATATTAAAGCTCTCGGGAACGCGTGTTGTTACCAATGGAACCATTCGGACACAGAAACAGAAGACAAAACTTTCAAAAGAGAATGTCGAATCTGTCTATAAAGATGCCGGCTTTACCATTAAAGAGATAGACCCGCTTTCCGCCATGCCAAAGTTCCCTATAAATGCGGAAAGAATATACGATGAGCTTGAAGCCCTGCGGAAGAAAAAAGACCCTAACCCTAACGGGCCGGATTTGACCAAAGCCGTGGATATGTATGCGTTTGTCGCCTACCTGAAAAAGGAGCCGGAAAACGCGGTTGAATATCGTGGCAAGACAACCGGTGAGCTTGCCGGGATTGTTGAGGAGTTTTCAAAAGAGCTTTCCAAGCGAAACGATGACCTGGGAAAATTGTGTGCATCCCTTGCAACCGCAGGAAAAACATATATTTTCAATTCAGACGATAACCGCCGCGCTTACGAATTACATTTATTATATAAGAGTCCGGCCTTAGCCGAGTTATTTGCATCAATAAAACTTTCAACCGAATCGCAGAAAAGAGAAAGCAAATTCGCGGATCTTTGCATTAAACAGATAACCAAAGTTTTCGGTGATGGAGATGCGGCTTTGGCCATTTACAATTATGAGGCAGGCTTAAAGGATGACCCGTATATTCCGGAGAAAGCTGTCTTCTATGTAACTTGCGCTCATTGCCAAACCATAAATGAGTTTGATGATATAGATGCTGCCAAAAAAATTAACAAGTGTTTTCAATGCGGAAAGGCGTTGTATCAACAATGTACACGCTGCAAAAAACTTGTGCTAGCTTCCGCCGAAAAATGCCCTGAGTGCGGCTTTCTCTTTGCCAGCGTAGAGCTGTTTGGCAAATATATCAACCTTGCGGAAGAAGCCCTGCGCCGTAGCAATCTTGAAGAAGCCCGGCAGCATTTGGCAAGCGCAAAATCCGCTGATCCTGGGGAGAAAACCCGTACCGCTGAATTATCGAAGCGCATTGACGCCGCAGAAGCCCTGTATGAAAAGCCGCTTAACGAATTACGTCAGTTGATAGCAAAGAAGAACTTTCGTGCGGCTTCGGAAGCGTTGGCGCGTATTATCGTCAGTTTTCCGAAGTTAAATATATCTTCTTATGAATCACAGATCAATACCGCCCTGTCAAAGGCCCAATCCCTTTTTGATGATGCAAAGAAAAAAACACCCTCCGCCTGCGCGGATATTTGTGTTGGCATATTGGATGATTGTTGTGACTTCAAACCGGCAGTTGAATTCCTGCGTACTACCGCGCCTGATGCATGCAGGGATCTTTCGATTGGCATCGACAGCATATCGTGCAGCGCTGCGATAAACTGGACGCGATCCGGCGGAAGGGGAATTACATATCGTATTGTTCGTAAAACGGGTAAAATTGCGCCCAAAAATGAAAAAGATGGAGACACTATAGCGGATAATATTACCGAAAATGTTTATAAGGATGAAAGCTTGACCCCCGGTGCCTGGTATAGCTATTCAGTTTTTGCGAAACGCATGGAAGTGTGTTCGCCAGCGGTCAGTAGATCTGTTCTATTGGTTGCCGATGTTACCAATGTACTGCCTGAACAAACAGACACAACTCTCTGTATTACCTGGAATTTGCCGAAGAACTGTTCCGGTGTCAAACTAACTCGCGCCTACGCCGGAAATGAAGTTATTCTTGCTGAAAACGCACGAAGCAGTTATGAAGACAAGGGGATTGAATACAATAAATCCTATTCATATACACTTAAAGCCAATTATTCTGGACTGCCGTCAAGCGACGGAGTAAGCTTTACAATTACTCCATCTATCAGAATTGACAAATTCACAATGTCAGCAACTCATATCAGCGATAGTAAGTACAAAGTATTATGGGACATTAAGCCAAAAGACATTGATTTACGAATACTGGTTAATAACAATGTTGTGCGTGAGGTGAAGTCCGATAAAACCGGCACTGAGATTGATCTACCTGTTAATGAATTCCATGTCATTGAAGTGTCCGCGTTTTCGGGCGGTAATTGGCTCAAAAGCCAAAATAGTGTGCAGATTAATTCATATAATTCATGTAAAATTGATGAAAAACAATCACAGTTGACGGAAACCCCTGTCTTCGTTGACAATTTCACAAATAAAGTAACATATAAAACAGAATTATCAATAAAAATTGACGGAATTATCCCCGGTAATGTACTTGCGTTCTGGTATTTCGTCCGTATAAAGTCTTTGGCAAACGCATCGGCGCCATGGGCGGATTCAGGTGAATTGGCGACCGCGCAGGATATTATTAAAATATCAATTGATTCATATAAAAAGACGAATGAGATTCTTTATGCCGGAACCGCCAGGGACGAGGATGCTTATTACTTGACTTTGTTCACTGTATATAATGTGAATGGTAAAGAGATCGTTTCTTCACCAACAAAAAAAAAGTTTACCCGCTCGNTGATTGCCGATATATTGTGGAAGGTATCAAAACCGTTAATCGGGAACGGACGCCTCTCGGTTGAGATAATACCAAACAAGCCTCTGACAAGGTCGCCTGGACTCATATTATGTGCCAGCCCGCAAGGTAACCATCTTCTTTCATACACGGATGCAAACGCGGTATTCTTAATGAAAGTTGATGAACAGGAATTTAATTCTTTTAAAACATTTTTTTGGAAGGATTATGAGGTAAACTCAACGATTTTTTCACGGATAAACAGGAATAGCAAGTTATTTCTGTTTGAAGAAAGCCCGGTTCAATATGAAAAGTATACAATACGTCATGCCAAAAGATTTACGGGAAAGATATAGGAGGTAAAAACGAATGGCAAAATTTGTATGTCCGTATTGCATGGAAAGTTATGAACTCAAGAAGGTTCTTTATATCTGCCCTGTCTGCGGTGAGACGGCTATACCCCGTACATTTGAAAACCAGCCGATAAAATGTAAAAAACCCGGCTGCGGCGGCATCGCAACAAAACGTATATGTCCTCTTTGCAATCAGGAAATTCCCAAAACTGCGCTGGAGACGCCAAATCTTCCTTTTAGCATAGTCGGTGTCTCAAACTCGGGAAAAACCAATTACATAACGGTAATGCTGAACGAATTGCTTAACGTATCAGGTCTGCGATTGGCCCTTGTCGCGCAAAACAAAGAGACACAAAGGCATCAGGACGAAAATTATAAGCGCATCTATGAGGATCATAAACGGCCTGAAAGTACGGCCGCAGGTGAAAGGATGCCGCAAATATGGGAAATCAGGAATCTTCTTAAAAAATCGGGCAACGATATTCCNACCTATACATTCACGATATTTGATGGCGCTGGTGAAGATCACGAGAGAAATATGGATCCTGNATCTCCTGTATGCCGGTATATCAAGATATCCAAAGCNATTATCATTGCCCTTGACCCATTGATACTGTCAAGTATTAGAAGAGGAGGCCTTGTAGACGAGAAAGTAATGCGGAATTCCCTGACCGGAAGTGAAGGGGAATATAAAAATGCGGTAAATATTGTCAATGACCTTGCGAATTATATCAAGACTGCACGCGGAATTGACACGAAGAAAACACTGGATATTCCAATCGCGGTTGTTTTAACGAAATTTGATACGATAATATCACATAAAGATTTTGCTCCGACTGCGGTAATTAAAAGTCCCAGGTTAAATACAAGCGGAGGTAAAATCGATCTGACTGAAATTCAGGAAGTGGACGGAGAAATACGTCACTGGCTGAATGAAATAGGCGAGGGCGCTTTTATTAACGCGCTTGAAGCGAATTTCAGGGAGTTTTATTTTTTTGGAGTATCCAGTTATGGCGAACCGCCAAAAGATGCCGTTACATTGAACGAAAAAATACGGCCTCACCGTGTATTGGATCCGATTTTATGGCTCTTTAAAAAGTTCAAATTCGTTGCTTGATCAAAAGGAGACAAAGAATGTTTTACGAACTGATATACACTCGCTGCAGGCAAGGGATTGATATTACCAGGAAAGGACAGCAGATTTCAGGTGACGGTTACAAAGTGTATTCCTGTACTCCTGCCATTATGGAAGAAGGTTTTATTGATTTGCAGTTACTCACGAATGTGGCGCAGAGCAAACAATCATATAGCGACCCCGGTTTTATGGATGACGCGTATCTTTTTTATACTCCCGATAAAGGAGCGTCTTTTCTTGTAAACTTTCATCCGGTTCCTTTTGACGCAAATGCAAAGGGTGATTACTCGCATCGTCCCGGTAATTTTATCAATCACGCGATAATTGGCGATTTCTCGCAGTTCTACCCATATGAGTTGTTCCGGGATGATGGTGTATGGAACGCCAGGAAAAAAGGCGAAGCCTATTATTATGAAAATGCATCCGCCGCTCTACCGGAGCGTGTCGAAATAAAGAACCTTAAAAATATTCATTACGGCTTGGATAAAATCAGTGAATTCATAGTCGATGGAAGAAAAGAAGCGTTAATGAATGCCGTTGCATTTATTATTTCACAGTATAATGAAGAACCGGAAAATCGAAAATATCTTGTTATAAAAGATTATTCATCAAGAAACATTGAGCTGTGGATAGCAGCAATAGAGAGCGCTTTTTCGCCAAGAATGGCTTCATCCATACCTTTTGCGACGCGTATGGACAAATTTACCAATACAAACAGGTATACCGTTAAACTTGGTATATACCAGTCACAGATGAATTTACAAGATACTAACCAGAAACAACGGTATCGTGCGATGATAGTCGGGGTTGACGAACGTGATACGGCAAACGCAAATATCGCAAACCCCCTCGTAAATTCTCCATTCGTCCTGCTTGATGGCAAACAAAAGAAAATTACGTATCAAGGAGATATATCAAACGAGTATTATAAAATCATTACTAAATTTGACGATGAACATATATGGTTTTGCAGAGATTTCCTGCAGTTATTTGAAGGTTTAAAACCAAATGCAACTGTGCTTGAGTTATATGAGATATCCAATGTTTTTAATCAAATAGATTTACCTAATGCCCGGGAATTGGCAAACGTATTGAATATATTGGATAAATATAAAGCGGATAATACAAGTACATTCAGGGAAATATATAAAAGAATAAACGAAAATGTATCAAGATTCTTGACTGAAGATCTGTCAAGCGCATTAAATATTATCAACTGGTTACAAAAAGCTTCAAAAATAACGGATGATAAAGACGCAGAGCAGCGCTTAACAGATTTAATCTGTAGTGAGTCAATGAATGTCATTTTCTTTAAATCAGGTAATGTTGATGAGAAAATATTTTTATGGGAAAAAATACAAGGTACTGACTTTAAAATAAGCGTTGCACATATTCTGACTGATCCGAAAACAATCGAAGATAGCCTGCCCAACACTGAAACATTTACTTCTGCGGATGCGCTAGCGTTTGTTAAGGTATATTTGGGAGCTGCTTCAATAGCAGGAAATATAGAACAAAATGATATGAAGAATGTAGTAAAAAGGGGAGCTGAAATTTGTTATCGCAAAAATGATGATAATACATTGAATGAAATTATCACGTTACTTTCACTTAAAAAAAATATCAACAACCATGAATTTATACTGAGTTTAGTAAAAAACGGAGATAAGGGATTCGGTGAGTTCATTGCTAATTTTATAATTAATAATGATGACACGATAACTTCATCCAATGATGCCATGAAGGAGTTTTGTATAATGCTTGATGAAAATAATCTTGTGCTTTTGGTAGATTCTGTTGTTAAAAGACGTTATAAAAAATTAACCAATCTTTCTGATATCGATCAATTTTTGAGAATCATACATGATATGAGTTCTGTTGGGGAAGGATTAAAGATAGCAATATATAAAGCAATAGATGATAAAGTTATAAAAACTACCGACAACACGATAATACCACTTGCTGAAACATTACAAAATTGCATACCACAAGGAGTAAATTGTGTTAATTCAGCGCGTCTTATGGCTTTTGAAATTATTAACAATAACAGTAGTAAGCATAACTTGATAGATGCCTTCGACAAAATATCAAATCAGGAATTTCTGAAGGAAACAGATGAACTATACAGAAATAAGCTGGTAAAGCAACTATTGAAAGTTGAGTTAAATCCAGAGGAACAACGATATATTTTAATGATTTTACATAATGCACCTGAAGGTTATTTTAAGGAATATGTAAATGGGTTGCTGCCTGTGGCCGATAAAAAAAAGGATAAATGGAATACCCTGTTCAATTTTTCATCCAGTATTAAAGAAGGTCAGGAATACAAAGTCGTATTTGATATTATTGTTAATTCCTTTGTGGATTCAAAACAAAATGAAAAAACATTGGAAAATTTGGGAAATTTGCTTAAAGAAAAAATTACCCATGATTATTTTAATAACATTGCCAATGAAGCATGGAAAATTTTATTATATAAAAAGCATAATTCTTTAATTGGAAGGATCGGTAAACTGGTAGGAACTGCTTTCGATTCAGCAGAAAATGAAACGAGTAAAGACAAAAAAAACAGGAATGAATAATGCGTGAGAAAATTAAGGGAGAAATTTACTAATGGAAATAGTTTGGATAATTCTGGCTATATTTGCAATCTATATATTTATTAAATACATATTGCCTATCATCGGAATTTTTGTCACTATTATTTTAATTATCGGAATAGGATACGCGTTTATCTTATCGATATACAGTTTCTTGAAATCTTTTATTAAGCATAAAAATCCATATGTTACATTTATTGATAAAAATACGGATATACCATCGGGATCGCGAAGAAGCTATTTTTTTGGACCGGGATTACACCAGATAAACAATACAGTAAAAGATACGTTTAAAGCGATAATAGACCAATCATTGATCTTAAGAAATTATCGAGTTAAATATACCAGTCATGGATGGTACATTGATATATGGGTATGGATTTTCTATATCGCGGCTATCTCCGCTACCTATGTGTTTGGATTTGCCTGGATATCCATGTTTTCGTTCGTTTTAGCAAGTATTGTAATAACTGGTATGTGTATATTCTTTACTATGTTTACTATTCTATGGATAACGGACAGGCTAATTCTTGTCCTAAAATCAATCCAAAGCCGATGTCCAAATTGTAAACGAGTATCAGTTATTCCTGTTTTTATTTGTCTTGAATGCGGGGTAGAACAAAAAAAATTGACGCCAGGGCCGTATGGCACATTTTACAGAAAATGTACCTGCAATAAAGAACTGCCTACTACGTTTCTCAATGGAAGATCAAAACTTAAAGCGACATGTCCTTATTGTACTACAGAACTTGCAGTCAGCGGCGCCAGTCAATACGGTATACAATTAGTTGGAGGAGTAAGTGCGGGTAAAACAACTTTTCTCGCGGCATTTTGGCATATATATCTTGAACGTATAAGGAAATTACGAAATATATCCGGTGAAGAACATCCAAAAGAAGCTTTCACTGAATTGGAGCGTTGGTATCAGCAGGGATTGAGTGCTTCAACTACAGATAAAAACGCCAATATGTTCAGTGTTATCCATAAAAGGAATAATGAGACCCCCTGTCAATTAACGATTTATGATATTGCGGGTGAAGCTTTTACTGATTTTAGTAGTAATATACAACAGCAGCAATTCAAGTATTGTGAAGGTTTAATTTTCGTAATCGATCCAACTGCGGTGCCAAAAGTTACCAATGACGCATTCTCAAGTTTCATTCATGAATTTAAGGGATTAAAAGGAAAACATTCAGTAAAAACATCCGATATTCCGGCGGCTGTAGTTATCTCAAAAGCCGATTTGTATAAAAAAGAAATAGGCCTACCAAAAATAATGAGCCGTTATAAATTAAATCCGAATGAGTTTACTGAAATTAAAGTTCAGTGTAGTATAGAAAGTACAAGAAATGGCATAAGTTGGGAATTTCTTGAAAACCATGAGTTTGGGAGTGTATTAAATATACTTGAAAGCGAATTTTCCAATGTGCAATACTATCCTGTAAGCGCTATGGGTCATACGGCAGTTTCTGGACAGTCATATGAGCCATGGGGAGTAATGGAACCTGTTATGTGGTTATTGAGATATGGTAATGACTGTATTAATGAAGTAACCAAAAAAATACAGGAAGAAGCTTTATATTAAAGAGAGAATATATTTATGTTTGAAATAATATTGGTAATAGCAATAATTTATCTCATCTATTGGTTAGTAGTCAACGTAATAATACCGTTTTTAAGTTATGTCATTCCGGTATCCGGATTTCTTGCTGCTGCTTCGCTTGCAGTCGGAGTTGGATGTGCGTTTATACTGTCTATTTATTATTTTTGTAAATCTCTGGTTAAATATAGAAATCCATATGCCACTTATATTGATAAAAACAAAAATATAACTTCCGGAGTACGACGTAGTTATTTTTTTGGACCTGGATTTCACCAAATTTACATTATTGCCAAAGAATCATTTGGAGGATTAACAAAAAGAACAATAATTATCTTTAATTCATGTGTAAGATATACAAATTTGTGGTCATTTGTATTTATATGGATTTTTTTTATTGCGTATTTTATTTCAATTTATGTATTCGGCTGTATATTAATGTCATTATTTTCTATATTGTTGGCAACTGTTATATTCACGGGTACTTGTATATTCTTCATAATGTTTAGTATTCTTTGGGGGNTGGATCGTATAAATCTTGCATTAAATTCAATTCAANGCAGATGTCCAAATGACAAAAGAATATTCATTGTTCCAGTTTTTGTTTGCCCAAATTGCNGAACAGAACATAAGAAACTAACACCTGGGCCATATGGTATATTCAGCAGAAAATGTTTATGCGGGAAGCGTTTACCAACTACTTTTTTAAACGGGAGATCAAAGTTAAAAGCGATTTGTCCTTATTGTGCAACTGTACTGGCTTCAAGCGGCGCACATCATTATGGCATACAGTTAATCGGCGGAGTTAGCGCGGGTAAAACGTCTTTTCTGACAGCATTTTGGCATATATATATAGATAAGCTTAAAAAGAGAAAATCTATAAGTTATGATGAACATCCAAAAGAGGCATTCAATGAGCTGGAGTATTGGTATCAGCAAGGATTAAGTTCAGCAACTACAGAGAATAACGCCATTATGTACAGTGTTATCAACAAACGATGTATTGGAACACCATATCAATTAACGATTTATGACATAGCTGGCGAGGCGTTTACTGATTTGGGCAGAAGCATACAACAACAGCAATTCAAGTATTGTGAAGGATTAATATTCATTATTGACCCAACAACGACACCAAAAGATGCCGCCAATACTTTTTCCAGCTTCATTAATGAATTCAAGGGACTAAAAGGAAAAAAATCTAAAGAAATATCCAATACTCCAGTAGCAGTCATTATTTCAAAAGCTGATTTATATCAAAATGAAATAATTCAGCAGGTAGAGATAAATACGGACAAGTTTTTCAAAGAAAGAGAAAAAATAAAGAACACGATAAGTAGGGAGTTTTTAGAAAAACATGGTTATGATAATGTAATAAATCTATTGGAAGGTGAATTTAAAAAGTTACAGTATGCTCCCGTAAGTGCGATGGGGCATGAGGTAGCTATAGGACAGTCTTATAAACCCTGGGGAGTGGTAGAACCCGTGAAATGGCTGTTTAGCCATTCCTCGACACCTTTTTATGAATATCTAACGAATGAATTCAGATTTAANAAATGGATTAAGAATCTGCTATTTACAATAACCAAGACTATAATAACAATAGGATATTTTATAATAATTTCTGCAATCTTTNTGTATTTATTTATCTTAGTTAAACCATATGCTGATAATTTTATTCATAATATTAGGTCNTACATATCTGATTATACGCCAACAAATGAAGGCATTTTAATTGAACAGACTGAAAGCTTCAGAACGAGAATTGTTTCACAGGATTTAAATGTTCGTGCAGGTCCTTCTCCAAATTATGAAGTAATATCAATTTTACCTCAAAATACTGTTGTTAAAGTTTTTGACAGAGATAAAACAGGGAACTGGGTCATTATAAATTACAATAATGAAATTGTAGGTTATGTAGATCAGGATTATTTAAAGGATTTTACTGAAGAAACTGAAAAAACCCAGAATAATCCCGGTCTTTATGTTGACGAATTGTTTCTGGGAAAAATATCTCTCAAGGAAGCGATTAACTGGATAATGAAAAATGCAAAAGAAAATGAAAATTATTCCATTGTTCTTGGAGCGGATGAAAAAATTACCCCAATTAACTTGTTTTTAAACAATCGCAAAATAAGCATAACTATTAAAGCAACAGGAGATAAAAGAAAGATTCAATATAATATAATCCAAATTTTGTCGTTTTTAGAATATTTTCAACCTTCTGCTTCATTATTTACTGTTGGAGCAGGAATTACCTTTACACTGGAAGAAGGAGTTTCATTAGTAGGTATACGCAATGCCAATAACCATGCTCTCATTCATGTTGATGGCGGAACTTTTATTATGAATGGCGGCAGTATAAAAAATAATAGTAATAGAGGTGTATATCTACAAAATGGTGTTTTTATTATGAACAATGGAGCCATCAGCGGAAATAACACATCCGGCAATAAATCCAATAATCCCGGTGGAGGTGGAATCGTTATCACAAATGAAAGTACCTTCACCATGAATGGGGGAACCATCAACAATAATTCCTCATATGGTGGCGGTGGCGTATTTTTGCATAGTGGGACTTTTACTATGAATAACGGGAAAATAGAAAGAAATTCCGCTGAAAATGATGGTGGAGGTGTACTGGTGAATAATGGAAATTTTCTTATGAGAAATGGAATTATCAGCGGGAATACATCCGGAATTAATGGCGGAGGTGTGAGTGTAATCGGAAATTTTACAAAATTTCGCGGTATTATTTACGGTTCTGATGCAAGTGAAGATCTTGCAAACAGGGTCGATAATACCGGTAATGGCGATGCTGTATATTCTGACAATGGCAAAAAGCGAAACACAACGGCAGGGGAAAACAGGTCGATAAGTACTAGTCAACAAGGTTCAGCCGGAGGGTGGGAGTAAAATTGGAAGCACAATGATAATCCGGATAATTAAACTAAATCCCCAACCTGTAGCCAAGATTGATAATAAAATTAACCGCCACATTTGTCCGTGAAACTCGCATACGTCTGAAAAAAGAGTCGATAGAATAAAAACGTTTGCGGAAATGATAATAGCCGGACAAAAGTTCTCCAACGCTCATATTTTTAGGTATAAACGCTACGGTAGTTTTGCTGTTGTATTTACTCCAGTCACCGGATAAAAGCCTACACTCCGATTTTAATTTATCGTAAAAAGGAGTTTTCGGGAAAGGCGTTAGTATGCTGACAGTCACGCCATCTATACCCAGCTTTTCGCAGGCGTTGAGCGCGGTGTCGAAAACTCCAGGCGTGTCGCTGTCAAAGCCGAAAACAATGCCTGCCTGTACCATTATCCCGTGGCAATGTATGGCGCTGATGATCGGCTCATAATCAGAGATACAGTTTATGCCTTTCCCGGCGTCACAAAGAGATTCTTCAGAGAACGATTCAAGCCCGATAAACAGATACAGGCAGCCTGCGGATTTAGAGAGTGACAGCAGTTCCTCGTCGGCGCAATCGCGGAGCGTCGCTTGCGCCGCCCACCGACGTTTCAGCGGGGTAATAGCCCGGAGCAGGCTTTTCGCGTAATCCTTATTAGCGAATAGATTGTCGTCCCAGAAGACGAAAAACCTGGTCCGCAGCGCTTGTATCTCCGCGACCACGTCTTTTATTGGGCGCGTCCGAAAGCCGCCAGAGTATATCTGCTTCAGATTGCAATAGCGGCACTCATACGGGCAGCCGCGGGTAGCGATTACCGCGCCTTTCATCATCCGTTGACGTTTCAATAGGTCCCAGCGCGGCAAGGGCAGGTTTTCAAGGCTGGATGGCACGGCGGAAGAGTATCTCTCCTGTGCCGTACCGTTTTGAAAGTCTTCCAAAAATTGCGGCCATGTCGCTTCGCTCTCCCCGGCAAGCAGATGATCGCAATGCTCTTTGACCTCGTCCGGCAGCAGTGTCGCATGAGGGCCGCCCATGACGATCTTCGCGCCCGCCTTGCGGTACCTCGCGCCGATGTCGTAACAATGAGGCGCGTTAGGCGTATTTACTGTAATTGCTACGAGATCAAAACGCTTTTTGTAAGGAAGCTTCTGGAAGTATTCGTCGATGAGCGTGATTCTATAGTAACGTTCGTCGACATAAGCCGCGAGATAGGGGATAGTCAACTGGGAAAAATTGTTAAACTGAAAACGGCGAAAACGCTTTATTTCGCCATTTTCGGGCTGTACCATAAGCAGGTTAATCATCGCTTTTCCTAACTGCTCGCGCTTTTATAATGCCGCAGAGCGAACTTCCAGAACCACAGGGCAAAGAAAGTAAAGAACACCACCACGCAAAGCGCCTGGACAAGAGCCGGCGCGGAGAGGCTCCCTGAAAGTAACTGCGTCGGCACGGTGGACATGATTCCGTAAGGCAGAAGAAAGTAGAATATAACCTTAAACACGCCCTTGAACAGTATGCCGGGAACCCTGAAATTCAATTCAATTAAATTACTTTCCAAATGTACTATGCCATCAGCGGAAATGACCAGAAACGGAATTGTGCGTAAAATAATCTCCATGTCGTACCAGAGCAACGTCATCAAAAGTACAAAAACCGAATAGGCCAGTGCCAGTTGAAACGAGACGTCCATTCCGGTAGTTTGAACGCCGTAGACGACAATCAGCACGCTCATGACCACAAGCGGGAATGAGCCGGGGTTTACATTTTCAAACGTCAGGCGAAGGAGCGGGTTAACGGGTTTTGTTAAGTACTGATCGAGATCTCCTCTTTTGATTTTACCTGGTATATCATTAACGCCGAAAAAATAAATCAGCATATTGAGGGCGTTTATCATGGAAAAGGTGCCGACGAAAATGATCATCTCTCCCCGGTTCCAGTCCCCGATTGCGTCCACCTGCGAGTATATAAGCTGAAAGCAGAGGAGCTGTAACAGGAACATCGTGCCGTCCGCGAAAGACGCGCCGAAGAAACTCAGCCTCCACATCATCATGCGGGAGATTTTCAGTTTGATTAATAGCAAAATAAATCTTAAGTTTCGCCTCATATTCCCACCCCGTCGTACTTG
>JGI24698J34947_10000099_pt1 | contig 29775 bp, 20 predicted proteins | sample TergutMp193P3_FD_34947 | JGI IMG/M metagenome (IMG submission 34947) | reverse complement strand
GGGGACTACGCCTACGGTTACCTCAAAGGAGAAAGCGGCGTGCACAGGCTGGTGAGGATTTCCCCTTTTGACGCCAACGCGAGGCGGCACACTTCCTTCGCGTCGGTCTATGTGTTCCCGGTCATAGACGATTCCATCGAGGTGGAAATCCGTCCCGAGGATCTCAGGGTTGATACCTACCGTTCAGGAGGGGCCGGGGGACAGCACGTTAACAAGACCGACAGCGCCGTGCGTTTCACGCATCTGCCAACCGGCATTGTGGTGGCCTGCCAAAACGAGAGAAGCCAGATTAAGAACCGCGCCATCGCGATGAGTATACTAAAAGCAAGGCTTTATGAGCATTACAGGCAGGAAAAGGAGAAGGAAAACGAAAGGTTTGCGAAAGAGAAAAAGGATATTTCGTGGGGTAACCAGATACGTTCCTACGTGTTTCAACCATATACGATGGTTAAGGACGCGAGAACCAAAACGGAAACAGGGAATATCCAGGCGGTTATGGACGGGGAAATCGATCCGTTTATCGAGGAGTACCTGCGTTTCTCCTGGAATGGCGAATCAACATAGCAAGGGGTAGATTGGGAATGAAAAGACGGCTTTTTTTCGCCCTTTTGTTTTTTGTTTTTCTCATGGCCGGAACGGAACTTTTCGCTTCCGGTAAAAAGCAGGCTGAAGCTGGGCCGGCTCCCCTGAACCAGCAATGGACCCTTTCCATCACGGCCTTTGACACCTCCGCGATGTCCCCGTCGTGGCAGACAGCCGGAGACACGGTAACGCGAAACCTCGTGAGCGTTATGCAAAACTTAAGCTTTCGCAGCCGGGGGGACGAAGAAAACGCGTATTATAGCGATTATGCCCTGGCAAAGTCAATAGCCTCGGCGGCCGACGCTCTCGCGAGAAAACGGAATGAGCGTGATCTTCTGCTATACAGGGGGGACCCTTTATGGAGGTACGAGAGGGATCTCAAAACCGTGGATGAGGCGATTCTGAAGCTTGAGGAAGATCTTGCGAAGGTGGAGGCTTCCGTTCCCGCGGTTGAAGGGCTGCCGGTTTTCATTCTCAGCCAGAAAAACAGGAACGGGACTTTTCCCGCGCCGCCCAAACCCGGCTACGAGAACCGCTTCTGTACCGACGAGAGAGTCGACGCCTTCCTCACCGGGCGGCTTTCGGAGTACTACGGCAGGATATACCTTGAGACGAAGCTGTATACCCGTTACACCGGCACTTACAGTTATGAAGATCGCGTGCTTTTTTCTTCCGAGGATTTTAATCAGGCCCTGGTTGAAATTTCAGACCGTATAGCCGCAAAGATCTCGGAGATCATTCCATCGGCAATTCTCGTCCGCACCGTACCGTCTGACGCAATGATTTTGCTTGACGGCGCCTATATAGGCCAGGGAGAAGTCGAGGTGCGATCACACTCCCCCGGTCTGACTGAGCTTGCCGTGTACGCCGGCAATCACGCGCCGGTCTCAATTCCCGTGGAGCTTAAACCCGGTGAAATGGCCGAAGTCATGATTGATCTTTCTCCCACTGGCCGCAGTATTTTCGAGGTAGACACCCCGGACAGAGCGCCTTCCAGGGTTTTCCTTGGAAGCATGTACGTCGGGGAAACGCCTCTCACCCTTGAACTGCCAAGGACACAATTCACCTATATCAGCGTTGAAACCCCTGAAGGCGAAATAGGCACCGCAATCATAAGGGATAACAATATGGTAAGGGGCAGCGCACAATTTGTCAGAAATGACGACGATGATTGGGGAAGGGCCGACATTCTGACATCAGTTCCGGTTACAAAGGAAGAACAACGGGTGGAAAATACCCGCCGGAATTTTTATACATCCTATGGCGCTTTCTGGTTTATACTTCCGGCGACTCTCTTAACGGCGGGCATTGCCGGAACCCATATTGCCGCAAGCAGCTATGGTACTTCTCTTTATAGTACGCTCAGGACCGGGGCTTACGGAGCCATGATCGCGTCGTTAGGCGTAACATTCTGGCAGATTTACAGGTATCTCACTGTCTCCGGCGGAGATTCTACGCCCATCAACAAGGCCGGAGCGAAAGATGAGGAATGACCAATGAATTCTTTCGCGGAAAAGCTGAAAAGCATTTTTGGGCGCCGGCAGAGTCTCTCCGAAGAAACTTTTGAAGACCTCGCGGACCTTCTTGTAGAGGGTGATTTCGGCGCGGCCGGGGCGTATAAACTCACCGAAAAGCTTAAGAGTGTCTGCGGCAAAGAAAAAACAAGCGGCGGAGAAGAGGCGCGGAAAGCGCTTGCCTCTCTTCTCACGGAGATTCTGCTCAAAACCGAATCCACCGGAGTCTGCCTCGTTCCCGGCAAACTCACCTTGATCCTGCTTTTGGGAGTAAACGGCGTCGGGAAGACCACCACCGCGGCGAAACTCGCGGACAGGTTCATGACCCGGGAAAAACGCCGTCCCATTCTCGCGGCCGCCGACACGTTCCGCGCCGCCGCGATCGATCAGCTGAAGATACACGGAGAGCGCCTGGGGATTAGGGTTGTGGCGCATAAACACGGCGGTGATCCCGCGGCGGTGATCTACGACGCGCTTGAAGCCGCCCACTCCGGCGCCGGGGATCTCATCATTGCCGACACGGCGGGAAGGATGCACACCAAATCCGCCCTGGTAGAGGAACTAAAAAAAATTGACAGGGTAATCGACTCCAGGGCAGGCGTTTGCGATTACATAAAATACCTCGTACTGGACGCGACAACGGGCAGAAACGCCCTCGCCCAGGCGGAAATATTCAAGGAGGCTGTTTCCCCGGACGGGGTTATTCTTACCAAATACGATTCCAGCGCCAGGGGGGGGACGGTCTTTTCCCTGGCCGAAGAGTTGGGACTTCCGGTAATTTTTCTTTGTACAGGAGAAAAATACGAAGACATATCTCCTTTCGAACCCCGGCGTTATGCGGAAGAATTTGTCGGCATTGCCTAAGCGGCTTTTTTTCGCGCTTTTTTTTGTCTCTCTTTTCGCGGCGGGGAATCGCCTGTCCGCCCAGGATTCCGGCGAAATCCGCTGGTATCGTTCCAACTCTTCGGGGATGCTCCTGGAGCAGATCCCCTCGCGTTTGGCGGCTCTGCGGAACGAATACAGCCTTTCAGTCAGAAGCGCGCAATACCGGGAAGTCCCCGAGTTTCTTTTGCCTTATTACAATAATTCCTACAGTACTGAGCTGCGTATCCTCTATAAATATGGCGAGGTAGACCGCAGACAATGGGTTTTTCGCGACGGAACGGGTTTGACAAGACTGACCGCTTCAGGCGGAGGCAGCCGTTTCGCCGTGAGAGGCGCCGGCGTGTTTTCTCTGGCGGAAGACGAGGAGGATGATAACAGCGGCTTCATCGAAATCAGAAACAGCTCGGGGGACGTAACAAGGGAATTCCAGTTTGATGATGATCTTTCGGAATGGGATTACCGTTACACCTACAGGGACGGCATATTGCTCAGCGCCGAGATATGGTTCAAGGCCGCTCCTCCCGACCCCGAAGAAACGGAAGAAGACATTCCTGTAATAATGCCTGTCTTTGTTCTTTCCCATACGGATTCTTACCGTTATACGCGATCAGGTTCCCTCAGGGCAATAGACCGTACGTTTTATGAAGGGGCTGCGAATTATCAAAGGATTGCCTTCCCAAGGCTCGGACCAGGCAGCGTTATTATCGTCGATGACGATTTAATTACCCATGGCAGCGCCTATACTTCCGGCTATTTCATCGGCAACGAAAATCCCGAAGGCTCAGCCATAAGCTATAATCTTGACAGCAGGGGAAGGGTTCTGGGCGAAATCTGGAGGGACGAGAATGGCGTTGTGGTCGGAGAATTGACGAACACCTGGTCAGGGGACCGGCTGCTCTCCGTGTTATGGAAGACCAAAGATGAAAATACCCTTATCGAATACGAATACGACGACAATGGAGACCGCGTCGTTGAACGAAATTACAGTCATGGGATACTGGAAAGGATTACCTATATTCAGGATGACATGGAAATAGAAGATATTTTTATTAACGGCGTATTAATGCTGAGGGCATATTGGGAGAATGGGCAAAAGATTAGAGAAGAGAGGCCGCGGTGATAAACTGGATTGGCATCCGTTGGATCAGAATCCACTGGATTGGCTTTGTAGCCGCCCGTTATGTGTCACGCGGCCGCAGGAATTCACCTTCGCCTGTACTTTCCGTACTGGGAATCGCGACAGGGGTTTTGGCCCTGACGGTTATCATCGCCGTCATGAACGGTTTCCAGCTGGGGTTCATCGAGAGCATTCTGGAAATTTCATCTTATCATTTAAGGCTGGAAGACCTTCCCCCGGAAAACGGCGATGAACTCTCCGCGAAGCTGCGTTCCCTTCCGGAGGTCCTCTCGGTTCTCCCTTTTCGGGAGCTTAACGTGCTGCTGCGGGGCAGACAGATAAATCCCAGAGGGGCGCTTGTCCGTGGTGTACCTTCCGATGCCTTTGCTCTCGACCAGGGTCTCGCACGGCATCTCGAAATCGAAGAAGGTTTTTTTGACCTAAATGATCCATACAATATAGTGTTAGGCGCCGAACTTGCCCGGCAGCTTTCGGTACGGACCGGCGACCAGGTGAGCCTTCTTTCAATTACAGACGGTATACGGTTTGAAGAAGAAGGGGGCAATGATATTTATAAAGTCTCAGGAATTTTCCGTTCGGGATTTTATGAATACGACCTCGGCTGGGCTTTTGTCGATCTTGACAGGGCGGCGCAGTTGTCGGGAGGATCCGAGGGAGAACCCACCGTACCGGTTCTGGGCATAAAACTGAAGAACCGATGGCAGGATCAAAAAGCGGCGGGTGAAGTAGAAAAACTCCTCGCTGATTCGGATGAGCTTCGCGGATCAGGCGCCGTCATTACATCCTGGCGCGATTTTAACCGCGCTTTTTTTGGCGCGTTAAGAACCGAGAAGCTCATCATGTTCGTTCTGGTAGGACTTATATTTGTCGTGGTGGGGCTCAACATATTTCAGGCCCAGCGAAGAATAGTGCTGGAACGGCGTGAAGAAATCGGACTCCTGCGGGCCCTTGGCGCTTCGGACACGGCGGTGAGGCTGGTCTTTGTATGCGACGGCATAATTATCGGCCTTACGGGAGCGGGTCTGGGGCTTATGGCTGGCCTGCTGATAGCGTTTAACATTCCCGCCGTTTTTTCGTTCCTGGAGGCGGCGGTAAATTTCTTCATCTCCATGCTCAATGCTCTTTCTGATCTTATGGGGGCAAACGCGGGAGCCGGGGAATTTGCCCTGTTCTCTCCCCAAATTTTTTATATAAAAGAAATTCCCTCCAGGGTTATTCCCCATGAAGTGGTTCTGATATTCCTGTTTGGTTTTTTTTCCGCTCTCTCCGCGGCCTGGTTCGCGTCGGGAAAAGTTGCGGGCATCAAACCCGCGGAGGTTTTGCGTTATGAGTGATCCCATTAACGAGAACAAGATTATTCGCGAAGACGCGACTACTGATGAAAACACAATTATCGGTGGAAACACAATTACTGGTGAACACGCGATTATGCGCAATAACACGATTATCCGTGTCCGGGACCTGGTAAAGAACTACTTATCCGGCGAGGAAACCCTTTATATTCTGCGGGGAATAAACTTTGACGTTGAACGCGGCAGTACGGTCGCGGTTTCCGGCCAGAGCGGCAGCGGGAAAAGCACTTTCCTGAATATCATCGGCGGCCTCGATCGCTTTGATTCAGGAACCGTGGAAGCCGCGGGGCAGGACATCTCGAATCTTTCTGAAAGCGATCTCTCGTCTTTCAGACAACACAGGATAGGATTTGTTTTCCAGTTTCATTATCTTCTGAAAGATTTTACCGCTCTGGAGAACGTAATGCTTCCCGCTTACATGACGGGAATGAAGAAAAAAGACGCTCAGGAAAAGGCCCGCCTTCTTCTGAGTGACATGAAGCTGAACGACAGGGTGGAACACTTTCCTTCCCAGCTTTCAGGCGGCGAGAGGCAGCGGGTTGCCGTGGCCAGGGCCATGGTAAACGATCCGGATATTATCCTGGCGGACGAACCCACCGGAAACCTGGACCCCAGGAACAGTACCATGGTCGCGGAACTTCTCTTTGCCGGGGCGGAGAAATGGGACAAGACGCTCATTGTGGTTACGCATGACGAAACCATCGCCTGCCGCGCGAAGCTGCGCTATACTCTGGAAAACGGCCTCCTCGGCTCCTGCCCCGCGGAGTCCGTGGCGCTCACCAGCGAAGCTGGTGTTGGCGAAAGGGAATTCCCGTGAAAGCAGGTTCGGCTTTCTTTATCGCCTTACGCTACCTTCTGGGACGGGCGCGTGAAGGCGGCCGTTATCTCCGCGGCGCCGCGGCGGGAATTGCCCTGAGTCTTATTCCCATCGTAGTCACGCTTATTGTTGCGGACGGCATGATCCGGGGAATCACCGATCGTTATCTTGAACTTGGCACAGGCCATCTGCAAATTTATAATTATCAAAACGTGAGGCAGAGCGAGGAAGTTCTGCCGCAAATTATTAACGTTCCGGGGATAAAGGGCGCGTGGCTGGAACAAAGCGGCCTCGCGGTCCTGCTTGGGCCTGACGGCTCAAAAGGCGCTACAATCCGCGCGATCGAAAAATCCTTCTGGGACGATGAAGGCTCAAGGAAATACCTCCGTATCCTTTCCGGTGAGGCGAAACCCGAAACGGACAGGGATGTGCTTCTTGGAGAAGAGCTGGCCCGATCCATAGGGGCTGAGGCGGGCAGTACCGTCAGGATCATGACTATTCAGGTTTCCCGGACAGGACGCACAATTCCCAGGGTTACGGCTTTCACCGTCAGGGGCATTATCAGTTCCGGTTATCGTGAACTGGACTCACTCTGGTGTATTATGACGCTGGAAGCGGGAAAGCAGCTGCTCGCGGAATCCAGTGGGATGCATATTACGGTCAAAATCGACGATCCGTACGACGGCGCCGAATCCATGGTTAATTCCCTTTATGAAATTCTGGGTATGGGCTACGGCGTCTATAGCTGGAAAACCCTTCAACGTTCCCAGTACAGCTCTTATGAATCTACCCGGCAGCTTTTGCTTTTCATCATGACCCTCATTGTGCTGGTGGCGGCCGTTAACGTCTCATCCGCTACATCCATGCTGGCGATTGAGCGGCAGAGGGACATCGCGGTCTTTAAGGCATCCGGCGCCAAACCTTCCCTTACAAGCGGAATATTCCTCTGGGGCGCTTTTCTTACGGGGCTGACCGGCTCTGTCTTTGGCATAACGGCGGGACTTATCCTCGGCTGTTCCGTGAACGGCATCATCAGGGCTCTGGAAACCGTTTTAAGCTTTTTCTCCGGAATCTTTCACGCCGGCCCTGTCACGATTCTCGATTCGAGCTATTATCTTGAAACCATTCCCATCATTGTTAACTGGAACGCGATTTTCCTTATCGTCTTTTTTACGATTTTGAGTTCAGTCCTGGCTTCGTGGTTTCCCGCCCGGCGCGCGGGCAAACTCAAACCCATTGAGATTCTGAGGAAGTATTAAGCGAAAATCCTCCCTACACTCTCCGCCACGGCTCGGGCGAGCTTGCGGTGATCTTCCGGATCAAGATGAATGCCGTCGGCAGAGCTGGACTTGATGAACTTGCCGGCGTCAAGAAATGCGGCGCCGCATTCAGCCGCGAGAGCCCGGTACATGGGCGGCAGCTTTTTGGAAAGCCCCACGCTGTCCCCGAAGATATGTTTGAAGACGGGAGAGGCAACAGCCGGTGGAGGGCAGATCATCAGCACTTTCGGGGCGCTATTGTCAGGGCCGCAATCAGACTTCTGAATGGCTATGACAACGTTCTGCACGCCGCGGGCAATATCGAAGGGAGAGGGGTTGAACCGCGGCTTCAGGTCATTGGTTCCCAGCATTACCGCCGCGATGTCAATGGGCTTATGGCTTGCCAAAATCGGCGGTAACTGGCGTAATCCGTTCATATCGCCTTCCATCGGATCTTCACGGCAGCTCGTTCTGCCGTTCAAGCCCTCTTCCACTACCCACCATGCCGGATCATCTGGCGGCGCGTTTTTATTGAGTATCTCTTTTAACACCATGGGCCAGCGCGTCTTGTGATCATAACGCCCCTGGGTCCTGGGATCAAAACCCCAGGTATTTGAATCGCCATAGCATAGAATTGTTTTCATTAATATTATTTTCTACTTTGAACATAACTGTGTCAACATCATACGGGTCTAATTACTGATGTCAGTGCAAATAGACATTGATTCTTATTTTGTATTTGTTATACTTAGGCAATCAAAGTCAGACAAGTAATAATTTTATCTACTTTATTTATATACCACCAAAAAAAGTATATTCTAAAAAAATAACTTAACAAACCGAAGTATTCCCTGTTTCCAGGGAACTCGATGAGAAACTCCAGATGTATTGGCAAAAGAATCTCTGTTATTTAAATACCATTGGTAGTTTCTGATAAGCGCTTCTTTATTTGAATAACGAGGTTTAAAACCTAAAATATTTTTCGCTTTCTCTATTGAAACAAATGAATCTTTCGACGCTGTTTCATAAACCCACTTGTAAAGCGGCGACAAATGTAGCGCTTCCAAAAGACGTAATGCCCATATTACCGGAGTTGCGGGAAACCCACGAATCTTTTTCCCGAATCCCGCGTAATCAAGTACTGCCTGATAATCCTCTTTCATGGTGGTAAACTTCTCTGCTCCTATATTGAAAGTATCGTTTACTTTTTCAGGGGGCAGTTCGGCGCATAGATACGTTGCTTCACAAAGATCATATACGTCCAAAAGCTGATATCGGTTGTGTCCGCTTCCTATCATCGGAAATCCATGACTAGTCGAAGCCCAATCGTAAAACAGGGCGAATACTCCAAGTCGTTCCGGTCCGATAAAAGATTTGGGGCGCAATATAGGAACGATCATTCCTTTACGGCGAAATTCTTCGCACACTTTCTCTGCTTCTATTTTAGCTATTCCGTATGGACCAATGCCGATAAGCTTATCGGTCTCAACCAATGGATGATGATCTGATATTCCATACACAGCAGTTGATGATATTTGTATAACTCTTTTAATTCTGGCGTCAAAAGCCGTTTGTAACACATTTCTTGTTCCGTCAATATCAGTTGTTCGTATGTCTTCTTCGGAATAAAGTGGAAGGGCGGCGGCGGTGTGTACCACAATATCACAGCCCTTAATAGCCGCTCGGACCGCTTCAATATCACGAATATCTCCTTTTTTAACGATTACTCTACTATCGTTTTTTTCATGATAATCATATTCAGGCGATATATCAAAAGAAATAACTCTATGACTTTTTTCAAGCAAGAACCGTGTCAGGTTTATTCCAAAAAATCCCGCGCCTCCGGTAATAAAATATGTCATAATAAATATTGTTCCTCCATGTTCATAAAATTTCTCGTATTATACGAATAAATATATTCATCAAATGAGTAAAATTAGGAGAGGCCCATATCGGACCAAAAAATATTGATAACATTATATAAATAAAAAATATAAAACAATTTTTTTTAAATATTACAATAAATTTTTTCATAGCGAAGGTAACTGCATTTTCTTGTTTATAAAGAAAATAGAAAACAAGCATAAACTGTATAGTTAGCAACATAACTACCCACCGTCCCCAGTCTATAAAAAAAACAAATGCGGGTATCGAAAATACTGGAAGAAACATTGAAAGATGAAAAATAAACTTCATTGCTTTTTTTTGTTCCTTTTTTATACATGTCCTCCAAAACAAAATAAAAAATATAAAGAGCGGTAAACTTTGTATGATACAATAAATTCTATAAACCATAGAATTTTTATATGCACGTATTGCATATCTAAATGTATCAATGATAGAAAAAAAATCTGCTTCTAACGAAAGGCCAGGATTTACTGCATTGGTTTTTTCCTTCAGTATATCTGTAAATATGATCCAATCTTGATAGATTAATGTTGATTTTGAGAATATAACAAAATATATAAATGTAACGATAACAGATAATACCGTTATTATCAACAATTTCATTTCATTTTTACTTTGATTCGGTTTATTAAAATATACATATAAAAGTATAATGAATATAAAAGGAATATAAAAGAAAACTATCACTAAATGTGCAGCAAGACTCATAAAACATAATGCAGGAATAAACCAGCGCAAGACTTTTTTGTTGATGATAGACAAGGCTGCCAACATAAATATTAAAACATATATTTCTATTCGCCCAAAATTTGAAAAATAAAAATAAGCCTGGATTGAAACAGAAGATGATAGATATAAAAGTGTTAACAGCAAAACAGGTATTTTATCGTCTGATTTCATAATTAAATAACCGGTTATTGTTGAAACAAGAAAACTCAACCAGACTGTACTGCAAAAAATAAAGCAAAGTATCAATAAACGACTCACATAACCGCCATAAGAAAGCATATCCACTATCGTCCCGATTAGCATTCTATGTGCAAAACCATAACGGTAAGATAATAAATAAGATGATTCCACATAACTGTTCACACCATTGACAGGAAATACACATAAAAGCAGAATAATAAAAAACATAAAAATAAAAAATTCATATTTATTTATCGTCTTTTTTATTACAGCTAAAATAAAAACAATAAAGAAACAAGTTAAACTGGAAATAATAAATATTGGCACCCAATTACTTAATGAATCCGGATGACTACCCATCAATTCCTTAATAACCGGATGAATAGTTATCACTTTTTTTTCAACAAATAATAAAAAATATTTCTGTATTGCGGGAATAAGTATGGACAAGGTTCCAAGGATTCCCAAAAAACAAAAAAAAGCGAAAACTTTTTTTACTTTTTGATTCAATATTAATTCATCATGGATAAACAAGTCTTTCATTTTTCATCCCTTCTATTGAAAGTAAATACTTTAACCAATAAAAATGTTACCGGCAATCCCAATACCCCAGCCAGTGCGTATACAATAACTTTATTCCAATGCAACATATTTAGAAAAACCAAAACAAAAGAAAAAAGTACTAAAAAATTCGGTATATACGAAAGAACGAATTTAACGAAGTCTTTGAAAGCAATTTTTTCATGAAAAATCAGTTTGGCATTTGAGCTATAAGCAACAAACAGACTTATTCCATAGCCAAAAACGTATGAAACAGACGAATTAAGCAGCATTGAAATAACCAAAGAAAAAATAAAATTAGTTAGCGTTCCAATACCGCCGCAGAAAACAAATAAAATAAAATCTTTTGTAAAATATAATTTCTTGATTTTCTCGAAAGAAGTTATTTTATATTTATCCCATGATACAATATTTTGTCTTTTAACGATAAAACTCTGCCGTGCCTTTTCTGCAAGTGAAGCATCTGATAACGAATCAGTGTAAAAATTTTCAACAACACAGTCCGAATACGCTTCATATAAACGCATTACTTTTTCTTCACCAAAACAGTTTTTTCCGGTATATTTACCTGTAAATGGATCGATCCGTGAAGCAATGAGAGTAACGCCCAAATAATCACATACCAATGGTTTAAGCAAAAATTCCGGTGATGCTGAGATAATCACATCCGCATCCTGCTTTTGTAATAAATACCAATTCTTTATCTTTCCGTGATTACGATCCCAAAAACGGCATACCAATTCCTGAACCGGAATATGGCGTATAAAAACAAGGAATGCTTCTTTCATACGTTCTTTCGAATGAATACCAAACAGAAACAAAATTATTCCCAGAACCTGAAACGGAAGTAAAATAATGATATGCGGCTTACTACGTAGAACAAACCAATAAAAATCAACAGAACTGTCTCCGTCGTAAATGGTATGATCAAAATCATATACATTCATGAAACAGCCCTGTTTAAATAGATAATACAGAAAACGCATACAATATATGCTGCGCATAGCAATGACAAAAATTTATCACTCAGTAAAACCGAAATAGGATCCCCATTGGTATCTGTTTCAATGATCAGGCTGTACTTTAAAAAGATGATGAGTATTAAAGGTATAGTATAAATAAACGCGGATGTATGAAATTTTTCTATTGTGCCGGGATCAATGCTCCAGAGGGCATAGAATACCACACAGAGAGACTGACACACATACATATTTTTATCGAGAAAATTATGGGTATAAAATCGCATAACATCACGTTTTCCGTCTTCATTATCAGTTATCTCATTTCTGCGTTTTCCCAACCCCAGATAATATGCTCCCATGGTAATTACCAGATACAACCATACGGAAATATTAACTCCGATAATCAATGCACCAAATAGAACCCGAATTACATATCCCAATGCGAGAATAGTGACATCGATAATAGGAATATTTTTGAGTCCCCAACTGTACCCAATATTTGATGCTATATACAGCAATAGTAGTCCGAGAGACTCCGGATAATATAATCGATTCCCCAAAACCCACAACATAATCAGGAAAAAAAGCAATAGCACAGATAAAATAAACAGTGAGACAATAGCATGAAATACCGGTATTTCCCCAGAAGCCAGAGGACGGCGGCGTTTGACAGTGTGCAGGCGATCTTTTTCTATATCCCGCATATCATTGAGGATATAAACAATAGAAGTTAATACAGAGAAACAAATAAAACCTAAAACGGAGCCGGTTATAACTGAGGCGCTAAACAGACTGATACCAAAGATAAGTGGAATAAAAACGAGAAAATTCTTTATCCAATGATGGATACGAAGTAAATTGAAATATTGCTTTATCCTGATTGTACATTTTAACTTAAGCAACACTATATCTCCAAAATATCCACTTCTTCTAAAAGACTAGTATTACGATAATTCATCAATAAGGTAATTGTCAATACCTAAAAGGTCAATAATATAGATTTACTGACCGAAAGGAAGAAGAATGACCAATTTAAGACAGGTACTCGCTGTAAATCTTAAAAAAAGGCGGCATACACTCGGTTATTCCCAGGCAATGCTTGCAGAAAAAGCAAACACCGCCCCTACATATATCGCGATGATTGAGCTTGAGAAAAAATTTCCCTCTGTAGAAATGATAGAACGTATAGCGAAGGCTCTGGCAATAGATACCATAGAACTATTTTCCGTCAAGCCATTGCCGGAGGATTCATTAAGGAAACTGCATAAAGCCGTTTTGCTGGACATTGAGAAAATAATCACAAAAAAATTGAAGGAAATATAATTGTTATGTATGCGCTGATCCTGGCACAGAAACAATTGACAATTGCTTCAAAACAATACAAATTATAAGCGCGTCGAATTTTCCGCGGTAAAAGGAGATAATATGCCAAAGCAAATCAATGAATCGTGCAAATGTACATATCCCTGCTCAAGGCACGGGGATTGTCAGGCCTGTCAGGAATACCACCGTAAAGACGGCTCACGGACAAATTGCGGCAAGGATGGTTCCGTGAAGGCGCTGAAGAAATAGCTCTACCACAGGATCATCTTTCCCCGGTCTTTGACAAAACCCAGAGCGGACAGGGTGGAAAAATAAACGCTCGCAGCCGCGGTCTTGCCATTTATTTTTTCAATGATGATTTTATTTTCCGGCTGTACCCTTCTGGTTCTGGGGAATTTCAGAAAAGCCATAACTTCCCCCACGTCCGTATCGTCAGGTGAAATAAAAATTTCCAGATCTTTTCCGCCCTTGTTCGAGATCGACAGGAGTTCCGCGCCCCGGAAACAGAGCCGGGTAGAAGGGACCCTTCGAATCTTCGATTCGTTGACCACAGGTCCGTTAATCTTCGATTCGTTAGGCGCAAGCCCATTGGTCAATATGTCCTGTACCGCGAGACCCGCGGGGCTTGCCGGGTCGGCGGCATTCATCCAGTAAACGCACCGCTCCGTTTCCGCTTCTTCCAGCTCTTCTGCTATTCGCGGCGAGGCGAACTGCAATGAGTTAACGCCGCTAAAAAAGCGGCCTGCGACAAGTTCCCCGGCAAGTTCCATTCGCCGCATTGTGGGGAGCAGTCGTGACCATGACAAAACGGGAGCTTCACGCTCCAACATGGGCCTTGAGAGAAGACCCCAGCGATCAAGAAGCAGCCGTACCCTCTCACGGTTGAGTTCTTCCTCCTCCAAGGGACTGTAGTCCCGGCTTTCAATGACTTCGCTTTCATCCGCGCACAAGGTGAACCAGTTTCCGGATACGGGCGGCCCGGTCCTCCACCGCTCCCGAATAGCCCTGGGAATTCGAGCCGCCCTGCGTCCCATGCTGTAATTCCCGGCGTCTTGAACGGCGTAATCGCCTAACGCGGTTTCGGCGAAGGCGAATCCGCTTCCGGCAGCCCTGCGCACGGGCTCCCAGGAATCCGCGGAAAGATTGCCCCGCCAAACCTCTTTCCAGAGCGCTTCCACAGTACCGCCGATTCCGGCGTCAGCCGCAAGCGCGTCCCTTATTTCCCAGAAACTCCGGGGGCTGTCAAAAAAACCCGCCGGCAGCTTACCGGAAAAAAGATCCCGGCTCGCGGACGAGGCGGCAGGCGGCATAACTATATCCATTTCCTCGGGGCGGCAAAAGGCGGCTTTTTCTTTGCCGTCCCCGTACCAGAGAAGGCGGCCATCCCGTATCTCCCTGTCAAGTGTTTCGCCCGAATAAGAAGGACAGCGGCACGGGTAAAACTCCGTTTCCCAGAGTTTGGCGGGCGCGGCTATACCGGCAAGGTGTCTCCAGGGTTTCCCGGTTTCCGCCGCATCATTCACCTCGCAGTGAAATAGAAGGCCCTGACGGCGCGCGAGGAACGGCACAAGGAAAGCGGCCGGCCTTTCCTTGACAATGGGCCGCTGTTTGCGGCGGCTCAGCCTGAGAAGCAGTTCCAGATTTTCCCGGTCGCAGACGAGGCCGGTTTCGTCATGCGCAACTACATCTCTCACGAGATTCCCCTGCTCAAAAAGCGAATGAACCGCGTCTTCCGCTTCCGCCGGGGAAAGGCCGAAAACAGCTCCTATTCTTGAGAGGGAAATGGGCCCCTCGAAACGCAGCCATTGTTCAAGGCATTCTTCCGCAAGCTTTCTTCCTTCGGCCTCCTTCCACTTCTTTGCCCGCTCCCGGTGAACAACCACGTCCGTCTCGGCTCCGTTACGCCTAACGTACTCAAGTTTTCCTCCAAGGCTTTTGTCTTCCCGCAGGGCGTCCGCAAGTTCAGCGGGGACGCATTTCAAAAGCCTTTCCCATTCATCGGCGTCGCCGCCCTCTTTGCCGTTTGTGGGGATGGCTATTCGTTCTTTCACCCATTCGCAGAAGGTGATCGCATCTTCCGGAGCCCAGCCCGGGATTTCACGTCTGAGCCGGGAGCAGAAGTCGTCTGTCAAATCCGCCCTGAGGCTGGGGCGCGCCGCCGCATTTCCAAGCGCTTCGGCAATCACCTGGTCCGAAACGGAAGGCCCCGGACTTTGCGACGCGGGGCCCATGAGATCGGGCCTCTCGTCGTATTGGTACATGAGTTCACTGGTTTCGGCCCAGGTCAGTTCTCTGGAGAAAGGGCTGTTCCGGTGAGTTGTAAAAAAATCCAGTGAGAGAGCGCCGGTTCTTATATCATCAAAAAAGGAAGAAAAACCTTCCATATCAAACATGTCCTGAAGGCAGGTTCTCCAGGCTTCGGCGGTGGCGGGGAAATTACCGTAGCGCCTAACAACATCAAAAAGCCGCTTTGATTTCTGGCGTGTTATCCATAACGGCATACGCTTCCCGAACGGGGCGCGCGGCAAAATGAGAGCCCGCTCCGCGGCTTCCCTGAAGGCGGCGCCGAAAACCCCGGATGACTCAAGTCTTTCACGAAAACGTTCCTCTCCCTTTTCTCCGCCGCAAAGATCGTCAAGGGATTCCCTGATTATGGAAGCGGGATCTCCCGCAAGAGAACGCGGAAGCCTTAAAAAAACGGCGTTATCATCAGCCGATCCCTCAACCCTGATATCGTAGCGGGCTTCTATGTCCCGGCCAAGCGCCAGGGAAAGGGGAAAGTTCACCCCCCCTCCCCTGAAGCTGTGGAGGACGATGAGGTAGGCATCTCCCCTTCCAACAGGGTCGTCGACAATCTCAATGGGAATGAACGACGGCCCCGGCAGCGGAATCCTCTGGGTTGACCACTGCGAATGAAGAAAATCTTCGAGCGCTTTTTTGGCTTCACCGCTGAAACAGTCGAGCATTTTTTCGGCCTTTAATGAAGTCCAGCCCTTCGGGTAATAGCCGTCCAGTACTTCAAGTACGCGCCTGGAAAGAACCGGGCTGCGGTAAACCGCGCCGGCATGCCAGAAGGGAACGAAATCAGCTCCCGCCGCGAGGGGAACCGCCTCTACGGCCTCATTTCCAATGGCGGTGATCCTCCACGAGCGGTTCCCGAAATCAAAGCAATCCCCAAGCCGCCGCTCCCAGACAAACTCCTCGTCCAGTTCCCCAATCTTTGTCCCCGCCCCTTCTGACGGTCCGTTAGACGCAATCCGCAGGGAATAATAACCCCGCGACGTGATGACTCCGCCCGAAGTGTAAAGCAGGGGGAGCGCACCCGGCGCGGCGCTGAGCGTACCTGTTTCATCATCACGGAATATGCGCCGGGAGAGTTCCCTGAGACGGCTACCCTCATAAGCCCCGGCAAGCATCCGCACGACGCCGTCGTAGCTCGCTCTGGACAGATTCCTGTACACGTAAAATCCCCGGATGGTTTCGTAGAGTTCATCCTCATTCCGGTCTTTTTCGGCGCATAACGCAAGGACGATCTGCGCGAGTATATCCAGTGGGTTTTCAACACATTCGATTCTTTCAAGTTCTCTTTCTTCTATCGCGCCCGAAACGGCCGCGGCCTGCAGCAAATCCAGACCGTGGAAGGGGATGAGCCATCCGCGGCTGATCATACCCACCCCGTGTCCCGCCCGGCCTACCCGCTGCAGGGCCGCCGCCGCCGAACCGGGACTCCCCGCGAGGATCACCTCCTCCACGCCGCCGATGTCGATTCCCAGTTCCAGCGAACCCGTAGCCACCACGCAGGAAATCTCCCCTGCGGCAAGAGCCTTCTCCACACTCCGGCGGACTTCCTTTGAGAGGGAACCGTGGTGGGCGTAAGACAGGGGCCGTCCCGCGAAATCGCTTTCTTTCGCGGCGGCCTGATTCAGGAGAAAACTTATTCGCTCAACCCTGCGCCGGGAATCGGTGAAAACAAGAACCGTGCCCTTTGGTCCCGGAGGGGAACCATCGCCGCTACGCGGCTCGGCGGAAGAATTCGCGGCCCTCACCCGTCCAATGATAAATTTGATAAGTTCCGCATAACGCCTGCCGTAGCGTTCGACGGCGGTCTTTCCCGCGTCCTTTATATCATCGCCCGTATATCCGCCGCCGTCGAATTCTTCAGAGTCCGGAAAGACCACACGGAATTGGATGTCTTTTTTGTCTTCGGGGGCGACGATGTGGACTTTACGCTTTTCATATGAACCACCGGCAATCTTTCGCAAGCCCCCGGCAAAATCCGCCGCCGCTTCAGGCGGTTTTACCGTGGCGGAAAGTGCGATGCGTTGAAACTCGCCGGCGGCCAGGGCCAGGCGGTCAATCTGACAGCACAGGAAACATCCGCGCTTGCTGCCAAGGGCGGTGTGGATCTCGTCCAGTATCACATAACGCACGGAGGAAAGCGCCTGCCGCCCCCTCGGATTGAGGAGCAGGATGCCGAGGCTCTCGGGAGTCAGCGCCAGGATCGAAGGGGGCAGGGAGAGGAAACGCCTGCGCTCCGGCTGAGAAGTGTCCCCGGAACGGGTCTCAACCCTGACTGCCGGGAAAATCTCTCCGGCCCTTTCAAAACGGGAGCGTATTCCTTCCAGGGGCAGAATTAAATTTCGCCTGATGTCTTCGTTCAGGGCTTTGAGGGGCGAAACGTATAACACCGAAAGTCTGTCCGCCGGATAGGTCCCGTCGGCAAAACGGGAAATGGCCGCAAGGAAGCCGGTAAGGGTTTTGCCGCTCCCCGTGGGCGCGAGCGCCAGAACATGAGCGCCTTTCGCGATTAAGGGCCATGCCTCTTCCTGCACGGGGGTAGGCTTTTCGTAAGTCTCTGCAAACCACGCGTTGATCAACGGGTGAAACGGAAGAGGCGGCATATCTTATGTATAACAGGTTTTCAAAACTAATGCACTATATTAATTAACGACGTCTAATTGACGACGTTGACAGGTTTCCCTTCGATAAACGCCCTGAGATTGTCCACGGCGATTTCCATCAAACGCCGGCGGCTCTCAATAGGCGCCCAGGATATATGAGGGGTGATGATGCAGTTTTTTGCTTTTAGCAGCGGGTTGTCCGGCCGGATGGGCTCGACGGAAACCACGTCCACTCCTGCGGCGTAAACCTTGCCTGAGTTAAGCGCGTCCGCCAGGTCCTGTTCGACTATCAGGGGCCCGCGTGAATTGTTGAGAATGATCACGCCGTCTTTCATTTTAGCGATGCTATCCCGGTTTATCATACCCTCCGTTGCCGGAAAAAGAGGACAGTGAAAGGAAATGACATCCGCACGTTCGTAAAGTTCTTCTTTCGACACATAAGCGGCGATTTCCCCGCCCGCTTCGTCAGGCGCTTCATCGTTGGCGATCACTTTCATGCCAAGGGCCCGGGCTATTCTGCCCGTGGTCCTGCCGATACGGCCAAAGCCGATGATCCCCATTGTTTTACCCGCGAGCTCTATGAGAGGATAATCCCAGAAACACCAGTCCGCGTTTTTTTCCCAACGCCCCTCTTTGACCGCCTCATCGTGGCGGCCGATGTGATGGCAAATCTCAAGCAGCAAAGCTATTGCGAACTGGCCAACCGCGTCGGTCCCATACGAAGGTATATTTGTAACAGGAATCCCCTTCTCCCTCGCGGCCCTGTAATCAACAATGTTATAACCCGTGGCCAAAACCCCGATGTATCTGAGGCTCTCCGAAGATTCTATCGTCCTTCCTGAAACCGGGGCCTTGTTTGTAATTACAACTTCCGCCCCTTCAACGCGGCGGATTATCTCTTCCTCACCCACAGAGCGATCATGGACTGTGAGGCTGCCCAGTTTCGCGAAACCGTCCCAGGAAAGGTCTCCGGGGCTTTCCGTGTATCCGTCAAGAATAACGATCTTCATAAAGTTAACCCTATAACATCAGGTTACCGTATTGTCAAGATATTTTGCTTTTTGCTCTGTTGCTATTCTTGTCAATGTCCATTATAGTTTATACAAAGGGCCAATTTATGGAAGAGACTGGAACTGATAAAGTTCAGACATTCCGATTGTCACAAGAAAAAAAATCTGTACATAACATCGTATACCAATGGCGTTGGTATACCCTTGGCCGGGAGCAGTACAATGAATGTATGGTTAAAACATTCAGCAATAATATCTACAGTCTGCGCCAATCCAATATCGTAGTCGCTGTTTTTGCGGGCTTTTTTGCCCTGTACCCGTTATTTATCGAAAATAAATTACTCAAAGGGAGCATTTATCTTGCGACGGCTGTTGTCGCGCTGATTTTTTCCCTTTTCGCGAATCACAAAGCGAATCAACTGAAGAAAGGAAAACCGTTAAGCAAAAAACTTATTTACACATTGTTATCATTATATTACTTAAATGTTATTGTGTTTGGCGTTTACCTGAGCGCGTTATCAAATCCAGCCAACATAGCCGCAGGTTTTTTGTGCATTCTGATATGCGCCCTGTTTCTGTTTATCACCCCGCCCCTGTATTATTTCTGTCTTACATTGGGCGCCATGGTAATTTTCATAACAGCCTCGATTCTTGTTAAACCCATTGAAAACTGGATGCTTGATACTGTCAACGTAGTGTTTGCGGGCAGTATCAGTCTATTCTTTAACTGGCAGATCACCAAACTAAGGCTGACAGCTTTATTGAACGTGAGCAGGCTTGAGGATGAACGCAACAGATATTATGATCAAAGTACAATAGACGAATTAACTCAACTAAGAAACCGCAGAGACTTCACACAAACATTCCAGAGGTACCTTTCAAGTTATAGAACTTCTGACGATTTTCTCTGCGTAGCTATTTTTGACATAGATTTCTTCAAAAAATACAACGACCATTACGGGCACCCAAAAGGTGATGACTGCCTGCGCACCATCGGCGGAATGCTTAACACCCTGAGGGATAACATGAACCTCTATTCCGCCAGGGTCGGCGGTGAGGAATTTGCACTGCTTTGGTTCGACAATGACCTGCATCATGTAAACACGGTTGTTGCCCGTTTAAACGCACTGGTAAGGGAATTGAAAATTCCGCATGCGAAATCGAGGATTAAGCCGTATGTAACCATCAGTACCGGGGTATATGTAGAGCCATGCGGTTCCTCAAACGATATGCGCACCCTTTACGATTTGGCCGATAAGGCGCTTTATTTCGCGAAGGGCAGCGGGCGTAATTGCGCGATCATCAGCGGCAAAAATTTTGTTCAGTACAAAATAACACCGGTTTTTCAGGAAACCACAGTTTAATTGAAAACGGCGCGGAAGGATCCTTTGCCTGATATTCAATCAAATGGAAACACCGGCCCGGTCGCGGCAATCCTGATGGCATCCGGTTTTTCGGAACGCTTCGGCGGACAAAACAAGCTCCTCGTTGATTTCAGGGGTAAGCCCCTGGCCTGTTACACCCTTGAGCTTGCGGCCGGGATGCGTTTTACAGGGGGAATTTTTTTCATCGCCTCTTCCCGCGAGGTGGCCGCCCTCGCCCGTGATTTTGAAATTGTCCATGTGATCAAAAACGCAGCCCCGGAAAAGGGCCTTCGTGAAAGCGTAAGGCTTGGTGTTGAAGCTGCCGGAACGGAACCGGACTATTACATCTTCTTCCCCTGCGATCAGCCCTTCCTTGACGCCGTGACCGTGCGGCGTGTTCTTGACGCGAGAGAAAGCGGCTGTATCATTGAGCCGCGTTACGGCGGCAGGCCCGGAAACCCCTGCCTCTTTTCCGCGTCCTTCCGTGAGGAACTTCTTTCGCTTAACATGGAGGAAACACCCCGGCTAATCAAGACCCGTTATCCGCAAGCTCTCAGGGGAGTGGAAATTGCAAATCCTCTGGCTCTCGAAGACATAGACGATGAGGAAACTCTTAAAATTCTGATTTGTCGGGATGATCACAGATGACATCTAACATATCGATCATGCGCGGCGAAGCGGGCTAGCCATGAGGACAGCTCGATGGGCGTTGAACTATTTTGAAAGCGAAATATCTATTTTTACAACGCCCATATGCTGCCATCAGGGCTTCCCGCTCTCGCCGCGACAAAGATATGACAGACAACAAAGCGATCAAGCCGACAATCAGGGTTTTTCCGGTGGTGGAATTCTGCATATCACCCGGCTAAAGCCGGCCAATTTATCTGTTTTTAGTGGTATTTTACCGCGTAATAAGACAATGCGCTCTTCCCCCATAATAAAAACACTAATTAGTCGGGCAGTTGACATACTATAATTCGAATAATGCTGGTAGATGGGCGGGCAAGTGACGCGAGAAAACCTCTTTTTGGGCTCTCCGGCAAAAGGAGACCTGTAGAATTGGCAGCCCGAAGGGCTGTCCTTGTAGTGAGAATCGGCATGACCACTTAAACGCTTAGCTCTGTAGGTTAATCTATGCTTGATGTTTAAGTGGTCATGAGGCTCCGGCGCCGGGTTCTCCAAAAGTTTTCGAGGCGGCACTTGCCCACCCATTAATCAATGTTTATTCGAGTTTTTATTGACAAACATACCGACAAATCAGAGTTTGCTACCTGATTAACAAGAATTCCACACGGCGGTTCTTCCAGCTATTGGCCTGATCCTGCGGGTTTGCCACGTTTATGGTGCCGCCTCGGCCTACAGGAGAGAGCCGGTTGCGGCTAACGCCATAAGTGCCAAGCTGCTGTATGGTGAATTCCGCCCTTGCAAGACTCAACGGCATGAGCGTCTCGGTTTCTTCCCTGGCGGTTCCCAGCACCGGGTTGGCGTGGCCTTCCACGGTTATCCTGTAATCGCGGAACCTGTTTAGGATTTCCGCGACACGCCTCAGCACCCTGATATTGTTTTCCAGTCTGTCTTGTGGTATGCCGATAAAGTCCGCGTAGTTGGCCCTGAAGGTAATCGACGGTATCTGAATGCGCAGCATGTCCCCATCGCGTATAACGAGCACATCGGTGCCTATTATTCCCGTCATGGTACTGGAGTTGCCCAGGGTGTCTGCGGCCGTGTAGGTAAATTCGTAATCGGAAGCTCCCTGAACGAGTTCCCCCCTGTTGCTTCTGCCATTCCAGATGATCCTCTCCGAAGGGCTGCCCCGGCCTCCGACCCGGTAGAAGAGCTGGCGGGTTCCTTCGGTTTCATGAATCTCCAGGGACCATTCCGCTATGGGCGAAATGTCTCTTGCGGAAAGGTAGATGAAGAGTTCGTCGTCCACCCCGTCGTTATCGGGGCTGAAATATTCCGGTTCGTAGCGAAGGCTCAGAACCGGGCCGGTTACGTCCACCATTACAGGCGGCGCGGTAACGTTAACAATATCTCCCTTGGTGTAGCTCACCGACAGGCTTGGTGTGAAACGACCTTCCCTTATCCGGCCGTTATCGTCAGTACCGTTCCACGGTATAACCGAGGGAAGCGTTCCGCTTCCTCCCGCCATTGAAGGAAAGGTTTTTGCTACATTGTTGTTTTCGTCTTTCAATTCCAGCTTCCAGGCATTGATTCCGGTATTGATGTTTGACACAATATTAAAGCGCATGGCCTCGGCCTGGTTCGCTCTGGGCGCTATTGCCTGAGATGAAGCGGTCAGGAATATACTGGGCACCGTCGCGTCCACCTCAATGTTGTTTACGGTCCTGCGTGTACTGTTCCCGGCTTCGTCGGTGGCGCTTAAAGTAATATTGTAAATCCCGTTACTCACGATATTTCCCGCCTCGTCCTTTCCGTCCCAGACGACGGGCATAAAACGCGGGCTGCCTGTCCAGGTCCAGGTTCTGACAGGGCTGGCGTCCCTGCCTGAGACAACCAGGCTCCATTCGTCGCTGCCCCGGGTGACTGCCTGTATGGGCAGGGTCTCACGGTTCCCGTTACCGTTAGGCGCAAAGATGTTATACGGCACGGAAAGATCGCCCTGGGGCGAAACCGTGTCAAGAATGAAAGGTATTGAAACGGAGAATGGCCTGTTACCGGAACGGTACTCCAGATCCAGCCTCACCACATAATTTCCGTCCTGGGCGGCGGTTCCGGCGCCGGTTCTGCCGTTCCAGCTCACCGGGACAGGCGCCGAGTCTCTTCCTTCAAAAGCATTCACAGCGGAACCGGTTGCTGCGTTCTGGATTTCAATTTTCCAGGCCACAATACCGTCTTTCTCCTGAATCTGCGGGATCAGGTTTATGGTGTCCTTTATGCCGTCACCGTTAGGCGAAAATGCCCTGTATTCCGTGGAAATGTAGACAGGGGTGTCCCTGGTGTCAACCTCGAATTCCACGGTATTTGACCGCCCCGTGTTCCCGGCTGAATCGACACTGTAGAGTTCGTATGTGTAAAAACCGTCAGGCGCAAGAGCGCCGGAAGTCGTAAACCCGTCCCATTCGATCCTCGCGGGCGGAGTCCCTGAAAACCTGAATGTCCTCACCGCGGTTCCGGTCTGTTCCCCACGGCGGCGTATTTCGCCTGTCCAGGACGGTTCATTTGAACCTCCCTGGATAATGGCAATCCTGTTTTTATCGCCCGTAGGAGAAAATACGGCGGGTATACCCGGCCTCTGATCCGGGTCATCTATCCGCACCGAGGCCCTGGGAGCGGTAATATCCAGGCTGAAAGGCGGAGAAGCGGCGGTTGAGGTATATCCGTTCTGGTAGCGTACCAACAGGGAACCCGAATAGATCGCTTCCGGAAGTATTCTCCCCGTCGTGTCCCGGCCGTCGAATTCTATCCTCGCGGGAAGACCGGAAACACCGGAGAGGGTACGCCTGACGGCGCCGGAAAAATCGCTGATCCTGAGTTCCCAGCCCGCGATTCCCTCCCTGACAGGAGCCGCCGGGATAAAGATCATCGCGTCTTTAACGCCGTCGCCGTTAGGCGAAAAATACGCGTCGGTAATCGCGATACTCACTGCCGGCATGACTGTATTTATGATAATATTTTCCTGAACCGCTTCGCCCGTATTATGGGCTTTGTCGGTAGCGCTTATACGATAACTGTAAACGCCGTCGTTCACTATGGAACCTTCGTCGTCTCTCCCGTCCCACACGATGCTAACCGGCGCCTGATTTGTAAATGTGTAAGTCTTTACTTTCGTACCCAGGCTGTTGTAAATGCCGCCCTCCCAAAGATCCTCCCGGGAGCCTGTCTGTACGATAGTCAATCTGTCCCTGTTTCCTCCGTCGCCGGGAGCGAAAATGTTCATGCTTTCCTCAAACGGCGTAATTTCGATTAATGGCGGAGTACAGTCCACGTTTACTTCATAGGGGCCGGCCATCGCGAAGTTGCCGTTATCGTCCTCAGCCGTGACGGTGAAGAAGTACTTCCCGTCAGGCGCCAGCTCTCCTGAATCAAAGATACCGTCCCAGCGCAATGTGGAAGGCGCTTCAACCCCGGCTCTGACCGCCTGAAGGCTGCCGAAAATATTCCCTGCTCCCTGGGTCTCCAGTCTCATTTCCTTGTTACGGTAAACCCTGACAGAGGCGCCGGAATCATCGGTGATTTCAAAAACCCATTCCGCGATGTAACGTTCGTCCCTTATCGTTATGGGAAATTCCAGGTAATCGGCTTTGCCGTCATTGTTAGGCGATATCCATGCCGGTTCCGGATAGTCAATGGTAATCACCGGAGGGTTCTTGTCCGCCATTCCGACGGCCCAGGTAACGCCGCCTCCCATGGCCCAAATCCCGTTATACAGGGGCTTTGCGCCAAGCTCTATCGACAGTTCCCCGTCCGTAGGCATGATGCCCGCGATGGTTCTTCCTTCCGAGGGCTTAAGTTTCCAGTTAACGCCTATCCCGATTGAAGGAACCGGCGATGGGCCGGAGCCATTCAGGCTTTCCCGTAAATTGAATTGAGTGGACGCCGAAATATTGATAAGTTCCGCGATGACAACATGGAGCCCCAGCTTGCCCGCGAGATTCTGCGCGGTAGGGAGCATGAGGTCCCCCGCAAAGCTCATCATAATGGGATCCGGTTTACCGTCAATTCCCCGTATGCCGAGAAAGTCAAACGAAACGCCTCCCACCGGGGTAAGCATGGGAGGTATCCAGCTTTTGCCAAGGCTTTTTGCCGCGACGGCCCAGGTGAAATTCTCAAGCGGACCCAGCTTTCCCATATTGTAGCGGAAACCCAAATCGCCTGAGACCGTCCAGGTATTTCCTGTATTGTACCCCGCGTTAAGGCCCACACCGATACTCATTCCCGGAAAGATCTCTTTGGCCGCGTTAAGGTTCCCCTGGAAAGTTGTTTGCACGGGGAAAGAATCGAAGGGGCTGGAGAGGAGCCAGAGTGAGGCGCCAAGCACCGCGAAGGGCGTGGGGTAAATCGCCCCCAGGTTTATCGCGCCGATGCCGTACCCGCTTTCAGCGCCGAGGCCGAAAAGACCTGTGTATCCCAGGTTAAGCAGTACCCTCTGGGTTTCAGCCCCGGCTGCCGGATTCAGGGCGCTCGCCGGCGCGCCGCCCCTGGACGTGATAAATCCCCCGGCTCCGGTCGTGCCCGGTGAGTAAAGGTCCAGAGCCGTAGCGGCGCCGGCGGGCGTAACTCCGTTATTCTGGGCATAAATGCCCTTGGCATAAACGCTCCGGGTAAAAAACGGCGTTAATATGAAAAAACCAATTAATGTTGCAATGAGTATTATTCTGCGCATTACTTAAATCTTCGGTAGAGAAAATAGAAAATTAACCACGAACGGCACGAACAAAAGAATGTTGACAAACCTTAGCAAAACAATGAAGAACCCCGGGCAAGCCGGGGTATCTTCGTTGGAGAGGAAATTTATTATAATAGCGGGGTATTGACCCCGCCTTCCAATAAAATATACTATGGATTGAGAGAATAAAAATGGCGTTGGGTAAAACACGAAATGTATTTAAGAATTCCCTGCGGGGAAGGGCTAAAACGGCTGAATTCGCGATAACAAACACCTGCATAGCCAAGTGTTCTTTTTGCGAGATTTGGAAACAGCAGCCCAAGGTCTTTGTAGACAGGGAAAAGGCCCTGGAAGCCATTGACCGTCTGGCCGATCACGGGACCGTCCATATAACGATAACCGGCGGCGAACCCCTGCTTCATCCCAATGTCGTGGATTTTGTCGACCGCGCGACAAAGCGCAAGATACACAGCGCGGTTCTCAACGCCGCGCCCCAGCTCCTTTTGCGGAACGACATCATCAAGCGTTTGGAAGACGCCGGAAACGACATGATCAGCATCTCTCTGGATTCAGGCGACCCCAAAACCATGGCGGAATCCCGCCAAATTCCTGACATTCTGGAAAATATAACGAAGGCGGTTGAACTCATCGGCAAAACCAGGGTAAAAACCATGGCTTCGGTGCTTATCTGGAACGATAATTACGACAAACTCGAAGAGGTGTGCATCCGCGCAAAAAACCTGGGTTTCAATTTTCTTTCTCTTAATTATCCAACCTTTTCCAAATCCCAGGTCTATCCCCTGGGCGGGGAGGGAATAAGCCTTTCCCGTGAAAACGTGATTTACGGGCTGGAAACGGCCATCAAACTGCGAAAATCGGGGAAATACGGCATTATTAATACAGCGGCGTCCATGGAGAATATCATTCGTTACCTGAAAGACCCGGCAACGGTGAAGTATCACTGCCTTGGCGGAAAACACGTGCTGTTTGTGGACTGGTTTTTTGATGTGCGCCCATGTATGCAGCTTCCCAACGTGATGGGCAACATCCTCACCATGAAGGAAGAAGACTTCAAAATGCCCGCCTGTAACGAGTGCAATATGAGCTGGTACCGCGATTTCAGCGCCATGCACCATGGGTTGAAATCAATCCCCGTCTGGCTTCAATCCCTGGAAGGTTTCAAGGCTCTGAAGTAGTACTTGTCATTTTACCTATACAGTTGTATAGTTAATTATGGAATTGACGGAAAAATTGTCCCTCCTTTCGTCCTCGGCAAGGTACGACGCTTCCTGCGCATCCTCCAGCAGCGGTACGCTCAGGGGAAGCGATGCTTCAACCTTCGGGGTAAGGGTGCCCGCTGGGGTCTGCCACAGCTGGACCGAGGACGGCCGCTGCGTGAGTTTATTAAAGGTACTTTTTTCCAATGTCTGCCGTTTCGACTGCGCGTATTGCGTTAACCGCTCTTCCGCCGATACCCAAAGAACGTCCTTTACGGTGAATGAACTCGTAGAATTAACCTGCCAGTTTTACCGCCGGAACTATATTGAAGGACTTTTCCTTTCGTCGGGCATCTTCGCCGACCCGGACATCGTTATGGAAAAACTCATTGAAACCGCCCGGAAACTCAGAAGCGAAGCGGGTTATGGCGGTTATTTACACCTCAAGATCATACCCGGCGCGGGGGAAAAGATGATCCGCGAAGCCGGTCTTTGGGCCGACCGGCTAAGCGCCAATATAGAGCTTCCCACGGATAAGAGTCTACAGCACCTCGCGCCCCAGAAAACAGGGAAGGTGATACTGGGCGCAATGGAGGAAACTTTCAACGCCGGGGCGGAAAACGAGGAAGACAGACGAAAGTTCCGCCTTGGCGGGAAGAATACCGTCCCGGTTTTTGCCCCGGCCGGGCAGAGCACCCAGCTCATCGTGGGCGCTTCCCCGGAAACCGACAAAACGATTTTGAACCTTTCCGGAGCCCTTTACCGCAAGTATACATTGCGGCGGGTCTACTATTCCGCTTATATTCCGGTGGGAGTTCCGGGCGGAAGCGGCATTCCGGACGCAAGACTGCCCGAGATTCCCGGCCCGCCCACGGCGTTTGGTCATTCCGGGCCGCCCAGGACCCTCCTCGTCCGGGAACACCGGCTTTACCAGGCTGACTGGCTCCTGCGCTTTTATAAATTTGCGCCCGGCGAGATCCTCGAAGGGGACGAAGGCTTTCTGGACGCCGGCCTTGATCCAAAAACCGCCTGGGCTCTCCGTCATCTGGATTTTTTCCCCGTGGAAGTGAACTCGGCGTCTTATGATGAACTTCTCCGCGTACCGGGTATAGGCGCGAAGACAGGCCGCCGGATCATCGAAACCCGGCGTTCCCGTTCCCTCAGCTTTGACGCGCTCCGCCGCATCGGCGTAGTTCTAAAGCGGGCCAGGTACTTCATCACAGCCGCCGGAGCCTTCATTGAGCGTCCCGAGGAGCCAAAACGTATACGCCGGCTTCTTTACGACGAAGATCTCCTGCAGCCTTTGCTTTTCGAGTTTTAGCATGAGCCAGATGGAACTTTTTGAGGACGGTGAGAATAACGCCCCGGAGGACACAAACCTTGCCTCGTACTTATCCGGCGAATTCGACGCGCCTCCCGGCCTGTCTGAGATCTATGAGCTTTCCGCAGACGCTTATTACGCGGTCATCCACGCCACGATGAGCGGCCTGCCCATCAAGAGGGAAATCAGCCGCTTCATCGAAAAAGTTCGAAAGGCGCTTAACAGGGACGAAGCAGCCCGCGCCGCTTCCGACCGGGGCGACGGCGACGTACTGGCTGTACTGAAAGCGGCCTACAAAGTGACGGTGGAAATTCACCGCCTGACCGGCCTTCTCCGTTTCAGCCCGGATTCCGCCGGCGTTTACATCGCACGGTGCAGTCCCGATTATTTCATCCTGCCGGCTCTTGCCGAACATTTCACCCTTCGCTTTGGGGAAACCCCGTGGGTCATCATCGACGAGAAACGCAAGCTTCGTCTTGAAGGCGGTCGCCTTCAAGACGGTCTTGAAGGCGGCCTTCAAGGCGATTACGGCGCCGCCAGGCTGACCGCTCTGTCCTCCTCATGCCCGGCGGCGGCGGAAAAAGAAACCGACTCTTGGGAAGAACTCTGGCGGCTTTACCACCGCTCGGTAAACAACGAGGGCAGAAAAAACCTCCGCCTACAGCGCCAGCTCATGCCCGAACGCTACCACAAATATTTGCCGGAAATGAACAAACCATGATTTGCAGATTGGGATAATTTATAACATGAGTTTAGATTATCCCAATAATAGCTTTTAGGAATAATTTGGGATAATTTGTAATATGAGTTTAGATTATCCCAATATTGGCATTTTGGAAGAATTTGGGATAATTTGTAATATGAGTTTAGATTATCCCAGTATTGACATTTTCAGAAAAGTACAGGATAATTTGTAACAGGAGTTTAGATTATCCCAAATGGCTGATAACGAATTGCATTTCTGGCGTCATGCCGAAAAAGCCCTTCACGAATTAACACTTTCCTTTCCCGTAATCCTTGTAACAGGGCCGCGGCAGATCGGGAAAACAACGCTGCTGCAGAACGCCAAAAAAACGGGGAATATGCCCTATGTCAGTTTCGATGACACAGCGGAAACAAGCGCCGCGAAGGCGGACCCAAAGGCCTTTCTTTCCCTGCACCAAAGCCCGGTTATTTTTGACGAAATCCAGTACGTACCGGATTTGTTTCCGTATCTCAAGATGGCGGCGGATAAAAACAGAAAGAAGGGGATGTACTTTCTCACCGGCAGCCAGCATTTTCACCTGATGAAAAACGTAAGTGAAAGTCTTGCCGGAAGAGTCGGCATATTGCAGCTTATGGGTCTTTCCATGCGTGAGACCGGCGGCGATAAATTCGACAGATCCTTTATCCCGACAGAAGA
>JGI24698J34947_10000097_pt1 | contig 29962 bp, 28 predicted proteins | sample TergutMp193P3_FD_34947 | JGI IMG/M metagenome (IMG submission 34947) | reverse complement strand
GTGGAAATATCCGTGACCGCTACCACATCAATCTCCTTGCCGAGCAGCTTCCTGTCGACAATAGACTGAAACACAAGGCGGCCTATCCGGCCGAATCCGCTAATCGCAACTTTAATCATTATGACCTCCAATTTGGTTTTAGAATTCTTTTATGATCCTAATCCTTTTTGAGAAAAAAGTAAAGACTTATTACCCATTACAAATTGACAACCCGCCCTCTTTCCTGTAGAGTAACCTCAAGAGCGCCGTTTGTGTTCAGCATAAAAAAAAGCTATTTTCTGTTTGCTTCCACTTTTTTCTATTCTCTGGCCGGAAATGTCCTTAACTTTTCGCTTGTGTACCGCTTGGCGGACAGGTTCGACTTCAACCCCGGACAAGTCGGCGTATTCCTCGCGCTGGGGCAGCTCTTCTATTTTGGCGGCTGCAACCTGTACCACCGTTTCGGGTCGGCGTTCAATCCGGCAAAGGTTGTCCCCGTCTCCGCCGCGATGGCGTTGCTGATGTCGTTTCCCCTGGGGTATGCCCGGGTACAGGGCCTGGTCTACGCATCCTACTGGCTCTTTCAGCTAGGCACCAGTTTTTTTTGGCCGCCGCTAATGGCGTGGCTGACGGGAGGGCTCGGCGACAGGGATCTGAACCAGGAAATCAGCGTCTATAACCGGAGCTGGATGGCCGCACTCATGGTTGGGCCGCTTATCGCCGGAACTCTGTACCGGTGGAACAGCACGGCGAATTTCATCCTGATAAATGTGAGCTTCTTTGCCGTCAACCTTATGTTTTTTTTGATGCGGCGTTTTCTCAGGCGAAACGAGCCGGAAGATGAGAGTTTTGGTTCGCTGCTCCAAATCGGTTCCGGCCCCAATGACGAAGCCGGGCGCATAAACGCTTTGTTGTCCAGAGCCAATGACAAGAGCCTCGATATTTACCGCTACCGGAGCTGGGTATGCATTTTCTGTTCCAATTTAACGCTCGGGATTCTGGTAAATATAATTCCCCTTCATATCAGGGACGGTCTGGGCTTTACGGAGCAGTCGGCGGGGATGATGCTCTTCTTTCGCTGCGCGGCAGGTTTTGTCTGCTTCGCGATTCTGGGGAAGTTTTCAGCGTGGCACTTTAAACGCCGGTGGTTTATCTGCCTCATTGGAGGACTCGCGTTATGCGCAATACTGTTTTTCCTTGCGGGTAACTCGCTTGTCTTCTTTTTCGTCATAGCCGGTCTTTTCGGTTTGTTTAATTCCGGCTGCAACACCACCAGCACCTTCTACGCCGGCGCCACGGGCAAGAACCCAAAAAAGAACCTCGCTCTTCACGAAATATTCCTGTCGCTTGGCACGGCCGTGGGTTCCGCCGGCGGCGGCTTCCTCTACCAGCATTTCCGCTTCACCGGGATGAACCTTGCCCTCACCCTGTTTCTCGTCATTTGCCTTGGGTTATTAATTCTTCCCGGCAAAAAGACAAAGGGAATAGGGGAGTAAGGGATATAGGGGAAAAAGAAATTTTACCACAAACCACACCTGAAGAACCCGTAGTTGAATGGAAAACGTCCCGGCTCATACAGCTCATCTGGCCCCTCATCGTCGATCAAATTCTCGTCGTCCTCGTCGGAATCGTGGATACGGTGATGGTCGCTTCCCTTGGGGAGAACGCCGTTGGAGGGGTCTCACTCGTCGATTCCATCAATGTGGTAGTTGTCACGGTCTTTTCGTCCCTCACTACAGGGGGCGCCGTGGTGTGCAGCCAGTACCTGGGACGACGGGATCACGGGAACGCTTCCAGCGCGGCAAGGCAGCTCATCTACATCAGCGCCGCGTCATCGCTTATTCTTGCGCTGGTTATGCTTTTCTGGCGCATGCCCGTACTCGCGGCCGTTTACGGGCATATCGAACAGGGCGTCATGACCGAAGCCGGAAGCTATTTTCTTTACACCGCCCTCTCCTACCCTTTCGTCGCCCTGAGCGCCGCCGGGGTGGCCCTGTTCAGGTGCATGGGTAACAGCCGGATTGGTATGTGGACTTCCCTGCTGGTAAATATCCTCAATATAATTGGAAATACTATTTTCATCTTCGTTTTCCGTTGGGGCGTGGCAGGCGCGGCGATCTCAACGCTGATAAGCAGGATTGTTGCCACTGTCCTCCTCTTCATACTGCTGGGGAAATCCTCAGGCCCGATAAATACCAAAGACATACACCAAATTCGTTTTATGCCTTCGATAATAAACAGCATGCTGAAAATAGCCGTCCCAAACGGGATCGAGGGGGCGACTTTTCAGGTTGGGAAGCTTGCCCTGGCGCGGCTGGTTTCCACCTTTGGAACCGCCGCCATTGCCGGGAACGCAATCGGCAATATCTACATGACAATGGGCAACCTGCCGGGCGTCGCGATCTCGCAGGCCCTTCTCATCGTGGTGGGCCAAAACATCGGCGCCGGCGACTACGAAGAAGCCCGTCGCAACACCCGAAAACTCATAATCATGAGTTACATCGTTATGGGTGTGTTCAACGGGCTCAACCTCATTTCCATGCCGCTCATCTTCCGGTATTTCGGGCAGGCGCTCTCGCCCGAGAGCCTGTCCTATGGCCGGCTCTTCGGGACAATTTTCTGTACCGCCGCCATCTTCATCTGGATTCCTGCCTACGGCCTGCCCAACGCCCTCAGGGCCGCGGGGGACGCGAAATATACCATGCTCGTATCCGCCCTCGCCATGTGGCTCGTCCGCGTAGGAGTCGCCTACATGCTGGCCTACGCGTTTGGCGTCGGGGCAGTCTGCGTGTGGATATCCATGGTCTGCGAATGGGCTGCGAGGGGCGCCGGTTATTACCTCCGCTGGAAGAGCGGTAAATGGCAGGAGAAGAGGGTGATATAGGGAATAGGTTTAAAACCCCCAGCCCAGAGGCGCCGAGAAAAACCTTGAAAAATCCACAAAAAAATGATACATTTACACATAAAGGTGACAGTCACCGTTCGTAGGGGGTTTAAAAATGCTTGTTGAAAGATTGGTTTACAAAGAAGGGGCAGGCGAAAGGATTTATATTCTTGCTGATTGGTCCATTATGACAGAGGGTCATTGGACCGGCAATGACTTCTTACGGCATAAAAAGCTGGGGGTACGTGAAAGCTGCTGTGAAAAGTCCGGCAAGCCCGTGCAGTTGTGCATAATTCCGGTGCTGGCGCTTGGAGCCAAGCGTGTAAAAATGTTGTACCTTACACGGGCGGAGTACGATAATCTGCAGGAGCTCATGGAAAATATCGATGTGAGGGTATCTCCTGTGAAGATAAACACTGTTAAAAAAGGGAACGCTTCCGTAACAACATTTGTGTGGTGCAGTGAAGAGGAAAATGGCATGCATATAAGAAGCTCGGTGAGTGCGGTTGTTGATTTGCTTCAAAAGGAGGATCTCATCGATAAAATAACCTGGCCTGGGATGAAATATAACGATATTTAGGCTCTCGTCTTTGACGCGAGGTCTTCTTCCGTACAAGGATACCGCGCACGGCGCCTGGGTACTATCGCACTGCCGTGAATGTCAAAACGCCTTTTTCTATCAGATAGCTCTCGCCCAAAACCTGGGCGAAGAATTCCGCCGGGACAAAAATGCCGCCATCGATGAGCTGTGGGGCGCGGTTGAGCCTGAACGCTTGTGTATCGCCGCCCTGCCGCGCGTCGCTTATCCTGGTGTATTGGTTTTCACCGATGACGGCTTTCGTGCCGCGCGTTCCATCGGATACGGTAAACTCAAGCCCGCCCTCTATCAAATCGACTTTGTACCCCAGGGCATCGCATATAGCGTTTAACGGCAGCATAAGCGCCTCGATGCTGTAGAAGTTTTCAGGTATACCGCGAAGCTCCTCGCCGTTTACGACGATCCTTAAGCCGCCAACGGCGCCGTCCTGAGGCCGCTCGCTGTCCGTGGGCGCCCTGTTCTGTTGGCTTTCACAGGCGGACATTGCGCATAACATAAGCGCCGCCGGTATGGTAATCAATATACCCCGCCGCAGAGCGCGGATCTTCGATCCGGCGGGGTATGTTGTTCTCATAAGGTATTGGACTCGGGTTACAAACCTTATAACCGCCGCAAAGCCTCCCTCGCGAAGCGAGTTCCTGGGTATGTAACCCTCGCCACGAATCAGTGTTGCGATAATTTTACTCCTTGAGCCTTTCATATTTCCTGGCTCCTCCTTCTTTCACCTGGAGTTTCGCAGAAACGCAGGGTAAATTCAATATACCCAGGAGGCGGGGAAGCCAGGTTGCATTTGTATTTGTTTTTGGTAAAATATCCCATGACCACTGTTTAAGTCCGCGGAGGAAGCACATAATGAAGACATATCCCGACTTATTCTCGCAGGCGGGGATTTCAAAAAGCGAGATTCACCAAAAAATTAACGATACATTTAACACGATGTTTTTTAACCCCGCGGAGCGCATATACTTTGAAACAGGCGATATGGGGTATATGCTCGACACCGGCAATCACGACGCGCGTACCGAGGGCATGAGTTACGGCATGATGATGGCTGTTCAAATGAACCGGAAAGACATTTTCGACCGGCTGTGGCAGTTTTCAAAGATCTTCATGTACCAGAAAAGCGGGAAATATGAAGGGTATTTCGCCTGGTCGGTAAAGCCGGACGGAACAAAAAACGCGGAAGGCCCCGCTCCTGACGGAGAGGAGTATTACGCGATGGCGCTGTTTTTCGCGTCCGCGAGGTGGGGCGACGGGGACGCGCCTTTTGATTACGGCGTGCAGGCCCGAGATATACTGCGGCATTGCGTACATCAAAAAGATTTGGTGAAAGATGGGGAGCCCATGTGGGATCCCGGCAACTTTTTGATCAAGTTTGTCCCTGAGACGCCGTTTTCAGATCCGTCCTATCATCTGCCCCATTTTTACGAGCTGTTCGCGCAGCGCGCGGACGAGCAGGACCGCGCGTTCTGGAAACAGGCGGCTGCTGCGAGCAGGGAATATATCGCCAGGTCCTGCCATCCGGTAACGGGTATGGCCCCTGAGTACGCGGAGTTCAGCGGAGAACCGAAAACGTTTGAAAGAAAAAAGCAGCAGTTTTACTCCGACGCGTACCGGGTCGCCATGAATCTCGGCCTGGATGCGGCGTGGTTTGGCGTAACGCCAGGCTTGACTGCCGCCGTGAACCGGCTGCAAACGTGGCTTTACAAAAACACGAAACTGGGGCAATACGATTCGTACATGATCGACGGGACGCCCATCGGAGTGCCTGCCCTGCACCCCACGGCGATCATCGCCACGACGGCCGCCGCCTCGATTGCCGCCGATAACGAATACAAAATGGAGTGGGTGAAGGATTTTTGGAACACGCCGCTTCGGACCGGCGACAGGCGGTATTACGATAATTGCCTGTATCTGTTCAGTCTGATAATGCTTGCCGGGGAGTATAGGATTTATTAGCGTATAACGAGTTTGGAAGCGTTAAGGTGACTGTCACCTACTCACTCTTCAACGCCAAAAGATGAGGCTTAACGCCCTCCTTCCAGGGGCCTGACTTGTCGAATGACGCAACGATTCCCAAAGCGTTCAGCTCTTTCGCCTTTTCCGCGGTAAGACTGGAACTGACCACAAGCACCGGCCCGGTGAAAGTTTCCACGATCTTTTTGGCGAAATCCTTACCGTCAATATCCGTGAAGGTTAAACCCATAATCACCATGTCGGCGCTTCCGGCGCCAATGGTGAGGTTCGCCTCCTGCGCGCTGTCAAATCCTTCTACCTCAAATCCTTCCTCTTCAAGAAAGACCCTCATCTGCTTTCTGAAAAATTCACTGTTATCCACGTGTATGATATTCTTCATTGGTCAATTTTACAGTATGCTCTTCAATATATCCAGACCTTTTTCAATTTCCGAGTCGGTGATGGTATAGGGGGGGAGCAGGCGCAAGGTCTGCGCACCGGCGGCGAGCAGGAGGAGGCCGGCGTCCGCGGTTTGCGCCCTCGCGACAGCCGCTTCCAGAACCGGCCACGCCTCGACGCTAAGGTCAACACCGAGCATCATGCCTTTGGCGCGGATTTCACTGATTTTCGGATGGTTCCATGAGGCGATAATTTGCCTGATTTTCTCCCCCTTGCGCGTAATCTCCACGAGGAAAGCCGGCTTTGCCACCATGTCCAGAACCACAAGCCCGGCAGCGGCGGCAATCGGGTTGCCCCCAAAAGTGGAGCCGTGGTCTCCCACTTGCAGCACCTCCGCGGCCTTCTCCCCCGTGAGAACCGCCCCCGAGGGAATCCCGCCGCTGAGGCCCTTGGCGAGGGTAACCACATCGGGCTTTATGCCGTATCCTTCGCAGGCGAGGAAAGTCCCCGTCCGTCCCATGCCGCACTGAATCTCGTCGAACATGAGGAGTATGTCTCTCTCCGCGCAGAGCTTCGCGGCGGCGGCGAGGTACCCGGGCGTCTGGGGGTGGACGCCGCTTTCGCCCTGGACGGCCTCGAGGAGAAAGGCGGCGGTCGTGTTGGGGTCAAGGGCTCTGTCCAGCGCGTCGATGTCATTGGGAGGCACGTAGACGAAGCCTTCGGTGAAGGGGCCGAAGTCCTTGTGAAAATTGTCCTGACCGGTGGCAGAGAGCGTGGTGATCGTCCTCCCGTGGAAACTGCCACGGAGCGTCACGATGGTGTGCCTCCCCTTGCCGTACCTGGTGAGCGAATACTTGCGCGCTATCTTGCAGGCCCCCTCGTTGGCCTCGGCCCCGGAGTTGGCGAGGAAGACCTTCTTCATCCCCGCGCCGGTGCAGGCCGCGACGAGTTTCTCCGCGAAGGAGACGACCACGTCGCTCTGGAAATAATTGCAGGTGTGGTTGAGTTTTGCCGCCTGCTCCGAAATTGCCCTGACGAGCGGCGGGTAAGCGTGCCCGAGGCAATTCACCGCGATGCCGGAAGTGAAGTCCAGGTATTTCTTCCCGTCCACGTCCGTGAGCCACGCGCCCTCCCCCTTCGTGAAAGTCACCGGCAGCCTGTGGTAAGTGTTCATCAAAAAAGCGCTCATTGAGAAACTCCTTAATTTCCGTCCTTCAGTTCTCTATCATAGTTCCTATGCCTTCATTTGTGAAAAGTTCGATGAGGAGGGCGTGGGGGACGCGGCCGTCTATGATGTGGGCTTTTTTGACGCCACCGTCAAGCGCAAGTGTGCAGCAGTCCGTCTTGGGGATCATGCCCTTGCTCACGACGCCGTCCCTCTTGAGGGTTTCAATGTCATCGCGGTGAACTTCCTTTATAAGCGACGCGGGATCGTTGACGTCGCGGAGTATACCGCTCACGTCGGTTATGAGGATGAGTTTCTCCGCCGCCAGCGCACCCGCGACTTTCGCCGCTGCGGTATCGGCGTTGACGTTGAGAGCGCGGCCCTCGTCCTCGCCTGTCCCGTACGCTACCGAGGAAACCACCGGGATAACACTGTCACCCAGCACGGAATTAAGCAGACGCGCGTCAACGGCTTCTATCTCTCCCACAAAGCCAAGGTCCTCGCCGCCGTTACGGAGGCGGCGGGCCTTGAGCATCGCGCCGTCAAGGCCGCTGAGGCCTATCGCTCTGCCGCCCACATTCTGAATCAGAGAGCAGATATCCTTGTTTACCTTGCCGCAGAGGACCATCTGAACTATCTCCATGGTTTCTTCGTCGGTATAGCGGAGGCCGCCGATAAAGCGGCTTTCCTTGCCGATCTTTTTGAGCATCGCCTCAATCTCGGGGCCGCCGCCGTGTACCAGCACGACGCGAATCCCGACGCAGGCCATGAGGACAATATCATGAATGACCGCCGCCTTGAGGTCTTCGTTTATCATGGCGTTCCCGCCGTACTTGACCACTATGGTTTTACCCAGGAATTTCTGTATGTAGGGCAGCGCGTTGACGAGTATCCTGGCCCTATCGGCATTGCTGAACGTCATTTCTTCGAAATGTACTTCGTTGCTCATTGTTTTCCTCAGGAGCGATAGTCTCCGTTTATTTTGACATAGTCGTAAGTTAGATCACAGCCCCAGGACTGCGCCTTTCCCGGGCCCTTACCCGCTTTGATACGAATTTCGATTTCCTCGCGCTTCAGTATCTTTTTGGCGTTTTCCTCGGAAAATGGAAGCGATGCCCCGGCGGCGCAGACCTGTATTTCCTCTCCGGCGCTCGCGAAAACCACGTCCACTTCGCCGGGATTGAAGCCGGCGCCGGAGTAGCCCATGGCGCATAACACGCGGCCCCAGTTGGCGTCCGCACCGAAGCAGGCGGCTTTGACCAGGCTTGATGAGGCCACGGCCCTCGCGAGGGTCGCGGCGGCGTCTTCATTCACAGCGCCAAAAACGGTGACTGTCACCAATTTTGTCGCGCCTTCGCCGTCCCTGGCTGTGGCGCGGGCCAGGTCCACGCAGAGGGCCTCCAACGCCCCGGTGAAAATTTCGCATGACGCGCTTCCTGCGGCGATGGGAGAATTGCCCGCCTCGCCGTTCGCCATGATGAAACATGAGTCATTAGTCGAAGTGTCGCCGTCAACCGTAATTCGGTTAAGCGAACGACCCACAGCCTGCCGCAGGCACGAATCAAGGACTTCGGGCGGGATCGCCGCGTCGGTGGTGATGAAGCATAACATGGTTGCCATATTGGGGTGTATCATCCCCGAGCCTTTCACCATGCCGCCTATTCGTACGCTCTTGCCCTCGATCTCGATTTCAACCGCCCCCTCTTTTTTGCGTATGTCGGTCGTCATGATCGCCTCAAGGGCCGCGGCGTGGCCGGCCTCGTCCGCCCTCAGCGAATCCGCGAGAGCCCCGATATTTTTCTCGATGACGTCTATGGGGAGGGGCACGCCTATGACGCCTGTAGAGGCCACAGCCACCTGACGGCTGTCAATGTTGAGGCGGCCGGCGGCGAGGCTTGCCATCTTCCTGGCAGCGGCGAGTCCCGCCTCGCCGGTGCAGGCGTTGGCGTTTCCGGAATTGACAATCACCGCCCTGAGTACGCCCCCGGCGACGTGCTCGCGGCTCACCAAAACGCTCGCCGCTTTGACCCTGTTGGTCGTGAACACAGCCGCAGCCGCGCAGGGTTTTTCGGAATAGATTAGCGCGAGGTCCCGCTTTTTGGAACTCGCCTTTATACCGCAAGCTATGCCCCCGGCCTTGAAACCCTTCGGGGCGCAAATACCACCGCTTATCTTTTTTATCTCACCCACTTATAAACTCCTTCAATTTATTAAGAATTTTTACCACAAACAACACGAACTCGTTCCTGCGGAACGCACACGAACAAAAAACAACCCAAGCAAGAGTTCGTGGTGTTAGTGTGGTTCGTGGTAAAATTCTTCCTTCTTCCTCCCAGGTTTTTGTTTTCTCAAAAAAGCGAGGGGATGGCTCCAAGCCCCTCGGTTTCATCGCAGCCCAAAAGCACGTTCATGCACTGGACCGCCTGACCGGCCGCGCCCTTCACCATGTTGTCGATGGCGGTGATTACGATGAGGGTGCTTCCCCCCTGATCCATGTTAACTGAAATATCGCAGAAGTTGGACTGCCTCACCCTTCCGGTGGACGGCATTACCCCCGCCGGAAGGAGGCGCACAAAGGGCTCGCCGTCGTAGAAGGCCGCGTACAGTTCCCGTATTTCGGCGGTTTTTGCGGCGATTTCCTTTGAGGGCGGCCTGGGCGCGCCGGCAGCAGGGGGGGCGGCGTTGCCGTCGTTGCCTTCGGCTGTGCCGAAGGCGCGCCATTCCTTTTTTAGTGGAATGTAGATCGTGCTGAGTATGCCCCTGTTCATCGGCGCGAGGTGGGGCGTAAAAATGAGCGGCGGCGTAACCATGCCGTGACGCTCGGCCATCTCCCGCATATTACGGCTTATCTCCGGAGTATGCCGGTGGGCGCCAACCTTGTAAGGCGACATTGAATCGGAACATTCGGGGAAGTGGAAGGAACGCTGCGGTTCCCTGCCGCCGCCGGTGATCCCTGTGGCGGAATCCACGATAATCGTGCCGCCTGACGCCAACCCTTTCGCCAAAGCGGGGAAAACCCCCAGGGAAGCGCCGGTGGGGTAGCAGCCTGGGTTGCCGATGATCACCGGCCCCGATACGGCAAGCGCCTTGATACGCTCGCGGTTCAGCTCGGGAAGACCGTAGACCGAACGTTTTCGCAGCTCGGGGTGGACATAGCCGGAACCGTACCAGGCTTTGAAGGTTTCCTCGTCATCGCCAAAACGGAAGTCCGCGGAAAGGTCGATGAAAGACGCGCCTTTTTCAAGGCAGGCTTTGGCATAAGCCTCGCCGACGCCGTGGGGCAGGGCCGCGAAGACAAGATCCGAGGCGGCCACAACTTCTTCCGGTTTGACCAGGGGAAAGGAGATCCTTCCCAGGAAATTGGGGTACACATCCTCAATACGGCCCCCCTCCAGACTCACCGATCCCAGGGAAAACCCCGTTACCAGCTTATGCACCGAAAGCAGCCTCACCAATTCGGCGCCGGCGTATCCGGCTGCGCCAATGACGCCAACAATCATGTTTCAAACCTCAAATTAACTTTTTATTTATTTTGCATAAATATTTATTTTTGTCAAGTATATTATCAAAAAATTACATTCTATTAAAATTTTATGCATATTTATACAATATTCATGTATTGGTTCGTAATGTTTGTGTGGTTCGTGGTTCATAATCTTAATTTATTGAAATTGATTCAAGCCCCTTGCCTTTTACCGCCCGGCGTGGTATAGAAATCCCATGAGAATAATTAACACGGCGGTATTTTTGGCGGCGGCGCTTGTGATGTTTTCCTGTGCCACCGGGCCTACGGTGGTTCCCGAGAACCTGTCCCCAGCCGAACTGATACAGCGGGCACAGGAAGCTTCGGACCGAAACAGATATGAAGTCTCCCTTCAGTATTACCAGGCCATCATCGAGCGATTCCCTTTTGACATCGACAACATAATTGCCGCCGAGTACGAGATAGCTTTTATTCATTACAAACAGAAACAATACGAGATTGCGAAAGCCGAATTCAGCGATCTTCTGGAACGCTACAATACCCCTGACGAGGCGCTGCTTCCTCCGTCGTTCAAAATCCTTTCACTTAAAATTATGGAAAAGATCGAGGAAATTGAGAACACCGATACAAGAAGATCGGTTTTCGGTGTTACTGGGGCAGCAGGATAGCGCTTAACTTAATCTCTTTTTCGGCGGCTTTCTCAAACGCCATTTCCGCGGTAATTTTTCCCTTCGGCACGGGGTGCGGGGGAGCGTCCCCCACGAGAATCAGCAGCCGGCTTTCCGCCGCCCAGGGGAATTTATCCGCCCCGTCGTAGAGGGCCTCGTAGACCGCTTCGGGTTTATCGCCGCCTCCCCACGCGACAACCGCGTTCAGGTTCCGCTGAAAGACGTTGAAATCCTTTGTAAAAGGCGTAACTTTAGTAATGTACGCGTCCGGGGAATAATCCCTGTACACCACCATGCCGATGCGGAAGTCCGTAAAGCCTGAGATCATTTCCCTTATCATGGGGATAAGCATTTTTCGGACAGAATCGATGTAACGCCCCATACTGCCTGTTGAGTCCATACACAGGACAAGGTCTACTTCTTTACCGGCCTCTTTTTCCAGGAGGCTCTTTATCTTTTCAATCAGATCAGCGGGGTCATCGGCGTAAATAAAATCGCCGTTCCCCTGCCTGGCTATTTCGTTGAAGCTCTGCTCGGCTTCGGTCATGTAGGGCTCTTCGGGGTTCGGCGCCGGCCTCTGAATCCCCTTGAGGACATAGGGGTTATCCGCAAAACTGCCCCTGTAATCTTCGTACGGAAGGCTGAATGTCCTGATATTGATGAAGGTTCCGTCCGACATATAGACCGCGCCGTAGCGGTCGTCCTCCCTCCCGTAAACCACGACCCACGGGATGAAAATATGAAAAGCCTCTCCAAGTTCCGGGTGTTCTTCGATAGTGGAACTGATCAAAGGGTAGGTTCCGTCGTCCATCGTATGAGGGACGCCGTTCAAAAGCCTGAGCTCATCGCCGTTGACGGGATTCCAGTAAGGCGCCCTGTAAGCGTAATTGTCCATGTTCTGCGTCGGGTCCCTGGTTGACTCGGCAAGCAGAACCGACGCGATGTCCGGCTTCTTGCGGATGAAAAGGTGGAAGCCCTCGTCGACGATCTGATCCAGGACAAGGTCGTCGACGTCGATCGAAAGGTCCTGGCCGAAAACCGGGAAAGCGGCAAGGGAGAAAAAGCAAAAAAAAGCAAAAAAAATCTTGCTCATTGCTTATAATATCGGAATTTCAGACGAAGACAGTCTTTATTGTTTCGTTTTTTTCGTTTATAATTAAGATATGAGATCACCCAAAGAAATTTCCCTTGGCGCGAAGATTGTCGAGACCATTGAGGGCCTCGCGCTGCCCGGAAAAGCCCTTGAAGGGACAAAATTGATCCTCGCGGACGAGGAGATACAGGCAACGCAGGAGTACGCCAACACCGTTTCAATCGTCCGCCTTGGCTACAACGACCACGGGCCGGTGCACATGCACTGCGTCACCCTGAACGCCATCATCATGCTGAGCCTCCTCCGGCAGGCGGGGGTGAAGACAAGCCTCGAAAAAGAGGAGGCCGGTGATTTCGACGACAGCCTTCTCGCCGTGATCTTCGCCTCGATGCTCCACGACCTCGGCATGACCATAGGCCGGCAGGAACATGAAATGCACAGCGCCAACCTTGCCTTGCCCATCATCGACCGTATCCTCACGGGGCTTTTCCCGGACAACCTCAAGAGGAAGGTGATTATACGCTCCCTGGCGCTGGAAGGCATTTCCGGCCACATGGGAAACCGCACGATCCATTCCCTTGAAGCGGGCGTCGTGCAGGTCGCCGACGGCTGCGACATGACCAAAGGCCGCGCCCGCATATCCATTGCGCTTAACCAGAACGCCAGGGCCGGGAGCATCCACCAGTACTCGGCCAACTCCATCGAGGAAGTCCGCTTTTCCCAGGGCCAGGAAAAGCCCATCCGCATAGACGCGCTGATGTCAAGCGAGGTGGGGCTCTTCCAGATAGAGGAAGTTCTGCTGACCAAGATAACCGCCAGCACGGCCAAGCCTTACATTGAGCTGTATAGCCAGGTTCAGGGCGGGGAGCCGAAGCGGTATTTGTAGGGGAATAAGGGAGCAGGGGAGTAAAGAAATAAGGAGGTTTGTAGTTAGAACTGGACGCTTGTTGTATCACGCAAAGGTTACTAACAATAAGATCTATTGTAAACTACGTTATGCACATTAACCTGTCAACAACGTAAATTCCGTTTTATATCCATTCCAGATTTTTGCTTATAATATATTCCTTCATTTCCGTATTATGTGTATTTTTCATTGGTATTTTCTTTATTTTAAACTCGTATTTTTTTGCCAGCATTTCTATTTCGTATGAGATATCATAAGTCATTAGAAAATAGTCTATATTGTCACAAAGCGAAAATAATTGTTCATGATCCAATTCATGATGATTGTATAATCTATTCCCGGCTTTTTTCCCTCCGGCAGTATATGGAGGATCAAAGAAAAAAATATTCTTACTTTTCAAATTGTCCTTAATTATCTCCATTCCATTTGCCTGAACAAATGTTATTTTATTCTTAAAATGCTTTATATGATTTATTCGTTTAGCTAGTGTTATAGGATACCAGCGTGAACATATCCCTTTACCATTTTCCCCATATTTTATTAGTCCTGATCCTTTTGCAAGTATGCCTCCATGAAATGCTCTATTTTTGATTATTGTTTTTAATGCCTTTTCCTCATTCGATATATAATCAACAGTTAGAATTCGATTTACATTTTCGATAGTCATATTGAACGAAAGTATACTATCGACGAGCCAATCTATATCTCCATAAAATATTGTTTTCCACACAGCTGCAATTTCATCATCAATTTCTACCATAATAATATGACCAGCCAAATCTTCATTTGCTATTGTTAGACTGACAATTCCCCCGCCCGCAAAAGGTTCAATAAAGACTTCTGGGGTAAAAGATAAACTCCGCATCCATTTATTGATTTGTGGAATAAGCCATGTCTTACCACCTGGATACCTGAATGGGCTTAATTGTTGAACTGAAGCAACATTAACGACTGATTGCGGTATTTCAAAACGATTTCCAAATAGATCATATTGGTACATAAAAACTGCCTACACCTTTAGTATATCCGTTAATGTATGATTATCAGGCGGATTACCATCCAGTTTTTCATCCAATTTGTCTTGCAAAACATTCATAAAATCACCTACATTACCTGGTGACGGCATAGTTATCGTATCCAATGCCTTTTGGAAATTGGTATATATGGTTTTTGTCTTTTGAAGCTCAAATACGTTTTTACTCTGATTGTGAATCAAATCATATATGAACCACGCAATGTCAGCATCTTTTTCTTCCGTTATCGGCAGTTCCGGCAATGTTTTAAAAAATGAATTATCCAGAGCCACTGCCATTTTTTTATTCCAGTGTCTAAGAATACCTCCTTTATAAATCAACTGAGGAGCAAGTCTTTTTCTGGAGGAAGATAAATAATCCGGGCGAGGATAATTTTGTTCATTAGACCAATCTAAAGCGGCATTTTTGGAAGGGTTTACGATATATTGCTCAAATGGCCGTCTTACATTCCCGGAAATATATACACCTTGTATTTCAATAGAACCAAAATCTGTTATCTTTCCATGATTGTCATAGGAAACCAAAACAATATCAATATTTCCAGCGGATTGTCCGTCGGCATTATTTAATCTTATTTCTGTCAATGATGTCCACATTGCATTTGGAGGAAAAAAGAAATTTGCAGCGTCTTCCGCAATAAGCCAGTCTTGCCGAAATCTTACTGGACAAGTAATAGCGATATTTTCTTTATCAAATACTGAGCAAACACCCAACGGATCTTTTGCCTTATCTTTTGTGCATGACGGAACTTTATTATTGTAAGGACACAATTTATTTTTTCTATAACGACTTGCTTCTTTATCCAAATTATCGATTGGAAATCCGAATACTTCTGCAAGTGGATTTTTTGATGGCATGAATTACTCCCCTACACCGCCCTAACCACGCAATACCGCTTCTTCCCCGCACGCAGTATCAACTCCCCTTCGCCGTCAAGGTACTGCGCCCCGATGAGTGCCGCCACGTCGCTCACGGCCTCCGGCTCCTTGCCCGGCGATGAGACAAACGCCCCGCCCTGCTCCACGAGGCGGCGGCCTTCGCTCTTGCTCGCGGCGAGACGGGCGTCGCAGAAAAGGTCAACCACATTGTAGCCGGCCTCGAACTTCGCGCGGGGCAGTTCAACGTTTGGCATGGCGGCCTTGTCGCCGCCACCACCAGAAGCGCCACCGAAAGCGGCCCTCGCGCCGGCCATCGCCTTGTCCGCCTCGTCCTTGCCGTGGATGAGGGCAGTCACTTCCCAGGCCAGGCGCTCTTTCGCCTCGTTGGGGTTTTTACCGCCCCCGGTGAGGCCGTCAATTTCACCCACCGTAAGAAAAGTGAACATGAGAAGGAAGCGCCGTATATCGGCGTCCTGAATATTCCGCCAATACTGGAAGAACTCATACGGCGTCGTTATGGAGGGGTCGAGGAAAAGCGCCCCCTTTTCGGTCTTGCCCATCTTTTTGCCGTCGGCGGTAACCACCAGGGGGAAGGTCAGGGCGAAGGCCTCGGCCCTCTCGACGCGGCGTATGAGGTCCGCCCCGGCAACGATGTTGCCCCACTGATCGTCCCCGCCGATTTGAAGGCGGCATCCGTAGCGGCGGTAGAGTTCGAGAAAGTCGTAACTCTGAAGGAGCTGGTAGTTGAATTCGATGAAGGAGAGGCCGGTCTCCATTCGGATCTTGTAGGCCTCAAAACTGAGCATCTTGTTCACTGAGAAGTGGCGACCGATTTCACGGAGGAAGTCGATGTAGTTGAGGTTCGCGAGCCAGTCCTTGTTATTGGCCGTCATCGCCTTCTTCCCGTCAAAGCCGATGAAGCGGTCAAGCTGGCTGACGATTAAAGCGGTATTGGCGTCCAGTTCCTCGTAGGAAAGTATCTTCCGCGTTTCGGTTTTACCGGAAGGGTCGCCTATCCTCGCGGTACCGCCGCCCATGAGGGCAATCCCCCTGTGGCCGGAGTTCACCAGGTGGCGGTACGCGAAAATGGGAACCATGTGGCCGATATGGACGCTCGTTCCCGTAGGATCGACGCCCACGTAAAATGTTACCGGTTCCTCGCCCATCAAACGGGAAAGCCCCTCCGTATCGCTGCATTGGGCAAAAAAACCCCGCGTTTTCAGATTTTCAAGCGCCTCGTTCATGTGAGTTACCTTACAACAAGCTTTATAGTTTGCCAAGTGCGGTAGAGTCAAGACCTCCTATTTTCCATGGCAAATACCATCTCCACAGCTTTGTTTCCTCTCTGTCGTAACGCGTATCATAGCGGCTTTCCCATACATCCTCCATCCAATAGGACTCATTTCCGGAATAATAGGCTTGAGGCTCTATGGCCTTCCATACGCCGTCAGTAAACACACTAACAAAAAGGTGATCAAAGTTTTTATCAGGATTGGTATTACTCATAATTTGAACCTTTGATTTATCCGGAAAATAATGATAAAAGATAACAGTCGCGTCAATACAATTAAGTTTTTTATCCCAGTTGACATCCCTCCCCTTCCATAATTCCTCGGCTACCTTGCCAAGCGTTTCATCAATATTGGCGTATTGCTCGACCCCGGTGTCCGCTATTAAACCACGGGTGTCAGGCGGAGGGGTGGTTGTTTTGGCTTTGATTCTTATCCAAAAAGGATCATGATCCCACACCATCCAGGCAAGGAACATGGAAATAACAAAAGCAACCACAAATCCCATATACTTTTGCTTCTCCATTTTAATTGCCCATACTTCCTCATCAGCCTTGAGCACAAGAAGATTGACCGCCTGATCATCCACTTCCGCGGGGAGATAATTCTTCACAAAGAATGTACAATTACCACAATAGGCGGTATTGAATTTGCTGGAGCAAAGATCCTTGCTTCTTCGCGTAGCACATTTTAAGGCGCATTTCCAAACAATGCTCCCAAAAGAAACATTATTCATATCAGCACTCCCGTTTTTTTAACAGCCGTCTATTTTAGTAACTTTTTTATCAATATATCCTGCAAATTTCTTCTGGAATCAATTACCGCAAGAACATTTACTACTTTTCCATCTACCTTGTATATTATTTTCCATGGCGTTTCGGTTATCTGCCTGTATTCCTTTATGTTCCTTGCCAGCAATTCAGGAACATATCCACCCCTGTACGGAAAATGATCCAATGTATTTATTTTTGCCTGAAGTTTTTCCATTATTTTTATCGCTGTCTGCGGATTATTTTGAGCTATATACATAATAATTTCATTCAAATCATCTTCGGCGCTTTGGGTTATGTTCACAACATATTTTTCGTATTCCCCTATTTCTTTAGCCATTTTCCGTTATTTTTTCCATTAAATCCTTGAATACATCATCGGCTTTTCTTACCTTCCCGTTTTCAACGTCCGTTTCCGCCAGTTTGATGATGTTCATCAAGGCAAACGCATCCTCTGTATCCTGGTATGTTTCTATATCAATTAAGACAGCTTTTGCTTGCCCGTTTTGAGTAATAATTATGGGGGTCTTCCGTTCGTTTACATATCTCATCATCTCTGCCGCATTTGTTTTTATATATGAAATAGGTTTCACGTTTTCCCTGAGATTTACTGCCATAAATTCCTCCAGTATTTATAATGTACCATATTTGGACTTGCTTGTCCAGTAATCGTTGATAATAGTATAAATTGTCGACTTTTTCCCGTTTCTGTGCTAAACTGGTAAAAACAACGAAAAAGCGAGGTTCGCGATGGTAATTTTAACATTGAACTGCGGTTCTTCTTCCGCAAAGTATCAGGTGTACGATTGGGAAAACAAAGATGTGCTGGCTGTGGGGATTGTGGAAAAGGTTACGATTGGGGGTTCCTTCATCACCCACAAGGCAAAGGGCAAGGAAGAGTACACGGCCAATTACGACTGCCCCACCCACACCGAGGCGGTGGATCTTATCATCAAGACGTTGACCGACCCGAAGGTGGGGGTTTTGAACGACATGAGCGTCATAAAGGCGGTGGGCCACAGGGTGGTTCACGGGGGGATGAAGTTCACAAAGAGCGTCATTGTGGACGACGCCGCGATGGCCGCCTTCAGGGAGATGACGGACATGAGCCCCCTCCACAACCCGGCGAATATACTGGGGATTGAGGCGGCCAGGAAGGTGCTGCCGAAGGTGCCGCAAAGCGCGACCATGGACACCGCCTGGCACCAGACCATGCCGCCTGAGTCATATCTCTACGCGGTCCCCTACGAGTGGTTCGAGAAATACTCGGTACGGCGCTACGGCTTTCACGGCACGAGCTTTCTCTACACGGCAAAGCGGGCGGCGGTGCTTCTGGGCAAGGATCCCTTCAAGACGAACCTCATCATCGCACACCTCGGCAATGGTTCTTCCATCAACGCGGTCAAGGACGGCTGCTCCTTCGATACGAGCATGGGCATCACTCCGCTTGAGGGGCTTGTGATGGGAACCCGCTCCGGCGACATTGACCCGGCCCTGCCCTTCTACGTTATGCGCAAGACAGGGATGAGCGCCGCCGATATCGAAAACGCCCTCAATAAAAAGTCGGGGCTCCTGGGCATTACAGGCGCGCTTACCGACCGGCGGGATATCCAGGCGGCGAATCTCAAGGGCGACAAACAGGCAACCCTGGCGCAGGACATTGAGGCTCACCGGGTCAAGAAGTATATCGGCGCTTACCAGGCCGTTCTTGGCCGCGTCGACGCCCTTGTTTTTACCGCCGGTGTGGGCGAGTTCGCGTGGTGGATGCGTAAGAAGATCCTCGACGGTCTTGAGGGCATTGGCATAGTTTTCGATCCCAAAAAGAACGAAATGTCCCGTACACGCAATACCGAAACACTTATCAGCAAACCGGAATCGAAGATTCCCGTTTACGTCATCCCTACCGACGAAGAGCTGGTGATGACCGAAGACGCCTACGCCCTCATTGCGGGAACCTACGACATACACACCAATTTCAGGTATACCTTCCAGAGCGTCGATTATGTGAACAAGGGTCGGGCGGCGGGCCTCAAGGAAGAATTGGCCAAAAAGCCCGAACTGAAAGAGATCATCGCAGTACCTAAGTAGATTTGTCGAACGATACGCGGGTGGTCGAAAAAGAACTTGATCTTCTCTGTGCCGGCAACGCCATTGTCGATGTGTTTGCACATGACGAAGCCGGGCTCGCCCTCCGTTATGAGCTATGCGAGCCTGTCCAGCATGTCGAAATCGAAAAACTCAAAAACCTTCTCCCTGAGTTAGGCGAAATCACCGTGACATCAGGCGGCGGGGCGGCAAACGCCGCGAAGGTCTCAGGCTTTCTCGGGGCAAAGGTGAGCTTTACCGGTGCGATAGGTAATGACCGTTTCGGGCGGTTTTTCGGGGAGGATCTCAAGTCGGCCGGGGTGAAAACTCTTCTCGTCGAAAAGCCCTTCCCCACGGGCTTATGCCTTGTGTTGCAAACGGGGGAGGAAACACGTATCGCGGCATCTCCCTCGGCCTCCCTGGAGTTTACGGAAAATGATATCAATGAGGAAGAAGTACGAAAAGCCAAAGTCGTGGTAATCGACGGGTTTATGCTGGGGAGGCGCGGTCTCGTACGCCGTCTGCTGGCGCTCGCGGATAAGCACAAAGCGGCGGCGGCCATTGACCTGGGCTCCGCAGCCATAGCGGAGGAGGAGGCGGCAGAGATTGCGTCTTATATCGCGCCGTTAGACGCATCGGCATCATACGTGGCACATAACGTGGCGCGTAACATGACGTGTAACGTGGCGGCTAACTTGGCGCGTAACATAACGGCTAACGCATCGACTAACGCAAAACAACGTTCGTTTTTTCTTTTCATGAACGAGGATGAAGCCGTTTCTTTTCACAACGGTCTCGACAGAGGCCGCGACCGTCCGTCGGCCGCCTTTGAGCAGACGCGGGAGTTCTTCAAGTCCTTCACCAAAGAAAGGTTTTCTCTTGTCCTCGTGGTGAAACTGGGAGAACGCGGGGCAATTTGCTTTGCCGGCGGAGATTGCTTCCACGCCGGGACAGAGGCGGTTGAACCCGTGGAAACCACCGGCGCGGGCGACGCCTTCTGCGGCGCTTTCCTCACGGCATGGGCGCGGGGAAAATCACTCGTCGAGTGCGCCGCCCTGGGCAACAAGGCCGCGAGGCTCGTCCTTGGCGGCGCAGGCACAAGGGTTGACAAAAACACCTTTAGAGACCTGGCGGCGTTATTGGAAGAAAGCGCCGGCGCTTGAGCCTTTCACTTTTAACGCTAATCTGCTATATTTTGCCTTATGTTTCCCCTTGTAAAAGAACTCCTGAATTCCCAGCCTGACGGTCAGCCGATAAAGGTACGCGGCTGGGTAAGAACCAAACGTGAAATGAAGAACCTTGTCTTCGTTGAAGTGAACGACGGCTCCTGCTTTAAAAATATCCAGTGTACCTTTGATACGGCCGCGGGCCTTGATTCCGGTACGACCGCCGCCCTCGCGGAACTTGGTACCGGGGTCTCCGTGGAGATCGCAGGCAAACTGGTCCCGTCGCCCGCGGCGGGACAGGCGGTGGAAGCGGCCGCTTCCTCGCTTGCGATTATCGGCGCGGCTCCGGCGGAAACCTACCCGCTTCAGAAAAAGCGTCATTCGCTTGAGTTCCTCAGGGAACACGCGCATCTCAGGGCGAGGACAAATACTTTCGGCGCTGTGGCGAGAGTGAGAAACCGGCTTGCCGTCGCGGTACACGAGTTTTTCCAGAGCCGATCTTTCCTGTACATTCACACGCCCATCATCACAGCCAGCGACGCGGAGGGAGCCGGGGCCCTGTTTCAGGTGACGACCCTTGACCTTGCGGCCCTGGCGAAATCAGGAAAGGCGCCCGACTACGAAAAGGATTTCTTCGGCAAGTGGACCGGCCTTGCCGTTACGGGCCAGCTTGAAGCGGAGTCTTACGCCGAGGCTCTCAGCAGGGTTTATACTTTCGGGCCAACCTTCAGGGCGGAAAATTCCAATACAACGCGGCACCTCTCGGAATTCTGGATGATCGAACCCGAGGCCGCTTTCTTTCGTCTTGAAGATAATATGTCCCTCGCCGAGGATTTTCTCAAGAGCCTCTTTTCGGCGGTATTGCGTGACTGCGCCGAAGACCTTGAGTTTTTCGACGCACACATTGAAAAGGGAATCATCGAAACCCTTCAATCTGTAGCGTCCTCAAAGTTTTCCCACATTACCTACACCGAGGCAATTACGGAGCTGGAGAAGGGAGGGCCGTTTGAATTCAAGCCATACTGGGGCTGCGATATCCAGACCGAACACGAAAGGTTCATTTCGGAAAAGGTCGCCGGCGGGCCGGTAATCGTTACCGATTACCCCAAAGAGATCAAAGCTTTCTATATGAAACAAAACGACGACGGAAAAACCGTCAGGGCGATGGATGTTCTTGTTCCACGGTTAGGCGAAATTATCGGCGGCTCGGAGCGCGAAGATAGTTATGACAAACTTGAAAAACGCATTGGGGAACTTGGTTTCAACAAAAAAGACTATGAGTGGTACCTTGATCTCCGGCGCTATGGCAGCGTTCCGCACTCAGGCTTCGGACTCGGTTTTGAACGGCTGATTCAATATGTCACGGGCATGGTGAATATACGAGACGTGATTCCGTTCCCAAGGGCGCCAGGACAGGCTGAATTCTAAGTTATGAGAAGAAGGAAAAATTTTACCACGAACCACACAAACCACACAAACTCATATTTCTGTATTCTTTTATTTTTCACGTTGATTTTTTTTCTCATTCCTTTTACTGCGATGGCACAAAATTTTCCGGAAATTGGCTCCAACGCGGCGGTTGTTATGGACGCGGCAACCGGAACAATCGTCTATACAAAAAACCCGGATGAGGAAATCCCGCCGGCATCGCTGACAAAGCTCATGACCATGCACCTAACGTTCAGGGAAATAGAAGCCGGAAGGGCTTCCCTGGATGAGATCTTCACTCCTTCAAGGGAGGGCTGGGCGGTGAACCAGCCCCCTCTTTCTTCCCTGATGGGCATCGCCGCCGGGCATAGCCTCAGCCTGAGAGATCTTCTCCTGGGCATGGTAATTTTCTCCGGCAACGACGCCGCCACGGCAACGGCCCTGCGTTTCGCGCCGTCACTAAGCGCCTTCACGGAAATAATGACCGGAGAGGCCGTGTCGCTGGGACTCGGGAAAACGCGCTTCGTGGACGCTTCGGGATATTCGGAAGACAACATGACAACGGCCAGGGAATTCGCGGAGTTCTGCCGTATCTACATTGAGGCGCACCCGTACAGCCTCATGGACTATCACTCGGTCAGGGAATTTGCCTACCCCAGACCGGAAAACCTGCCCGAGCAATACAGGGCAAACCCGGGAACCAGGCTGCAGAGGAATCGCATAACGCTTTTGGGAAGGGTTGAAGGGTTGGACGGCCTAAAAACAGGTTTCATCTTTGAATCAGGGTACAACATTGCACTGACCGCCGAACGGGACGGTACCCGTTTTATTGTGGTTATTCTCGGCGGTCCCTCCGAGAGGATCAGGGATGAAGACGGGGAAAAACTCATAAACTGGGTCTTTGCCAACTATAAAACGATACGGCCGGGCATAGGTACAATCATGCCCTTCCGTGTCTGGAAGGGAAAGGTAAATTATGTGGATGTTATTCCCGGCGAGCCGTATGATTTCACCGCCATCATCGAAAGGGGCGAAATCCTTGACGTGGCAATAGAACAGGAAGAACTCCTCATCGCCCCCATCCCCGCCGGAAGCCGGGTGGGAAGCATTGTGTTATACGACACACTCGGAGAGCTGCGGCGTATTCCCCTGCTCACAGCCGCTGATGCCGAAAGGGGCGGTTTCTTCAAGCGGCTCTTTGACTCGATAAGGTTGTTTTTCAGAAGGAGATTTTCATAATGGGCGAATACTCGATCATCCCACGGCCGGTTTCGATACAGTACCTTTCCGGATCGTTTCAATCCACCGGCCTTCCGCATATCGCAGATAACGCTGATTTTCAAAGCGAAGCGCGTGTTTTTTTCGATCAGCTTCGCCGGGCTTACGGCGAAGGGGCCTTTACCCGGGGATCAGGCGCAGGCGGTATCCGGCTGCTGAAAACCGGCGGCATCAGCGCGGAAGAAGCCTATAAGCTGGAAATCCTCGCCGATGGAATTACGCTTAACGCCGCGGCAGGAACCGGCATATACCGGGGCCTCCAGACCCTGCGCCAGTTGTTCCTCTCCTGCTATAACGACGGCGTCCTTTCAATTCCGTTAGGCGTCATTGAGGACAAGCCCCGTTTCTCATGGCGCGGTCTTATGCTCGACTGCTCACGGTATTTTTATTCCGTTGAGTTTATCAAGAAGTTACTCGATGCCCTTTCACTCCAACACATCAATATTTTTCACTGGCACCTTACAGACGATCAGGGCTGGCGGCTTCCAGTAGAGGCTTATCCCCTGCTCATTGAAATAGCCTCAAAGCGCAGCGACCACCGTTACAGCGGCAGATTCACCGGTTTCGGTTATTACACCAAAGATGAAATCAGGGAAATTGTTGCTTACGCGGAGGAGAGGCACATTGAAGTGGTGCCCGAAGTCGATCTTCCCGGTCACACGAGTACGGTCCTGGCGGCTTATCCCGGCCTGGGCTGCACGGGCGGCCCCTATCGCGTTGAAGACCGCTTCGGCATTTTTGAGGACGTGTTATGCGCTGGAAACGACGGCATCTTCCCCCTGGCCGAGGCGATCTTCGACACCCTCGCTGAACTCTTCCCGTCAAAATACGTGCACATGGGCGGGGACGAAGTGCTCTTCAACCGTTGGGCGGAATGCCCAAAATGCCGGAAGCGGATGGAGGAGTTGGGCTTGAGCGAGCCGGCGCAACTGCAGAGCTGGATCACTTCGCGCCTCGCGGAAATGCTCCGCAAGCGCGGCAAGACCGCCATAGGCTGGGATGAGGTTCTCGAAAACACCGAAAAATTCCCGCTGCCCGATGATATGATCGTCCAGTCGTGGCGCGGCAAGGAAGGGGGAAACACGGCAACATCACGCGGACACCGCGTTATCATGTCGCCCCTGACCAACGGCTGCTACCTGGATTTCAGGCCCATTGACCTGCCGGAAGAACCGGGCCGCAAGCCCATCGGAACCGTAGCCCAGGGCTTCAACCTCGACCCGGTAACTCCGGAAATGGACGAGAAAGCCGCCTCTTTAGTTCTGGGCGGACAGGGAAACCTCTGGGCCGAGATCATCTACGCGGGAAAAATCGCCGAGTACATGATCTTCCCCCGTATATGCGCAATCGCCGAAGCCCTCTGGTCGGAAAAGGAACCCAAAGACCTGGCCGATTTCGCCAAACGCTTGAAGATTCACCAAAGCCGCCTCGACAGACTGGACTTGCTGCAGTACCGGGGCCCGCTGGAATAGCAAACTCTGATTTGTCGGGATGATCGCATATGTAAGCATATATATTGATCCGCCGCCGCGGGAGAGGGCTAACCATTCGGGCAGCTAGCGGAATGGACTTCTTTGATGGTGAAACTTTATCGTACACAAACCGATGCTGCCCGAATGGCTCCCCTCTCCCCGCGGCACAGAAAACTATGTCAGATTACCAAGCGATCAAAAAGACAATCAAAGATTACAAACAAAAAGGAATTCTCCATACGGCCTTTCGGGCTGCAAGGAAGCTGCTTTCGCAGCAATCCGAAAGATAGGAATTTATTTAACGCCACCATTCGGCGGCTCACGTCATCTCACCCGGCCAAAAGGTGACAGTCACCTTTTGGCCGGCTTTAGCCGGGTGATATGCAGAATTCCACCACCGGAAAAACCCTGATTATCGGCTTGTCCGCTTTGTTGTCAGACATATCTTTGTCGCGGCGAGAGCGGGCTACCCATGAGGGCAGCATGGCACGTGTATAAAAAAGAGCCCTGATTAATTATGAAGTCAGAACTGCTAATATAAGAATGCGCCATCGAGCTGCCCTCAGGGCTAGCCCGCTTCGCCGCGCCGATTTGATATGTTTGGCAACATCTGCGATCATCCCGGCAAATCAGAGTTTTACCATCCCATCACAATGGTAACTTCATGAACCTTTCCGTCACCCAGGGCGGGCAGCAGCGCGCCGTTCGCGGAAGGGGCCAGCGGTTTACCGTCAAGCGCGGCTGATTTAACGCCTTTCTCCGCACCGGCTGTATTATCCACGGTTATGCGATAAACCGCGTTCCTGAAATGGCGCGTAACGGAAAAGCCTTTCATGGCGGCAGGGATGCATGGATCGATCCGTAAACCGTCGTACTCCGGCCGTATACCCAGGATATACTGCGAAATGCTGACAAAGGTCCAGGCCGCAGTTCCGGTTAACCAGGAATTCTTCGCTTCACCAAAACGCTTTGCGTCCTTTCCGGCAATCATTTGCGGGTATACATAGGGTTCCAGGCGGCGCAGGGAGCTGTCGTCTTCACGGTATGGCGGACATATCTTCGTGTAAGTTTCAAACGCCCGCGTACCCCGGCCCAGCCTGGTTTCCGCAATCGTAACCCAGGGGTTGTTGTGGCAGAAGATGCCGGCGTTTTCCTTATACCCCGGCGGATAGGACGAGACTTCACCCAATTCCAGATGGTATTCCTTATAAGCGGGCTGCAGCAGCACGATGCCGTATTTAGTATCAAGCCGCTCCTTTACCGAGTCAAGCGCTTTTTTGGCGCGGCCGTCATCAAGGCCGATACCCGCCATCACGGCAAATCCGTTGGACTCGATAAATATCTGACCGTCCTCACATTCGCGGCTGCCGACCTTTTTACCATGCGCGTCATAGGCGCGAATAAACCAGTCGCCATCCCAGCCATGCGCTTTAATTGTTTCAGTCATTGCGGCGACGGCTTTATCTGCGCGTACGGCTTCTTCCGGCCGGCCTGTGCGTCGGCATATCTCGGCGTAGTCGGGACCGGCCCAAACAAGCAACGCGGCAATAAAAACCGATTCGGCGATACCGCTTTCAAAATTGGCTGTAGTCTGAAAAGACTCGCCGGGCACAGCGGAAAAACAGTTGAGGTTCAGGCAATCGTTCCAATCGGCGCGGCCAATCAGGGGCAGTCCGTGCGGGCCGGTATGCGTTAGGGTGTAATCGAAAGAACGCTTAAGGTGGACAAACAGGCTGTCCGCCAGCGCGTCGTTGTTATCAAAGGGAACTTTTTCGTCCAGGATGCCATAGTCGCCTGTTTCTTTTATATATGCCGCCACTCCGCTGATCAGCCACAAGGGGTCGTCGTTGAAGCCGGAGCCAACCTCGTTGTTGCCGCGCTTGGTCAGCGGCTGGTATTGATGATACGCACTTCCGTCAGGAAACTGCGTTGCAGCGATGTCAAGAATACGGGCGCGGGCGCGTTCCGGAACAAGATGGACAAATCCCAGGAGATCCTGATTCGAGTCGCGGAAGCCCATGCCGCGTCCGATACCGGATTCAAAATAAGACGCGCTGCGCGACATATTAAAAGTAACCATGCACTGGTATTGGTTCCAGACGCCAGCCATGCGCGCCATGCATTTGTCATCGGCATTAACGGTAAAGCGTCCCAGCAGCGCCGTCCAGTACTCATTCAACGCGGCCAGCGCCTTATCAGCCGCTTCCGTGGAGCTGTACTTTTCGAGCAGCGCGTTGGCCGGCGCCTTGTTTATAACGCCAAACGCAGCGTTAGGTGCACGTTCCCATTTTTGATCATTCGGGTTTTCGCAATAGCCCAGCACAAAAACCATTGTCTTTGATTCACCGGGCGCAAGGTGTACCTTGATATGATGCGAACCAATCGGCGCCCAGCCGGAAGCGATTGAGTTATTCGCCTTCCCCGCGAAAACGGTTTCAGGCTGATCATAGCCGTTATACAGGCCAAGAAAAGTTTCGCGGTCCGTATCGAAACCCGCGACGGGAACATTCACCGCCCATATCGCGTAATGATTGCGCCGTTCACGGTATTCCGTTTTGTGATAAATGCGCGATCCCTCTACTTCAACCTCGCCAATACTGTAGTTACGCTGGAAGTTCGTCATATCATCGAAGGCGTTCCATAAACAGAACTCGATGAACGAGAAAACGTCAATGTCTTTATTCGCTTTTGATTCGTTGGACAGTACGATCTTGTGGATTTCGCAGTTATCCCCCAGGGGCACGAAAGAGGTTTGCGTAAAGGCCAAACCGTTACGCGCCGAAGATATGCGCGAATAACCCATCCCATGCCGGCATTCGTAACGATCAAGTTTCGATTTCATCGGCATCCAGGAAGGCGTCCACACATCACCGCCGTCGCGCAGATAAAAATAACGCCCGCCCGCATCGGTTGGCACGTTGTTGTAACGGTAACGCGTCAGGCGCAGCATGCGTGCGTCCTGGTAAAAACAGTAACCGCCCGATGTGTTAGAAAAGAGACCGTAAAAATTCTCGCAGCCGAGATAATTAATCCAGGGGTAAGGTGTGTCGGGACGGGTAATCACATATTCCCGCGCCTCATCATCAAAATAACCATACTGCATAACGTTTCCTCCTAAATATCTCCATTCCTTCTATATGAAACTATACCCCCATTTTGAGGTGAATGCAAGTCTTTTCTTTTTAGGGAAGAAGAACCTCGCACAGAGGCATGGAGTACACGGTGTTTCACAGAGGAGTACGCAGGAAGGAATCGGCGTCTTGTCACAGGGACGCTGTCTTTGTTATATTGTACCAAAACGCAGCAAGACCAATAAAAACAAAATTACCATGTTTATAGGAGTAACTAAATTTAATATCAGCAAATTTATTTTTCTTATGTTTTTAATATATAAAGTACAATACGCTAACCACATTATTGTACCAACAGTTAACAATAAATTCAATAGTAAATTGAGGTCTATAGAAGCAAAAAATTCACTAAACCCTCTGGATACTGTTGGTATTAATACATATCGAAAAGATAAAGAAGAAAAATCTTTGTCCGCAAAAACTATATATATAAAATAAATATAAGATACTACTATAATAAGTGATGGTAATAAAAACAAAAAATGTTTTCTTTCACTAAATATCCCGGCTTTTTCTTTCTTCTTGCGTATAAAAAGTATAATCCCAAGAATACATTTTACAAAATTATATATATATATTATAATTAATAAATAAGTAAAAACGTATCTCTCAAAAGGAGAAAAAGAGCGGCTAAAAAGATATACGGATGAAAATATGTAAATAAAGAATATAACCATTACAAGAATATCAATCGTTATAATTTTCTTATTCATGTTTTTATTTTATCGTGTTTTGTGGAAACTGTCAAATAATTTCCCCTGTAGTTCTCCATGAAAGTCCATGTCATCCGTGATTGTACCGGGAAACGACGACTGATAACGGTCACCTTTCTTTTGAAGCGGGAGATATGATTTCTTGACATGATTTTCATAGAACCATATAATAGTTTTATCGAAAAATCATGTTTTACAGGGTGGATCGGGCTAAATTATGCCAAACACACACCGCATAACTATCGCCAACTTCGTCAAATTCTGCGATGAACTGACCATACAGAACATACGCCGGGAACTGTGGCCGGTTCTGCTTGTTTTACCCCTCACCGTCATCTTGGGGGACTTACGCTTCCTGGACCTTGAAATAAACATAGCGGGCTTTGAGACCTACGAACTCCTGATGTTTTCGCTTGGGCTTGGCTGTCCTGTCACGGTGTTTATCTCCAAAAGGCTCATTATACCCGCGCTCCGCATTGCTGTGGTGCTTTCCGCGCTGTTCTGCTTCAAATTGAATAATATCGAACGGCTGTCCGCAAGGTATCCGTTACCATTAAGGAGATTATCATGAAAACTAAAAAAGTATTTATGCCAAAAGCATTTATGCTTAAAGAATTCATGCTTATTGTCGCGCTGCTGATCGCGGGCAGTATTTCCGCGTATGCCGAGGGTTCCGCTGAATCGCCCGGCGGCACACCCGCGCCCGGTGGCAACAGCAGCGGCTCTATGACCTGGATAGCCGTATCGAACACCTCATTCAAAGAAAACATCGCCGCCATGGCATACGGAGGCGGCAGGTTTGTCGCCGGGGGAGACAGCGGCAAAATAGCGTATTCGACCAATTAAGAAAAGGTAGCTGCTACCGTTTTTTCAAACCGCCCGCAAGGGCGGTTACAATGCCGGCGGACGTTAAATACGGAGGAAAAACATGGCGAAAGGTGATGGAAAATGGGATTTAAAGTTGACATGGAAGGATAAAAACGGCAAGACGGCGACTTCATTGCCTACCATTGAAGCGTCCACGTTAACAAAAGCCAAAGCGGAGGCTCTGGATCGTGTAGTAAAAAAATACGGAGTGAAGAAAAGCGCGGTTACAACTACAGTTGTAAAAACAGTACGGGAGCCGGAAAAAACGACGTCAACCTCAAAGGCCGCGGCCAAGCCAAAGCCTGCGTCTACGCCCGCAAAAGCCGCAGCCAAGCCAAAGCCCGCCGTCAAGCCAAAACCAGCGGCCAAGCCAAAGCTCGCCATCAAGCCAAAACCAGCGGCCAAGCCAACGCCCGCGCCAACGCCCACGCCGAAGCCGACGCCCTCGCCAAGACCAACACCCACACCAAGGCCAACGCATGCGCCCAGCGGCGGGGGGACATTCACCTTGACCGGCATCCCGTCGAAGTACAACGGGAAGTACGCGTTTTTCTACGCCGAAATCCTCAGCACAGGCCCTTGGGTTTATGGCGCCCAGGAGGTGCCCAGGCCGGACAACTACAGGTTAATTCGGGTTCAGGGCTCCAGCGTAACCTTTCCGATGCAACAGAGTGACAGCCGGGACAGGCTATCTCCCTATAAGGGCAATGAAACGCTT